>Ga0255209_1000025_pt1 | contig 74315 bp, 62 predicted proteins | sample Miss_Miss_RepC_8_FD_183026 | JGI IMG/M metagenome (GOLD analysis project Ga0255209, IMG submission 183026) | Freshwater microbial communities from Mississippi River, Louisiana, United States - Miss_Miss_RepC_8d | ecosystem: Environmental > Aquatic > Freshwater > River | place: USA: Louisiana...
GACCCGCGTCATGTTCACCGGCTACAACCCGCTGGCCTACAAGCTGGCGATCTGGACGCTCAGCGCGGTGATGTGCGCGGTGGCCGGCGCGCTGTACGTGCCCCAGGTGGGCATCATCAACCCCGGTGAGATGAGCCCGGCGGCCAGCATCGAGATCGCCATCTGGGCGGCCGTGGGCGGCCGCGCCACGCTGATCGGCCCCATCGTCGGCGCTTTCTTCGTCAACGGCGCCAAGAGCTGGTTCACGGTGGCCTTCCCCGAGTTCTGGCTGTACTTCCTGGGCGCGCTGTTCATCGCGGTGACGCTGTTCCTGCCCGACGGCATCGTCGGCCTGTTCAAGAAGGTCACGGAGAAGAAGCAATGAAGCGGGCCGAGCGCCGGGCCGCTCCCAAGCCGGCCCGCATCCCCTCGGGGGATCGGCCGGCGTACCCGACGGACGAGGGGCAGACATGACACCCGATTTGATGGAAGAGGGCACCCGCCGACGCGAGGCCTACGCCGCCCGCCAGGCGACCACCGGCCGCACCGAGAGCGGCGGCCGCAGCGCCGCCTACGGCCGCATCGCCCGCCTGGGCGAGCCCGACTTCGCCCACGGCGTGGCGCTGTACCTGGACGACATCACGGTCAGCTTCGACGGCTTCCGCGCGCTGAACAAGCTGTCGCTCACTGTCAACGTCGGCGAGCTGCGCTGCATCATCGGTCCCAACGGCGCGGGCAAGACGACGATGATGGACTGCATCACCGGCAAGACCCGGCCCGACAGCGGCAAGGCCCACTTCGGCTCGACCATCGACCTGCTGCGCCTGACCGAGCCCGAGATCGCCCAGATCGGCATCGGCCGCAAGTTCCAGAAGCCCACGGTCTACGAGGACCTGAGCGTGTTCGAGAACCTGGAGCTGGCCCTGGCCGGCGACCGGCGCGTTCGCGCCGCGCTGTTCAGCAAGCTGGCCGGCGCCGAGCTGGACCGCATCGGCGAGGTGCTGACGATGATCCATCTGCTGCCCGAGGCCCAGCGCACCGCCGGCCTGCTCAGCCACGGCCAGAAGCAGTGGCTGGAGATCGGCATGCTGCTGATGCAGGACCCCAAGCTGCTGCTGCTGGACGAGCCGGTGGCGGGCATGACAGACGAGGAGACCGAGCGCACAGCCGAGCTGTTCCTGTCGCTGGAGGGCAAGCATTCGCTGGTGGTGGTGGAGCACGACATGAAGTTCGTCGACCAACTCACCGAGGGCCGCAAGAAGGTGACCGTGCTGCACGAGGGTTCGGTGCTGGCCGAGGGCCTGCTGTCCGAGGTGCAGGCCAACGAGAAGGTGGTGGAGGTCTACCTTGGTCGCTGAGGCCCGTGCGTGGGTCTTCACGGGCGCCGCGCTGCGGTCAGCGGCTACCCGGCTGCCTTCGTGTCCCCCGGGCCTGCGGCCCTCCTCCTTTACCTTCGGCAGCCGGGCACCCGCTGCCCGCAGCGCCGGACCGTGCACTGCGGGCGTTGGTCGGTGCGGGTGGCGACGGTCGTTGGCGGCGGGTGGCGGGTGCCCTGTGGAGCGAAGTAGAGGAGGAGGCGGCCGCAGGCCGCCGGGGGACATGAGCGCAACAGGGCACCTGCCGCCCGCCGCGCGCGGGGTGTCGGCACGCGGGTGGGGAACAAGGGTCGAGTGATGCTGAAGGTCGAAGGAATCAACCAGTACTACGGCGGCAGCCACATCCTGCGCAACCTCGGCTTCGAGGCGAAGTTGGGTGAGGTGACGGTGGTGCTGGGCCGCAACGGCGTGGGCAAGACCACGCTGCTCAAGAGCCTGATGGGTGTGGTGCCGGTGAAGACCGGCAGCGTCACGCTCGACGGCCAGGACATCACCCGCGCCACGCCCTACCAGCGCGTGCGCGCCGGCATCGGCTACGTGCCGCAGGGCCGCGAGATCTTCGGCCGCCTGACGGTGGAGGAAAACCTGCGCATGGGCCTGGCGTCCAAGCCCGGCGGCACCGACATCCCGGCCGAGATCTTCGAGCTGTTCCCGGTGCTGCACCAGATGCGCCACCGCCGCGGCGGCGACCTGTCGGGCGGCCAGCAGCAGCAGCTGGCCATCGGCCGCGCGCTGGCCTTCGGCCCCAAGCTGCTGATGCTCGACGAGCCCACCGAGGGCATCCAGCCCAGCATCATCAAGGACATCGGCCGCGTCATCCGCATGCTGGCCGACCGCAAGACCATGGCCATCGTGCTGGTCGAGCAGTACTACGACTTCGCCGCCGAGCTGGCCGACCAGTACCTGGTGATGGAGCGCGGCGAGGTCATCGCCCGCGGCCGCGGCGCCGACATGGAGGTCGACGGCGTGCGCCAGCGCATGGCGATCTGAGGCCCGCCGCCTGCCGCCCGCCGGGCGGCCCCGGCGCGGCCGCGCCCTACACTGGACGCCCGTCCACCCCCCAGGCCGCCCCGACACCCCCCGATGCCGCCGCCGCCCGCGACCGAGCCCGTGCCGTCCGGCCGGGTCGAAGCGCTCAACCGGCGCGCCCACGCGCTGCGCCACAGCGACGCGCGCCGCGCGCTGGCCCTGTGCCGCCAGGCGCAGGCCCTGGCGCTGCAGGCCGACAACCAGCGCGGCCTGGCCTACGCGCTGCTGCGTGGCAGCATCTGCCAGTCCATCCTGGGCGAGGACCCGGCCGCCGCCGACGCCCAGCTGGCCCAGGCCCTGGGCCTGCTGCGCAGCCTGGGCGATGCCACCGGCGAGGCCGCGGCGCTGAACCACCAGGGCAACCTGCACCGCGACCGCCTGGCCCACGATGCCGCGCTGGACTGCTACCGCCTGAGCCTGGCGCTGCGCCGCGCCGCGGGCGACCGCCAGGGCGAGGCCGCCTCGCTGAACAACCTGGGCCTGCTGTACCGCGACCTCGGCCAGCTGCCCGAGGCGCTGGAGCAGCTGGACGCCAGCCACCGCGTGGCCGAGGCCATCGGCGACCCGCTGGCCGCCGCCTACGCACTGACCAACCTGGCCAGCCTGCTGGACCAGCTGGGCGAGCAGCCCGCCGCGCTGGAGCACCTGGACCAGGCGCTGGTGCAGGTGCGCCGCAGCGACGACCGCGCGCTGGAGAGCACCGTGCTCACCCACCTGGGCCGGCTGCACACCGACGCCGGCGACCCGCAGCGCGCGCTGCCGCTGCTGCGCCAGGCCTTCGACCTGGCCCAGGCCACCGGCAACCAGCAGGACCAGGCCCTGGCCCTGCTGGCGCTGGGCCTGCTGCAGCAGGCGCTGGGCGCCCACGACGACGCCGCGCCGCTGCTGGCCGACGCGCTGCAGCGTGCGCTGCACCGCGGCGACCGCACCCTGGCCGCCCAGGTGCAGCTGGCCGACGCGCGCACGCCCGAGGCCCGCGGCGACACTGCCGCCGCCCGCGCCCGCCTGGCCGAGGCCCTGGGCCATGCCCAGGCCGCCCGTGCCGAGCCGCTGGTAGCCGCCGCGCACGAGCGCCTGTCGCAGCTGCACGAGGCCGACGGCGACCTGGCCGCCGCGCTGCGCCACCTGCGCGCCAGCCAGGCCAGCGCGCAGCGCCTGCGCGAGGGCTCGTCGCAGCGCCGCATCCGCGCGCTGCTGCAGCGCCGCGCGCTGGCCGGCGCCGAGCAGGCCACCGCCGCCGAGCGCCAGCGCAACGCCGAGCTGGCCCGCGCCCTGGCCGACGCCCAGCGCGCCGGGCAGGACCGCGAGCAGCTGCTGGCCGAGCTGCAGGCCCAGGCCGCGCTGCTGCAGCAACTGGCCCGCGAGGACGGCCTGACCGGCCTGGCCAACCGCCGCTGGCTGGACCTGCAGCTGCAGCGCGAGACCGAGCGAGCCCGCCGCTTCGGCCACCCGCTGGCCGTGGCCCTGGTCGACATCGACCACTTCAAGGCCGTCAACGACCGGCTGTCGCACCCGGTGGGCGACGCCGCGCTGCGCGCGGTGGCCAGGCTGCTGCGCGCCGGCTGCCGCGCCAGCGACGTGGTCGGCCGTTACGGCGGCGAGGAGTTCCTGCTGCTGCTGGTGGAGACCGACCCCGCCCAGGCCCGGGCGCTGTGCGAGAAGCTGCGCGCGCGCATCGCCGCGCACGACTGGGCGGCGGTGCACCCCGGCCTGCACGGCGGGCTGACGGTGAGCATCGGCGTGGCCGGCTTCTCCGCTGGGCAGGCCGGCGGCCTCCCGGCCTGCAGCACCTCCGACAACGCCGCCGACAACACCGCCCCCGGCCCGCTTGGCGCCGCGGACGGCACCCCGGACAGCGGCCTGCTGGCCGCCGCCGACCAGCAGCTCTACCGCGCCAAGCACGGCGGCCGCAACCGCGTCTGCGGCTGACCGCCCCCGCCCATCCGCACCCCATGCCCCCACCGCTGCTGCCCACCCTGGCCGCCACCCTGCGCGGCCCCTTCCTGCTGCTGACACCGGCCTGCCTGGCCCTGGGCGCCGCCGCCGCCTGGCCGGCCGCGGGCGGCGCGCCATCGCCCGGCCGCCTGGCCCTGGTGCTGGCCGGCGGCCTGGCCGCGCACGCCAGCGTCAACGTGCTCAACGAATGGCACGACGCCCGCAGCGGCCTGGACGCCACCACCCGGCGCACGCCGTTCTCGGGCGGCAGCGGCGCGCTGGTGGCGCGGCCGCAGGCCCTGCCGGCCGCGCTGGCCCTGGGCCTGGCCCTGCTGGCGCTGGCCGCCGCCTGCGGCCTGGCGCTGCTGCACGCGCTGCCGGCCGACGGCCGCCTGGCCCTGCTGGGCATCGGCGCCGCCGGGCTGGCCCTGGTGGTGGCCTACACGCCCTGGCTCACGCGCGCGCCGCTGGCCTGCCTGCTGGCGCCGGGCCTGGGCTTCGGGCCGCTGATGGTGCTGGGCACGCAGATCGCGCTGGCCGGCCGCGCCACGCCGGCGGCGGCGCTGGCCGCGCTGCTGCCCTGGTGCCAGGTCAGCGGGCTGCTGCTGCTCAACCAGTTCCCGGATGTCGACGCCGACCGCGCCGCCGGCCGCCGCCACCTGCCCCTGCTGTGGGGCCGGCCGCGCGCCGCGCGCCTGCTGGCCGCGCTGCTGGCCACCGGCCACGGCGCGCTGGCCCTGGGCGTGCTGGCCGGCGTGCTGCCGCCGGGCGCCGCGCTGGGCCTGCTGAGCGCCCCGCTGGCGCTGGCCGTGGCCCGCGGCGCGCTGCGCCATGCCGACGCCGGCCCGGCCCTGCTGCCCACGATGGGCCGCAACGTGGCGCTGTGCCTGGTATCGCCGCTGCTGGTGGCTGCCGGCTGGCTGCTGTGGCGCTGATGGACCCGCGGATGGATGCGCTGATGGCCGCGCTGATGGCCGCGCTGATGGCCGCGCTGATGGCCGCGCTGATGGCCACGCTGATGGCCACGCTTGTGGCCGCGCGGAAACGCCGCCCCCGCACATAGACTCCCCCGATGTCCGACACGCCTGCCGCCGCCCCCGCCACCGCCCCCGCCGCGCTGCCGCCCGCCCGCGTGGCCATCGTCGGCGGCGGCCCGGCCGGGCTGATGGCTGCCGAGCAGCTGCTGGCCGGCGGCTGCACGGTGGACCTGTACGACGCCATGCCCTCGGTGGGCCGCAAGTTCCTGCTCGCCGGCAAGGGCGGGCTGAACCTGACGCACAGCGAGGCCCTCGGCCCCTTCACCGCGCGCTACGGCGCCCAGGCGCCGCGGGTGGCGGCCTGGCTGCAGGCCTTCGGCCCGCAGGCGCTGCGCGACTGGGCCCAGGGTCTGGGCATCGCCACCTTCGTCGGCAGCTCGGGCCGCGTGTTCCCGGCCGAGATGAAGGCCGCGCCGCTGCTGCGCGCCTGGCTGGCGCGGCTGCGCGGCCAGGGCCTGCGCCTGCACATGCGCCACCGCTGGACCGGCTGGGCCGACGGCGACGCGCCCACCACGCTGCGCTTCGACGCCCCCGACGGCGCCGTGCAGGTGCAGGCCGACGCCGTGCTGCTGGCCCTGGGCGGCGCCAGCTGGCCCCAGCTGGGCAGCGACGCGGCCTGGGTGCCCTGGCTGGCCGGCCGCGGCGTGGCCATCGCGCCGCTGCTGCCGGCCAACTGCGGCTTCGACGTCGTCGGCGGCTGGAGCCCGTACTTCGCCCAGCGCTTTGCCGGCGCGCCGCTGAAGACGGTGCGCCTGCGCTTCGACGACGGCCGCGGCGCCGCCTTCGACCGCCCCGGCGAGTTCGTCGTCACCGCCACCGGCGTCGAGGGCAGCCTCGTCTACGCCGCCTCGGCCCGGCTGCGCGACGCCATCGCCCGCAACGGCCAGGCCACGCTGGCGCTGGACCTGCTGCCCGGCCGCAGCATCGACCAGCTGGCCGCCGCGCTGGCCAAGGGCCGCGGCGCCCGATCACTGCCCAACCACCTGAAGGAGCAGGCCGGCCTGGACGGCGTGAAGGCCGCGCTGCTGCGCGAGCGCTGGAGCGCCGACGAGCTGGCCCGCCGCGTGGCCCAGGACCCGCGCGGCCTGGCCGCCGCGCTGAAGGCCTGGCCGCTGACCCTGGCCGCCCCGCGCCCGGTGGCCGAGGCCATCAGCACCGCCGGCGGCGTGGCCCTGGACGCGCTGGACGACCACCTGGGCCTGCGCGCCCTGCCCGGCGTGGCCTGCGCCGGCGAGATGCTGGACTGGGAGGCCCCCACCGGCGGCTACCTGCTGACGGCCTGCATGGCCAGCGGGGTGGTGGCGGGGCAGGGGCTGCTGCAACGGCTGGCCGACCGGCGCTGAGCGCGCCGGCCGCCCAGCCGCCTGCGCCAGGCGCCCGGCTGAGAACGCTCGACAGGCAAAGCCCTGGCCCTCGGCGACTTTATTGTTAATACAATAAAGTTGTGCGCTACACCTTCGACGCCACCAAGAACGCCAGCAACCTCGCCAAGCATGGCGTGTCGCTGGCGCTGGCCGAGCAGGTGGAATGGGACACGGCGCTGGTGTGGCCCGACGCCCGGCGCGCGTATGGCGAGCCGCGGTGCTGCGCCATCGGCTACATCGGGCTGCGCCTGTTCTTCATCGCCTTCGTGGACCGCGCCGATGGGCGGCGCGTGATCAGCCTGCGCAAGGCCAACGCGAGAGAGATCGACCGCTATGCCAAGGCTTAAGCCCGGAACCCTCGTTCCCACGCCGGAAGAGGACGCCGCCATCACGGCGGCGGCCCTGTCCGACCCCGACGCGACGCCGCTGACCGATGCCGAATGGGCGGCGGCCAGGCCGCTGGCACGCGTGGGCCGGCCGCCCTCGACCAAGCCGCTCAAGCAGCCCACCACCATCCGCTTCGACGCCGACGTGCTGGCCGCCCTGAAGGCCACCGGCAAGGGCTGGCAGACGCGGGTCAACGACGCGATGCGCGAGTGGATCAAGACCCACTCTGGGGGCTGATCGCAGCGGCGGCTGTTGGGTGCTTGCCGGTCGCTTGACCACCGTGCCGGTGGCGTTGCGCGAGCAGGTCACCATGCCCGCGCCAACGCGGGCACTGCCCTGCCAGCAGCCCGACGGCTTCACTGGCCAGAACCCTCGGGCTTCTTCTCGGCCAGCTGACCGCTGACGTACTTGTGCAGCACGCTGGCAATGAGCGTCTGGTACGGCAAGCCCTCCTGCAGGGCCTTCACCCGGATGTCGCGCAGGTCGCTGGACGACAGGCGGATGTTCACCCGCTTGTCCTTGATGGCGGTGGCGCGCGCCGCGGCCTTGAACCGGGCCAGCTCGGCCTTGCCGGCCACCGGCTTCAGCTCGCCGCGGTCGTAGGCCGCCAGCACTTCAAGCTCGTAGGGGTCAGGGCTGCTCATCGTTGGCACCTTGAGGGAGGTAGTCGCGCGTCGCCTTGCGACTCGGTATGACGGTCTGCAGGAAGTAGTGGTCCGTTTCCTCGACGAAGGGCACGCCCCGCTCGGTCTTCAGAACCTCGTTCCTCTCCGGGCTTCGGCGGAACGGCTTCATCGAGCGATCCTACGTGACGGTGTGCCTTACGTTGTCGCTGACCTGGCTGCCGAAGCCGTCCGGGCGGAGGCTACGCACTGGATCGAAGCCGTCCGCTGGCGCGCTCTGCCCCGCCGCCCGCGGCAGGCTCTGCGAGCGTCAAAGACGCCCCGAAAGGTGCGCAAACAAGCCGGCTCAGCCCCCGCCCGCGGCAAGCCGGTAGCGCATGGCCTGGAAGCCGGGCGGCAGGCGCTGCGTCGACGCGCGCGGCTCGAAGCCCAGGGCCGCATAGAACCCCACCGCGTTCGGCGCCGCGTTGAGGCAGAGCTCGGGCTCCTGGCCCTGCGCACGGCAGGCCGCCATCGCCGCCTGCACGAGCGCGGTGCCGATGCCCCGGCCTTGCTGCTCCGTGGCCACGAACAAGCTGCACAGGTTCCAGAAGGCCTTGACCAGCACGACGCCGACGATTCGACCGTCGCGTTCGGCAACCAGGTGCACGCAGCGCTGCGGATCCGCGCGCCAGACGGCGAGATTGGCCGTGACGTTGCCGATGGTGTCGGCCTGGTGCTCCGCCGCCTGGGATGCGCGGATCACCGACGTCATCAGCGCCAGGATGGGCTCATGGTCTGCCGGTACGGCGGTGCGCAACTGAGCTGGCATGTGGGCCCCCAACGAAGTTGACGAGATATCCCCGGCTCCGTGGCGGTACCGAGGTTCCAGCCGTGAAGGACCAGGCGCGGCGACGAGTATCTGCCCACCTTGGCGATCTGTGCGCCTTGTCGGCGGTGACGACCACCGGAATGCGCACCGGCCGCATCGGCCAGTGGCGGGTGCAGCGCCCACCCCTGTTGCCCAGACGCCGACCAAGCCGGTAGGCACCGGCATCGTGCTGCCTGCCGGCCTGTGGCGCGCGCCACCGGCTGGCGGCGCTACTCCGCCGACGCCTGCCTGCGCCAATCCTCGGCGGTCAGCCGCTCCACCGCCGCGGCATACCGCGCGTTGCCCACGTCCTTGTCGTCGGGCTGCTCGGCGTTCATCTGCTCGTAGACGTGCTGAGACAGCACCCAGGCGACGGCGTGGATGGCATCGTGCCGGTCCAGCCCTTGCCGGGCGAGCCGGTCCATGGCGCGCACCACCGACACCAGACCCTCGGCGATCTGGTTCTCGACGATGACATGGAACGTGGCATGCACCTTCGTGTTCGGCAGCCGGATGCCGCGCTTCTTGTGGTACTTCTCCGCCTGCAAAATCCGGTCCTGCTCGTCGAGCAGCAACCATTCCTCTGCATCGGGGCTGACGTGCGGGTCGTAGTAGTTGGTCATGGCAGTCAATGGGCCGGATTCCTGGGCAGTCGCTCAGGATAGAGCGACCGGCGGCAGCCAAACTCGGTAATCCTGAAGGGCGAAATGCCCGGCGAGCGAATGGGGAAGTACCGACACGGCCAGGCATTGGCTGCCGCAACGGGTCGCCTCGTTGGGTTAGGCGTCACTTCTCGCCGGTCGGCTTGACTTCCTCAAGCAGCAACGGTGAGGCCATATCAATCTGCAGGGAAGTCTCCGACGCCTTCATTGCCGAGCCTCTGATCGCCCTCAACTCCGCAATTCTGGCGCGCAGACCCTGATTGGCGGCAAGCAAGGCGTGATTGGGTTCTTCGCCTTCGGTTACGACTGGATCCTCGGGCTCATCGGGAACTCCCACGTTGAGTTCCACTTGCGCACCTTGATTCATGCGACGGGCTAGGTAATGCAGGCCTTGCCTAAGCTGCGTCTCAACCTCATTGCGGCGGCCTAGATCCTCGATTTTTCCAAATTGTTTCACGAGGTCATGTGCGATCGTATCCAGTTCGCTCGTTACCTTCTTGTCTACTTCCTCCGAGATCGCCTTTAGGATCTTCTCCGGTATTTCTCGTTCGCCAAGTTGTTTCTGAAGAGACTTTATCTCTAGATTACTCTTGAAGAGTGCCACAATTCGCTCGATGGCGACCGTCCACAACACGATCTGGTCGACCGGGATGTCTAAGAATATCTGCCACCATGAGGAAGAGATCGTAACGACCTTGGAGTCGTATTCGGGTTGGCCAGTAAGCTCATTGACGGCCCGCGCAAGATTCGATATCCGATCAAACTCCTTCGAAAGGTCAGGAAGCTTTTCGCCGACGGCTTCTCTAGGAAGAAGTAAGCCAAACTCTGCATGTTCGGCTTCAACTTCTGTGTACTCGGCGGACAGCCCCCTGAGTGAGGTGTCGAGTTGCTTCAGGTAAGCGATCTGATTAGAGAAGTCCTTGGCTTGCTTCTTGAGGGCAGTCGATAGCGATGTGCTATCGAACCCGTGGTCTGCAACCACCTTTTCGACAGTGCGTCGCACACTCGGCGGAAGCAGATTCTGTAAGCTAAGGTCGATGATGACCTGTTGTGCATATGGTTGCTGCAATTCATCAGCGACATCTTCGCTGGCATCAAGTGCGGCGGCAAGCTTTGTACGGAACTCGGCCACATTGGACTCGATCCTGGTTTGTGTGAACTGGTCAAGAGCAGCAGCTGCTGCTTCTAAATGCTCGGTGATTTTCGCTGCGCGGAAGTGTCGCTCCAAGTGATCTACGACGTGATGAAAGCGCCCTAAATGCATTTGCGGTCCTCCCTTGCGGACTAGAAATGTTTTTTGAAACCTGATATCAGGCGCGTAACGTCGGCGTATCCGGATTTGCCCGGCCGCGTTGTCGGTGGTGGTCTATGTGCGCGGACGGTCGCCGCGGGGTGTCGCGCTGACCGGAGCGCTTTCCGATCAACCTGGCAGCGAAGGCTGTGCGAGCGCACGCTTCTGGGTGTGTAGTCATGTTCCTCCCGGCTTCGGGCCACGCCGTTGCGGCGCTCGGCCTGCCAGACCAGCGGCTTTGGCCGGTCTGGAATTTGCCGATCAGCTTACGTACCGGGCCGGTCCCCGTCCATGGGGGCCTGTGCTTGTACGGAGCCTCGGCCAGGGTTCGCCCGAGCAAGACCATCGGCGTGGCCGAGGTGCAGTCCTTGACGGCGCGACAGGTCTTCTGGCGGCAGGTGTGCAGCCAGTTGCTGCGCTGCGGGGCGTCGATCTGGCCGGCAAGGCGCGCCGCGGGCGGGCGCGGTTTGCCCGCGCACCGGTTGTGATCGCAGGTGACGGCGTGTCGCCGGCCGTGCCCTCAGGTCCGCCAGACCCTCGGCGCACACTGCGCCAGCCCCCAGTGCACCTGCCGCCAGGCGCCCCACACCTGCTGCAGCAGCGCCATCACCGGCTCCACCTGGCGGCCCAGGGCGCGCAGCACCAGCAGGCTCTCGTGCGGCGCGCTCACGCCCACGGTGGCGGGCAGGGCGCTGGCGTCGGCCAGGGCGCGGGCGGCGTCGGTCAGGGCTTCGGTGCGTTCGCGGCCCAGCGGGCCGCCGTCGGCCAGCCACAGCGTGGCCAGCACGGTGTGGCCGGCCAGGCCCAGCGGGCTGTCCAGCAGCAGGCGGTCGTCGCCGCGCAGGCGGCCGTGCTCCAGCCACACGCCGGGCAGTTCGATGCGCTGCAGGAAGTCGCCGGCGTCCCAGGGCTCGCCGGTGGCCGGCAGGCCCAGGGCCAGCAGGTCCCAGCCGATCATCTGCGCGCCGGGCGCCAGGTGGAAGGCCAGGCGGTTGTCGGCCCGGCAGCGCGGGTAGGCGATGGTCTCCAGCGGCAGCCATTCCAGCCGCGCGCCGGGGGCCAGGTGCGCCGTCACGCGCTGCTCGGCCAGCGGGCCGGCGCTGCGGTAGAAGCGGGTGGCGCCGGGCGTGGTCAGCAGCGCGTGGCTGCCTTCGGCCAGGGTGGCGTCCACGGCCAGCACGTCGCCGCCCACGATGCCGCCGGGCGGGTGCACCAGCACGTGGTGGCACACCGCGTCGCCCTCGGGGTACAGGCGCTGCAGCACGCGCAGCGGGCCGTGGTGCAGGTCGTGCGCGATGGTGCGGGGCGCGCCGCCGCGGTCGTCGCGGCGGTAATTCAGTTGCAGATGGCCTTGCCAGCCCATGGTGCGGGGCGCACGGTGGCGCCGGGAGGTGGGGTGTGGGGGTGCGGCGCAGTGTAGTGGCGGCCCCGGCAGGGCAGCGGCGGGGCAGCCGGCGGGCCATGCCGGCGCCGGCGGTCGTGGCCCGCGGCCGCCTGGGGTGTGGCCCGCTTGGGCGATGTGCGGCCGCGGGCCGCGGCCGAGACTGCCGCCGCATCGACAACAACCGCATTCCTGCCCAGGAGGACCACATGACCCAGCCGACCATCCCCGCCACCGTTCCCGCCCCGTCCGGCACGCGCCGCGGGCGGCGCCCCGCGCAGGCGCTGCCGCTGTGCCTGGCGCTGCTGGCCGGGCTGGCCCAGGCCGCGCCGCCGCTGCAGGGGCCGAAGGGCGCCGGCGGCGTGGGCGCCTCGGTGGGCGGGGTGTCGCAGGGCGGCCAGGGCCAGAACAACGTGCTGCTGGACATCGGCGACAACGCCGGCAACACCCAGGGCGTGGCCCAGGCGGCGCTGCGCAGCGGCAGCCTGCATGCGCTGGCCTGGTCGTCCAACAACCCGACGCTGCCGCGCGGCTGCCGGCCCGACATGCTGTCCTGCAACTGGGGCGTGGGCGCCAGCGCCTGGCTGTGGGAGAAGGTGACGCTGAAGGCCGGGCCGGGCTACGTGCCGGGCCAGTCGGTGCCCTGGGTCTGGGATGTCGACGGCAGCTGGCAGCACGGCAAATGGTGGAGCGCGGCGCGCGCCGAGACCTGGTTCTCGATCAGCACCCGGGCCGACGGCTGGCAGACCGCGTCCTACATCAACCTGCGTTACCACGACGGGCTGCTGATGGGGTCGGTGGAGGTGCCGGCCGACGGCACGCCGCTGGTGCTGTACGTCTACGGTGCGCTGTCGGTCTATGCCGAGGGTGGCGCGGTGTCCGACTATTCGCACACCGCCACCTTCCGCTGGACGCTGCCGCGGGGGGTGGAGGCCAGCTCCAGCAGCGGGCAGTTCCTGGCCGCCGTGGTGCCCGAGCCGGGCAGCGCCGGCCTGCTCGCCTCGGGCCTGCTGGCGCTGCCCTGGCTGGCACGCCGGCGCCGCGGGCCGGTGCGGGGCTGATCGAGGGCTGATGGCGCGGCCGGCCGCTCAATGCCCCTGCGAGCCGCGGTGGGCCCAGCCGGTCATGCGCTTTTCCAGCACCGAGAAGGCCTCGTACATGCCCATGGCCATGGCGCCCACGGCCACCAGGCCGGCAAAGGCCAGGCCCATCTGCATGCTGCTGCCGGCGCTGACCAGCAGGTAGCCGATGCCCTCGTTGCTGGCCGTCATCTCGCTGACCGTGGTGCCGACGAAGGCCAGGGTGATGGCCACCTTCAGGCTGCCGAAGAAGTAGGGCATGGAGCGCGGCAGGCCCACCTTGACCAGCACGTCCCAGCGCCGCGCGCCCAGCACGCGCAGCACGTCCTCCAGCTCGGGCTCCAGCGTGGCCAGGCCGGTGGCGATGTTGACGGTGATCGGGAAGAAGCTGATCAGGAAGGCCGTCAGCACCGCCGGGCCCACGCCGATGCCGAACCACACCACCAGGATGGGCACGAAGGCCGCCTTGGGCAGGGCGTTGAAGCCGGTCATCAGCGGGTAGACGGCGGCGTAGGCCAGGCGCGAGCTGCCGATCAGAAAGCCCAGCAGCACGCCCACCACGATGGCGATGCCGAAGCCGGCCATCGTCACCCAGAAGGTGCGCCAGGCGTGCTTGGCGATCTCGCCCTTGAACTCGGCCAGCTGCTGGGCGATGCGCAGCGGGCTGGGGAAGATGAACTCGCTGACGCTGAACGCGCTGCACAGGCCCTGCCAGACCAGCAGCACGGCCAGCAGCAGGATCCAGGGCGACCAGGCCTCCAGGCGCTTGGCTTGGACACTCATTGCGCCACCTCCGCGCCAGCCTTGCGCATGGCCCCGATGTGGCCGCGCAGCTCGTGCACGATGTCGGTGAACTGCGGCGTGTAGGTGATCTCCAGGTCGCGCGGGCGCGGCAGGTCGATGTGGCGCTTCACGACGAAGCGGCCGGGGCTCTTGCTCATCACGTACACGGTGTCGGCCAGGAACACGCTCTCGCGCAGGTCGTGCGTGACCAGGATGACGTTGAACTTCTGCGCGGCCTGCAGGTCGCGCAGCGCGCACCACAGCTCCTCGCGGGTGAAGGCGTCCAGCGCGCCGAAGGGCTCGTCGAGCAGCAGCATCTTCGGCTCGTGGATCAGCGCGCGGCAGATGCTGGCGCGCTGCTGCATGCCGCCCGACAGCTGCCAGGGGAACTTGTCCTCGTAGCCGCCCAGGCCCACGCTCTGCAGCAGCGCACGCGCCTTGGCCTCGTACTCGGCCTTCTTCTGCTTGAAGCTGCTGCGGTAGGGCTCGACGATTTCCAGCGGCAGCATCACGTTGGCCACCGTGGTGCGCCAGGGCAGCAGGCTGGGCGCCTGGAAGGCCATGCCGGTGATCTTCAGCGGCCCGGTCACCTGCTGGCCGCCGATGATCACCGTGCCGCGGCTGGGCCGCTTCAGCCCGGTGGCCAGCTTCATGAAGGTGCTCTTGCCGCAGCCCGAGGGGCCGACGATGGCGATGAACTCGCCCTCGCGCACCTTCAGGTCGATGGCCTCCACCGCAAACTGCTTGGCGGCCAGCAGCTCGTCGTTGTAGGCCAGCCAGACGTCGTGGAAGTCGACGAAGGCCGGCGCGCCGGCATCGGCCGCCATGCCGCCGCTCACTTCTTGGCCGGCTTGGCGGCCGCGAAGAGGTCGCGCTCGGCGGCCGCCGGCAGGAAGCCGCCGTTCCACACCGTGTCGGGGTTGATGCGGCCCTTGGTGGCGTAGGCGTCGGCCACCTGGCTGGCCATCAGCGCCAGGCGCGGCAGCTTCACGTCGCCGAAGCCCTCGGCCTTGGCGTCGGCGGTGGCCACCGAGCCCTCGATGGCCAGTCGCAGCCGGCGCTCCTCCAGCTCGGCGTTGACGATGCCGTCGCGCTCCTTGACCACGGCCACCGCGGCCTTGGGGTCGGCGATCACCTGCCTGGCGCCCTTGGCGAAGGCGCGCAGGAAGGCTTTCACCGCCTCGGGGTTCTTCTTGAGGAAGTCCTCGCCGACGATGATGGCGTTGCCGTAGAGCTTCACGCCGTGCTGCGGGTAGGCCAGCACCACCACGTCCTCGGCCTTCACGCCGCGCGCCTCCAGGTTCAGCAGGCTGGTGAAGGTGAAGCCGGTGATCGCGTCGACGTCGCCGCGCACCAGCATGGTCTCGCGCAGCGGCGGGTCCATGCTGACCCAGTTGACCGCGCCGATGCCGTTGGCCTTCTGGAAGATCGGGAAGCCGCGGCGGCCGGCGTCGAACACCGGTGCGCCCAGCTTCTTGCCGGCCAGGTCGGCCGGGGCCTTGATGCCGCTCTTCTTCAGCGCCAGCACCGCGGCGGGCGTGTTGTTGTAGACCATCATCACCGCCACCGGCTTGTTCGGCGCGGTCGGGTTGTTGGCCTGGAACTCCATCAGCGCCGCCATGTCGGCGAAGCCCATGTCGTAGGTGCCCGAGGCCACGCGGTTGACCGCGTTGCCCGAGCCGTTGCCGGCGTCGATGCTGACGTTGAGCTTTTCGGCCTTGAACAGGCCCTTGGCCGCGGGCAGCAGGAAGAAGGCGCTGGGGCCCTCGAAGCGCCAGTCGAGCTGGAACTTGATCGGCGTCTCCTGGGCCTGCACGGGGGCGGCGGCCAGCAGTGCGGTGGCCAGGCCGGCGGCGACGAGGAGGGTACGGCGGAGCGGGGACAGGGGGTTCATGGTGCGCGGGTCTGGGGGAACGGGCAGGACCGCAGCCGCGGCCCCGGACAGGCTTCTGCAAGAAGCGTGCACCGCGATGATGCCCAGACCTGGTGCGTGCCGCGCACCCCTGGCCCCGCTGCGGGGCGCGGCGCACCGCGCGCGCCGCGTGCGCCGCGCGGGGGCTCAGCCGCCGTCGGCGGCCCTGGCCTCGGCCTCGCGCTGGGCGATGCGGCGCAGCGTGCGCTCGAACACGTCGGCCGGCTGGCCGCCCTGGATCAGGTAGCGGCCGGCCACCACCACCGCGGGCACGGCGTGCACGTCGCGCTCGTCGCGCCACAGGGCCTCGGCGGCGCGCACCTCGGTGGTGCCCTCGTCGCTGGCCAGCAGCGCGGCGGCGGCGGCGCCGTCCAGCCCGGCCTGCTCGGCGCAGGCGCGCAGCACCGCCGGGTCGGACACGTCGCGGCCGTCGGTGAAGTAGGCCGAGAACAGCGCGTGCTTCAGCGCGCCCTGGGCCGCGGCGCCCTGGGTGCCGGCCCAGTGCAGCAGTCGGTGGGCGTCGAAGGTGTTGTAGATGCGGCGCCGGCCGTCGCCGAAGGTGAAGCCGACCTCGGCGCCGCGGGCGCGCAGGCCGTCGGCGCTGGCGGCCAGCTGGGACGGGCCCATGCCGTACTTGCGCGCCAGGTGCTCGCCCACGTCCTCGCCGCCGGGCGGCATCTGCGGGTTCAGCTCGAAGGGCTGGAAGCGGATCGTCGCCTGCAGGCCTTCGGGCGCCAGGCGCTGCAGCGCCTGCTCCAGCGCGTGCAGGCCGATGGCGCACCAGGGGCAGGAAACGTCGGAGACGAAGTCGATGTCGAGCTGCATGGCAAGATCTTCCCATGCCGTCCGCCGCCGCGCCCGACCCCCGCGCCGACCCCCCTGGTTTCCTGCGGGCCTTGTACGACGCCGCGGTGGCGCGCGCGCTGCCGCAGCAGGTGATCGCCGCGCACCTGCCGCCGCCGCCCGACCCGGCGCGCGGCCGCACCCTGGTGCTGGGCGCGGGCAAGGCCGGCGGCGCGATGGCCGCCGCGGTGGACGCGCTGTGGCCGGCCGATGCGCCGCTGTCGGGCCTGGTCATCACCCGCTACGACCACGTGCCGCCGGCCTACCGCGCCCGGCCCGGCCGCATCGAGGTGGTCGAGGCCCGCCACCCGGTGCCCGACGCCGCCGGCCTGGCCGCCACCCAGCGCCTGCTGGACCTGTGCCGCGGCCTGACGGCCGACGACCTGGTGCTGTGCCTGGTCTCGGGCGGGGGTTCGGCCCTGCTGAGCCTGCCCCAGCCCGGGCTGACCCTGGCCGACAAGCAGGCGCTGAACGCCGCTCTGCTGGCCAGCGGCGCGGCCATCGGCGAGATGAACACGGTGCGCAAGCACCTCTCGGCGGTCAAGGGCGGGCGGCTGGCGGTGGCCTGTGCGCCGGCCCGGGTGGTGACGCTGCTGATCAGCGACGTGCCGGGCGACGACCCGGCGGTCATCGCCAGCGGCCCCACCGTGCCCGACCCGACGACCTGTGCCGACGCGCTGGCCATCCTGGACCGCCACGGCATCGCCGTGCCGCCGGCCGCGCGGGCCGGCCTGCTGGATGGCCGCTTCGAGACGCCCAAGCCGGGCGATGCGCGCTTCGCCGGCCACGCCGTGCGCCTGATCGCCACGCCGCAGGACAGCCTGGAGGCCGCGGCCGCGCTGGCCCGTGCCCGCGGGCTGGACGCGCACATCCTCAGCGACGAGCTGGAGGGCGAGAGCCGCACCGCAGGCCAGCTGCACGCGGCGCTGGCGCGCGCGGTGGCGCGGCGCGGCCAGCCCTTCGCGCGGCCCTGCGTCATCCTGTCGGGCGGCGAGACCACGGTGACGCTGCGCCCGCGGGCCGAGCCCGGATCCGCCACCGGCCGCCCGGCGCGCGGCGGCCGCGCCGCCGAGTTCGCGCTGGGCTGCGCGCTGGCGCTGCAGGGCCAGGCCGGCGTCTGGGCGCTGGCCGCCGACACCGACGGCATCGACGGCAGCGAGCACAACGCCGGCGCCCGCGTGGCGCCCGACACGCTGGCGCGCGCCGCGGCGGCCGGGCTGTCGGCCGCCGGGCACCTGGATGCGCACGACGCCTTCGGCTTCTTCGACGCGCTGGGCGACCTGGTCGTGACCGGGCCGACCTACACCAACGTCAACGACTTCCGCGCCCTGCTGGTGCTGTAGCCGGGCCGTGCCTGCGCCGGCGGCGCTGGGGGGGAGGGTATGGCGGCGCACCGTTGATCCAACGCAAGCCGACCGCGTCGGCACTGCCTGACAGTAAGCACCATTCCCCTGGCGCGGCTGTCACCCGATGGCAGCGCCGCCGACCGGACCGATGGTCATTCGCATGGAACCTTCTTTCGCTGCCCCGCCCGCCTTCGCCGCTGTGCCCGAGCGCGCGGCCGCGCTGCGGCCGGCGCAGCTGGGCCAGGCATTGCGCCGTGGCGCCGTGCCGGGCGACGACAGCCTGTGGTCGGCGCTGGCGGGCACGCCGGCCCTGTCCGACGCCGAGGTCGAGGCGCTGGCCGGCATCGCCCAGGTGCGGCACGTGGCCGCGGGCCAGGGCGTGTTCAGCCGCAGCCACACCGCGAGCACCCTGGTCGGGCTGCGCAGCGGCGAGGTGGCGCTGGGCTTCCGCACCGCCGACGGCACTTTCCGCACCGAGCGCATCGTGCGCGGCCCCGCTTGGCTGGACCTGAGCTCGGCCTGGCTGGACGAGGCGCACGCGATGGACGCCCAGGCCCTGGGCAGTGCCACGGTGGTGGAATGGCCGCGCGAGGCCCTGCAGCAGCGCCTGGCCAAGCACCCCGGCCTGGCGCAGCGGGTGATCGTGGGCCTGGCGCGCGAGGTGCAGGCGCTGGCCGTGAACACCCACGAGCTGATGCACAAGGACGCGCCCGCGCGCCTGGCGCAGTGGCTGCACCAGCGCTGCGAGCCGCTGGCCGGCGCGGCCGGCCAGGCCATCGTCAAGCTGCATGAGCGCAAGCGCGACGTGGCCTCGCAGCTGGCGATCACGCCGGAGACGCTGTCGCGGCTGATGCGCAGCTTCAGCCGCCAGGGCGTGATCGAGGTCAGCGGCTACAACGTGCGGGTGCTCGACCCGGTGGCGCTGGGGCGGTTGGCGCAGGCCTGAGGGCGGTGCACTGAGACCGCGTTGGCGGTCTTGCCGTGGGTGGTGTCTGCTTGCAGCAGCCCGCCGGTCTCGCCCGGCTGGCGACCTACTTTCTGGCGCGCCAGAAAGTAGGCAAAGAGCGCTTTCCAAACTGAGCCACGCCAGCCGAGTGTTCTTCCCGCACCCCTGCGCTGCGCCTCGCCCGCCCGGCGGGCTCGAACAGTCCAACCGGGTCGGTCACCGCAACCCGGATCGCCGTGCCCCCTTGCTGTACCGTGGCATGGCGCCACCACGGCAGCGGCGAGAGGGCCCGCCGTCCGCGCTCCGGGGTGTGCGGGTCCGTCCGTCGCCTTGGACGGGCAGCGCGTCCCGGTCAAGCCCTGCACATGTCGGTGTGTTCGAGCCCGCCAGGCGGGCGAGGCAGCCGTCTCGTTGGTGTTGCAGCGCGCGGTGGCGTAGGAAAGTTCAAAGAGCGTTTCTTTGCCTACTTTCTTGTCGCGACAAGAAAGTAGGTCGGCCGTCGGCCGAGACCGACGGGCTGCCGCGACCGATCACGACCCCACGCAAGCCGGCACCGCAGCGGCAGCAACCTCGGCCCGCTGCAGCAGCTCCGCCACCACCGCCACCGCAATCAGCTCCGGCTGCTTGCCCGTGATGCCCGGCACCCCGATCGGGCAGGTCAGCCGGGCCAGCGCGTCGGCCGGCACCCCGCGCTCGGCGAAGCGCCGCAGGAAGCGCGCCCGCTTGGTGGCCGAGCCGATCAGGCCCAGGTAGGCGAAGTCGCCGCGCCGCAGCACCGCCTCGGTGATCGCCTGGTCCAGGTCGTGGCTGTGCGTCAGCACCAGGTAGAAGGCGCCGGCCGGCGCCAGGTCGACCTCGGCGGCCACCGGCTCCACGCAGACGCGCTCGATGTGCGGCGCCGACGGCGCGGCCGGGAATTCGGCCTCGCGCTCGTCGATCCACTGCACGCGGCAGGGCAGGCGCTCCAGCAGCTGCACGATGGCGCGGCCGACGTGGCCGGCACCGTAGAGCTGCAGCGTGAACAGCGGCGCCTCGTCGGGCCACGCTGCCAGCGCGGCGGCGTCCAGCGGCGCGGTGCACAGCGTCAGCGCGCCGCCGCAGCACTGGCCCAGCGTCGGGCCCAGCGCGATGGCCTCGTCCAGCGGCGCGGCCAGGCCCACGGCCAGCCGGGTGCGCGCGCGGGCGATGGCGCGCAGCTCCAGGTGGCCGCCGCCGATGGTGCCGGCCACCGCGTCGGCGGCCACCAGCATGCGCGTGCCGGCGCCGCGCGGCACCGAGCCGCGGGCCGACAGCACCTGCACCAGCATCGCCGGCCGGCCGGCGGCCAGCCATGCGCGGGCGGTGTGCTTCAGCGTGTCCAGCATCGCCGCGGCCTCAGGCCGTGGCGGCGGGCGAGGCCGTCCGCAGCGCGTCCAGCGCGTCCAGCACCGCCTCGGGCGTGGCCGGCGCGCGCAGCGGCGGCAGCGCGCGGCCGCCGGCGGCCGCGGCCAGCGCGTCGCGGATGGCCAGGAAGGCCGAGAAGCCCAGCAGCAGCGGCGGCTCGCCCACCGCCTTGCTGCGGTGGATGGTGTCGGCCGGGTTGGCGCCCTCGTACAGCGCGGTGTGGAACTGCGGCGGGCAGTCGTTGGCGGTGGGGATCTTGTAGGTGCTGGGCGCATGCGTCATCAGCTTGCCGGTCTGCGGGTGCCACCACAGCTCCTCCATCGTCAGCCAGCCCAGGCCCTGCAGGTAGGCGCCCTCGACCTGGCCGATGTCGATGGCCGGGTTCAGCGAGGCGCCCACGTCGTGCAGCAGGTCGGCGCGCAGCACGCGGTGCTCGCCGGTCAGCGTGTCCACCACCACCTCGCTGCAGGCCGCGCCGTAGGCGAAGTAGAAGAAGGGGTGGCCCTGCAGGGTCTCGCGGTTCCAGTGCAGGCCGGGCGTCGCGTAGAAGCCGTCGCTCCACAGCTGCACGCGGGCCGCGTAGGCCTGCTGCACCAGGGCCTCGAAGGCGATGGCCTGGTCGCCGGCCGTCACCTGGCCGTTGGCGAAGCGCACCGCGGCCGGGTCGACGCCTGCGGTGGCCGCCCACAGCGCGGCCAGGCGCTCGCGGATCTGGCGCGCGGCGTCCTGCGCGGCCTTGCCGTTCAGGTCAGCGCCGGTGGACGCGGCAGTGGCCGAGGTGTTGGCCACCTTGTGCGTGTCGGTGGCGGTGACGCGCACGCGGGCGAAGTCCAGCCCCAGTTCGTGGGCCACCACCTGCGCCACCTTGGTGTTCAGGCCCTGGCCCATCTCGGTGCCGCCGTGGTTGACCAGCACCGAGCCGTCGGCGTAGACGTGCACCAGCGCGCCAGCCTGGTTGAAGTGGGCCACGTTGAAGGAGATGCCGAACTTCACCGGCGTCAGCGCCAGGCCCCTCTTCAGCACCGGGCTGGCGGCGTTGAAGACGGCGATCTCGGCGCGCCGCCGGGCGTAGCCGCAGCGCCCGGCCAGTTGCGTCACCAGCGGGTCGATGAGGTTGTCGACCACCGGCTGGCCGTAGGGCGTGAGGTTGCGCTCGGTCGTGCCGTAGAAGTTGGCGCGGCGCACGGCCAGCGGGTCCAGGCCCAGGTGGCGGGCCACGTCGTCGAGGATCATCTCGATGGCCAGCGCGCCCTGCGGGCCGCCGAAGCCGCGGAAGGCGGTGTTGCTCTGGGTGTTGGTCTTGGCGCAGTAGCCGGCCATGGCCACGTGCGGAAGCCAGTAGGCGTTGTCGAAGTGGCACAGCGCGCGCGTCATCACCGGCGCGCTGAGGTCGGCCGAGTGGCCGGCGTTGGTCAGCATCTCCACGCGCACGCCCAGCACGCGGCCGGCGTCGTCGAAGCCCACGTCCCAGTCGAATTCGAAACCGTGGCGCCGGCCGGTGACGAGCATGTCGTCGTCGCGGTCGGGCCGCAGCTTGACCGGGCGCTGCAGCCGCGCCGCGGCCAGCGCGGCCACGCAGGCGAACAGCGCGCTCTGGCTCTCCTTGCCGCCGAAGCCGCCGCCCATGCGCCGGCAGCTGACCTGCACCTGGTGCGAGGCGCGGCCCAGCATGTGGGCCACGGTGTGCTGCATCTCGCTGGGGTGCTGGGTGCTGCAGTGCACCAGCAGGCCGCCGTCCTCCTGCGGCACGGCGTAGCTGATCTGGCCCTCCAGGTAGAAATGCTCCTGGCCGCCCAGCGTGAAGCGCCCCTGCAGCCGGTGCGGCGCGGCCGCCAGCGCGGTGGCGGCGTCGCCCCGGCGCAGGTGCATCGGCGGCACCACGTACTGCTGCTGCGCGTGGGCGGTGGCCGCGGCCAGCACCGCGGGCAGCGGGTCGATCTGCAGCACCTCGCGGGCCAGCGCGGCGGCGCGGCGGGCCTGCTCGCGGGTCTGGGCGACCACCGCGAACACCGGCTGGCCGACGTGGCGCACCGTGCCCTCGGCCAGGATGGGGTCGTCGTGGACGATGGGGCCGCAGTCGTTGGCGCCGGGGATGTCGGCCGCGGTGAACACCGCCACCACGCCGGGCTGGGCGCGCAGCCGGTCCAGGTCGATGCCGCGCAGCGTGCCGTGGGCCAGCGGCGACAGGCCCAGCGCGGCGTGCAGCGTGCCGGCCAGCTCGGGCAGGTCGTCCACATAGGGCGCGGCGCCGGCCACGTGCAGGTGGGCCGATTCGTGCGGGCGGCTGATGCCGACGCGGGCGCCGGCGGCCAGCGGGCCGGCCTCGGCCGCGGGCAGGTCCGCCGGGCCGGGCTGGGCGGGCAGGGTGGCCGGGGAGGTCAGGGCGTCCATCACAGGCTCCACACCGAGAGTTGGTCGGCGGCCAGCGGCGCGTCGGCGCGCGTGGCCAGCCACAGGCGCTGCAGCAGCTGGCCGGCGGCGCGGCGGCGGTAGCCGGCGCTGGCGCGCAGGTCGCTCAGCGGCTGGAAGTCGGCGTCCAGCGCGGCCTGGGCGGCGCGCAGGGTCTCGGCCGTCCAGGGCTGGCCGCGCACCGCGGCCTCGGCGCCGGCGGCGCGGGCCACCGTGGCGGCCAGGCCGCCGAAGGCGAAGCGGGCGTCGGCGACGCGCCCGCCGTCCAGCCGCAGCCACAGGCCGGCGGCCAGGGCCGAGATGTCGCAGTCGTGGCGCTTGCTGAGCTTGTAGCAGCGCAGCTGCTCGCCCGGCCCGGGCGGCGGCACGCGCAGCGCCTCGATGAACTCGCCGGGTGCCAGCGCGTTGCGTAGGTAACCCAGGTAGAAGTCGGCCAGCGCCATGGTGCGGTTGGCGGCGCCGTGGCGCAGCAGCAGCTCGGCGCCCAGCGCCATCAGCACCGGTGCGCCGTCGCCGATCGGCGAGCCGTTGGCCAGGTTGCCGCCCAGCGTGCCGGCCTCGCGCACCGGCGGCGACGCGAAGCGCCGGCCCATCTCGGCCACGCCGCTGTCGCCCGGCCACCAGGCGGCCAGCGCGTCCCAGGCCGCCTGCAGCGACGCGCCGGCGCCGATGCGCAGCCAGCCGTCGGCCTCGGGCGCGATGGCCTGCAGCTCGGCCACCTCGCCCAGGTAGACGATCTCGCCCAGCGCGCGGAACTGCTTGTTCACCCACAGCCCGATGTCGGTGCAGCCGGCCAGCAGCCGGGCCTGCGGCCGTGCGGCCAGCAGCGCGGCCAGCGCGTCCAGGCTGCGTGGCGCGTGGAAGGGCGCGGCGCCGGGGGCCTGGTAGTGCAGCGCGGTGTCGGCCTGCGCCGCGGCCAGCGCGCCGGCCAGCGCCGGCGTGGCCAGCGGCTGCGGCGGCAGCGCGGGCACGCGCTCGGCGGCGTCCAGGATGGGCCGGTAGCCGGTGCAGCGGCACAGGTTGCCCGACAGCGCGTCGGCGATGGCCGGGCGCGTCGGCGCCGGGCCGCCGGCGCTGCGCTCGGCCAGCGCGGCCAGGGTCATCGCGAAGCCCGGGGTGCAGAAGCCGCACTGCGAGCCGTGGCAGGCCACCAGGGCCTGCTGCACCGGATGGGTGCCGCCCAGGTCCTCCACCGTCAGCAGCGCCTTGCCGTCGAGCACCGGCAGGAACTGGATGCAGCTGTTGACCGGCTTGAAGGCGACCCGGCCGTCGGGCCCGGCCTCGCCCAGCAGCACGGTGCAGGCGCCGCAGTCGCCCTCGTTGCAGCCCTCCTTGGTGCCGGTGCAGCGGGCGTGCTCGCGCAGCCAGCGCAGCACGGTGGTGGTGGGCGGCAGGTCGTCGACGGCGACCACCGCGCCGCGGTGGACGAAGCGCAGCGGCCGGGCCGGCGGGACGGCCGGCGGCAGGTCCGGCGCAGGGGTCAGGGTGTCGGGCATGCGCGCAAGGTAGCAAATGCCGGGCCCCGTGGTATACAGCCGCGCTGATAGTTTCTATCCAGGCAGCGGTATGACGACGGCGCAGGCATTCGACAAGATCGAGCTCTCCCTCGTCCGCACCTTCCACACCGTGGTCACCGAACGCAGCGTCTCGCGCGCCGCCCTGCGCCTGAACAGCAGCCAGCCCGCCGTCTCCGGCCAGCTGCGGCGGCTGCGCGGGCTGATCGGCGATCCGCTGCTGGTGCGCTCGGGCCAGGGCATGGCGCCCACCGCGGTGGCGCTGGGCCTGATGCCGGCTGCGGCCCAGGTGCTGCAGGGCGCGCAGGCGCTGTTCGGCGGCCTGGGGCCAGCCCAGGGCTTCGCGGCGCAGACCAGCCAGCAGGCCTTTCGCATCGCCGCCAGCGACTACCTGGACCCGCAGTTCCTGCCCGCGCTGGTGGCCCGGCTGCGCCGCGCCGCGCCGCAGGCCACGCTGGACGTGCTGCCGCTGACCCGCGACTACGACTACCGCAGCCACCTGGCCCGCGGCGAGCTGGACCTGGTGATCGGCAACTGGCTGTCACCACCGGCCGAGCTGCACCTGGGCCGGCTGATCAGCGACGAGATCGTCTGCCTGGTCGGCGCCGACCACCCGGCGGTGCGCAACCCGCGGCAGTGGACGGCCGAGCGCTACCTGGCCGCCGAGCACATCGCGCCGACGCCGCTGCACGCCGGCGGCGTCGGCGTGGTCGACGAGCTGCTGCAGCTGCGCGGCCTGGCGCGCCGCATCGTGGTGCGCACGCCGCACTTCGGGCTGGCACCGGCGATGGTCGCGCGCGCCCCGCTGGTGCTGACCACCGGGCGGCAGTTCTGCAGCCGCTACCTGGGCACGCTGCCGGTACGGATCGTGCGTTGCCCGGTCGACTTCCCGCCGCTGACCTACTACCAGCTGTGGCATGACCTGACCCATGCGTCGGCCGCGGTGCGCTGGCTGCGCGAACTGGTGCGCGACGTCGCGCGCACCCTGACGGAGGAACCGGCGTGACTGCCATCCCAACTGCGGCCCAGGGCGCGTCCGTCGGCGCGTCCGGCGGCGCGCCGGTGCGCACGGCGATCTGTGCCGACCTGCTCGACTTCACCGGCGACCCGGGTCTGACCGACCGCGCCAGCGCCCACGTGCGCTACCGCCCGGCGCACTGGCTGCTGGTCGGCGCCGACGGCCGCATCGTCGACGCCGTGGCCGACGCGCCCGGCGACGACTGGCTGAAGCTGGACCGCCGCGGCCAGCTGCTGATGCCCGGCTTCATCGACACCCATGTGCACTGCCCGCAGGTGGACGTGATCGCGTCCTGGGGCACCGAACTGCTGGACTGGCTGAACACCTACACCTTCCCGGCCGAGGCCCGCCATGCCGACCCGGCGGTGGCGCGCGCCGCGGCGGCGCTGTTCCTGGACGCGCTGCTGGCCCACGGCACCACGTCGGCGGTGGTCTTCCCGACCGTGCACGTGACCAGCACCGAGGCGCTGTTCGACGCCGCGCTGGCGCGCGGCATGCGCGTGATCGCCGGCAAGGTGCTGATGGACCGCCATGCGCCCGACGACCTGCGTGACGACGTGGTCCAGGCCGAGCGCGACTGCCGCGCGCTGATCGCGCGCTGGCACGGCCGCGGCCGCCTGGCCTACGCGGTGACGCCGCGCTTCGCCGCCACCAGCAGCGCCGGCCAGCTGGCCATGGCCGGGCGCCTGCTGGCCGAGCACCCCGGCGTCTACATGCAGACCCACGTGGCCGAGAACCGCGCCGAGGTGGCCTGGATCGCCGAGCTCTTCCCCGAGGCGCGCAGCTACCTGGACGTCTACGCCCGCCACGGCCTGCTCAACGAGCGCGCCGTGCTGGCCCACGGCATCTGGCTGGACGACGCCGACCGCGCGGTGATGCGCGACGCCGGCGCGCAGATCGCCTTCTGCCCCTCGTCCAACCTGTTCCTGGGCAGCGGGCTGTTCGGCTGGGCGCAGGCGGCCGACGCCGGCGTGGCGGTCAGCCTGGCCTCGGACGTCGGCGGCGGCACCTCGCTGAGCCTGCTGCGCACCATGGCCGACGGCTACAAGGTGCAGGCGATGGCCGGCCAGCGCACCACCGCCTGGGCGCTGCTGCACGCCGCCACCCGCGGCGCGGCGCAGGCGCTGCGCCTGGGCGACGAGGTCGGCACCCTGGCCCCCGGGGCCCAGGCCGACCTGTGCCTGTGGGACTGGGCCGTGGGCCCGGTGGCGCAGCGCCGCAACATCCTGGCCCGCGAGTTGCATGAGCGTTGCTTCGCCTGGGTGACACTCGGCGATGAGCGTAACCTTGCCGAGTGCTGGGTCGGCGGCGTGCGGCGTTTCGCCCGCGCCTGAGTCCCGGCACCCGCCCCGGCCCACGAACAAGAACAGGATCCCCTCCGCCCATGCTCCGACTCGAACTGGACGGCATCAGCAAGCAGTACCCCGCGGTGCGGGCCAACGACCGGGTGTCGCTGAAGGTGGCGCCGGGCCAGATCCACGCGGTGCTCGGCGAGAACGGCGCCGGCAAGAGCACGCTGATGAAGATCATCTACGGCGCGGTGCGGCCGGACGAGGGCCGCATCCTGTGGAACGGCCAGCCGGTGAGCATCGCCAACCCGCAGCAGGCGCGCGCGCTGGGCATCGCGATGGTCTTCCAGCACTTCTCGCTGTTCGACACGCTGAGCGCGGCCGAGAACGTCTGGCTGGGGCTGGACAAGGCCATGAGCCTGGCCGAGGTGACCGAGCGCATCCGCGCCGTCTCCGGCGAGTACGGGCTGGAGCTGGACCCGCTGCGCCCGGTGCACACGCTGTCGGTGGGCGAGCGCCAGCGGGTGGAGATCGTGCGGGCGCTGCTGACCGACCCGCAGCTGCTGATCCTCGACGAGCCGACCTCGGTGCTGACGCCGCAGGCGGTGGAGAAGCTGTTCGTCACGCTGCGCCAGCTGGCGGCCAAGGGCTGCGCCATCCTCTACATCAGCCACAAGCTCGACGAGATCCGCAGCCTGTGCCACCACTGCACCGTGCTGCGCGGCGGCAGGGTGACCGGCGAGGTCGACCCGACGCTGGAGACCAATGCCAGCCTGTCCAGGCTGATGATCGGCAGCGAGACGCCCGAGCTGACGCACCGCCCGGCCCGGCCCGGCGCGGTGGCGCTGGCGGTGCGCGGCCTGGCCATGGCCAAGGACAACCCCTTCGGCACCACGCTGGCCGACATCGGCTTCGAGGTGCGCGCCGGCGAGGTCGTCGGCATCGCCGGCGTCTCGGGCAACGGCCAGCAGGAGCTGATGGCCGCGCTGTCCGGCGAGGACCCGCGCGCGCCGCGCGGCAGCATCACGCTGTTCGGCCAGGACATCGCCGCCGCGTCGCCGCGCAAGCGCCGCGCGCTGGGCCTGCACTTCGTGCCCGAGGAGCGGCTGGGCCGCGGCGCGGTGCCCACGCTGAGCCTGGCGCAGAACACCCTGCTCACCCGCACCGAGGCCGTGGGCCGCGGCGGCTGGATCGACACCGCCGCGGTGCGCGCGCTGGCGGCCGACCTGATCGCGCGCTTCAAGGTCAAGGCCGGCGGGCCGGACGCCGCGGCCAAGAGCCTGTCCGGCGGCAACCTGCAGAAGTTCATCGTCGGCCGCGAGATCGACGCCCGGCCCAGGCTGCTGATCGTCTCGCAGCCGACCTGGGGCGTGGACGTGGGCGCCGCGGCGCAGATCCGCGGCGAGCTGCTCAAGCTGCGCGACGCCGGCTGCGCGGTGCTGGTGGTCAGCGAGGAGCTGGACGAGCTGTTCGAGATCAGCGACCGGCTGCTGGTCATCGCCCAGGGCCGGCTGTCGCCCAGCGTGCCGATCGCCGAGGCCACGGTGGCGCAGATCGGCGAGTGGATGTCCGGCCTGTGGCCGGGCGCGCAGGGCAGCGCAACGGGGGTGGCCCATGCTGCGGCTTGAGCCCCGCCCCGAGCCCTCGCGGCTGTTCGCCTGGGGCTCGCCGCTGCTGTCGCTGGCCATCACCGTGGCGGTGGCGGCGCTGCTGTTCACCGCGCTGGGCAAGGACGCGGTGCGCGGCCTGCAGGTCTTCCTGTTCGAGCCCTTCAACGGCCTGCGCGCGCTGACCGAGCTGGGCCTGAAGGCCACGCCGCTGATCCTGTGCGCGCTGGGCCTGGCGCTGTGCTTCCGGTCGAACATCTGGAACATCGGCGCCGAGGGCCAGTTCCTGGTCGGCGGCATCGTCGCCGGCGGCCTGGCGCTGTGGCTGACCAACGCCCAGGTGCCGATCGGCCGCTGGGGCTTCCTGCCGCTGGCGGTGCTGGCCGGCGCGCTGGGCGGCGCGGCCTGGGCGGCCGTCGTCGCGCTGCTGCGCGACCGCTTCAACGCCAACGAGATCCTGGTCAGCCTGATGCTGGTCTACGTGGCCAACCTGCTGCTGAGCTGGCTGGTCTTCGGCCCCTGGAAGGACCCGCAGGGCTTCAACTTTCCGCAGAGCGTCAGCTTCGCCAGCGGCGTGGCGCTGCCGCGCATGGTCACCGGCATGCGGCTGCACTGGGGCTTCGTGCTGGCCCTGCTGGCGGCGCTGGGCATGTGGCTGTTCATGGCGCGCACCTACCGCGGCTTCCAGATGCAGGTCGGCGGCCTGGCGCCGGCGGCGGCGCGCTACGCGGGCTTCTCCAGCCGCAGCGCGCTGTGGACCGCGCTGCTGACCTCGGGCGCGCTGGCCGGCGTGGCCGGGGCCTTCGAGGTCACCGGGCCGATGGGCCAGCTGACGCCGCACGTGTCCAACAACTACGGCTTCACCGCCATCATCGTGGCCTTCGTCGGCCGGCTGCACCCGCTGGGCTGCGTGCTGGGCAGCGTGCTGCTGTCGATGTTCCTGATCGGCGGCGAGCTCGCGCAGTCGCGCATCGGCCTGCCCTCGGCGCTGTCCGGCGTGTTCCAGGGCGTGCTGCTGTTCTCGCTGCTGGCCTGCGACACGCTGATCCACTACCGCCTCAGGTGGGGGCGGGCCGAGCGCCGGGCCGCCCCGAGCCGGCCCGCCATCCCCGCGGGGGATCGGCCGGCGTACTCGACGGACGAGGGGCAGAAATGAACGAGACGGCACTGCTGATCGCGGCGATGCTGGCCTCCGGCACGCCGCTGGCCATCGCCGGCCTGGGCCTGCTGATCAACGAGAAGGTCGGCGTGCTCAACCTGGGGGCCGAGGGCATGATGCTGGTCGGCGCGGTGGCCGGCTTCGCCGTGGCCTTCCACAGCCAGAGCACCGTGCTGGCCCTGCTGGCCGGCGCCGGTGCGGCCGCGCTGCTGGCCATCGTCTTCGGCTGGCTGGTGATCTGGGTCAACGCCAACCAGACGGCCACCGGCCTGGCGGTCAGCCTGTTCGGCGGCGGCTTCTCGGCCTTCGTCGGCGTGGCCTACGTGGGCCAGAAGCTGGGCGATCCGGTGAGCCACGCGCTGCCGCTGCTGGGCGACCTGCCCTTCGTCGGCCCGGCGCTGTTCCGCCACCACCCGATGGTCTACCTGACGGTGCTGGCCGCGGCCGGCCTGGCCTGGCTGTTCTACCGCACCCGGCTGGGCCTGGTGCTGCGCGCGGTGGGCGAGTCGCCCGAGTCGGCCCACGCGCTGGGCTACCACGTGCGCGGCCTGCGCCTGGCCGCGGTGGCCGCCGGCGGCGCGCTGTGCGGCGTGGCCGGCGCCTACCTGTCCACCGTCTACACCCCGCTGTGGGTGGAGGGCATGGTCGCCGGCCGCGGCTGGATCGCGCTGGCGCTGACGGTGTTCGCCACCTGGCGGCCGGCGCGCATCCTGCTGGGTGCCTACCTGTTCGGCGGTGTCACCATGCTGCAGTTGCACCTGCAGGGCCTGGGCGTCGAGTGGCCCAGCCAGTTCCTCAGCATGCTGCCCTACGTGGCCACCGTGGTCGTGCTGGTGCTGATCTCGCGCAACCCGACCTGGCTGCGCACCAACATGCCCGCCTCGCTGGGCAAGCCCTTCTTCCCCGGTTCCTGAACCCGGCCGCCGTGGCGGCCGCACCCCCCGTCCCCTCTCCCCAACGTCCACCCACAGGAGTCCCCATGATCGATCGTTCCAAGCGCCTGACCCTGCAGTTCGCCGGGCTGGCCGCCGTGGCCGGCGCCTCGCTGCTCGCCGGCTGCGGCAAGAAGGAGGAGGCCGCGCCGGCCGCGCCCGCCGCGTCGGCAGCTGCCGCCCCGGCCTCGGCCGCTGCCGCCGAGCCGCTGAAGATCGGCTTCATCTACGTCGGTCCGGTCGGCGACGCCGGCTGGACGTTCGCCCACGACAACGGCCGCAAGGCCATCGAGGCCAAGTTCGGCGACAAGATCAAGACCACCTTCGTCGAGAAGGTGCCCGAGGGCCCGGACGCCGAGCGCGTGATCCGCGACCTGGTGGCCCAGGGCAACAAGCTGATCTTCGCCACCAGCTTCGGCTACGGCGACGCGATGGAGAAGGTGGCCAAGGACCACCCCGACGTCTACTTCGAGCACGCCACCGGCTTCAAGACCGCGCCCAACCTGCGCGTCTACGAGGGCCGCTTCTACGAGGACGCCTACCTGGCCGGCCTGGTCGCCGGCAAGATGACCAAGTCCAACACCCTGGGCTTCGTCGGCTCCTTCCCGATCCCCGAGGTGTTGCGCAACCTCAACGCCTACCTGCTGGGCGCGCAGCAGGTGAACCCCAAGGTCAAGCTCAAGGTGGTCTGGGTCAACACCTGGTTCGATCCGCCGAAGGAAGGCGAGGCCGCGACCACCCTGCTCAACGGCGGCGCCGACGTGCTGCTGCAGAACACCGACTCCTCGGCCGTGCTGCAGACCGCCGAGAAGGCCGGCAAGTACGCCTTCGGCTGGGACAGCGACATGAGCGCCTACGCGCCCAAGGCGCACCTGGGCTCGGCGGTGCTGAACTGGGGCGTCTACTACGAGAAGGCGGTCAACGACGTGCTGAACAAGACCTGGAAGACCGAGGTCACCAAGTGGGGCACCAAGGAGGGCATGAACGACTTCGTCAAGATCAACGACGTCGTGCCCGAGGACGTCAAGAAGCTGGTCGAGGAGGCCAAGGCCGGCCTGAAGGACGGCAGCCGCGCGGTGTTCAAGGGCCCGCTGCAGGACAGCACCGGCAAGGAGGTGCTGGCCAAGGACGTGGTCGCCGACGACGCCTGGAAGGGCCAGGTCAACTTCTACCTCAAGGGCGTCGAGGGCAAGCCGCCCGTGGCCAAGTGACGCACTGAGGACCTGAGATGAAGCAGCCAGTGTCCACCTTAGCGGGCGGGCCGAGCGCCGGGCCGCTCCCAAGCCGGCCCGCCATCCCCCTGGGGGATCGGCCGATGTACCCGTCGGCCGAGGGGTCGACATGAGCGACAGCCGCGACGCGAGCGGGATCGAGCAGGCCTGGTGGCACCCGGTGGCCCTGGCCAGCGCGCTGGGCGAGGCGCCGCTGGCGCTGCGCCTGCTCGACCAGGACCTGGTGCTGTGGCGCGACGGCGCGGGCGTGGCCCGGGCCGGCGCCGACCGCTGCCCGCACCGCGGCGCCCGGCTGTCGCTGGGCTGCGTGCGCGGCGGCGAGCTGGAATGCCCCTACCACGGCTGGCGCTTCGACGGTGCCGGCCAGGTGGTGGCCGTGCCGGCGCTGCCCGGCTTCGCGCCGCCGCCCAGCCACCGCCTGGCCAGCTTCGAGGCGCAGGAGCGCTACGGCCTGGTCTGGGTGCGGCTGCGCGCCGGCGGCGCGGCGACGGCCGAGGCCGACCCGCCGGCTTTCGCCGCCGAGGACGAGCCGCGGCTGCGCAAGGTCAACTGCGGGCCCTACGACGTGGCGGCCAGCGCGCCGCGCATCGTCGAGAACTTCCTCGACATGGCGCACTTCGGCTACGTGCACGAGCACTGGCTGGGCGCGCGCGAACACGCCGCGGTGCCCGACTACCGGGTCGACACCACGCCTACCGGCTTCCTGGCCACCGGCTGCAAGGCCTGGCAGCCGCGCTCCAGCGTGCACGCCCAGGGCGGCGCCGAGGTCGAGTACACCTACGAGGTCAACGCCCCCTACACCGCGGTGCTGACCAAGGTGCCCGACCCCGGCACCGTGGCGCTGGCCGACTTCCGCGAGTCGATCGCGCTGTTCGTCTGCCCGGTCTCGCCCGAGCGCAGCCGGGTCTGGTTCCGCCTGGCGATGAACGACTTCGACTCGCCCGACGAACGCCTGCAGGCCTTCCAGCACACCATCTTCACCCAGGACCAGCCGGTGCTGGAGTCGCAGCAGCCCAAGCTGCTGCCGATCCGCGAGGACGCGCCGGTGCGCGAGCTGCACTGCGCCGCCGACCGCGCCTCGTCCGCCTACCGGCGCTACCTGCGCGAGCGCGGCATCACCTTCGGCACCTGTTGAGGCCTCCGCCATGAGACAACCCGATTCAAGCGCTGCGCGCGGGCCGAGCGCCGGGCCGCTCCCAAGCCGGCCCGCGATCCCCTCGGGGGATCGGCCGACGTACCCGGCGGACGAGGGGCTGGCATGAACACGATCGCGTTCGACCGCATCCCCCGCAGCGCGCTGCCCGCGCTGCTGCGCAGCGCGCCCAAGGCCGAGCTGCACATCCACATCGAGGGCTCGCTGGAGCCCGAGCTGATCTTCCAGCTGGCCCAGCGCAACGGCGTGGCGCTGGCCTACCCCAGCGTCGAGGCGCTGCGCGCGGCCTACGCCTTCAGCGACCTGCAGAGCTTCCTCGACATCTACTACGCCGGCGCCAGCGTGCTGCTGAAGGAGGAAGACTTCTTCGCGATGGCCTGGGCCTACTTCCAGCGCGCCGCGGCCGACCACATCGTCCACGCCGAGCTGTTCTTCGACCCGCAGACGCACACCGCGCGCGGCGTCGACATCGGCGTGGTCATCGGCGGGCTGTACCGGGCCTGCGTGCGCGCCCGCGCCGAGCTGGGCCTCTCGGCCAGCCTGATCCTGTGCTTCCTGCGCCACCTGCCCGAGGCCGACGCGCTGGCCACGCTGGAGTCGGCGCTGCCCTGGCGCCACCTGTTCGTCGGCGTCGGCCTGGACAGCAGCGAGCGCGGCCACCCGCCCGAGCAGTTCCGCCAGGTCTTCGCCCGCGCCCGGGCCCTGGGCCTGCACGTGGTGGCCCATGCCGGCGAGGAGGGCCCGCCGGCCTACATCGAGAGCGCGCTGGACGTGCTGCGGGTCGAGCGCATCGACCACGGCGTGCGCTGCACCGAGGACCCGGCGCTGGTGCAGCGCCTGGCGCGTGCGCGCATGCCGCTGACGGTGTGCCCGCTGTCCAACGTCAAGCTGTGCGTGTTCAAGACCCTGGCCGAGCACAACCTGCCGGCGTTGCTGGACGCCGGGCTGTGCGCCACCGTCAACAGCGACGACCCGGCCTACTTCAGCGGCTACCTCAACGACAACCTGCTGGCCACCTTCGACGCGCTGCCGCAGCTGGGCGCGCGCGAGGCCTATGCCGTGCTGCGCAACGGCTTCGAGGCCAGCTTCGTCGCCGACGCCGCCAAGGCGGCCTGGATCGCGCGGCTCGACGCCGCCTTCCAGGACGCCGCCCGCGCCGGCGGCTGAGGCCCGGCCCGCGCCCGCGGTCCGGCGGCGCCCGCCGGCGCGGTGGCAACATCGCGCCATGCGCCTGCCCCCCCGCCTGACCCGCTGGCTGGCCGCCGCCCCGCTGCGCGTGCGCCTGCTGGCGGTGTGGAAGCTTCTGCGCCACCCCGACACGCCGCTGGCGCCCAAGCTGGCCGCGCTGCTGGTGCTGGCCTATGCGCTCAGCCCGATCGACCTGATCCCCGACTTCATCCCGGTCATCGGCCAGCTCGACGACCTGCTGCTGCTGCCGCTGGGTGTCTGGCTGGTGGTGGCGCTGACGCCGCGCCCGCTGTGGCGGGCCTGCCTGGCCGAGGCCCAGGCCGCGCCGCCGCAGCGTCTGCCGCGCTGGATGGCGGGGGCGGTGGCCGTGGTGCTGGTCTGGCTGCTGCTGGCCGGGCTGTTCGGCTGGTGGCTCTGGCACCTGGCCGGCACCCGCTGAGCGCCCGGCCGGTCGGGCAGCGGGCTCAGTCCGCCGGCGGCTGCCGCCAGCGCGCCGCCGCCTGGCCGCGGCTGGCCACGCCCAGCTTGTCGAGGATGTTGGCGACGTGGCGCTTGACGGTGTGCGGGCTGAGGTCGAAGGCGCGGGCGATCAGCTTGTTGCTGTCGCCGGCGGCCATGCGTGCCAGCACCGCGCGCTCGCGCTCGGTCAGCCGCGCCAGCGCGGGGTCGGCGGGCGCGGCCGCTGCCCCGCTGGCCGCGGGCAGCGCCCCGCCGGCGGCCGGCCCCGCCGGGCCGTGCGCTGCCGCGCCGTCCGTGGCCGACGGACCCGCGCCGGCGGCGCCCGCCGCGGCCACCGTTGCCAGTTGCCGCAGCAGGGCCTGGCCGGCCTCGTCCAGCCGCCCGCCCCAGGCGACGGCGGCCAGCCGCTGCAGCACCGCCGGCCCGGCCAGCAGCGCGCCGCCGGGTGCGCGCTCGCCCTGCCGCACGGCGTCCAGCCAGGGCCGCAGCGTGGCGGCGGCGGCGTCGGCCAGGCCCAGCCGCGCCTCGGTGTCGGCCAGCATCATCGTGGCCTGGGCCGCGGGGTGGAAGCAGGAGCGCTCGCCCTGCGCCGCCAGCGCCTGCAGCGGCATGCGGGCGGCGGCCAGGTCGCCGTCGAGCAGGGCCAGCATCGCGCGCAGCATCTGGCGGTCGTCCGCGGCGGCCTGCCATTCGTGGCCGTTGGCACAGCCCATCAGCTCGGGCGCCAGCGCGCGCAGCCGGTCCGCGTCGCCCAGGATCCAGGCCGCCCGCACCGCGGTGAACAGGTTCTCGTACAGGTGCGTCAGCCGGTTGGCCGGCAGCGCGTGCTCGGTCATGTCGCGGCGGTTCTCCTCGGCCGCGGCGTAGGCGCGCGCGCGGTCGCCGCGCACCGCGCCGATCAGCGTGTGCGCCATCCAGTTCTCGGTCATCAGGCTGCGCGGCTGGCCCAGCCAGCGGCAGTCCTCGTCGGCACGGGCCAGGGCCTCGGCGGCCGCGTCCAGGTCGGCGCGGCCGAAGGCCTGCCAGGTGCGGATGTGCAGCGCGCCGGCGCGCAGCTGGGTCGGGCGGTCGCCGCCCAGGCGCATCGCCTGCTGGGCGAAGCGTTCCAGCAGCGGCTGCATGCCGGGGATGCCGGTGAGGATGCTGAGGAAGAAGCAGCGGTCCCAGGCCTGCGGCTGCGGCGTGCGCGCCAGCGCGTCCAGCATCTCGGCGACGTGGCCGGCGACATCCCCGGCGCGGCCCTGGGCGTAGGCCGCCCAGGCGCAGGCGAAGCAGACGAAGGGCCGCACCGCCTCGTCCAGCGGCCGGGCGCGCAGCGCGTCCAGGCCGGCCACCGCCTCGGCCATCTGGCCGGTGTTCTGCCGGCCCAGGCAGGCGTAGGCCTGGGCCAGCGTGGCCTCGACCTCGCGGCCGTCGCGGGCAAAGCCGGCGGCGGCCTGCGCCATGGCCTGCACCATCGCGTCGAAGTCGAAGCGCGGGAAGGCGGCCAGGCCGCGCAGCAGCTGCAGGTCGGGGCGCTGCGCCAGCTCGTCCTCGGGAAAGTGGGCCAGCATCTGCTCCAGCGCCGGACCGCCGCCCTGCATGATCAGCGCCGGGCCCCGCTCGGCCAGCAGCTGGGTGGCCGGCTCCCAGGCGCCGGCGCGCAGCAGGTAGCCCACCGCGCGCGACAGGTCGCCCTCGTGGTCGGCTGCGCGCTTGAGCAGCCAGGGCAGCTCCTCGGGGAAGTCGCGCTGCAGCCGGCTCTCCAGGAAGTCGCGGAACAGGTCGTGCAGGCGCAGCGTCAGCTCGTCGGCGTCCAGCGTGGTGACGAACAGGCCGCGGCGCTCGACCTCCTCCAGCAGCCGCGCGGTGTGCGGCAGCCGGGCGACGTGGGCGCAGCGCGCGGCGGTCAGCTCGGGCAGCACCGAGCAGCGCAGCAGGAACCAGCGCAGCGCCTCGGGCATGTCGTCCAGCACCTCGCTGGCCAGGTAGTCGAAGAGGTGGCGCTGCGCCGGCGCGCCCAGGCCGCGCGCGCCGGTGCCGGCGGCGGGCGCGGGGCCGCGCTGGGTGGCCAGCGCCGACAGCGTCAGCCGCAGCCCGGCCGCCCAGCCGTCGGTGGCGCTGAGCAGGGCCTGGGCGTCGGCGTCGGGCGTGGCGCTGCCGGCCAGCAGCGCGTCGACCTCGTCGCGGCGGAAGCGCAGCTCGTACTGGCGCAGCTCGGCCAGGTCGCCGTTGGCCCGCCAGCGCGCCAGCGACAGCGGCGGGTCGACGCGGCTGGCCATGGCCACGGCCCAGGGCTCGGGCAGGCGGTCCAGCACCGTCTGCAGCAGCTCGAAGACCTGCGGGTCGGCGATGCGGTGCACGTCGTCGATGACGATCAGCCCGCGCGCCACCGGCGCGCCGGCCAGCGCGTTGACCAGCTCGTAGGCCACGCCGCGCAGCCCGCCCTCGGCCTGGGCCAGCGTGGCCAGCGCCTCGGGCGCCACGCGCCAGGGCAGGCGGTGCGGCGCCAGCGCGGTGCTCAGGCAGGCCAGGAAGCGCTGCAGGTGGTCGTCCTCGTCGGCCGAGATCCAGGCCAGCGCGCAGTCGGCCGGCAGGCCGCGGATCTGCCGCGTCAGCGCCGCGGTCTTGCCGTAGCCGGCCGGGGCGACCAGCAGCGTCAGCCGGTGCTGGCGCAGCGCGTGGTCGAGCGTGCGTTCCAGGTCGGGGCGCGCCACCAGGCCGCTGCGCGGCCGCGGCGGCTGGATCTTGGCCAGCGCGAAGGCGGGCAGGGTGTCCGGCGCGAGCATGCGGCGATTCTGCAGCAGGGGCCCGCCCCGGCGAACCGCCGCGGGCCATGCACTTCGGGGTGGCGTGGCTCCTTCGGGCGATGCCGGCCCCGGCGTGCCTGCCCACACTGGACCGCGCCGCCACCCATCCGCCACGCCATGCCCGTGCTGCCCCACGCCCACCTCGCCTGCCGGCAACGCGGCGGCGACCGCTGCGTCGGCGCGGCCGGGCCGGCCAGCGGCCAGACCGGCTTCGAGGCCTGGGTGCGCACGCTGCAGGCCGGCGCGGCCACCGGCGCGCTGGCGCACGATGGCGAGCTGGTGGTGCTGGCGCTGGCCGGCGGCGGCCGGCTGCTGCTGGACGCCGGACCGCAGCGTTTCGCCAGCCCCTGCACCCTGGTGCTGCCGGCGGGCCAGCGCTTCGAGATCGCCAACCCCGGGCCGCTGCCGCTGCAGCTGGTGTGGGTGTTCACGCGGCCGCCGCTCGAGCTGCCCGCCGGCTGAGCGGCCGGCATGGCCCGCCGCCGCGGCGGTGCCTGGCTCCTCGGGCCGATGCGCCGTGCGCCGGCGCTGAACACACTGCAGGCCTTCAACCCACCGGCCTGCTGCCGCCGGCGCCCCGCGCCCGGCCGCAGCGGCCCCCTGTCGAGGAGTCATACGATGAAACCCTGGATCCGACGCGGCCTGCTGGCCGCACTGGGCCTGCTGGTGCTGGGCGCCGGCGGGCTGGCGCTGGGCGCCTGGATGGGCGAGCGCAAGGCCGCGCGCGTGCTCAGCGTCGCCGTCGCACCGGTGCCGGTGCCGGCCGACGCCGCCGGCCTGGCGCGCGGCCGCTACCTCTACGCCAGCCGCGGCTGCGCCGACTGCCACGGCGCCAACGGCGCCGGCCGCGCCTTCATCGACGACGGCGGCGGCTTCTACGCCAAGGCGCCCAACATCAGCCCGGGCCCCGGCAGCGTGGTCGCCGCCTACGGCGTGCGCGACTGGGTGCGCACCCTGCGCCACGGCGTCAAGCCCGACGGCCGGCCGCTGTTCATCATGCCCAGCGAGGACTACAGCCGCTGGAGCGACGCCGACCTGGGCGCGCTGGTGGCCTATGTGCGCCAGCTGCCGCCGCAGTCGGGCGAGGGCTTCGTCGCCCGCGTGCCGCCGCTGGTCAAGACGCTGTACGCGGTGGGCGTGATTCGCGACGCGGCCGAGAAGATCGACCACGGCCTGCCGCCCGCCCCGGCCGTGCCCGAGGACGGCTCGCCCGCGCACGGCGCCTACGTGGCGCAGATGTGCGTGGGCTGCCACGGCGCGCAGCTGTCGGGCGGCAAGATCCCCGGCGGGCCGCCGTCCTGGCCGCCGGCGGCCAACCTGACGCCGGGCGAGGGCAGCGCGATGCCGCGCTACGCCAGCGCCGAGCAGTTCATCGCCATGCTGCGCAGCGGCCGCCGGCCCGACGGCAGCGCCATCAGCGAGGCCATGCCCTTCGGCTCGCTGCGCGAGCTCAGCGACGCCGACGCCCGCGCGCTGTATGCCCACCTGCAGCGCCTGCCCGCGGTCGCGCTGGGCCAGCACTGACGGCGCGGCGGCCATGCGGCCCGCGGGCATCGGCGCGGTGCCGGCCGGGTCGGCGCGGCCCGGCGCGCTGCTACGCTCCCGGGATGACGTCAGACCACCACACCGCGCGGGCCGCCTGGGCGCGCTGGCTCGGCCCCTGGGTGCACGAGGTCGATGCCGGCACGCTGCGTGCCGACGCGCTGGCCGGCCTGCTCGCCGCGGTGCTGGTGCTGCCGCAGGCCATCGCCTTCGCCGCGCTGGCCGGCCTGCCGCCGGCCATGGGCCTGGCGGCCGCGGCGCTGCCCTGCGCGGTGGCGGCGCTGGCCGGCTCCAGCCGCCATGTGTTGACCGGACCGACCAATGCCACCTCGCTGGCGCTGGGCGCGATGCTGCTGCCGCTGGCCGCCGGCGACCCGACGCTGCTGGCGCCGCTGGCGCTGGCGCTGACGCTGGCCGTCGGCCTGATGCAGCTGGGCCTGGCGGCCAGCCGCCTGGCCACGGTGGCCAACTTCATCGCCCCGGTGGTGATGCTGGGCTTCACCACCGGCGCCGCCGGGCTGATCGCCTGGTACGCGCTGGCCGGGCTGCTCGGCGCCGGCGGCCGCGCCACGCCGTTGCAGGCCTGGGCCGACGGCGTGTCCGCGCCCGCGCTGCTGGTCGGCGGCCTGACGCTGGCCGCCGCCGCGGCCGGCCGGCGCTGGTGGCGCCAGGGCCCGCACATGCTGGCGGCCATCGCGCTGGGCACGGTGGCCTGCTGGTGGTTCACCCAGCACCCGCTGCTGGCCGGGCCGGCGCCGCTGCGCGTGGGCAGCGCGCCCTCGGCCTGGCCGCAGTGGCACGCGCCCTGGGCGGCCTGGGACCGCATCGCGCCGCTGCTGCCGCAGCTGCTGCCGGCGGCGCTGGCGCTGACCATCGTCGCGCTGGGCCAGGCCATGGCCATCGCCAAGGCGCTGGCCGCGCGCACCGGCCAGGCGCTGGACGTCAACCGCGAGTGCGCCGGCCAGGGCCTGGCCAATGTCGCGGCGGCACTGGGCTCGGGCCTGGTGGTCTGCGGCTCGCTGAACCGCTCGCTGCCCAACCTGGAGGCCGGCGCGCGCACGCCGCTGGCCGGCGTGGCCGCAGCGGCGGTGCTGCTGGTGCTGGTGGCGCTGGCCGGCCCGCTGCTGGCCTGGATCCCGCTGGCCGGCGTCAGCGCGCTGCTGCTGGTGGTGGCCTGGGCCCTGGTCGACCGCGCGGCCTGGGCGCGCAGCTGGCGCCAGCAGCGCAGCGAGGCCCTGGTGGCGGTGGCCACCGCGGTGGCCACGCTGCTGCTGCGGCTGGAGATGGCGGTGCTGGCCGGGGTGATGCTGTCGCTGGTGGTCTACCTGTACCGCAGCGCGCGGCCGGCGCTGCGCAGCATGGGCTTCGACCGCCGCGACCCGCAGCGGCCCTTCGTCATCGTCGACGCCGGCCCCGACGGCCGGCCGCCGCCGGGCGCGCTGCCCGAGTGCCCGCAGCTCAAGCTGCTGCGCATGGAGGGCTCGGTGTGGTTCGGCGCCGTGCCCCACGTGGCCGAGCACCTGCGCGCGCTGCGCGCGCGCGCCACCGCCTCGGCCGAAGGCCAGCGCCACCTGCTGGTGATGGCCAAGAGCATGAACGACCTGGACCTCAGCGGCGCCGACCTCTGGGACGAGGAGCGCATCCGCCGCCGCGAGCTGGGCGGCGACCTGTACTTCCACCGCCCGCGCCCGGCCGTGCTGGCGCTGTGGCAGCGCACCGGCTTCCTGCAGCGCCTGGGCGACGACCACCTGTTCCCCGACAAGCGCCGCGCCATCGCCGCCATCGTGCCGCGGCTGGACGACGCGGTGTGCCGCGGCTGCACCCGCCGGGTCTTCGAGGAGTGCGCCGAGCGCCCTGGCGCGCCGCTGTCCCCCTCGATCTGAGGGGGCGGCAGGCCGCCGGACACGCGCGAGAAACCTTTGGTTGCGATGTCCCGCCGACCGGCCATTGACGCGCTGCAACATGAGCGGTGACAGTCGGACCATGCGCCTTCCAGCCCACCGCCGCTTCCGCAACCGCGCCGCCGCCGCCTGCCGGCGCTGGCCGGCGGCCGCCGCGCTGGCGCTGGCGGTCGGTGCGCTGCCGGCGCTGGCGGTGCCGCTGGCCCAGTGCACGCCGGCCGCCGGGCCGGACGCGGCCGCCGCCCCCGGCCTGCCGGAGGCCTGCGCGCTGCCCGTCAGCACGGTGGGTGCCGAGGGCGCGCGCGGCAGCTTCGCCGCGGCGGTGCGTTCGCCGCTGCCGGCGGCCGCACCGTCCGAGCTCGGGCCGGCGCCGGCCGAGGACGAGCCGGTCGGCGGCCTGGTCGCCGTCGCGGCCGTGGCCGCGGTGCTCAGCCTGAGCCTGCGTCACGGCCTGCGCGGCCACGGGCGCTGACCGCGCCGGTGGCGGCGCGCGCGCCCGGCCGCGGGCCGCGGCGAGGCCTCAGCGGCTGGGAGGAGGTCGATCGCGGCCGAGCGGTGCGCCCCAAGCCGGCCGATCCAGGCGCAAGGCACCGCCATGGCTCGGGCCATGGCGAGCATATGCAACGACGAGCGGGCGGCCTTGGGCGTGGCGAGCGGGCATGCGCGAAGGACCCTCAGCCTCTCAGGCCGAGGTGGACGTCGCCGCCGGCGCCGCCGCCAGCGCCTGCGCCGCCTGGTGGATGGCCGCGCGGATGCGCGGGTAGCTGCCGCAGCGGCACAGGTTGCCGTCCATCGCGGCGTCGATCTGCGCGTCGTCGGGTTGGGGCGTGGCCTTCAGCAGCGCCGCGGCAGCCACCAGCTGGCCGCTCTGGCAGTAGCCGCACTGCACCACGTCCAGCGCGGTCCAGGCGGCGCGCAGCGCGGCGATCTCGCGGCCCTGCAGGCCCTCGATGGTGGTGACCAGGCGCTGGGCCACCGCGGCCAGCGGCGTCACGCAGGCGCGCGTGGGCTGGCCGTCGACCTGCACGGTGCAGGCGCCGCACTGCGCGGCGCCGCAGCCGAACTTGGTGCCGGTGAGCTGCAGCTCGCCGCGCAGCACCCACAGCAGCGGCGTGTCGGGCGTGGCCTGCACCGGGCGGGCCTGGCCGTTGATCTGGATCGTCGTGGGCATGGTCCGTCCTCAGGCCAGGTTCAGGGGCAGGCGGCGCAGGCGCCGGCCGGTCAGCGCGAACAGCGCGTTGGCCACCGCCGGGGCCAGCGGCGGCACGCCGGGCTCGCCGACGCCCTCGGGCGGCTCTGCGCTGGCCATCACATGGGTCTCGACCACCGGGCAGGCCGAGCCGCGCAGCAGCGGCTGGTCGTGGAAGTTGGTCTGCTGCACCTGGCCGTCCTTCAGCGTGACCTCGCCGTGCAGCGCGGCGCCCAGGGCGTAGACCACCGCGCTCTCCATCTGCTGGCGGATCAGGTTGGGGTTGACGGCCAGGCCGCAGTCGATCGCCGCGACCACCCGGTGCACGCGGATGCGCTTGGCGTCGGCCGGATCGAGCGAGACCTCGGCGACCTGGGCGACGATGCTGCCGAAGCTCTGGTGCAGCGCCAGGCCGCGCGCGACCTTGGCGCCGTCGGCGCGCGGCGCCAGGGGCTGGCCCCAGCCGGCGGCCTCGGCCGCGCGCTTCAGCACCGCGGCATGCCGCGGGTGGCGCTGCAGCAGGCCCAGGCGGAAGAGCAGCGGGTCCTGCCCGGCGGCATGGGCCACCTCGTCGACGAAGCACTCCTTGAAGAAGGCCTGGTGCGAATGCCCGACCGAGCGCCAGAAGCCCACCGGCACCGGCAGCTCGACGATGCGGTGGCTGACCCGCGCGGCCAGCCACTCGTAGGGGTTGTCGAAGGCGCCCTCGGCGGTGGTCTTGTCCGGCCCGGCGCCGGGCAGTCCGAACTGGCGCTGCAGGAACTGCTGCACGATCGACGGCCCGGCCGAGGCCGCGGTCCAGGCGGTCAGCCGGCCCTGGGCGTCCAGCCCGGCCTCGTAGCGGGCGACGCAGGGCGGGCGGTAGAAGTCGTGGGTCTGGTCCTGCTCGCGGGTCCACAGTGTCTGCACCGGCACGCCGGGCTGGGCCTTGGCGATGTGGGCGGCCTGGGCGACGAAGTCCACCTCCAGCCGGCGGCCGAAGCCGCCGCCCAGCAGGGTCACGTGCAGCGTGACCTGCTCCGATTCCAGCCCCAGCACCTTGGCCGCGGCCCAGCGCGCCAGGCCGGGCACCTGGGTCGGTGCCCAGACCTCGGCCGAGGCCGGCTGGCCGCCGGCCGCCGGGCGGTAGAGCACGGTGCAGTTCTGCGGCTCCAGCGTGGCGTGGGCCAGCAGCGGCGCCTCGTACTCGGCGCTGAGCTTCTTCGCCGCGCCCTGCAGCGCGGCCGCGGCGTCGCCGGTCTTGTAGTAGGCGAAGCCGCCGTCGGCGGCCAGCGCCTGCTTCAGCTGCTGGGTGATGCCGGCGCTGGACAGCCCGGCCGCCGGCCCCGTCTGCCACTGCACGGCCAGCGACCGGGCGGCGCTGATCGCCTGCCAGGGCTGGTCGGCGACCACCGCGACGCCGCCGCTGGCGCCGTGCAGCGGCGGCAGCTCCAGCACCGCGCGCACGCCGGGCAGGGCCTGCGCCGCCTTGGCGTCGACCGACGCAACGCGGCCGCCCAGCGTCGGGCACATCAGCACGCTGGCCCAGCGCTGGCCGGGCTGCAGGGTGTCGATGCCGAAGCGGGCGCTGCCGTCCTGCTTGGCGGCGTTGTCGCGGCGGTGCAGCGGCTGGCCGATCAGCGTGAACTGCGCCGGCGCCTTCAGCGTGACCCGGTCGGGCACGGGCAGGCGCGACGCGGCCTCGGCCAGCTCGCCGAAGCGCGCGCTGCGGCCCGAGCCGGCGTGGCTGACCACGCCCTTGGCAACGCGGCAGTCGGCCGCCGGCACGCCCCAGCGCTGCGCCGCGGCGGCCAGCAGCATGGCGCGGGCGCTGGCGCCGGCCTCGCGCATCGGGCCCCAGGTGTCCTTGACGCTGGACGAGCCGCCGGTGGCCATCAGGCCGACCTCGCGCATGGTCTTGGCGGTGAGCCAGGCGGCGGTGCGCTGCACCGCGCCGTGGTCGTCGGGGTGGAAGGGCAGGCCGTCGACGACGGTGGCGATGTTGTTGTAGATCGGGTCGACCGGCGCCATCTCGGTGGCCACGCGGTCCCAGTCGGCGTCCAGCTCCTCGGCCAGCACCATGGCCAGCGCGGTGCTCACGCCCTGGCCCATCTCGCTCTTGGCCAGCACGATGGTCACGCGGTCGTCGCTGCCGATCTTCAGCCAGCCGTTGAAGCCGTGTTCGCCGGGCCGGGTGGGCAGCGGCGCGCGGCCGACCAGGCGCTGGCGCGGCGGCGCCAGGCCCCAGCCCAGCACCAGCGCCCCGCCGACGCCGGCGGCGCCCAGCAGCAGGTGGCGGCGCTTCATGGCCGGCGGCCGGCCAGGGCCGGGCAGCGCGAGGGGCCGCCGGGCTGTGGCCGGCGGGCGGGGGAACGGGCGAGGTCGGCAGGCATGGCCGCGAGCTTACGCTTGCGGCATCCGTCGCGCCCTAGAGGCAGGCCCCCAGGCCGGCGGCGGTCACCGTTGCAGTCTGGATCAGCCCGGCGCCGGCGCCGCGCGGCGCATCAGTCCAGCTTCAGCCCCAGCTTGCGGATCACGCCGCCCCAGCGCTCGTGCTGCTCCTTCACCGCCGCGGCGTGCTCGGCCGGGCTGGAGGCCAGCACCTCGCTGCCGCCGTCGATGAAGGCCTTGACCACGTCGGGCTCGCGCAGCGCCGCGGCGAGCGCGGCGTTGACCTTGGCCACCACCTCGGGCGCCATGCCGCGCGGGCCGAAGAACTGCAAGCCGCCCGAGACGTCGACGCCGGGCACGCCGGCCTCGGCCATGTTGGGCAGCTTGCCCAGCGCGACATAGGGCTTGGGGTCGGTGTAGGCCAGCATCTTGACCTTGCCGGCCTTGGCATTGGCCAGCGCGGTGGTCGGGCCGTCGAACAGGAAGTCGACCTGGCCGGCCATCAGCGCCAGGCCGGCGTCGGCCGAGCCCTTGAACGGGATGTGCGTCATCTGCGTGCCGGTGGCCTGCTGCAGCAGCTCGGCCACCAGGTGCGAGGTGCTGCCCAGCGAGTACGAGGCGTAGTTCAGCTTGCCCGGGTTGGCCTTGGCGAAGCGCACGATGTCCTGCACGCTGTTGAACGGCGAGTTGCCGGGCACCGTCAGCACCGTGGTCGACCGCGCGGCGAACATCACCGGCGTCAGGTCGCGGAAGGGCTCGTAGGGCAGCTTGCCGAACAGGTGCGGGTTCTGTGCCGCGGTGACGCTGATGGTGTAGAGCAGGGTGTGGCCGTCGGCCGGCGCGCGCACCACCTCCATCGTGCCCAGGATGCTGGAGGCGCCGGGCTTGTTGTCGACCAGCACCGAGCTGCCCAGCAGCGGCTGCAGCTTGTTGGCCAGCAGCCGGGCCTGGATGTCGGTCTGCCCGCCGGCGGGGAAGGGCACGACGATGCGGATCGGCTTGCCGGCGACCGGGAAGGTCTGCGCCTGCGCGGCGGGCAGCAGCCCCGGCAGGGCGGCGGCACAGAACAGGGCGCCCAGCAGGGCGCGCTTCGATCGGGCTCGGACGGGCATGGGCGGCTCCTGCGGGTGGGAGCCCCATGCTGGCCCAGGCCGGCGCGGCGCGTCAGCGGGAATGCACTGTCAAGCCGGCGACAGACGGGTGGCCGTCCTGTGCGGCTCGGTCATACGACCGGCGCGCGCCGCCGGGCCTCAGCTGCGCATCAGCGTGCTCTTGCCGAACAGGCTCTCGACCAGGTCCACCGCCAGCTCGGCGGTCTGGTTGCGCAGGTCCAGCGCCGGGTTCAGCTCCATGATGTCCAGGCTGGCCAGGCGGCCGGTGTCGGCGACCATCTCCATGCACAGCTGGGCCTCGCGGTAGGTCGGCCCGCCCCGCACCGTGGTGCCCACGCCGGGGGCGATGTCGGGGTCGAGGAAGTCGACGTCGAAGCTCACGTGCAGGTGGGTCTGCGCGTCCAGCGTGGCCAGCGCCAGCTCCATCGCGTGGCGCATGCCGTGCTCGTCGATGAAGCGCATGTCGAACACCTCCAGCCCCGCCTGGTGGACGAAGCGCTTCTCGCCCGGGTCGACGCTGCGGATGCCGACCTGGCGCACCCATTTCGGGTGGATCGCCGGCACCTGGCCGCCCAGCTCGACCAGCGCCTGCGGCCCGTGGCCGCACAGGCAGGCCACCGGCATGCCGTGCAGGTTGCCGCTGGGCGTCAGCGTGGCGGTGTTGAAGTCGGCATGGGCGTCCAGCCACAGCACGCGCAGCTTGCGGCCGCGGTCGCGGCAGTGCCGGGCCACCGCGCTGATCGAGCCCAGGCCCAGGCAGTGGTCGCCGCCCATCAGGATGGGCAGGCGGCCGAGTTGCAGCTCGGCCAGCACCGCGCCGTGCACCGCGCGGTTCCAGGCCACCACCTCGGCCAGGTGGCGGTAGCCGTCCACCGGCGGCTGCCAGGGGTTGGCCGGGCCGGCCAGGTTGCCGCGGTCGGCCACGTCCAGGCCGCGCGCGGCCAGCGCCGGGCCCAGGCCGGCCACGCGCAGGGCCTCCGGCCCCATGCTGGCGCCGCGGCTGCCGGCGCCGATGTCGGTGGGCGCGCCGATCAGGCTGACGGGCGGGAACATCGCGGTGGCCTGCGCTGCGGGCGGGTCAGACCGAGCCGGCGCTGCGCGCGTCGGCGTCGGCCAGCGCCGGGTCGTCGAAGCCGTAGAAGCCGGCCAGCGCGGCCCAGGCCTCTTCGGCGGTCTCGACGAAGCGGAACAGGCCCAGGTCGCCCGGGCTGATCATGCCGGTGTCGACCAGGTGCTGGAAGTCGATCAGCTTCTCCCAGAAGGCGCGGCCGAACAGCAGGATGGGCCGGCGCCGGCTCTTGCCGGTCTGGATCAGCGTCAGCGTCTCGAACAGCTCGTCCAGCGTGCCGAAGCCGCCCGGGAAGCACACCAGCGCGATGCTGCGCATCACGAAGTGCATCTTGCGCAGCGCGAAGTAGTGGAACTGGAAGCACAGCTCCGGCGTGATGTACGGGTTGGGCTCCTGCTCGTGCGGCAGCACGATGTTCAGGCCGATGCTCTTGCCGGCCACCTCGTGGGCGCCGCGGTTGCCCGCCTCCATGATGCCGGGGCCGCCCCCGGTGACCACGTAGATCGGCGTCTCGTGCGCCCGCGAGCGCTCGGTGACGAGGGCGCCGAAGCGCCGCGCCTCGTCGTAGTAGCGGCTCATCGCCAGCGCGGCGCGGGCGCGGGCCAGCGCGGCGGCGTCGCCGCCGGCCTCGGCGCGGGCCAGTTCGGCCTGGGCCGCCTCGGGGCTGCGGATGCGCGCGCTGCCGAAGATCACGATGGTCGACTCGATGCCCTGCTCGGCCTGGACCATCTCGGGCTTGAGCAGCTCCAGCTGCATGCGCACCGGGCGCAGCTCCTCGCGCAGCAGGAACTCGGTGTCGGTGAAGGCCAGCTTGAACGCGCTGCCGGGGCCGGCGTAGCGCGAGGGCTGCGGCACCGCCTGCGCATCTTCCTCGGCGGTCGGGAAGTTGCGGGCGGTCAGTTCGTCGTGCGGGGGCTTGGTGTCCATGCCGGCAGCTTAGCAACTCGCCTGCCAGCCCGGGGGGCTTTGCACAGCGGCTAGCATCGCCGGCCCATGACGCTGCAGGCCATCACCCTCGACCTGGACGACACGCTGTGGCCGGTGGCCCCGGTGATCCGGCGCGCCGACGCGCTGATGTGGGACTGGCTGCGCGAGCGCGCGCCGGCCACCCACGCCGCGCGCGACCCGGCCACACTGGCCGCGCTGCGCGCCGCGCTGCTGGCCGCCCACCCCGGCCAGGCCCACGACCTGACCTGGCAGCGCCGCGAGACCGTGCGCCGCGCGCTGCACGCCGCCGGCGACGACCCGGCGCTGGCCGACCCGGCCTTCGAGGTCTTCTTCGCCGCGCGCCAGGAGGTGGTGCTGTATGCCGACGCGCTGCCGGCGCTGGAGCGCCTGGCCGCGCGCTGGCCGGTGGTGGCGCTGAGCAACGGCAACGCCGACGTGCACCGGGTGCCCGGGCTGGGCCGGCTGTTCGCCGGCGCGCTCAGCGCCCGCGAGCTGGGCGTGGCCAAGCCCGCCGCGGCCGCCTTCGCCGCCGCCTGCCGCCGCGCCGGCGCCGACCCGGCGCGCACCCTGCACGTCGGCGACGACCCGGCGCTGGACGTCGACGGCGCGCTCGACGCCGGGCTGCAGGCGGCCTGGGTGCGGCGCGACGGCCTGGCCTCGGCCGCCCGCGCGCCGCGCGCCGCGCCGCAGCACGTGGTGGCCACGCTGGCCGAGCTGGCCGACCGCCTGGCCGCCTGACCGCCGGCCGGTTCTGCGCCACATTTGGCTGCAACTTCCACGCCAGATCGGGGTCTCAGGAATAGGCGCGGTCTTATACTGACCGGACATCCATTCGTTGGCGGGCCGCAGGCGGCCGAGGCAGGGCACATGACGGGCAAATTGAAGGTGGTGGGCCTGCTGGCCGTGGGCGCCGTGGCCGGCGCACTGACCACCCTGCAACTCCAGGCGACGGCGCGCAGCTCGCTGGCGCCCCTGCCGCTGGAGGAACTGCAGCAGCTCGCCGCCGTCTTCGGCATGGTCAAGAGCGACTACGTCGAGCCGGTCGACGAGAAGAAGCTGATCTCCGACGCGATCGGCGGCATGGTCTCCGGGCTGGACCCGCACTCGGTCTACTTCGACAAGAAGAGCTTCAAGGAATTCCGCGAAGGCACGACCGGCAAGTTCGTCGGCGTCGGCATCGAGATCGGCATGGAGGACGGCCTGGTCAAGGTGGTCTCGCCGATCGAGGGCTCGCCGGCCTTCCGCGCCGGGCTGAAGCCGGGCGACCTGATCACCAAGATCGACGACACCGCGGTCAAGGGCCTGACCATGGACCAGGCCGTCAAGCGCATGCGCGGCGAGCCCAACACCAAGGTGCAGCTCACCGTGTTCCGCAAGGACGAGAGCCGCAGCTTCCCGGTGACCATCGTGCGCGAGGAGATCCGCGTGCAGAGCGTGCGCGCCAAGGCGGTGGAACCGGGCTACGCCTGGATCCGCGTCAGCCAGTTCCAGGACCGCACGGTCGAGGACTTCGTGCGCAAGGTCGAGGAAATCTACAAGGCCGAGCCGCAGCTCAAGGGCCTGGTGCTGGACCTGCGCAACGACCCGGGCGGCTTGCTCGAGGGCGCGGTGGCGCTGTCGGCGGCCTTCCTGCCGGGCGACGTGACGGTGGTGTCGACCAATGGCCAGATCCCCGAGTCCAAGGCCACCTTCAAGGCCGCGCCCGAGTACTACGTGCGCCGCGGCAACGCCGACCCGCTCAAGCGCCTGCCCGCGGCGCTGAAGACGGTGCCGCTGGTGGTGCTGGTCAACGAGGGCTCGGCCTCGGCCAGCGAGATCGTCGCCGGCGCGCTGCAGGACCACAAGCGCGCCACCATCATGGGCGCGCAGACCTTCGGCAAGGGCTCGGTGCAGACGGTGCGCCCGCTGTCGGCCGACACCGCGCTGAAGATCACCACCGCGCGCTACTACACGCCCAGCGGCCGCAGCATCCAGGCCAAGGGCATCGTGCCCGACCTGTGGATCGACGAGACCGCCGAGGGCAACGTCTTCGCCGCACTGCGCATGCGCGAGGCCGACCTGGAGAAGCACCTGGGCAACGGCCCCGAGAAGAAGGACGAGGCCCGCGAGAAGGCGCGCGAGGAAGCGCGCAAGAAGCTCGAGGAGCTGACCGCCAAGAGCAAGGAGCCGCCCAAGCCCCTGCCCGAGTTCGGCAGCGCCGAGGACTGGCCGCTGCAGCAGGCGCTGAACCAGCTCAAGGGCAAGCCGGTGGCCGTCAGCAAGACGATGAGCGAGCGCAAGGCGCAGCTCGACGCCGACAAGGAGTGAGGCGTGCGGCGGCGGCGGTCCGCCGCCCCGTCCCCCGAAGGCCCGCCGCGTGCGGGCCTTTTCGCTGCTGCCGGCGCGGCCCTGCGCGCGCGGGGCCCGGCGTGCCGGCGCGATACTCCCGCCAATGAACGACGACCAGCTCCTGCGCTACTCGCGCCACATCCTGCTCGACGAGATCGGCGTCGAGGGCCAGGCCCGGCTGCTGGCCGGGCATGCGCTGGTCATCGGCGCCGGCGGCCTGGGCTCGCCGGTGGCGCTGTACCTGGGCACGGCCGGCGTGGGCCGCCTGACGCTGGTCGACCACGACACCGTGGACCTGACCAACCTGCAGCGCCAGATCGCCCACAACCTGGCCCGCGTCGGCCGGCCCAAGGCCGAGTCGGCGCGCGAGACCATCGCCGCGATCAACCCCGACGTGCAGGTGCAGGCGGTGACGCAGCGCGCCGACGCCACCTGGCTGGCGCAGGCCGTGGCCGAGGCCGACGTGGTGCTGGACTGCAGCGACAACTTCGCCACCCGCCACGCCGTCAACGCCGCCTGCGTGGCGCAGCGCAAGCCGCTGGTGTCGGGCGCGGCGATCGGCTTCGACGGCCAGATCTCGGTCTACGACACGCGGCGCGACGACGCCCCCTGCTACGCCTGCCTGTTCCCGCCCGAGGCCACCTTCGAGGAGGTGCGCTGCGCGACCATGGGCGTGTTCGCGCCGCTGGTCGGCATCATCGGCACCATGCAGGCGGCCGAGGCGCTGAAGCTGCTGGCCGGCGTCGGCAGCTCGCTGGCCGGCCGGCTGCAGATGCTGGACGCGCGCAGCATGGAATGGACCGAGATCCGCATGGCGCGCCAGCCCGGCTGCCCGGTCTGCGGCCAGCGGCCGGCGGCGGGCTGAACCGGCGGCGGCCGCCCCTGGCGCCGGCGACGCTCGGCCTCTCAGCCGCCCTGGGCGCCGGCCAGGGCCTGCAAGTCGGCGTTGTCCAGCACCTGCACCGCGGGCTCGCCGCCGGCCGGCACCTCGGCGGCCACCGCGGCCAGCAGGGCGGCGGCCACCGCGTCGGCGCGGATCGGCCGCAGCCGGGCCGGCAGCAGCGGGCCCAGCCAGGGCGTCAGGCGCTGGGCCCAGGCCTCGCCGGGGCGCAGCGGCTGGCCCAGCACGGCGCGGTCGCCCAGCAGCAGCGAGGGCCGGGCGATGACCAGGCGCGGCAGGGCCAGTTCGCGCAGCGCCTGCTCGGCCTCGCCCTTGACGCGGTTGTAGAAGACGGCCGAGCGCGCGTCGGCGCCCAGCGCCGAGACCACGCCCAGGCGCTGCACGCCGGCCACCTTGGCAGCGCGGGCGAAGGCCAGCACGGCGTCGAAGTCCACCGCGCGGAAGGCCGCCTGCGAGCCGGCCACGCCGATGGTGGTGCCCAGGCAGCAGAAGGCCCAGTCGGCGGCCGGCAGGCCGGGCGTGCCGGCGCGGCCCAGTGCCGCATAGTCCGTCACCAGGCCGCGCACGCCGGCTGGCAGGCCCTGGCGCTGTGCCGGGCGGCGAAGCAGCGCGGTGATGCGCGGCGCCGCCGGCGCCGCGGCCAGCCGGGCCAGCAGCGCGTGGCCCACCAGACCGCTGCCGCCGGCCACCAGCACGCGCGGCGCTGCCGCGCGCCCGCCGCCTGTCGGCACGCGCGGCGGCGCCGTGCTGCCGCGGGTGCCGGGGCGCGGGCTGCGGGCCATGCCGGTGCGCGTGGGTGTCGGGCCGGGGCGAAAGCGGCGGGAAGGGCGCTGCCGCGGCGGGTCAGCGCTTGGGGGCGCCGGGGCGGCCGCCCGGGCGACCGCCGCCATGGCCCTGGCCGCCGCCGCCGGAACGGGCGGGTGCGCTGCTGCTGCGTGCGCCGCCCACGCCCTGGCCGCCGCGGGCCGGCTGGCCCCCGCCGGACCCGGTCGGCCGGCCGCCACCACCCGACCCGCCCGGGCGACCGCCGCCGCCCGCGGGCCGGCCGCCGGCCGTGGCGCCGCCGCCCTGGCCGTCACGCCGGCCACCGCCGCCGCCGCCGCCCGGGCGGCCACCGCCGCCGCCGGCGTTGCGGCGCGTGCCGCCGACGCCGATGGTCATGCGGCCCAGCACGATGGGCTCGGCGCGCTCGTCGGACGGCGCCTCGAAGCCGGGCACCGCCTCGCGCGGGATGCTGCGCTTGATCAGGCGCTCGATGTCCTTGAGGAAGATCTCCTCGTCCAGGCAGACCAGGCTGACCGCCTCGCCCTGGGCGCCGGCGCGGCCGGTGCGGCCGATGCGGTGCACGTAGTCCTCGGGCACGTTGGGCAGCTCGAAGTTGACGACGTGCGGCAGCTGGTCGATGTCGATGCCGCGCGCCGCGATGTCGGTGGCCACCAGCACCTGCAGGTCACCGCTCTTGAAGTCGGCCAGCGCCTTGGTGCGCGCGCCCTGGCTCTTGTTGCCGTGGATGGCCATCGCGCTGATGCCTTCCTCGTTGAGGAACTCGGCCAGGCGGTTGGCGCCGTGCTTCATGCGCGTGAACACCAGTACCTGGTGCCAGTCGCCCTGGCGGATCAGGTGGGCCAGCAGGGCCTTCTTCTTCTCGCGGCCGACCGGGTGCACCTTCTGCGCGATCGACTCGTTGGTCTGGTTGCGGCGCGCCACCTCGATCAGCGCGGGGCTGTTGAGCAGGCGGTCGGCCAGGGCCTTGATGTCGTCGCTGAAGGTGGCCGAGAACAGCAGGCTCTGCTTCTGGGCCGGCACGATGGCCAGCACCTTCTTGATGTCGTGGATGAAGCCCATGTCCAGCATGCGGTCGGCTTCGTCGAGCACGAAGATCTGCACGTGGGACAGGTCCAGCGTGCCCTGCTGGTGGTGGTCCAGCAGGCGGCCGGGCGTGGCCACCAGGATGTCCACGCCCTTGCGCAGGCGGTCGACCTGCGGCTGCATGCCGACGCCGCCGAACATCACCATGCTCGACAGCTTGAGGTACTTGCCGTAGGTGCGCACGCTCTCCTCGACCTGGGCGGCCAGCTCGCGGGTGGGCGTGAGGATCAGCGCGCGGATCGCGATGCGGCCCTTGGCGTCGCGCTTGGCGGGCTCGGAGGACAGGCGCTGCAGCATCGGCAGCGTGAAGCCGGCGGTCTTGCCGGTGCCGGTCTGGGCGCCGGCGAGCAGGTCGCCGCCCTGCAGCACGGCGGGGATGGCTTGCGCCTGGATCGGGGTGGGCGTGTCGTAACCCTGTTCGGCAACGGCACGCAGCAGCGGCTCGGACAGGCCGAGTTCGGTGAATTTCATGGGTGGTTTCGTGGGCGCCCGCGAGAGTGGGGCGCCATGCCATCGGTCTGCAGCCGCTTGTCGCCAAGGGCCCCAGTCGGGAAGACCGAGCGGTCGATGTGGAGGTCGGATCGACTGCGAGGGCGTGACTGGTGGCGACCTCGCCCGGCCATTGTAGCCGGCACCCCCCGCGCCGGCCGGCGAACAGGCGGCGATTGCCGCGCCTGTTCAGGCGCCGGCGGCCATGGCGAAGTCCAGCTGCACCCGCAGCCCGCCCTGCGGCGCGCTGTCCAGCGTCACCTGCGCGCCGTGGCGGCGGGCGATGGCCTGCACGATGGCCAGGCCCAGGCCGCTGCCGGCGGTGTCGGCCGCGGTGCTGCCGCGCACGAAGCGCTCGAACACCCGGGCGCGCTCGGCCTCGGGGATGCCGGGGCCGTCGTCGTCCACGGTCAGGCGCGCGCCCCGGGGCGTGGCCGCCAGCGTCAGCGCCACCTGGCCGCCCGGCGGGGTGTAGCGCAGCGCGTTGTCCACCAGGTTGCGCACCAGCACGGCCAGCGCGGCGGCGTCGCCGGGCACCTGCACGGCCTCGTCGGCGTCCAGCGTCAGCCGGGTGCCGCGCTGCGCGGCCAGCGCGGCGGCGCTGTCGGCCAGCACCTGGCGCAGCAGCGGCGCCAGCGCCACCGGGGCCAGCGGCGCGGCGGCGTCGCCGCCGGCGCCGGGCTCGCTGCGCGCCAGCGCCAGCAGCTGCGCGACCAGGCGGGCCGCGCGGTCGACGCCGGCGGCCAGCGCGTCCAGCGCCTCGCGGCGCCGCGCTGCCGGGTCGTCGCCGGCCGCGTCCGCCGGCGGCCGAGCCGCGTCGGCCGGCGCGGCGGCCTCGGGCAGCGGTGTGGCCAGCAGGCGGCGCAGCACCTGCACCTGCAGCTTCAGCGCGGTCAGCGGCGAGCGCAGCTCGTGCGCCGCGTCGGCGACGAAGGCGCGCTGGCCGGCCCAGGCCAGGCTCAGCCGGTCGAGCAGGGCGTTGAGCGAGCGCACCAGCGGCGCCACCTCGTCGGGCAGGCCGTCGGCCGGCAGCGGCGCCAGCGCGGCGGCGTCCTGCTCGCGCACCTGGCGGGCGACGCGGGCCAGCGGGCGCAGCGAGCGGTCGATCAGCCAGCCCATGGCCAGCGCCAGCAGCGGCGCGGCCACCGCCAGCGGGGCCAGCGCGCGCAGCGCCGCGTCGGCGGCCAGGCCCTGGCGGATGCGCACCGGCTGGGCCACCTGGATCACCCGGTCGCGCGCGGCCACGCCGAAGCTGCGCCAGCGCTCGCCGTCCACCCGCACCTCGGCCAGGCCCAGCACCGCCGGCGTCGGCAGCGTGCGGTGCAGGCGCGAGGCGTAGACGCTGCGGCCGTCGACGCGCCAGATCTGCACCACGAAGTCCAGGTCCTCGTCGTTCAGCGCCGCGGCGTCGGCCGGGTTGACCTCGCCCTGGTCGCGCAGGCTCAGCGCCATCTGGCGCAGCTGGTAGTCGAACAGCGCCTCGGTCTCGCGCAGCACGCTGCGGTAGGTCAGGCCGCCGATGGCCAGCGCCACCACCGCCAGCGTGGCCAGCAGCGACAGCAGCAGGCGGGCCTTGATCGAGCCCGGCAGCCACCCGCCGGCCGGCCGCGGGCGCAGGCGGGCGATCACGGCGCGGCGCCGCCGTCGGCCGGGCCGAGGAAGTAGCCGACCCCGCGCATGCTCTGGATCGCCTCGGCGCCCAGCTTCTTGCGCAGCTGGTGCACGTAGACCGGGACGGCGTTGCTCTCCACCGCGTCGCCCCAGCCGTAGAGCCGGTCTTCCAGCTGGGCGCGGCTGAGCACCGCGCCGGGCCGTTGCATCAGCGCCTGCAGCACCGCGAACTCGCGCGCCGACAGCAGCACCGGCCGGCCGCCCTGGGTGACCTGGCGCGTGGCCGGGTCCAGGCGCAGCGCGCCGTGCACCAGCACCGGGTCGGCGCGGCCGGCGTGGCGGCGGGCCACCGCGCGCATGCGGGCGGCCAGCTCGTCGAGCTCGAAGGGCTTGACCAGGTAGTCGTCGGCGCCGGCGTCCAGGCCGGCGACGCGGTCGGCGGTGGCGTCGCGCGCGGTCAGCACGACCACCGGCAACGCGCTGCCGCGCCCGCGCAGGCCCTGCAGCACCGCCAGGCCGGCAGCGGGCTGCACCGGCTGGCCGGGGCGCTCGGGCAGGCCCAGGTCCAGCAGCAGCAGGTCGAAGTCCTCGGCGGCCAGCGCGGCCTGGGCGGCGGCCACGTCGTAGACCCAGTCCACCGCGTGGCCCTCCAGGCGCAGGGCCTGGCGCAGGCTGTCGCCGATCATGCGGTCGTCTTCAACCAGCAGCAGGCGCATGGCGGTCCGGGGCGTGGGGTTGTGGGGGCGGGGCGTCGAGCATACCCGGGGCCCGTCCCTAGAATCGCCGATCCCCACCCCTGGCCGGCCATCCACCCGATGGCCGCGCCGCCCTGGAGCCCGCCGATGGACACCCGCGTCAACCCCGTCCGAGAACGCCTGGCCGCGGTGCGCCAGGCCCTGGCCGATGCCGGCGCCCACGCGCTGCTGGTGCCCAGCGCCGACCCGCACCTGTCCGAGTACCTGCCCGGGCGCTGGCAGGGCCGCGAGTGGCTGTCGGGCTTCACCGGCTCGATGGGCACGCTGGTGGTCACCGTCGACGACGCGGTGCTGTTCGCCGACAGCCGCTACTGGACGCAGGCCGAGACCGAGCTGGCCGGCAGCGGCATCGCGCTGTTCAAGATCCCCACCGGCGCGGCCAGCCACCACATCGGCTGGCTGGCCGAGCACACGCCGCGCGGCGCCGCGGTGCTGGTCGACGGCCAGGTGCTGGGCCTGGCGGTGGCGCAGCAGCTGCGCGGCGCGCTGGAGGCCGCCGGCATCGCGCTGCGCACCGACGCCGACCTGCTCGACGCCGCCTGGCCCGACCGCCCGGCGCTGCCGGCCGCCGCCGTCTACGCCCACGCCGCGCCGCAGGCGCCCGAGCCGCGCGCCCAGCGTCTGGCCCGCGTGCGCGAGGCCATGGCCCGCCACGGCGCCAGCCACCACTTCGTCTCGACGCTGGACGACCTGTGCTGGATCACCAACCTGCGCGGCGCCGACGTCGACTACAACCCGGTGTTCCTGGCCCACCTGCTGGTCGGGCCGCTGCGGGCCACGCTGTTCGTCGGCGCCGGCAAGGTGCCGGAGGCGCTGGCCACCGAGCTGGCGGCCGACGGCATCGACCTGGCCGGCTATGCCGAGGCCGGCGCGGCGTTGCAGGCCCTGCCCACCGGCAGCGCGCTGCTGGTCGACCCGCGGCGCATCACGCTGGGCTTTCGCCAGCAGGTGCCGGCCGGCGTGCGGGTGGTCGAGGCGATCAACCCGAGCACGCTGTTCAAGAGCCGCAAGTCCGAGGCTGAGGTCGCCTTCATCCGCAGCGCGATGGAAGAGGACGGCGCCGCGATGTGCGCCTTCTACGCCGAGTTCGAGGCCGCGCTGGCCCGCGGCGAGCGCTGGAGCGAGCTGACCGTCGACGAGCGCATGACGGCGCACCGCGCCCAGCGCCCCGGCTTCGTCGGCCTGAGCTTCCCGACCATCGCCGGCTACAACGCCAACGGCGCGCTGCCGCATTACCGCGCCACCGACAGCGCCTACGCCTGGCTGGACGGCGACGGCCTGCTGCTGATCGACAGCGGCGGCCAGTACCTGGGCGGCACCACCGACATCACCCGCGTCTGGCCGGTGGGCCGCACCAGCGCCGAGCACCGGCGCGACTTCACCACCGTGCTGCAGGGCACGATGGCGCTGTCGCGGGCGCGCTTCCCGCGCGGCACGCTCAGCCCCTTCCTCGACACCCTGGCGCGCGCGCCGCTGTGGGCCCGCGGCCTGGACTACGGCCACGGCACCGGCCACGGTGTGGGCTACTTCCTGAACGTGCACGAGGGGCCGCAGTCGATCAGCAAGGCCCAGCCCGAGCCGCAGATGGCCATGGAGCCGGGCATGGTCACCAGCAACGAGCCGGGCGTCTACCGCGCCGGGCAGTGGGGCATCCGCATCGAGAACCTGCTGCTGGCGGTGCCGGTGGATGCGCCCGAGGGCAGCACCGTCGACGAGCTGCTGGGCTTCGAGACGCTGACGCTGTGCCCGATCGACACCCGCCTGGTCGAGCCGGCGCTGCTGCGGCCCGACGAGATCGCCTGGCTCAACGACTACCACGCCACGGTGCGCGCCCGCCTGGCGCCGCGGCTGACCGGCCCGGCGCTGGACTGGCTGATCGCCCGCACCGAGCCGATCTGAGCGGCTGCACGCGGTGGCCGCCGACTTCGCCCTGGGCATCGACCTGGGCGGCACCAAGACCGAGGCCCTGCTGCTGGACGCGCAGGGCGCCGAGCGCTGGCGCTGCCGCGTGCCCACGCCGGCGGCCCAGGGCTACGACGCGGTGCTGGACCAGCTGGCCGCGCTGGTGCACGAGGCCCGCGCCGCGGTGGGCGGCGCGGCCTGCAGCGTGGGCATCGGCGGGCCCGGCACCGTCACCGCCGCCGGCCGGCTGAAGAACGCCAACACCACCTGCCTGAACGGCCGGCCGCTGCCGGCCGACCTGGGCGCACGCCTGGGCCAGCCGGTGCGCTATGCCAACGACGCCAACTGCCTGGCGCTGTCCGAGGCCAGCGACGGCGCCGGGGCCGGCGCGGCGGTGGTCTTCGCGGTGATCCTGGGCACCGGCGTGGGCGGCGGCATCGCGGTGCACGGCCGCGTGCTGGCCGGGCCGAACGGCCTGGCCGGCGAGTGGGGCCACAACCCGCTGCCATGGGCCGATGACGCCAGCGACGGCCCGCCGCCGCCCTGCTACTGCGGCCAGCGCGGCTGCGTGGAGGCCTGGCTCAGCGGCCCGGCCCTGGCCGCCGACCACGCCCGCCGCCACGGCGGCGCGGCCAGCGCGCTGCAGATCGCCGAGGCCGCCGCCGCTGGCGACGCGGCCGCGGCCGACAGCCTGGCGCGCTGGCAGCACCGGCTGGCGCGGGCGCTGGCCGGCGTCATCAACCTGCTCGACCCCGACGTGCTCGTGCTCGGCGGCGGGCTGTCGCGCCTGGCGGCGACCTACGACGCGGTGCCGCGGCTGTGGTCGCACTGGGTGTTCTCGGCCGGCGCCGGCGAGCCGCCACGCACCCGGCTGCTGCCGGCCGCGCATGGCGACGCCTCCGGCGTGCGCGGCGCGGCCTGGCTGGGCCGCCAGCCGCCGGGCTGAGCCACCGTCCGCCCGGCGGGGCAGCTGCCCGCTGCCCGCCGCCATCCGTCCGCAACGACCCGACCCCACGATGAGCACTTCCGCCGACCTGCGCGCCACCCTCGAGCATTTCCGCAGCGACCGCCTCGACGCGGCCAGCCTGGTCGCGCGCTGGCGCGCCGCGGCGGCGGCCTGGCCCGGCCTGCCGGCGCGCTATGCCACGGTGCTGGACCAGCTGCTGGCGCCGCTGGAAGCCAGCGCGATGTTCAGCGAGGAGAGCTGCAGCTTCAGCCGCGCCGACCTGGCCGACACGCTGGCGCAGTGGCTGGACCACGCCGACGCGGCGGCGCCGCGCGGCTGACGCCGCGGCGGCCATCCGCCGATCCGGCGATCAGGCGCCGGCCCGCTGCAACGGCGCCGCCAGCGCGCTGCGCAGCGACTCGGCGCAGTCCTGCAGGTGCAGCCGGGCCTCGGCACCCAGGCCGGGACGGCGCGCGGCGGCCTCGAGCCGGGCGGCCAGCGCCAGCGCCTGGCCGCGCACCAGCGCGCGGGCGTCGCTGCGCGTCAGCGCGGCCGGGCGCAGCACCAGCGCGGCCAGGCGGTTGATGTGCTCGCGCTGCAGCTCGCGCCGCGGGCCCGGGATGTCCTGGCCGCCGGCCAGCTCGCTCCACACCGCGGCCTCCAGTTGGGCGTGCAGCTCGGCCAGGCGCAGCGGCTGCTCGGGCGGGCTGACGCGGGTCGCGTTGTCCAGCAGCCGCGCCGCCAGCGTGTCGCCCATCAGCCGGTTCAGCAGCGCGCGCTGCAGGTCCAGCACGGTCTGCGCCAGCGGGTACTCGGTGCTCGCGGCGCCCGGGGCCTCGCTGCGCTCGAAGAAGTCGGGCGCCAGGCGCCGCGCCAGCGCGGGGCTGATGCGGAAGGCGTCGGCCGCCAGCGCGCGCTCGGCCAGCAGCTTCAGCGCGGCGCGCTGGTCGGCGGCGGCCACCGGCTGCAGCGGGTCGCGGCCGCTGCCGGGGAAGTCGCGCAGCGTGCGCAGGCCGCCGACCTGGCGCAGCACGATGCCGGCGGCGCGGCCGGCGTCGCGCACCGCGTAGGCCAGCGCGCGGCGCAGGCTGCCGTAGTCCTCGTCGGGCTTCAGCGGCCGCGTCTCCTGGCGCCTGAACAGGTCGGCGGCGATGTCGAAGCGCCGGCTGGCGAAGGCCAGCGCGTCGTTGCCCAGGTCGAAGTGCAGGGTGTCGGGGTCGATGCCGAGGAAGTTGTCCTCGTCGGTGCCGAAGGCCAGCTCGGGCTCGGCGCTGCGCGCGGCGATCCTGCGCAGCTCGGCGGTCTCGTCGCCGGCGGGCAGGGGCCGGTAGGCGTACTCGATGGCCCAGTAGTCGTAGGGCCCCAGCGTCGTCTGGAACGGTGCGACGGCCGGTTCGCCCGGGCGCGGCAGGTTGATCGCCGCGTACTCCATCACCGAGCCGGTCAGCGCCTGCCGCTGGCCGAAGCCCGGGTCGCGCACCTGCGCGTCGCTGTAGACGCGCGAGGCGCGGAAGTTGTGGCGCAGGCCCAGGGTGTGGCCGACCTCGTGCATCGCCACGTCCTTCATGTAGGCCTGGACGAAGGCCTCGGCCTCGGGGCTGTCGGGGTCGAGCTCGCCGCGCGCGGCCAGCAGGTCCAGCGCGTAGGCCAGCTGCTCGGCAGCGCCGTCGGCGTGGTGGCAGGCGGCGGCCTCGGCGGCGTCCTGGCCGGCAGCGGCGTCGACCCGGCCGACCTGCAGCAGCGCCGCCCAGTCGGCCGCGCGTTGCGCCTCGCTGCCGCCCAGCACCTTGGCGCGCAGGTGGCGCAGGCTGCGCGAGGACAGGCTCTCGAAGCCGATGTCGGCGTCCAGGATCTCGCCGCTGCGCGGGTCGACGTGGCTGGGGCCGATCGCGCCGAACACCGGCTCGCGGTTGGTCATCCAGCGCAGCGAGGCGACGCCGGCGTCCAGCGTGTCCCAGTTGGCGTCGTCGGGCTGCTGCTGCACGACGATGGCGTTCTTGAAGCCGATGCGCTCGAAGGCCTTGTTCCACTCCAGCACGCCGGCGGTCAGTGCGGCGCGGTACTTGACCGGGACGTTGCGGTCCAGCCAGTAGGTGATGGGCTTGACCGGCTCGGACAGCGCGGCCGCCGGGTCCTGCTTCTCCAGCCGCCAGCGGTTGACCCAGCGCTGGCGCGGCTGGCGCACCAGGTCGTTGCCGAAGTCGTCGGCGCTGGAGACGAAATGGCCCACCCGCGGGTCGGCGGGCCGTGCGGCCATCGGCTGCGCCGGCAGCCGTGCCAGCGAGAAGTGCAGGCCGAGGAACAGGCTGCGCGCATCGGGCAGGCCGCCGGGCACCGTGGGCACCGGCGCACCGGGCGGGGTGTTGGGCTGCGGCACCGCGATGGCCGCGGTGGCGTAGTGGTTCAGCGTCTCCAGCACCAGCAGGTCGGCGGCGCCGCGCACCGCGGTGATGGCCGAGTTGCGCGGGTCCAGCGCGTAGCCCTGGCGGTAGGTGCGCTGCAGCTCGGCGCCCAGGCCCATCAGGTCGCCGAGGAAGACCGCGCCGATGTCCACCAGCACGGTCTTGCGCTCGGGGTGGGGCTGGCTGGCCACCGGGCTGCTGCCCAGCAGGCTGGGCGACTGCGACACGGCCACCGCACGCGCCTCGGGCGTGCCGGCGGCGGCCACCTGCTGGCGGTTGACGGCGACCAGCTGCACCAGGTTGTGCACGCGGCGGAACTGCACGATGCGCGCCGAGCGCAGCATCAGCCCGCCGTACAGCCCGGCCTCGCCGATGCCGCTGCGCAGCTTGGGCGACAGGAAGAAGGGCTGCTCGAAGTCCTCGGGGCGCAGCTCCAGCCAGACCTTGTCGTCCTTCTGCCAGGCGGTGAACAGGCCGTCGATGCGCCTGGCGTCCTTGGCCACCACCGCGAAGGGCGGCGGCTGGCCGGGCGCCGGCGCCGCGGCCGCGCCGGCCGGGCTTGCCGCGGCGCCGGCGGGGGCCGAGGCGGCTCCGGGCCGCGGCGCCGCTGCAGCGCCGTTGGCGGCGGATGTGGCCGCTGGTGCGGCCGTGGCGCCGGCCGCGGCCGGCGCACCCGGGGTGCCGCCGCCGGTCGTCGCGCAGCCGGCCAGCAGCAGCGCCGCGGCCAGCGCCGCCGGGGCCAGGGCGGGCCACGCAGGCCGGCGGTCGGGCAGGGGCGGGCGGGCGGCGGCGTCGTGGAGCGTCATCGGCAGTGGTCGGTGCGGTGCAGGGCCCCGCAGTCTGGCACAGCCGGGCCGGCGCCCGCGCGGGCTTACTTGATGTTCTTGAAGCGCAGGCGGTGCGGGCGTGCACCTTCCTCGCCCAGGCGCTTCTTCTTGTCGGCCTCGTACTCCTGGTAGTTGCCGTCGAAGAAGAACCACTTCGAGTCGCCCTCGGCGGCCAGGATGTGGGTGCAGATGCGGTCGAGGAACCAGCGGTCGTGGGAGATGACCATCGCGCTGCCGGCGAACTCCAGCAGCGCCTCCTCCAGCGCGCGCAGGGTTTCCACGTCGAGGTCGTTCGACGGCTCGTCGAGCATCAGCACGTTGCCGCCCTGGGCCAGGGTCTTGGCCAGGTGCAGGCGGCCGCGCTCGCCGCCCGACAGGTTCTTGACCAGCTTCTGCTGGTCGTTGCCCTTGAAGTTGAAGCGGCCGATGTAGGCGCGGCTGGGCATGGTGAACTTGCCGACGACGATGTTGTCCAGGCCGCCGGAGACGTCCTCCCACACCGTCTTGTCGCCGGCCAGGCCCTCCCGGCTCTGGTCGACGAAGGCCAGCTTGGCGGTCTTGCCGATGGCCACCTCGCCCGCGTCGGGCTTCTCCACGCCCTGGATCAGGCGGAACAGCGTGGACTTGCCGGCGCCGTTGGGGCCGATGATGCCGACGATGGCGCCCGCCGGCACCTTGAAGCTCAGGTCGTCGATCAGCACCCGGTCACCAAAGCTCTTGGTGACGCTCTTGAACTCGATGACCTCGTTGCCCAGGCGCTCGGCCACCGGGATGAAGATCTCGTTGGTCTCGTTGCGCTTCTGGTAGTCGGTGTCGCTCAGCTCCTCGAAGCGGGCCAGGCGCGCCTTGCTCTTGGCCTGGCGGCCCTTGGCGTTGGAGCGCACCCACTTGAGCTCCTCCTTCATCGCCTTCATGCGCGCGTCTTCGGTCTTCTGCTCCTGCTCCAGGCGGCGCTCCTTCTGGTCCAGCCAGTCGGAGTAGTTGCCCTTCCAGGGGATGCCGTGGCCGCGGTCCAGTTCCAGGATCCACTCGGCGGCGTTGTCCAGGAAGTAGCGGTCGTGGGTGATGGCCACCACGGTGCCGGGGAAGCGCTGCAGGAAGTGCTCCAGCCACTCCACCGACTCGGCGTCCAGGTGGTTGGTGGGTTCGTCGAGCAGCAGCATGTCGGGCTTGCTCAGCAGCAGGCGGCACAGCGCGACGCGGCGCTTCTCGCCGCCGGAGAGCTGGCCGATCTGCTGGTCCCAGGGCGGCAGGCGCAGCGCGTCGGCGGCCAGCTCCAGCTGCAGGTCGGTGTTCTCGCTGCCGGCGGCGGCGATGATGGCCTCCAGCTCGGCCTGCTCGGCGGCCAGCTTGTCGAAGTCGGCGTTCTCGTCGGCGTACTCGGCGTAGACCTGCTCGAGCCGGGCCTTGGCGGCCAGCACGCCGCCGATGCCTTCCTCGACCGCCTCGCGCACCGTCTGCTCCGGGTTGACCAGCGGCTCCTGCGGCAGGTAGCCGATCTTGATGCCGGGCATCGGCGTGGCCTCGCCCTCGATCTCCTTGTCCAGGCCGGCCATGATCTTCAGCAGCGTGGACTTGCCCGAGCCGTTCAGGCCCAGCACGCCGATCTTGGCGCCGGGGAAGAAGGACAGCGAGACGTCCTTGAGGATCTGCCGCTTGGGGGGAACCGTCTTGGTGACACGGTTCATCGTGAATACGTACTGGGCCATGGTGGTGGTCTGCCGGGGTCGGGGTGGGGGCTGGTGCGCCGGACGGCGGCCAGGGGCCGGGCGGCTGCGGCCGCGGGGATGGCGGGATTATCCCCGCAGCGCGCGCGGCACGCCGGCCGGCGCCGCCGCCGGGCGCGCTCAGAGGCTGAGAGGATTTCGATCGTGGCCGAGCGGCGCGCCCAAAGCCGGCCGGTCTAGGCGCAAAGCGCAGCCATGGCTCGGGCCATGGCGAGCATTTGCAACGACGACCCGGCGGCTTTGGGCGTGACGAGCGGGCATGAGCGAAAAACTCTCAGCCTCTCAGGCCGCGTCGCGGTGGCCGGGCAGCAGCGGCAGCGGCCGCGTCGTCGGCGCGAAGTCGGCGCCGGCCGGCGCGGCGCTGCGGCCGGCCGGGGCCTGCGCCGGCGCCGGGCTGGCCGACCAGTTGGCCAGCAGCCGCCGCAAGGCGTCCAGCGGCATCGGCCGGGCCACCAGGTAGCCCTGGATCGCGTCGCAGCCGGCCTCGCGCAGCGCGGCCAGCTGCGCCGGCTCCTCGACGCCCTCGGCCAGCGTGTGCATGCCCAGCGTGCGCGCCAGCGCGATGATGGTGCCGATGATGGCCCGCGCGTCCTGGCGCGTCAGCACCTCGCGCACGAAGCTGCGGTCGATCTTCAGCGTGTCGAAGGGGAAGCGCCGCAGGTAGGCCAGCGACGAGTAGCCGGTGCCGAAGTCGTCCAGCGCCACGCGCAGGCCGGCGTCGCGCAGCGTGTGCAGGTGGCGCAGCACCAGCGCGCTGGCGTCGACCAGCAGCGACTCGGTGATCTCGATCTCCAGCCGCTGGGCCGGCAGGCCGGCGGCCTGCAGCGCCTGGGCCACGCCCTGGGCGAAGTCCTCGCGCCGCAGCTGCGCCGGCGAGACGTTGACCGACACGGTCATGCCGCCGGGCAGCTCGCGGGCCTCGCGGCAGGCCTGGGCCAGCACCCAGGCGCCGATCTCGTCGATCAGCCCGGCCTGCTCGGCCACCGGGATGAACTCGGCCGGGCTGACCAGGCCCAGCTCGGGGTGCTGCCAGCGCAGCAGCGCCTCGGCGGCCACCACCTGCCAGCTGGCGATGTCGATGCGCGGCTGCCAGTGCAGGCGGAGCTGGTCGCGCTGCAGCGCCTCGCGCAGCCCCGATTCCAGCTGCAGGCGGCGGCGGTGCCGGTCGCCCAGCCGCGGCACGTAGCAGGCGTAGCGGCCGCGGCCGGCCTCCTTGGCGGCGTACAGCGCCAGGTCGGCGTGGGCCATCAGCTCGTCGATGCCGCGGCCCTGGGCCGGGGCCACGGCCACGCCCAGGCTGACGCCCACCGGCACCGCGCGGCCGTCGACCTCGCAGGGCTGGCACAGCGTGTCCACCAGGCGCTGGCACAGCGCGTGCAGCGGACCGTCGTCCTGCGGGTCGGGGCCCAGGTCGGTGATCAGCAGCGCGAACTCGTCGCCGCCCAGGCGCGCGGGCAGGTCGCCGGGGCGCAGGCAGTCCTTCAGCCGCTGGGCGGTGGCGGCCAGCACGGCGTCGCCGGCGGCGTGGCCCAGGCTGTCGTTGATCGCCTTGAAGTGGTCCACGTCCAGGCAGATCAGCGCGGCGCGGCGGTTCGGGTCGCGCTCGGCGCGGGCCAGCGCGCGGGCCAGCGATTCGCGCAGCTTGACCCGGTTGGCCAGCCCGGTCAGCGAATCGAAATGGGCCAGGAAGGCCAGGCGCTGGTGCGCCTCGCGGGCGGCCGAGACGTCGGCGATGACGCCGCGCCAGCCGGCGTCGTGGCCGCGGTCGTCGACCAGCGGCTTGGCGGTGATCGACCACCAGCGCAGCGCGGCGGGCGTGACCACCGGCACCACCAGGTCGCGGAAGGGCACGCCGCGCGCCAGCGCCTCGTCCAGCGTGGCCAGGGCCTGGCGCTGTTCGGCCGGCAGCGGGGTGGCGCGGTCGGCGTTGACGCGCAGCGCCTGCTGCAGCGTCATCGCCTGCAGGCGCTCGGCGCTGCAGCCCAGGGCCTCGGCCAGGCGCGCGGTCACGTGGCGGAAGCGGCCGTCGGCGTCGACCTCCCAGAGCAGGTCGGTGGCGTGCTCCTCGAAGTCGCGCAGCAGCAGGCCCAGCAGCTGGCCCTGGCGGGCCGCCTCGCGCTCGGCGCGCAGCCGCGCGGTGAAGGCGCGTGCGGTGTGCAGCACCACGCCGGCGAGCACGCCGACGTAGACCAGCAGCAGCCCCACCAGGTGCGGCGTCAGCGGGCGCGGCTCGCGCAGCAGCGCGCCGGCGGCGCCCAGGCCCAGCACCGCCAGGTAGGCCAGCGCGGCCTGCGGCACGGTGGCCATCGCGAAGGCACCGCCGCACAGCATGCCCACGGTCAGCACGCCCAGCAGCAGGCGCTGTTCGGCGTCGCCCTGCGGGAACCAGGACAGCACCGGCCAGGCCCACAGCAGGGCCAGCGCCGCGCTGCCGACCACCAGGCGGTGCACGGCGCGCGGGCTGGCCGGGCGGGGCGGCCGCTGGCGGCCGCGCCACCAGCTGTGCGCGGCGAAGGCGCAGCCGCCGAGCACCGCCGCCAGCCAGGCAGCCAGCACCGCCGGCGCGACGCTGCCCTGGAAGGCACCGGCCACCAGCACCGCGTTGGCCAGGTTGGCCAGCGCCATCGCCGGCGTCAGCCGCTGCACCGTGGCCAGGTGGCGCCCGCGCAGGTCGGCCGAGTCGCGGTCCAGCGCGCGGAAGACCTTGAGCTCCTCGCGCCCGTCCTGCCACAGCCGGCGCAGCGCGGTCCAGGGCGCATTCATCGGACAGCCTCGGGCCGACGCGCGCGCGGGCGCGGCGTCGTGGCGCGGGAGCAACGGCGGAGCATGCCGGCGCTATCGGCCGCGCCGGCCCGGTCTGTAGGGGCGTCCGCACGGCGCCTGCCGGATTTGTCACACTGGCCGCCGCCCCTGCCGCCTGCCGCGGCACCCCGCCGCCGACGATGAACCTGCTCGACGCCCTGCGCTACCTCGCCGCCCTGGACCGCCACCGCCACTTCGGTCGGGCGGCGGCGGCCTGCCACATCACCCAGCCGGCGCTGTCCAACGCGATCCGGGCGCTGGAGGCCGAGTTCGGTGCTGCCGTGGTGCGCCGCGGCCGCCAGTACGAGGGCCTGACGCCCGAGGGCGAGCTGGCCCTGGCCCACGGCCACCGCATGCTGCACGAGGCCGAGGCGCTGCGCCAGGCGCTGGCCGCCCGGCGCGGCGCGCCGCAGGGCCGGCTGCGCCTGGGCGCCGTGCCCAGCGCGATGCCGGTGGCCGCGCGCTTCGCCGCCCGGCTGCGGCTGCGCCACCCGGGGCTGCAGCCCGAGCTGCGCTCGCTGGCCTCGCCCGAGATCGAGGCCGGGCTGGACCAGCGCGCGCTGGACCTGGCCCTGGGCTACGGCGACCGGCCCGAGGTGGCCGCGCGCCGCCTGCGCCGCTGGCCGCAGTACGAGGAGCACTGCTACGTGCTGCAGGCCGGCGAGGCGCCCGACGCGCCCTTCGCCGTCGGCCCGCCGCTGCGCTGGGCCGACGCGGCGCGGCTGCCGCTGGCGCTGCTGACGCCGGACATGCACCACCGCACCCTGGTCGACGGCGCCTTCGCGCGCGCCGGCCGCGTGCCGGTGCCGGTGCTGGAGTCGGATTCGGTGCTGGCGCTGCTGGTGGCGGTGCAGGTCGCCGGCCCGGGGCCGGCGCTGGCCGCGGTGCTGCCGGGGGCGCTGGTGTCCACGGTGCAAGCCCAGCCCGGGCTGCGCGCACGGCCGCTGGTGGCGCCGGCGCTGCGCACCGGCATCGACTTCCTCAGCGCCGACGCCGACCGGCCGACGCTGGCGCTGCAGGCCGCACTGGCCCTGGCCGACGACGCCGGCTGGCGGGCCGAGGCCGCGGCCCACAGCGGCCGCCTGGCCGCTGTCGCCTGATCTGCGGCCGCCTGGCCGCTGTCGCCTGATCTGCGGCCGCCTGGCCGCTGTCGCCTGGCCCGTGGCCGCCTGGCCCGGCCGACCCATCAGCCGCGTGAATCGTCCGGTTCGCCGATTCGATTGGACGGCCGCGGCCGGCGCCGCGATGATCGCGGCCGACCGCCGGGCGGGCCGCCGCCCAGACCTCGCCCGACCGCCCGCCTGCCCGCCGCTTGCCGACCCGCCCATGGCCGCTCCCGACCGTCCGCCGCCCGCCGCCCCCGACCGCCCGCAGCGCCGCGGCCCCGGCCAGCTCAAGGGCCGCCAGGCCGACGACGCGGCGCGCGCCGAGGTGCGCGCACTGCTGGGCGCCGGCCCGCACCCGCGCGACGCGCTGATCGAGCAGCTGCACCGGCTCAACGACGCCCACGGCGCGCTGTTCGAGCGCCACCTGCTGGCGCTGGCGGCCGAACTGGACCGCGCGCCGGCCGAGGTGGCCGAGGTCGCCAGCTTCTACCACCACTTCCAGATCCTGCCCGACGGCGTGCCGGCGCCGTCGCTGACGCTGCGCGTCTGCGACGGCCAGAGCTGCCGCATGGCCGGTGGTGCCGCGCTGCTGCAGCGCCTGCAGGCCGCGCTGGGGGCCGAGCCCGGCGGCGTGCGCGTGCTGGCCGCGCCCTGCGTGGGCCGCTGCGAGCAGGCGCCGGTGGCGGTGCTCGGCCAGCGCCCGCTGCCGCAGGCCACCGAGGCCGCGGTGCTGGCCCGGCTCGGCACCGGTCCGGCCGGCGTGCAGCACCCGCTGCCCGCGCGCGACGACGCCCGCTTCGACCCCGCCGCCGGTGGCCCGGCCGCGTTGACCGGCCCCGCCGTGCCGCTGGCCCCCGACTGCGTCGGCTACGACGCCTACCGCGCCGCCGGCGGCTACCGCCTGGCCGCGGCGCTGGACCGCGGCGAGCACGACCGCGAGGCCGTGCTGTGGGCGATGGAGAGCTCGGGCCTGCGCGGCCTGGGCGGCGCCGGCTTTCCGGCCGGCAAGAAGTGGCGCATCGTCGCCGACTTCCCGGCGCCGCGCCTGCTGGCGGTGAACATCGACGAGGGCGAGCCCGGCACCTTCAAGGACCGGACCTACCTGGAGCGCGACCCGCACCGCCTGCTGGAGGGCGCGCTGGTCGCCGCCCAGGTGGTCGGCATCGACGCCATCTACCTCTACCTGCGCGACGAGTACGCCGGCTGCCGCGCGCTGCTGGCGCGCGAGCTGGCGCGGCTGCAGGCCGACCCGCCGTGCCGGCTGCCACGCATCGCGCTGCGGCGCGGTGCCGGCGCCTACATCTGCGGCGAGGAGTCGGCGATGGTCGAGTCGCTGGAGGGCCGGCGCAGCGAGCCGCGGCTGCGCCCGCCCTACCTGGCCCAGCACGGCCTGTTCGGCCGGCCCACGCTGGAGCAGAACATGGAGACGCTGTACTGGGTGCGCGACATCGTCGAGCGCGGGCCCGACTGGTTCGCCGGCTTCGGTCGCCACGGGCGGCGCGGGCTGCGCTCGTTCTCGGTCAGCGGCCGGGTGCGCGAGCCGGGGGTCAAGCTGGCGCCGGCGGGCATCACGCTGCGCGAGCTGGTCGACGAGTTCTGCGGCGGCATGGCCGAGGGCCACACGCTGTACGGCTACCTGCCCGGCGGCGCCTCGGGCGGCATCCTGCCGGCCACGCTGGCCGATGTGCCGCTGGACTTCGACACCTTGCAGCCGCACGGCGCCTTCATCGGCTCGGCCGCGGTGGTGGTGCTGGGCCGGCACGACCGCGCCCGCGACGCCGCGCTGCAGGCCATGCGCTTCTTCGCCGCCGAGAGCTGCGGCCAGTGCACGCCCTGCCGCGTGGGCACCGACAAGGCCGCGCAGCTGATGGCCGCGCCACGCTGGGACCTGGCGACGCTGGACGACCTGGCCACGGTGATGGTCGACGCGTCGATCTGCGGCCTGGGCCAGGCCGCGCCCAACCCGCTGCGCTGCGTGCAGCGGCACTTCCCGGACGAGCTGGCTGGCGAGCTGGCCGACGATCCGGCCGCCGACGCCGCCGACGCCGCTGGCACCACCGCGGAGGCCCGCTGATGTCGGCCGGCCACCCGATCCACTTCACGCTGGACGGCCGGCGCGTCGACGCGCGGCCCGGCGAGACCATCCTGCAGGCCGCGGCGCGCCACGGCACCGAGATCCCGCGGCTGTGCCACGCCGACGGCCTGCGCCCGGCCGGCAACTGCCGCGCCTGCGTGGTCGAGATCGACGGCGAGCGCACGCTGGCGCCCAGCTGCTGCCGCGTGGCCACGCCCGGGCTGCAGGTGCACAGCGCCAGCCCGCGCGCCCGCAAGGCCCAAAGCCTGGTGCTGGAGCTGCTGCTGGCCGACCTGCCCGAGGCCGGTCACAAATGGCGCGACGGCGACCCGGCGCGCCCGCACGGCGAGCTCAGCGACTGGGCGACGCGCCTGGGCGTGCAGCCGCGCCCCGCGCTGCAGGCGCTGCGCCGCCCGGCGCCGGCGCCGGACCTCAGCCACCCGGCCATCGCGGTGCAGCTGGACGCCTGCATCCAGTGCACCCGCTGCGTGCGCGCCTGCCGCGAGACGCAGGTCAACGACGTCATCGGCGTGCTGCACCGCGGCGCCGACGCGCGCATCGGCTTCGACCTGGGCGACGCGTTGGCCGACAGCCGCTGCGTGGGCTGCGGCGAGTGCGTGCAGGCCTGCCCCACCGGCGCGCTGATGCCCAAGACCCTGCTCGGCGACCAGCGGGTGGACCGCAGCGTCGACTCGGTCTGCCCCTATTGCGGCGTGGGCTGCCTGCTGACCTACCGGGTGCGCGACGGGCGCATCGTCGCGGTCGACGGCCGCGACGGCCCGGCCAACGCCGGCCGGCTGTGCGTCAAGGGCCGCTACGGCTACGACTACGCCCACCACCCGCAGCGCCTGACGCGCCCGCTGGTGCGCCGCGCCGGCGTGCCCAAGGACGCCGCGGCGCGCCTCGACCCGGCCGACCCGGCCGCGGTGGCCCGGGTCTTCCGCGAGGCCCCCTGGGACGAGGCGCTGGACCTGGCCGCCGGCGGCCTGGCCGCGCTCAAGCGCGCGCACGGCCCGCAGGCGCTGGCCGGCTTCGGCTCGGCCAAGGGCACCAACGAGGAGGCCTACCTGTTCCAGAAGCTGGTGCGCACCGGCTTCGGCAGCAACCACGTCGACCACTGCACCCGGCTGTGCCACGCCAGCAGCGTGGCCGCGCTGCTGGAGGGCGTGGGCTCGGGCGCGGTCAGCAACCCGGTGGGCGACGTGGCCCATGCCGGCCTGATCCTGGTGATCGGCAGCAACCCGACCAGCAACCACCCGGTGGCCGCCACCTGGATGAAGAACGCCGCGGCGCGCGGCACGAAGATCGTGCTGGCCGACCCGCGCCGCACCGACCTGGCCCGCCACGCCTGGCGCACGCTGCAGTTCCGCGCCGACAGCGACGTGGCCCTGGTCAACGCGATGCTGCATACGGTGATCGCCGAGGGCCTGACCGACCCGGTGTTCCTGCGCGAGCGCGCCAGCAACTTCGATGCGCTGGCCGCCAGCGTGGCCGCCTTCAGCCCCGAGGCCATGGCGCCGGTGTGCGGCATCCCGGCCGAGGCCATCCGCGAGGTCGCCCGCGCCTACGCCACCAGCCCGGCGTCGATGATCCTGTGGGGCATGGGCGTCAGCCAGCACGTGCACGGCACCGACAACGTGCGCGCGCTGATCGCGCTGGCCAGCGTCACCGGCCAGATCGGCAAGCCCGGCAGCGGGCTGCACCCGCTGCGCGGCCAGAACAATGTGCAGGGCGCCAGCGACGCCGGGCTGATCCCGATGATGCTGCCCAACTACCAGCGCGTGGACGACGCCGCCGCGCGGCACTGGTTCGAGGCCTTCTGGGGCGTGCCGCTCGATCCGCGGCCGGGGCTGACGGTGGTCGAGATCCTGCGCCAGGCCCAGGCGCCCGAGACCGACCCGGCCAAGGTGCGCGGCATGTACATCGTCGGCGAGAACCCGGCGATGAGCGACCCCGACCTGCAGCACGCCCGCGCCGGCCTGGCCGGCCTGCAGCACCTGGTGGTGCAGGACCTGTTCCTGACCGAGACCGCCTGGCTGGCCGACGTGGTGCTGCCGGCCAGCGCCTGGCCCGAGAAGACCGGCACCGTGACCAACACCGACCGCATGGTGCAGCTGGGCCGGCGCGCGCTGGACTGCCCCGGCGACGCGCGCCAGGACCTGTGGATCCTGCAGCAGATGGCCCGCCGCCTGGGCCTGGACTGGCGCTACGACGGCCCCGACAGCGGCGTCACCGCGGTCTACGAGGAGCTGCGCCAGGCCATGCACGGCAGCATCGCCGGCATCACCTGGGAGCGGCTGCAGCGCGATCACAGCGTGACCTACCCCTGCCGCGACGCGGCCGACCCGGGCCAGCCCATCGTCTTCCACGACCGCTTCGCCACGCCCGACGGCCGCGTGCACCTGGTGCCCACCGGCCTGGTGCCGGCCGACGAGCGGCCCGACGCCGACTACCCCTTCGTGCTGATCACCGGCCGCCAGCTGGAGCACTGGCACACCGGCAGCATGACGCGGCGCAGCCAGGTGCTGGACGCGGTGGAGCCGCAGGCCACCGCCAGCCTGCACGGCGCCGACCTGGCCGCGCTGGGCCTGCAGCCCGGCGACGCGCTGACCGTGGCCAGCCGCCGCGGCGCGGTGACGCTGCGCGCCCGCCGCGACGACGGCACGCCGCGGCGCACCGTGTTCATCCCCTTCGCCTACGCCGAGGCCGCGGCCAACCTGCTGACCAACCCGGCGCTGGACCCCTTCGGCAAGATCCCCGAGTTCAAGTACTGCGCGGTGCGGGTGACGGCCGGCGGCGCGCCGCCCGCGGTCGACGGCTACGGCGCCGGCGCGGCGGCTGCCCCGGCCTGAGCCGGCGCGTCCGCCCCGGGTGCGCCGGCCGGCGGCAGCTGGCCGTCCAGCGCCTGCAGCACCGCGTCGACCACCACCTGCTGGCCCAGGCGGCAGGCGCGGGTGGCGGCGGCGTCCAGCCGGCCATGCTCGGTCAGCTTGTTCGACGGTGCGCCGCCCAGGCAGAAGGCCCAGTAGGCGCAGTCGGCGCGGCAGCGGCGCACGCCGGCGTCGATCTCCTGCTGCCAGGGTGGCCAGGCCTGCCAGGCCTGTTCGGCCGCTTCGGTGGTTCCGGCGGCAGCGGCCACGCGCGGCAGCTGGCCGGTGTCCAGCCGCCCCAGTACCACCGCGCCGCGCTGCGGGTGGCGGTCGCCCAGCAGCTCGGGCGACCAGAAGCACCAGCGGCCGTCGTGGGCGACGTTGAGGATGCGGCCGGGCAGGTTCTGCGTGTTGCCGCCGCCTTGGCCGAAGCGCGGGTCGCGCAGCGCGGCCAGCACGGCCTCGACCTCGCGCACGCGCAGGCGCGGGCCGGTGGGGCCGGGTTCGGCCCCCAGGCGCTGCAACAGGCGCTGCCAGAAGCGGCGCAGCGCGGCCTCGGTGCCGGCCGCGTCCAGGCTGGAGCGCGGGTGGGCGGCCTCGGCCTCCTCGACGTTGAAGCCCACCTGCACCGCGCCCAGGTCGGCGAAGAAGTCGTAGACCGCGTCGGCCTGGTCCAGCGCGTCGCGGGTGAGCACGGCGATGGCGTGGAAGTCCAGCCCGGCGGCGCGCAGCGCGGCCACGCCGCGCATCGCCGCCGCGTGGCTGCCGCGGCCGTCGCGGTGGCGGCGGTGGGCGTCGTGCAGCGCGGCCGGGCCGTCCAGGCTGACGCCGACGCGCACGCCGTGGCGGCGGAAGAAGGCGCACCAGGCGGCGTCGACGCGCACCGCGTTGGTCTGGAAGTGGTGCTGCACGCGGCGGCCGCCGGCGTGCCGTGCGACCAGCGCGAAGGCCGCCTCGTACCAGTCGCGCGGCACCGCGGTGGGCTCGCCGGCGTGCCAGACGATGGACAGCTCGGCGCCGGCCAGCCCGCTGGCCGCCACCTCGGCCAGCACGCGGTCGAGCAGCGGCAGGGCCATGCGCCGGGTGTCGCCGCGGTCGGGCAGGTAGCAGTAGTCGCAGTCCAGGTTGCAGAAGGGGCTGGGCTGCAGCACCAGCAGCTGCAGGCTGCCGGGTTCGAGCGCGGCGGGCGGGGGCCCGGCGTCGGCCGGTGCCGCAGCGGCTTTGGCGGCGGCGCCGGCGGCCGGGCGTGGCCGGCGCAGTGGGCCGCGCAGCGGCTGCCAGGGGCTCAGTACTTGCCCCACTTCAGCCAGTTGTTCCAGTTGTTCCAGTTGTTCCAGTTGGCCCAGTTGGCCCAGTTGGGCCAGTTGAACCACTGGGCCAGCGGGGCGTCCGGCCCCCGGTCGCCAGCCTGGTCGCCGGCCTGGTCGCCGGCCTGCTCGGCGGGGCCGGCCGGCGCCCGGGTGGCGTCGGCGGCCAGCAGGCGCTGGCGGATGTCCTGCACGCGGTGGATGGCCGCGCCGGCCGGCGGTGCGCTGCCGGCCAGGGCCAGCGCCAGCAGGGCCAGGCGGCGCAGCGCACGGCGGCCCGGCGCCGGGGCGTCGGCGTGGCCGCCGGGGGCAGCCGGCCGGTCGGGTCGGCCGTGGGGGTCTGCGGAATCGGAGGACATGGTCAGTCTCCTCGGCAGTCGTCGGCCGCCGCGCTGGCGGCGGCCACCGGCGCCGGCGGCGCGGCGACGCTGGGGTCGGCCTGGGCGCGGTGCTCGCGCAGCACCTCGTCGGCCAGGCGGATCAGCGCGCAGGTGCTCCACGGCGCGCCGACGTAGAACGGCGCCTGGCCGGCGCGCTGGCGCTGCAGCATCAGCCAGCCGGCCCAGGGGCTGCCGGCGGCGCCGACGAACCAGCGGTCGTCGGACTTGCGCACGCGGCCGAACTCGAAGCTCGACAGCGACACCGGCTGCACCGCGCCGCTGCGGATGGCCCGGGCCTCGTCAGGCTGCGGCCGGCGGTAGGCGCGCAGGTTGACCTGGTCGCGCAGCGCGTCCGGCGGCGCGTTGGGTGGCGTGCCGCGGATCAGCACCATGCAGTGGCCGCCGCTGCGGTAGGCGCCGGCGCGGTACTGCGGCGGCGCCTGGCCGGCCACCGCGGCGCCGATGCCGCGGGTGCTCTCGTCGATCTCGCGCTGCACCGCGTCCAGCACCGCGCCGCAGGCAGCGTCCTGCCCGGCGGGCTGCAGGGGCTGCAGGTCGGCCGGCTGCGGGTCGGGGGCCAGGCGGTTGGCGGTGCTCATGACGATGCGCCAACCCTCGCCGCCGACGCGGATGGCCCGGCCGCCGCGCTTGCGCCAGGTGGCCTGGGCCATGCCGGCGTTGACGCGCACCTGATCGCGCAGCGTCTGGGCGGTCTGGCGGTTGAAGACCACGGCCAGCGGCTGGTGCACCTCGGCCACCCAGCCGCCGGCCGGCGGCCGCGGCGGCGCGGCGCCGGCATCGGCCGCGGCCGCGGCCGCGGCGGGCGGCGCCTGCGGCACGATCTCCTCCCAGAGCACGCGCTGCAGCGTCAGCGTCGCCGGCGCGCCGGGCGGGTCGCCGTCGACGACCAGCAGCAGGTGGCTGAGGGTGGCG
>Ga0255209_1000032_pt1 | contig 69370 bp, 73 predicted proteins | sample Miss_Miss_RepC_8_FD_183026 | JGI IMG/M metagenome (GOLD analysis project Ga0255209, IMG submission 183026) | Freshwater microbial communities from Mississippi River, Louisiana, United States - Miss_Miss_RepC_8d | ecosystem: Environmental > Aquatic > Freshwater > River | place: USA: Louisiana...
ACAAACCTTCATCAATTCTTTAATTTTTTTGTCGACACGATAATTACCAATACAAATAATTGGATTCATAGTGATTTCTTCTAATTTTTGTTTTTTTGTTTTTTTAGGTCGTATAAGTTTTATTAATGTATTAATGCCTCCTTTATCACCATTATTCATACCATCAATTTCATCCATTATAATAGCAATTTTTTTTACCTTTTTATTGAAAAGACTCATTATATTTTTGTCAGACATATTATGTTTTGTAATATCTTCAATAACAGACGTATTTCGAATATCACCCGCATCATAATTAATAATATCATAATCTAACTCCTTTAAAATATTTGTAACAAATGTAGTTTTGCCTGTTCCTGGGTCACCATAAACATATATACCTTTTTTAAATAACATATTGTTTTTATTTTGTTCAAATGATTTTAATATATCTTTAATAGCATTTGATTTTTCATCTCTATCCAAAATATTATTAATATTTAAATTCTCCATTATATATTTAATTAATTAAATTCTTTTTATGTTAGTTTTTATATAATCCAAGTTCTTTTAAAAAATTTATAATAAAAATTCTACATTTTGCTGATTCATTTTCAATACAATAATCAATAATAAAGTAATTATAATTTTTAAACTCTTCATTTTTGTAGATATAGTTTTTAAACTGATTCCATTTCAGATAGTTCTCTCTTACTATCATTTCAAAAACAAAATTATTATCACGACGAATAGTATCTCGTATATATAACTCATAGTTTTTGATGCTAGATTTTATAAGCGTATGATATAATTTATAATTTTTTTTATTTGTAAATGTAAATTCTTTTTTAGGAATATACTCTTCAATTATATTAATAATATCAGTTGGTAATTTATTAATTAAATTAAATATGTTATTATTCATGATATATTTAATGTTATTAATTAAAATATTTATTATAAAAATAAAAAATAAATATTTTATTGTTGACAAGGATTACTTACACCATATGTAATTCCATCCCATGTAACATTACATTTTGTCGCCCAGTTATATTTATTGCACGCACCTTGTGATCCTGTAAATTGAGAAGAATTAAAATTCATAGTTTGATGTTTACCACCAACACTTTTACAAGTTCCTAAATCTTTCACATTAACACATGTTGCATCATTACCAGAACCATCTAGCACCCAGTAATCGGGGCATTGAGGAACCACTGGTGGCCACTCAACAGAACTACCTTTGGTAAGAGTAATACCGATAACTACTAAGGTAATAATTAAAATAATTATAGCAGCGATTAAAACAATTTTTTGAAAACCTTCCATTGATATATAAAATAAATATATTTTTTTTCTATAAGTGTAATATAAATGAATAAATCTAATAATGGTCGTGTAGATATTAAATCGCCTAATACTTCTAGTTTATTTGAAATGTATGATAAAATACCAGCAAACCAGTGTGTGACATTTAGGAACCCAACTGAAGGATTGTGGAATGATACTACTTTATCTAACGCATTTTTCTCTCAACAAAATATTCAAATCTTACAAAATGGTATACGCGCTGGTGTTTATCACAAGTCTAATGGTCAATACACAATTGGTCCTCAAGATTGCGATTCTTTAAAAATTGTTATGCGAAGTGTATTTTTACAAAACTCTGCAAATCAACCAAATAATATTACCCAACAAGTTGTTGAATTAAACAAAATTGTCTTAAATTATTGCATTCAACAGGTTTATAGTGAGGCGCAAGGTTATATGAAATATATTGATGACGCCAGTACATTAGTGGTGCCAATTGCGCATCCCGTTATGGCAAATAATACTGATAGAGAACTTGAATTTAAGACTTGGTTCTAAAACAACCTTTTGTCGCTTCGCTTAAAGGTTGTACCAAAAATAGTGTTCATTGAATAAAAATGATTAAAATTAAATAAATATTAAATATAATAATATAGTTAATATTATGTTATTTATAGAATTTCAAACAAATCTAAACTCTGGTTTAAATATTTTAAAGTATCGAAACATTCATGATGACATTTGGTATTATTTATATATAGACATTGAAACGCTTAATTTACTAGTAACAAACTATGGCATTATATCTACTTATAAAATTCCAACCCAATTCACAAACTGTGATAATCCATCCACATCTAAGATTATTCAATTAAAATATTGCGGCGCTGATATTCAATTATACTGTGGTAATAATACTTCGTTTTATCTTCCATATATTGAACAAAATTATTAAAAAAAATGCGCATTTTATTATTTTATTATATAGTAAATTTTTATATTTATGCGTCTTCAACTATTAAATTTGATTTCTTTGTAATCTTCTTTACAGATGTTGTTCCCTTTGAAACAACCTTTTTTTTCTTTAATTTTGTATCTTCGCCATCCATAAGTCTTTGTCTTAACTCCTTATACTCCAAATATTGTTCTAATAAATTATCCAATTCTGAAGACCACATCTGATTTATAGTTGTGCTTTTAACTACATTTAGTTCTTGTTCTTTGTTACCCTTTTCCTTAAGCAATTTTTCGACATTTTCTTCAGTAACCGAGTCCATCGGCATCTTGGTTAAATATTTATATTCATTATCATCGCCTACCATATCATAACCTTTTCCTTGTAACATTTCAATCACTTGATCTTTCTTCTTTTTTCTCAAATCAATTGTACCATCCAAATTTTCTTGAATATACTTTGCTTTATTAGATAATAATACCAGTTCCTTTTCAAGAGCATCAATCATGTAATCCTTTCTAGTTTGATATAATTCAATTCTTACATCATAATAATCATCAATTATATCAGATACTCTATCATACTTTTGTAATTTATCCTCTGCGTCAAATAGATGCATATTTGTAGTCGTATTTGTAGTATACAATTTCAATAATTTTTCAAGTCCATTACATCCGTAATCACCTTTAGATTGTTCTAATTCTTCCAACTTACCTTTCGCAAATGTAATTGTAAAATCAACGTTGGTATCTTTGCTCATATCATCATAATCCTTAACAACTGATACAATCTTTTTACCTTCTTTATCTTGTCCAGGTTCAATCAATTTCTCAAGCAATTCTTTAAAATCTTCAGTCCAAAAACCTACAGGTAACTCAGTAACACGAATTGTATCTGCGCCAGTCTTTTCATACAAACCTTTAATCAAGAATTTTTCATCACTTAGTTTTGTTATTTGACCCTTGAATCCATCATAAAACGGAATAAACTCTACATTATTTTCTGCTAAAGTTAATTTGTTTTTCAAATATTGAATAATTTGAACTGGATTATAACACATAATATCTGTACTAAAACCAGTTCCAATACCCTTTGAACCATTCACAAGAATCATTGGAATAATCGGTGCGTAATAAATCGGTTCAACCATTAGTCCGTCGTCATTCAAATAAGTCAATATATTATCATCATATGCTGGAAATAAAGTTCTAGTAATTTTGTTAAGTTGAGTGAATATATATCTTTCCGACGCGCTATCTTTACCGCCTTGTAATCGAGTTCCAAATTGACCATTTGGCATAAATAAATTTATATTATTTGAACCGACAAAGTTTTGCGCCATTCCAACAATCGCAGCGTTCAAACTTGCTTCACCGTGATGATATCCAGAATGCTCAGAAACATAACCGGAAAACTGGGCAACTTTAATTTCAGTTGTCAAATTCTTCTTGAATGCTGAATACAATATTTTACGCAATGATATTTTGAGACCATCCATCAAGTTTGGAATACTACGATCACAATCATATTTGGAGAAGTGGATTAACTCTTTATGAATAAACTCGTCATACGATACATTTAATTTTTTAGTATCTAAATACGCTTTTCTATCATATAATTTTAACCAGTCTTTTCTATCATCTGCGCGTTTCTTATTGAAGACCATATCAATTGTATCATCACTTTTCTCAGACATTGTAAAACCAACTACTTTTTTATTTTCAAAATATTCGCGAAATTCCTTACCAGTACTAGTTCCTAAACCCTTATAGTATTTAATCTTCCATCCTTTACTATCATTTTCCTCTTTCCATTCTTCATATTCACCATCATTGTAGAAATTCAATTCAACGTCACCTTTTTTTGCTTTTAATATAGGTGTATTCATGAAACCAATAAATTCTGGAATTTCAGTTAGAGTAGGCCACTCAGACTGGAATAAATTTATACCTAAACCTTTAATATGACTACCATCTAGATCTTGATCCGTCATAAATAATACCTTACCATAACGCAGATGCTTATAAACATCTTCAATTGTATTGTATTTTTTACCAGTTTCTAAACCTAATATTTTTTTAATTTCTGCGATCTCATTATTTTCAGAAATCTTTTTAACAGGTTCACCTCTTACATTTAATATTTTACCTTTCATTGGGTAAACACCAATTGTATTACGGTCGTCAGATGATAAACCGGAAATAATACCTGCTTTTGCTGAATCACCTTCGCAAAATATAATGACACAATCTTTGGACTTTTCAGTTCCCGCCCAATTAGCGTCTGTCAATTTTGGAATGCCACGAATACTTTTGGTTTTGGCGCCATCAGTCTTTTTCGCTGCCTTGTTTTCCTTGACTTCTGTCAATTGTAACGCAGCATCCATGACGCCCATTTTAGCAACCTTTTCAATAAACTTATCACTAACTTCACATTTTGAACCAAATTTAGAAGAAGGTGTATTCATATAATCTTTAGTTTGACTATCAAATGCTGGGTTTTCAATGTCACAACGAATAAACAAAATCAATTGTTCTTTAATGCTGTTTGGGTTTACCTTAACTTTTTTCTTCTTCTCAATAAAATCACATAACTTTCTGGTAATTTGACCTAATATGTATTCAACATGTTTTCCGCCTTTTGCTGTATGAATACCATTAACAAATGATACTTGTGTAAATTCATTATTTGGCGTTAAACCAACCGCATATTCCCATCTACCGTCAGAATCTTCATATACACGTGGCGCATCACTCTTTTCGCCAATATATAAATCAATGTATTGTTGAAAATTCTTTATAGGAACAAGTGTCGAATTATATTTAACTTTTATACTTTTATCTGTTACAGCAGCGATATCATAAACACGCTTTCGCAAAAGTGCGATTGTATCTGGTGTAAGACCACTAAGTCCAAGTCTGTTGTAGTCAGGTTTAAATGTAATCTTTGTATAAGGTTTGGTTTTACATTTAGTAATTGATGGTTTACAGATTTCATCCAAGTTGTTTTTGAATTCTTGTCTGTATTTAAGACCGCGAATATGATCGACAGTTTCGACTGAACCATATGTAGACCAAATTAACACAAGTTTAAAACCAAAACCATTCTTACCACCAACAATTTTTTTCTCATCTTTGTTGTAATTAGTAGATGTTCTGAGATGACCAAAAATCAATTCAGGAATCCATATTTTGTGTTCAGGATGTTCAGCAACATCAATTCCATTGCCGTCATTTAACATAATAATAGTACCATCTTCTTCAATTGTGATTTCAATATTGGTTACTGGTAATGCATTTTCTTGACCATTAGCGATTGCTTGCGCCATTCTTACTGCGTGATCACGAGCGTTAACAACACCCTCATCGAAAAGTTTGAATAATCCAGGAACAAGTTCTATATTCTTTTCAAAAATTTTAGAATTATCATCATTTAAAATCCATTGTTGAGAATCTATTTTTTCAACAGAACCAATATACGTATCTGGATTATCCAAGATATGCTGCTTATCAGTCTTCTGTTGATATTTATTAGCGAGATTTGCGTCTTGAGCGTTCATTGTCTATGTAGTTATATTATTTCACATTTACCTTTTAAATAATTTCAATTTTATTTACATGAAAAATATTTGTAAAAATATTTGTAAAAATTTAAATTAATAAATTAATAAAATAATAAAAATAATTATATATATTTATTTTAATGAAATATACATATTTTTATATAATAATTATTTTATTTTTGATATTATTTTTTCTATATAATAGATACTATAATAATAGTTTTATTTCTTTAATTATAAATAATAGTTATTCTTTTCCTAGTTTATCAGATATAGGGTTAGACGATAATTTTAACTTTACTTCTTATAATAAAAATAATGCGTTATTTATACAAGGAGGAACTAAGTTTGGTGCTAGATATCCTGATATAATAATTAATAAATATGATGTTATTAGGGCATTAAATATTATTAATAAAGAAATTTTAGAAGATGAAGATATACAAATTTTTAAAACACCTATGTATTTAAATAAAATAATTTTTAAGATTAGAAAAATGTTAGAAACAGATAAATCAATAATTTTTGAAATTATTAATGGAATACCAGATCCAACAAGATCATGGAATAATAAATTCAATAGTTTAACACTATGTCAATCAGAAATTAATAAAGATCCAATTTCACTAACTAATATAATGGCATTACAATTTTTATCAAATGATTGTAGAGAACATGGATGGTTAACAGGTTTTTTAGCATATATATTTCAATTATATTGCTGTAAAAAATATAATAAGGATTGTAATAATGAAATTAGAGTAATTTATACATCATCATATGTAATTTATGATGATACAAAAGAAATAATTTATGATGAGGATCATGTATTTGCTATACTAATTAATAAAAATAAACAATGTTTTGTTGTAGACGCTTTTTATACAAATAATAAGAATAATAATAACAAAATAGTATTTAATAAAAATGAAATAACAGAAATAGATAAAAAACTTTATAAGGATTATAAATATGACAATGATTTTTCAAATAAATTAAATGACTCAAGTCTTCCATTTTTATGTTGTGGAGAGATTTATATTGATAATATTAAAAAATATAATATAATAACTGTTCCAAAAATTTATAATAATACAAAAACATATTTTGATACTTCAAAATACAATTTAAATAAAAACAATATATTAATTTATAATGACGTCTTGGAATTTGATGAAATAAATAATGAACCTAAATTTTTTCATGAATGGTGTAATAGAAAAATACAAATTAAAGAATAAAATAAATATATTTTAATTATATTCTAAAATAATATAAAATGTCAACAAGAAAATTTACACCAGGTAATAATTCAAATTCTTCAAGGATGATTCATTATGTAGCGCAATTAAACGCGCTTTTTCCAAATAAGAATAACATAAATTGTTCATGTATACCAGATAGTTATGATAAAAGAATACCAGGTTCGGATTCAGGTTCATATAGAGTTCCACGTAAAATATGGTATTCTCATATAATACAGACAAGTTTAGGAGGTTCAACACAATATGGCAGTTTTTATTTAGGAGAACCGTTAAAATTGAACTATCTAGGAAACCCTCAAGGAACACCTGGTGGAAGTGGAATGCCTCCTAAAAATAGATTTTAATGCGTTTCATAAATATTACAAAACTAAAATTTTTATTTTTTTCTCACTTAAATTTATAATGACAAAATTTTCTAGAACGTCGACTGGCAAATATTCCGTCGCTGGTAAAACATTTGATGTTTTGATTGGTACCCGCGCCCAAGTTTGGCATGGCACCGCTTACAAGACTACTGGTGGTCTCTGCAAATCTGATCTTATGCAAAATAAGGCAGGACGCATTGTTTCCAGAGCAAAACATATGACTGCTAAGAAGGAGAAGAGACTTGTTAAGGCTGGTTATTTGACCAAGAAAGGTCAATTTGGTTTCATTAAGAAGGATACATCAATGAGAAAGGGTCGCAGTCGCAGTCGTAGTAGAAAAATGAGAGGCGGTATGTCTGCTTTAAGTCCCTCTGATTATGATGGTAAAGGTGTTGGAACAAGTGGCGTTAACCTACAATTTGTTGCTGGCAATGCCAATTAAATATAATTCAAAATTATAATGATAATAACTTAACATTATAATTTATTTTTTTTATTTTTTTTATTTTTTTTTATTTTTAATTACTTATCCAACTCGTTTCAATAAATCTTTCATAAACAATGTAATCTGACAAGTTAAAATATAGGTATTTTTCGAAATAACGTTTACTAACAACTGATTTATGTGAATTAATATTACAATACTTATAATAATGATTATACGCATCATCAAATGAAATTAACGCTTGTGTTTCGGCATTATTTTTTATTTGCGTTTTAATATATTGAAATGATAGTTCAATTTCATTATTTTTATCCCATAACACACAAGACACATTGAGAACATATTTATCTTCAACAATTTCAATATTAGGGAAAAAGTGTTTTAATATCTTAATAACATTCTCCTCCGAAATGTTACCATTACTAGAAACATTGTCAGGGTTTTGTTTCGCCCAAGATTTAAAGAGAGAACATAATTCATCAATTTCTAGTTCATCTCCAAATATTTGTAAAGAACTATTATATTCAATTACTTTAATCGAACTTTCCCAGAACTTAATAAAATCACTTTGAATAGGTAAATACTTACTTGTTATTCCTATAAATGTATCTGTGCTTTCATTATAATTATACGACTCTTTCAATATATTCTTTAAAGAATTATAATAAATTATGTTTGGTAAATCAGAATTAGAGAGAAATTGTTTCCAAAGAAAATGTAGATTTTTCCATTCCAACTGGATATCATTTGAAGCGCTAATTATATATTTATTACAAAACTCGGAGACAATTTCAGATGGTTTTGAATTTTTCAAATAATATGCATAATTTGTAATATCTTCATCTGTTTTGTTTTCAATAAATTTATCCGAGTTTTCATAACGTTTTGAATAATGAACAGCAACACAAAGTAGATCCAAACCTATTTTTTTCAAGATTTCTCTCCAAACATTATTTGTGAAACTTTCATTCATCTTGATTAATCGACAATTTTCATAAGAATGATTTTCATGATACTTGGTCATAAAATTATTTGTTGCATTACTAGTTCCAATAGAACCAAACGCAATATTATCAAGTTCTGTAAGTATTTTTTTCATTTGAGGACTAACCAAAAAAATCAAATTTTGATTCTTTTTTAAGATATTATCACCAATAATTGTCAAAAAATATTTGGCGACGTTTTTGCTTGTAAATATAGCGGGATATAAATGATTCAGTATATCCTGAATAGTATCCGTTTCTGGAATACATGTGAAGAGAGAACGCTCGCGAATTTGTTTAATAATGTTTAATTTTGTTTTATGTTTCCATTGCATAAGTACTCTATCTTTGGAAATACTGGATAATAGTTTATGAATAATATCGTCTTCTTTAACAATTAAAAAGTTGTTGCCATTATATTCATAAAAGAAATTATTGCTTGGTAAATAAAAATACTGGTTTTTACTAAGGAAAACCTGGATAAAAACTTGCTGTTCATTTGTTAAATAATTATTGCGGATTAAACGGTCTTCGTGTTGTTTACATTCATTTGACAACGAATTTGGCAAATAATTGACAACATGGGTATGTATTCGTTGTAACATATATTCATGGTCCTTATATTTTTCAAATAATTCGGTTATCGCATTAAAGCAATTACTTTTTAAATCATCTATATTTATATTTGTTGTTATATTTTCAGACATATTAAATCTTATATAATAAGATGTCTTTAATAAGTTTTTAAATAATAATAACATCTAGAAAATAATATACATAAAACATTTAAAAACAAAAAGAATACATTTATATAAATGTCACGATTTCTTCGCCTAACAAATTATCTTATAAATGTCAATCAAATTCGTAAAATAGATATAAAACCTAATGAATACAAAATTCATCTTATGCCAGATAAATTCTCTGGAATGTTACTTGCCGGTAGTGGTTCTTTTACAAGCTCGGCAGAAATTTATACAGTTTCTGAAAAGGAACATATTTTAGATTATAAAATAGTTACTGACTGGATACTATGTGAAAAAAATAACAATGTTTGGCATTAGATTTACATATATTTATATTCTTAAAAATTTAAAACAGTACCCTTAAAGACAACTGGTAGAGACAACTTTATTAATTATTTTATATTTTATATTTTAAAACCAATTCTCAAGAAATTTATCCAACTTATCAATTAATTATAACAACATTTTATTTCATTCATTCTAGAATAATGCCTATCAAGATGTGTTAGACGATTATTACTACAATTAAATATTCTCAAAGTAGATGGCAGTAAAGGCAAATGTGTAAGTGGATTATTATAACAAATCAAATATTCCAAGGTAGATGGCAACAAAGGCAAACACGTCAGTTGATTATTACTACAATGTAATTGTTTCAAAGTAGATGGTAAATCTGGCAAATATGTCAATTGATTATTATCACAAAACAATATTTTTAAGTTAGATGGTAGCAAAGGTAAACTTGTCAGTTGATTATTATCACACCACAATACTTTTAAAGTAGATGGCAGTAAAGGCAAACACACAAGTTTACTATTATGACAACTCAATATTTTTAATTTATAAAATCGTGACAAATCTGGAAGATGATCTGAATTAAAACAAACCTCTATTGTTTCTACATCATCAGGAAATTGACTGAAATACTCTTCAATTGTTTGATAAATCATTTTTGTAGTCATTATAATATAAATTAATATATACTCTTTATATTATTTTATTTTTTTTAACAATTTAATCAGCAGTTACCAAGTAAAATATAATAAAAAATAAAGTATAAGGGTGCGGATTTAAATCTTCAAAAGTGTAAAATACAAATTTTTTATTAATTATAAAATATAAAATATTAAATATATTTTTATATTATAAATTAAATAAATGGCGGAAAGCACTACCAATGATAATGTAAAAATGTATATTTTAGATCCTCTTTCAGTTATAATTAAATTGGCAATTATCAGTAACAAACCAATTGGAACAAAAATATTGATACAAAATAATATTATATTTTTTCAAGAACCAGGAGTATTTCAAGCATTTTGTCGTTATGTCCTAAATACAAATAAATCAGATTTACAATATATGTACAATCCAATACATGCCGCATGTCAACATTTTCTGAAAAAAGAGAATATTGAATCTACACCAAGAATAAAAAGTTTATTTAAATGTGCTCAAGCAGGCATAGAAAAATTAAAAGAAACTTATAAAGAATATTCAACTATTTGTTTATGCTTAAATTATTATTACATAATAATCAATAATTTTGTAGAACAAATATACAATGAGAATATCTTTTGTAAAGATAATATGTCAATTTTATACAATAATGAAGTAATCGACAAGTTAAACGCTCAATGGTCAAAGGATAAAATAAAGATTATATTAGATTTGATTAGTTTTTTGACAAATGATAGAATGGCGGCAAATAATGTAAAATCACTCGAAAATATTATGAATAATATTGATCTTGAAACACAAGATTTGATTAAAAATATGTAATGTAATTTATTACAAATTTGATATTTAGAAATTAGAAATTAGAATTAGCGTAATTCAATAAAATAATTTAAATCCATAAGTATTTAAAGATTTAAATTAAAAACTAGTATAATGTCTACTTTTACCGATAAATCCAAAAATCAAACGCAGTGTGTAACTGATGGAAATGTTTTAACAATTAAAACAGTACAAATCGCACCATTTAGAACCTTAATGACTGCTCTAAAGGATATTCTATTAGAAACCAATATTACTTTTGAACCCGATGGTATTCGAATTATTAACATGGATAAATCTCATACTATCTTAGCTCATCTTTATTTAGCAGCACAAAATTTCGAATTCTATGAATGTAAAAAGGAGAAAATTATTATTGGCGTTAATATGTTTCACTTGTTTAAATTGATTAATTCGATTGATAATGATGATACCTTAACTATTTATATCGAAAATGCGGATTACGCTGACGGAATTGTTTCACATTTGGCGTTAAAGTTTGAAAATGGGGAGATTAAACAATGTAAGACTCAGAAGTTGCGACTAATTGAACCTGACCAGGAAGAACTTGAGTATCCAGATGTTAAATTCTCGTCTATTATTACTTTACCTTCCGCTGATTTCCAAAAAATTATTCGAGATTTATCTTGTATTTCTGATAAATTGGAAATTAAATCAGTTGGTAATGAACTCATATTTAAATGCTCTGGACAGTTTGCTTCTGCCGAAATTCATCGCGCTGAATCTGATGGAAGTATGGGTTTTGTGTTGAAGCAAGATTCTTCTAAAATTATTCAAGGTGAATTCTCTCTAAAGAACCTTGGGTATTTCATTAAATGTACCAATCTTTGTTCACAAATTGAAGTCTACTTGGAAAATGATTTGCCGCTTGTTGTAAAGTACAATGTAGCAAGTCTTGGTGAGATAAAACTTTGCTTAGCAAATCTCCCCTCTTAATAAAATTAAAAATATAATATTGAGATAAATATTATCATTAAATTAAATAATAAAAAAAAAGTATATATATATATATGTCAAGTAATTATACCCAATATTTAGGCGCGAAAAGATGCTGTGATTTGAAAGTACAAGGACCTCAAGGTCCACAAGGTGTTACAGGACCTGCTTCTGTTGGACCAATAGGATACCAAGGAAATACAGGAGCGCAAGGGTATCAAGGTGCTACAGGTCGTTCTTGTGTAGGACCTACTGGAGCGCAAGGACCTCAAGGTGTTACAGGACCTTCTGGTGGTCCACAAGGTCCACAAGGTGCCACAGGTGTAACGGCAATAACTACATCAGTAACTACAATTACTCCTGGTACAACCATTACAGTTCCAGCGCAAACTACTCCAGTTGCTTATTATTCCGTTACATACGCTTCTGGTGGAACTACACTATCAGGAATAACAATAACAAGTTTACCAGCAGGTTATCAAGCCATAATTTATATTTCTGGTAATTTCGTTAGCGCAACAACAATATCTTCATCAATCTCAGGTTTACGTCTAAGTTATAACTCGAATATTTCATTAACATCTTCTGGAACACCTTATGCTATATTAACTATATATTCAGATGGTTCACTATATTACGGCAATGTTGTGACATTTTATTAAATTATTTTATATATTATATTTTCATTTTATAATATACTTTTTTTACAAGTATATTATATATATATAATAAAATGGCAAATACCAGATTTAATTATGATGATGCAAGAACAATGAAAAAATTACAACAGCAAACAGATCCTGGACGATGGATATTAAATGTACCTGGTAATGGTGCGAACCCTTGTTATATAGAAGACCCTCAAATAATAATCCAAAAATGGGGTGCCAATTTAAGAACAAATACAATTAATTTAGAAAGTGAATTACGAGGTGTTAATAAACCATTAAGTCGTGATTGTTTAGGAAAAGATGAATATAAAAATTTCAATGTTAGCAACGAAGCAATAAAATATCCTAATTGTAATAATTTGTTTACTGATCAATCAAGAGCAACTAATCCAGCGTGGTGGTATCGTGATGTAGAGCAAACTGACTGGTATTATCCTCCTTTGAATCCTCAGGAAAACACATGTATGCCTTTTCAAAATAATCTCAGTACAAGAATTTTAGAAAAAGATTATTTTACTCCCAAGAGAGATTGTGTAATTAATGAAACAAATAATTATTTGCCATCGAGTTATAATTTGATAAGAGGTGGTTATGTAGCGGGACCAACTACATGCGCGCAAACAAATTCATGTGCTTCAGCAAAAAAAAGTTAAAATAATAATAATCTAATAATATTATTTAGATTATTATTAATATCTTTCACTCAGTATAAAATTAAAAAATATAATACTTTATATATATAATATGGAATTAGCGATCCCTTTAATAGCATTAGGTGGTATGTATATAGTTTCAAATCAAACACCATCGAAATCATGTAATTCTGAAAATGGGAAAAAACAAAAAATAAGTCAAGAGAATTTTACAAGTATGGGTGCAAATCGAAATTATTTACCAAATACAAATACGCCTCCTCAAAATTTTCCAGTTTCAAATATTAATCAATTAGTTGACACTGTTCAAGAATATCAAAATCCAAATGCCGCAACAGATAAGTATTTTGACCAAAATTTATATCAACAAAAGGTAAGAAATAATGTACCTGTTGGACAAAATCCCCAACAAATTTATTCGATGACTGGCAATTATTTAGATTCAGAACAATTTAAACACAATAATATGGTACCTTTTAATGGTGGTAAGGTAAAGGGTAACACATATGATGTAAATATAGCAGAATCCGTTTTAGATAACATGATTGGTTCTGGTTCACAAATAATTAAGAAAATTGAGCAAGCGCCACTATTCAAACCAGAGGATAATGTACAATGGGCTTATGGAACACCCAATAACAGTGATTTTTACCAATCCCGTGTGAATCCAGGTATGAAAAATAATAATATCAAACCATTTGACAGTGTTATGGTTGGTCCTGGTTTAGACAAGGGTTATAATAGCGTAAATGGTACAGGTGGTTACAATTCAGGAATGGAGGCGCGTGATAAATGGTTGCCTTATACTGTGGACCAAATGAGAGTAGCGACAAATCCCAAATTGGAATATGAGTTAACAAATCATGAGGGTCCCGCAAATTCATATATTAAGAACGCGGCGTCGACTCAAACAATGGGTCGTGTGGAAAAACAAAGACCTGATACATTTTTTATCAATAGTCAAGATCGTTGGTTAACCACAACTGGCGCTGAAAAGGGCGAGACATTACGATCGATTCAAGAAATGGGAATAGTAAGACGTAATGATGTTGTTGTAGACTACATGGGTCCTGCTGGAGCAGCGGATAGAAAAGCAGCGTACGCTCCTGAAAATTTCGAGAAGAGTAAACGCCAAGAGTCTATGACATGTGGTGTCAATCATTCGTCGGCACAGCGTCGTGGTCCTAGTACAGACACTGATAATTTTTTGCGTAGTCACACTAATTATGAAAATAATAGATCTACTGTGAAACAACCTGATACACATAGAAGCGGATTTAGTGGCGCTGTTGGTGCGGTTATTGCTCCAATTATGGATATGTTTAGACCAACTCGTAAAGATGAAACAATACACAATGTTCGTATTTATGGTGAAGCAACATCATCTGTGCCAAGTAGTTATGTTATTAACATGAATGATACAACAACTACAACAATTAAGGAGACAACATTATACGCGCCAACATTTAACATTAATAACCAAAAAGAGGGTATGTATGTTAATAACGCTACACCTGGTGAGCAAACTCAACGTGATACAACAAGTTGTAGTTATATTGGTACATCTGGTGGCGCGGCAACTGGATATGGTGATATGAGTTATGAGGCGGCATATAAACAGCATAATAATGACATTAAATCATCAACTGTTATGAATAGACCTAACCAAGGTGGAACCCAAATATTTAATCAACAAATGCATTTAACAACTATTAAGAGTGATACCGACAGATTTGATGGTAGAGTGAATCCGGCAATATCAGTGACACCATTGCCACCATCTGCTGAAACATATGGTTCTATTAATGTGCCGCAATATTATAATGAGTGTGCAGGATGTGACCGTATTCAACCAGATATTTTGAACGCTTTTAGAAGCAATCCTTATACACACTCACTAACGACATCAGTTTAAACGAAGTTTAAACCTTGAATATAAATTTAATTTTTATTTTTTAATTTAAAAATTAAATTAAAATAAAATTGAAATGCTTTACCTTAATAAATTTAAGGTATAAATTATTTATTTAATCGTTTACCAAAACTACAATTAGACAAGAATGAGTCAAAATAAGCAAAATAGTGATATTAGTGACGCCGGTTCTTTGTTAGCGCTAGGCGACTTAGGACTAAATTTTAACAAGGTTGAAGCAGAAAAAGAAGAAAATAAACAAGATCAAAAAAGTAGAAATAATATAACTTTATACGATGTAAAAAATCGTTTAATAATATCGATTGATCAAGGTGTTCACGGAGCAAATAAAGAAAGATTGAAAAGATGGAGCAAATTACATCATAGAACTGAATCAGATAATTCAAAACACGGTTGCCATAACATGGGAGCAAAAGCAAATGCGGCATATCATACAAATTTATTTAGAGATGAAACATGTGGTAAAAAATTATCTTTAAATCCTAAGGTAAAACAAATATTAGATAAAAAATCTATCGAAAGAACTCCTGTAGAAATTTTACAGACAACAGTAACAATTATCTCAAAAACTGATGAATATGATCCAGTTAATGAGGTTGAACTAAACCAAATAAATTTAGATTTTATTACTCCAATTTACAATGGTGGAGTATATTCTAATGAACCACAATCCGCAACACCTTTAAGTTGTGCATTATGGGATAAATTTAGTATTGAGGAAGATATGCCAGGCACTATTACAATTACTCCTGTTTCAGATAAGAGGCATAATGATCTTATTGAATATTATACTACAACAGATATTAGTAAAAATCATATAGTATTTCTAAGTACAACATATTCAGCAATTTTGGAAGAAGGTACAAAAATAGAGAATGGTCTAATTGAAATGGATATTACTAGAGATAATGGAATTATTAATATTAATACTAAACCAGCAACTATTCCTGGGTTAAATTGCTCTACTATAAAATCAATTCCATTTGATTTATTACATTATAATAATCCGAATATTCAAGATAAAATGGAAGCATTTATTTATGTGTATTCTAAAAAAAAGTTTAATGAAGAACCATCAAAAAAAGTTTGTGAAATTCTAGATAAATTACCAGATAGGTTAACAATTATTGAAACAGATAATGGTTATAAAAAATGTGATAAAAATAATAAAAATGAATGTACAACTAAACCTATATCTAAAAAAGATTTAGACAATGAATTACAATTTTACGATCTTTCATGTCAACTTACATCAAGAGGTTCATATTGTGATAATTGGGAAATTTTAGATAAAAAAAAATTAAGAGAACTATTTAAAAATAATGAATTTGTTGATAAACTTATAAATTTAGATCACTTAAATGGTCATAATTTAAATAGAAATAACAAAACTACGACTCGACTTCCACCTCCACATAAGAAAAGCGGTGATTTTAGTGTAAGAAAAGTTTATGAAAATACAAGATTTACTACTAATTATGATGCTAAATTAGATGAACATGTACCGCCTTTACTACAAAAGTCAGAAACAAAATATGAAGACTGGCCAGAATATATAAGAGGACCTAATGAATGGATTCAAGAAAATTTTAGACATAAATTAAGTAAAAAATATAAAGAACCTCCTGTACAAAATATTGTACCTGCTAAACCTGCTATTATTGTACCTCCTAAACCAAATAAGGTTTTAATTATAGAGTCAGATACGGAAGAAGAAAATACAATTATTCCTAATATTTCATTAACAGTTACGGAATCGGAATCTGATTCAGAGTCAGAATCAGAATCTAAATCAGAATCTAAATCAGAGTCAGAGTCAGAGTCAGAGTCAGATCCGGAATCAACTACAAATAACAATATATCATTAAGTACAAAACAAGAAATAATTAATGAAATAATAGAACCTGAAATAGTATATAGAAGTGAAAGTTTAGCAGAATATGCAAATAAAGATAAAATTATAAAGGCGCTTTGTATTTGGATTTCTAAACCACAACATTACGATAAACTGAATGATGCTCTAGAAAATTTATATAAAGTACACAGACTAATTGATTTAGATGTATTTACTGATATTTACTCAAAATTAACAATCGAAGAAAAGGTCGATATATTCAAGAAAAAGGTAAATAAAAGGTATTTATTTGACACAGATGATATAGATGAGGGAAGTAAATTTCTACGAGCATATAATGCGTGTATTAATAATTAATATTGCTTCTTGTCATCAAGAAATCTACAATTGAATCTGTATTGTAACCATTTTTTATTCACAAAGTCGTAATTTATATGTAGTTTTGATATTTCGTTTTTTTTAATATAATTTATATTATTTATATCAATAAGATCTCTAACATCAATTTTATAACTATTTTTTTGATTTAAACAAACTTTCCACGGTTTCATACATTGACAAAAAAAATGTTTTGGTAACGTCATTCTAAGTTATATAAAATATATAAAAATATATATTTATATTGGTTTGATATAGTTTTTATAAATAAAAAATAAAAATATATTAATTACGTTATATTAAAATATAAAAACACTTGATATATTTCAAGTAAGTACATATAATGTTAAATATTCATCAAAATATAAAGGATAAATTGGATTTTTTTTACACAAATCATAAAATACCTAATTTGCTTTTTCATGGAACAACAGGTAGTGGTAAACGAACAATTGTTAGTGATTTTATACACAAAATTTATGATGATGATAGAGAGAAAATTAAATCATTTGTTATGTATGTAAATTGTTCACATGGCAAAGGTATAAAATTCATTCGTGATGAATTGAAATTCTTTGCAAAGACTCATATTAATTCAAATAGCGGCAATACTTTTAAAAGCATTATATTATTAAATGCTGATAAACTGACTATTGATGCGCAGTCCGCACTACGTAGATGTATTGAGTTATTTAGTCATAATACGCGGTTTTTTATTGTTGCCGAGGACAAATATAACTTAATGAAACCAATATTGTCGCGATTTTGCGAAATTTATGTACCTGAACCGGTTATAAATGGAGCAATTGTTAATTTGTACAAATACAATTTGAATAATGTATTTAATATGAAAGATATCAAAGTAGCGCGATTAGATTCATTAAAAAAAGAGTTGGTTAAAACTGTAAATAAAAAAATAACGCTCGAGCAGTTAATTGCGCTTTGTACAAAATTATATGAAAAAGGATATAGTGGTTTAGATATAATCCAACTATTAGAAAATCACAAGTTTTTAGAATCGACGCTTACAATGGAAAAACGTTATGAATTATTAATTGCCTTTAACCGAGTGCGAAAGGAATTCAGAAATGAGAAACTATTGATATTATTTATTTTGAATTTTGTTTTTTTGAATTCAGAATTATCTTTAGAAAACATTAGTTTTATGTAAATTTTTACAAAAGGTAATTTTTACAAACTTGTAATTATATATATAATATATATGATGGAATACACACCTATTACATTAAATCATGGTTTAAATGATGTAAAAAAATCATCAACAAAATTTCGAGGTGGTAAAACTATAAGAAGAAAAATAAGAAAACAAAAAAAAAATAAAAAAAGTAGAAAAACTTCAAATCAAATGAGAAAAATCAGAAAAAATAAGATTAGACCAATTATATACGGTGGCGCATCACTTAAACAATATGGTATAGCAACTGCCTTAAGATCTTTGATTTTTACTTATTTTCCCCACAACAAAGGTTTTGAAACAATCAATTATTATAACCCAGAGTTGAATAAATATGAATTATCAAATAGATATACTACTGTAATGGATTTATTAAATCAAATAGTTCATAATGACGATGGTAGATCTACTTTACCACGCGAAGATAAATTTGGTAATTTTTTAACATATTCAAAAGATTTAGACATAATTCTAAGTGATATAATATCAGAAATCAAACAGTATATTTATAACCCAAAAGTAATTAATAGATTTAGTCCTAAGGAAATAAATGAAATTTCGGATTTAATAAATAGCATTCACGATGAATTGGTAATAACTACAGGTCTTAGTTCCGAAAAAGTATTACCAGAACAATTAACAGCAAATGTAGCGTCAGCGAAAAGAGACAATCCTGGCAGAACAAGAATTTCAGTAGCAAGTATATTTTCAAAAGTATCTTCTAATGATAGACAATCTAAATACCCAAAAATGTGTGACTATTTAAGAAGTATGTTTCCAGAAAAATCAGATAAAGCGTCTCGTATTGCATTTGATTTTTTTGAAAATACCCCTATGAGTAAAGAAGATTTGGCTGAAATATTAGATTTATTTAAACAATCTCTAGATGCTGGATATATAGGACCTGAATATGGTGATGAAATACAAAAATTAGAAGAAGAAATAGACAAAAAATAAATTATTTTATTTTATAATTAGTTTAAAAAAATAAAATATAAAAATACTATTTAGTAATTATGGATGATTTTAACGTAAGTTCGCTTCACGAATCAAAGAATGAATGGGGTGCCCGTCTTATTACTATTTTGACGCCACTAATTATCGATGGATACAAATCTATTTTAGACGAAGCCATAAAATTATGTAGGGATAATGGTGAAATGGATAAGTACCTAATGACATTTCAAAATTTTATTTCGAGAATCCCCAAATGGAATCAAACAATTATTGAAACAGAAAGAAAAAGAATTTGTGACAAATCCGGATGTTCTTATTTAGAAGATTTAGTCACTTGTGTTCATATTATTCAATTGAAAATTTTGACTGCTATGCGTGTAGGACAGAAACAGAAGAAGGTTGATATTAAAGTGCCTAAGTTGGATGATTTTATTCACAAGACATACATCAATGTAGCGCGCAAAGTCTATAAAAATGTGTATTTATTTGAAATTGGTATTCCACCCTTAAACATTCAAAAAAATCATAGAGAGTTGGAAATCATTGTTCAAGAATGTATTTTGAACACACTAAGAGAGAGTATTCCAGTTGAAGCAATTTTGAAGGCGTATATGGATGAAACAATTGAAGAAGATGTTATTGAAGAAATTAAAGAGCAAATTATTGAACAACCTAAACCTCAGATACAACAAGAACAAATTCCAACCAATAGTGCTGTAAATACAAATAATAAGGTTGGTTTTAACGATATTGATTATGTTTCTACTAGTGATGGACAAATACAAAATGTAGTAGTACCAAAAACATATGAAAATTTGGATTATATCAGCAATATGAGAGCAGAACAAAGAAAAATAGATGAAGCAAATGATGATTCCGATGATGATAATATTAGATTGAATATATCAAGTGAACCAGTTAGTTTAGATTCTTTAGGATTATTATCTATCGAGGAACCTAAATTGGATTTATTACCCGATTTGTTGCTAGATGAAATTGAAGTTTTAGATTAAATTAAATTATAAAATTATAAAAATTATAAAATTATGATTTGCGTAAAAAGATAAATAATATATACAATAAGTATTTTAAATGGATAACGTATTTATTATTGCGGCAATAGTCTCAGTTATTTTTGTTATAGCAAAATTTATTGAAATGAGATTTGTTGATAGAGAGGCGAAACCATTGAAATTTTTAATTCGTGATGCGCTTTTAGTATATATTAGTGTTATAATCGGTTATTTTATTTTAGGTCAGTTGAAACCAATTATTCAGGATGGTGGAGTTATTGCGGCGCCACAAGTTTTCACAGGTAATCCTGAGTTTTAACGTCCGGTCCAAACCTTAATAATTGGACGCGGTAATTTATTATTTTTAACATCTTCTTCATAATTTTTGTATGTGTAATTACTAAAATTTTGATACTTAAATATAAAACCTAATAACGACTTTTTTTTAGTAATAAAAGGATATTCGCTGTAAAAGATTACCCCCATAACTCGTTCAAGACAACATCTGTCTTTTCTACAAGTAACCACAGATGTCATTTTTGATATTTTGTATTTTCTCTCTAAATACAATAAAAAATCATGGTTTATAAATGATTGTGACCCAAAACAACCAAACCAATTGAACTTATCAATACCAAGGACTTTATTGTGTAATGTTAATTTGTTTATAATTTCTCTAGAATTATTTAAAACACTGGCTATTTGTACTGAATTGTTTATACATTCATTATCAGAATAGAAATGCCAAAATGGCAAGACATTAACACCAATTAGTTTTTCAAAATTAATACGAATATGGAAAAAAACACTATCGTGAATTATAACCGCATTATCGAAAAACTTGCGTTTAATAAAATAATAATAAGGAAGCAGTTCGCCGCGACCAGGAAATTCAGATTCGATTACTTCAATATTGTCATAATTGTAAAAAGGTACAACAAGATCTTTGTTACTGTTATCATCAATGATAACAATTTTTTTATATGGATAAAAACGCCGAATACATTGAACACAATTATTCCAATAATTATTGGTTAATTCCGAATTAACATGCCTAGTAATAATAAATCCATAATCATTCATTAATAATATAATTTATAATATTAATGAAAAACTTACTAATTTAAAAATAAATATAATGGTGTCTAAACCAAAACAGGTATTTTATCAATATCTATTACATCATTTGGGACAGTTCCTTTAAAATTAGCGTATGCTTTGAATTCAGGTCGTTCTAATTGTGCTTGAGGAGTGTGATTATGAACACATCGAGCAATCATTTTATACAATTTAAAATCAGGATAACGATCTTGTCCGTTATTTTTATATAAAACATTAATGCCTTTATCATCTAGACACCATTCCACGATAAGACGCTTAACAGGGTCGCATTTGGCAAGGTCTTTAACCTCTGACATGTCTTCTACTACATAATCAAAAATAGAACAGGCTAAGCGACATAAATCGAAACTGTAATTAGGTTCCAAACGTGGTTTCTTTTCATTGAAATATGGTTCGGTGTTGTATTGTGTGGCGGCGTCGTTGCCAATTTGGAAACTATCACTACAAAATAGTTTGCCATTGTATTTGTAAATACTTCTACCAAAATCTATTATTTTAAATATTCTGCCAAATGTTGGTACCTTGTAGTATTGTTTTTTGTAGCAATAGTAAATAAATTTTTTATCAGTGTAATTATACATTACATTATTAGAATGTAAATCATTGTGAGTGAAAGCAAAAGATTTTTGATAAGTTATTAAAATCATTATTATTTGCATAAATGCCGACATCCATTCTTCTTCTTTTAAATCATTTGATAAAATTAAATCGTCAAATGTATTTTCACAAAATTCCATACAAATAACTTGAACAGGAAATTCTGGTATAATAGCATTTATTCTCTCTTCTTCATAACTCTCATCATCATCTTCTAATGCGTTTGAGTCTTCATCTACCCATTCTGTATCATCTACTTCATTTGTATCTTCTCCAATTATATTATCATCATTTTCATCAACCTTTTCTAAAAGAGGATCACAGTTATCACAGTTATCACATTTATCATCATTTTCACCATCAACAGTGTACGATGTTCTAGATGAACAAGTTGAATTTGATTTTAGCGAAACTTTATTATCATTATCATTTGTCATATTTGAATTTGTAATGTCAATTAGTTCAGCAAAATCACCACCTTTTAAGTCTTCCAAATTCACCAATTTGTTATCATCATTAAACATATCCTCAAATATTTCATTGTCAAATGATTTAATAGATATATTTGATTTAACTGATGAGTTATGTTCTATTTTAAGCGGTTTTAATTTGGTCTCTTCATTTTGAAACTGAAATAAATGGTCGTAATTATCTACTTTAAAGAGCGAATTCTTGTTTTTATTAAAAAAATCAGAGTTATTCAGGTAATCAATATCATCGTAAATATTCAAAACAAAGTTGTTCTTTACTGCTAAAAAAGAACCGTAATAATCAACGCCATGTTGGAAATTATTATCATAAATTAGGTTACTAGAGAGAAATAAAAATAGACCATCAACATATGCCGAATTATTCATATCTAATATTTTACTATTACATTGTGTTTCGTCTGAATTAATACTGGGTAGATTCAAAATTTTATCATCATTACTGTATTTTCCAATTAAATATTTAAAAGGATCTAATAATGGCGCCAGTTTGAAAAATACATCCTTATCCTTAACCTTATTGGTATTGATATTTTTAATGCGACAACTATATAATTTATTATAGTCATTATTACTATCTTCACTTTTATTTATATCTTCATTTTTATCATCTTCATTTATAGATGAAATATACCATTTGTGATTCAAATTTATATTATTGTAGTTGGTATCATTCAAACTAAAGAATCTGTTGTAAATTGGAATATAATTTTGTGTTTTAGAGAGAAACAAAGATGTTGAACTTTCTAAACCTTTAAAAAGTTCGGTGTTCTTCCTTTTTTGATAATTGATATTTATCATTATTAGGTATTTAATATATAAATTATATGTGTTTTTAACTTATTATTTATACAAAAGTGTTATTCATATTTTTTGAATTTACTTCTCTCTTAATAACTACATTAAGAGAGAATATAATTGCGTTTTTTATTGTAATTAAAATTTTATACAATATAATATATGACGCTTGAATTAAAGAAATTTGATATGAAAAGCATTAGTTTCAAACCAAATGAGAATAAAGGTCCTGTTGTTGTTTTAATCGGAAAGCGTGATACCGGTAAATCTTTCTTGGTAAGAGATTTATTGTTTTATCAGCAAGAAATTCCAATTGGTACCGTTATTTCGGGAACAGAAGAAGGTAACGGGTTTTACGGAAAAATGGTTCCCAAATTGTTCGTCCACAATGAATATAATACTGCTATTATTGAAAATATTTTGAAACGACAACGCACTGTGTTGAAACAGATCAAAAAAGAAATGGAAACATATAAACGCAGCACTATTGATCCTCGCGCATTCGTCATATTAGATGACTGCTTATATGATAACACATGGGCGCGCGATAAAATGATGCGCTTACTCTTTATGAACGGTGAATGTTTGCCGGAGTCATTTTAAAAGAATGGCTAGTTTACTGCTTATTAGCATTAAGCAACACGTCCAAATTGCGGAGACGTCTTGTAAGGTTTATACTACTAAATTATTATAGAAATATAATAATGGCTTATGCTAATCACATAAGGTATAGTAAAAAGGTATAAAATAGAGATAACCCGCAGCTTGTCACCTAAGTCCGATATAGGTAAGGATATGGTGATAGTTCAACGACTAAATGCCCGTGGGGTTGAGAAGTCTAACCAACTTCGATGATGCCTTAAGATATAGTCTAAACCCATTCGAGAGAATGCTGTGCCCATTTAAAAAGCATAGATTTAATGATTTTAGAAGGAAATGTCTAAATGAAAATGGTATAAATTGAGACATTGGAAAGTAATGTTGGTCATAACAATGCAATATCCTCTCGGTATTCCGCCCACACTGAGAACCAACATAGATTATGTTTTTATTCTTCGAGAGAATTACATAGCAAATAGAAAACGAATATATGAAAATTATGCGGGTATGTTTCCAACATTTGAGTCTTTTTGTCAAGTGATGGATCAATGTACCGAAAATTATGAGTGTCTAGTGATAAATAATAACTCCAAATCCAATAAACTACACGATCAAGTGTTTTGGTACAAAGCAGACAGTCACGGTGACTTCAGATTGGGTTCAAAAGAGTTCTGGGAATTATCGAAGGGACTCAAAGATGAAGATGAAGAGGAGCAATATGACCCAAATTCGGTGAAAAAACGCGGCGGAGGACAAAAAATCAGCGTGAAAAAAGCGAATAAATGGTAAATCCACATTTAAATAAATCATTTTACTTTATTAATTTGAAATAAGGTAAAATACATTTTAGGTTTTTTAATTTTATTTTATATTTGTTTCACTACGTTAGAAAAGTTTGATTTACTCTTTCTTACTAGCAAAAGGTCCACTAACTAATTGACTCTGACCATTATCGGTTTTGCCAACAACAATATTCTCTCCTTCAAACAATTCCATTTGAATATCTGCCGAAGAAATATTATCCTTATCCTTCAATCCGAACTCTTGGGTACTGCCATTATTGACACCAATTAGATTACCCTGCTCGTCAATCGACTGTGTCAATGAGTTACCAGATTTCTCAGCATTCTTGATGTTCTCCTCAATCGCCTTCTTCTTGCTCTCCTTAACACGCTGATCAAATGCGGATTTAGCGTTAGACTCATTCTTGGTCTTCTCGTGCATCAACTGGTTAAGTTCCTCCTCCATATACTCAACACGACCAGTCTTATACGCTTCAGGTTCCCAAGGCATCCACAAACCAACAGGACCAACCATAATATCGTGATTAGGGTCAATCTCTCTAAGCATTTTACATCTCAACTCCGCCTCTTCAATTGTGGGATAACTGCCGCGAATTTTTATACCACGAGTACTAGTTTGGAAATTATGTGCAGCACCAAATTCCTTCTCCAATAACTCCTCATTGTTATCAATGTAGGTCTTGTAATCATCCTCCATAGTTGTCTTGGTCAAATTATCCTTTTCCTCCTTAACAAACTCTTTGAAGTCATTGGAAATATCATCAAAAGAGACATTATATTTAAAGGAGATGAAATTCAAAAACTGAACAAACTTCTCCATAGATTTATTCAAATCCCACTTCTTTAGGAATTGTTCAAAAAAGAACATATGTTTTTGTTTAATAATGTTTTCGGGAGACACAAAAGATACACATACAAATTTTTGTCCGGCAATCGGTTTGTCCTCTTCTAATAAGTCAACATATTTAGGGTTAGGTTTTCCATTTACTTGTTTTCTCTCAAAACCTTTCTTGGCAGAGTTCTTTTCTTTAGAGCGATCCATTTTAATAGAATTAAATAATTATTTTTAAGTTTTTTAGCGCATTTATTATTTTTTTCTTATTATTTAATATAATGAACGGATTAGTTAACGTTGGTGAACTTGTTAAAAGAATCATTAAGTACCTTGTTGAGGGTTTGATGGTGGCTATCGCCGCCTATGCGATCCCTAAACGTTCCTTGAATATTGAGGAAATTATTTTGATTGCATTGACTGCTGCGGCAACATTCAGCATTTTGGATACATACATTCCCAGTATGGGTGTGACTGCTAGATCAGGCGCTGGTTTCGGTATTGGCGCTAACTTGGTTCGCTTCCCTGGCGGTTTTTAAAGCGTAGCAACTTATAAAGCGTAGCGACAGTTTAAGCGCATCTTTAAAAAATGTTATAGAATGAATAATTTTAATGTAACATATTATATTTTAGTCTAAATATAATATATTATGCCTAAAACAAAACATAGATATCGTGATGATATATCTTCAATTAGTAATAATAGTTCAATGCGCGATATAAGCGTTGGAACTCTTGATAAGAGTGCTATATCTTCAATTGGTAATAATAGTTCAATACACGATATATCTTCTATTGGCACTCTTGATAAGAGTGATATATCTTCAATTGGTAATAGTAGTTCATTACGTGATATAAGCGTTGGAACTCTTGATAAGAGTGCTATATCTTCAATTGGTAATAATAGTTCAATACACGATATATCTTCTATTGGAACTCTTGATAAGAGTGCTATATCTTCAATTGGTAATAATAGTTCATTACGTCATATAAGTCCAAATGAATCATTTGATTATAGCAATGATGACACTATGTCTATTATTGATAATGATGAAGGTGAACAACATTATTTAAGCGACGATGAATCATTTAGTGATAGTGATGATGACGATTTTCAGAATTTACCACCTGTTTCTCTTTATAAATCAAATAACACTACACGTGCAGATGAAGATAGTTCACAAGATAGTTTACAAGGCAGTTTACATCTTTCTGATTTAATGGGTGGTAGAAGGAGAACAAGAAAGGGTAGAAAGGGTAAAAAATCTAAAAAATCTAAAAAATCTAGAAAGGGTAAAAAATCTAAAAAATCTAAAAAATCTAGAAAAAGCAGAAAAACAAGAAAAATGAGAGGTGGCGCACTATTTGGAACCGGTGTTGGCGCAAATAATTACGACCCAAACTATTCTATTTACAATACTCGAGAACTATCTTTGTTCCCATATAAACCAAATTAAATCCAATAATATAATTTATTCTAATATTTATGAATTATATTATTTTATTTTTTAGATCTTCTAGATTTTTTACTCTTCTTCATTTTTTTCATAACCTTCTTAGTCTTTCTGGTCCTCTTGATTTTTCTTGTTTTTTTATATCTTCTTCCTCCATGATTAAAATTTAAATCAAGAAGATCGCCTGCGGAAGAACTTGAAGAAGACTGTATTGTGCGAACTTTTGCAATTGGCACATATATTCCTAGACCTTCAGGACATGCTCCATCGCAATCATGTTTTCCATAATCTCTATATGTTTCATCTAAACAGATACCAACAAAAACCCCTGTTTTGCCTTGATATGTACCAACATATACCGCAGTTCCATTTATAGTTACGTAATCCGCATTAGAACTTGACCTATTTTTAACAGTTGTTTCTACTCGATCTCCTATAGAAATATGAGGAGGAGGAGGACCAGCGCTGCTACTTCTAGACATTTCATTTGGATACGGAGTAGCGTAAGGAACATTTGGAGACTGTAATCCTAATAGTGTGCCTTGACTAGTTTGAGTTGGGCGACTACTTGATGCCGAGACGATCTGTGGAGATGCTTGAGACGGGCGTCCCCTGCTGAAATCCAGTTGTTGATAAAAAGGTAATTTTCCTGTGGCTGCCATATAACCTTTAGAAGGAAATCTACTTTTTTGTGAAGGAACATAAATTTTTTCCGCATCTATTTCTGCTTCTTTATCGTATTCCATTTGTTCTGAAATATCACCTTCAGGTCCAAACTTATAAGGATCCTGAGAACTACCAACTGCTAAATCATCAACCCTTTCACCAGGAATAACTATACTAGATCTATATTGGTCTAGAGTATCCATAGAAGCAACTGGTTTTCCTACCCTACCACTTAAAAACTTCTTTTCTAATTCACTACTTCTTTGAATTCCTGCTAGTCTCTCGGAACTTGCCTGAGTTAGTATTTGACAATCTGCTTTTATTTCATCGCTTAATGCTGTCATCCACTGACCCATATTAATTTCGCTAAGAGGAAAAGGTTCATCGGGAAAAGACGCAACAAGTGTTATAATTTCATCCCTTGAATAAGAACCTGCCGGTGTACCACTTCTATTATAAAGAGCAAAAAATGATACTAACGCATCAGATAACTGAGAACGATTTGTTATTCCATCTGCTCTTGCCATTTCTGTTATTAATGTGTGTCCATATGCAGTAGAATCTTGTGAAGACAAACGCATCGCTAAATACGAAATCGCCCACATATTGGTTGGAAAAGGAACAATATCTTGAACAGGAGCATTTAGAGGGTTTCTATCAAATATGAGTGCGAATAACCATCCATACATCACATTAATGTATCTTAAATCATTTTTTGTAGTTACCAATTGTCTATACTCCTGAGCAGCGTCACGACCCAAAAGATTCGTAACTTGCGTCGCTATATATTGTGGTCCTCCTGTATACTGTGAAGCAGTATTAAATGATATAATTTCAGAAGCATATATGATAGCCATTAATGATGTAATTTTACTTCTATGTTCTAATGATGCTCCTGCGTTATTACTTAAAAGAACAGATAGAATTGAACCATGACCAGCACCATTGTCGCTAGGAATATTTTCTTGAAGAATTAAATCGTGTAATTCATTCTCAAGTGCTTTAGAAGCAGCCCATTTAATATCCAATGCCATATCAAGCAATGTTTTAGATCTTTCACCCTCTGGCGATGATCTCCATCTTGCGGAAGCTTGTAAAACTGGATGTGCGGTTTCAATATCTCTTCTACTTGGATCATATCCTTGTGAAGCTAATGCGAAACATGTTCCTTCTTTATCACCATTTCTAGCAACCCAAATAGCGTCTGAAAACCACTGGGCACCTGACGCTAGTGTTGTACAAAATCTTATCCATGTACGTCTCCAACCAGCGTCAGTTGGAATATTAGGAAGACCTGTATACAACTGCTGAAATTCTTCTTCAGTAAGCATCGCTTCTTCTTCTTCTGTAATACTTGTATCCATATAATATATAATATAGAAACAAAATAACTAAACCCTTTCTAAATTATAATAAATTAAATAGTAGGTATAAATTCCCAATCCAATTCTTCGCAAATTTTGCGCCATATAGAATCTTGTTCGATTCTTTTCTCTCTATCTTTCAACATTGGAAAATGTTCCAAATATTGCGTTTCGCCTAAAAGTTCACAAAGTTTATACGCGGTATAATAATAATTTAAAAAGTTTACTCTGTCATCTGGACAATATTTTGAGTATGGTGACTGCAACTCGATAAATAAATTACACAATGTATCTTCTAATTCAGGCGACATAATCGGCGGTTTAATACCCAATTTATCTTTAATAAATGGTATATGCTCGTAATACTTATTATACCCTAATTTTTTCAAAATCTCTTTGGTCTTGTTATTATTAATTTGCGATAAATCGATTCGTTCCTTTTTAATTTGTAATTTAATATTTTCAATAACCTCACTAGGAATTTGTGTAGTTTCCTTGCCTTGAAATTGCGCTAAAATCTCCTTAAAATGATTGATTCTTTTATAAGCGTAAAAACATACCTCCTTGGGTGGTTCTTTGTAAGACGGTTTCTCATTTTCGATTAAATAAGGAATACTTCTAAAACAAATATTACAAATTAACACACCTTCATCTTCGAGAGGAATTAATTCACCCTTATGACACACTTGGCAAATATCGGTTTGACAAATAAAAGAATTAATATCTATAAAAGTGTCATCAATGTTACTCAAGTATTTTTGTACAATATTATTTGTTTTATTTTGATTTATTGTATTGGCATTATCATCTTGTTTAATTTTAAAAAACGAATTTAGTATTTTATTTTTATCACTTATATTGTTGGTAGTTGTAGATGTTGAAATATTTTTTTTATTTTCAAAATAGTCAAAAATAAACTTAGAATTGTCTAGAAAATAATCCTTCTTTCGCGCTTTAATTTGTTTGATAGTCTCATTTATTTCATTGATTTTATCCTGATATTCTAATTGTTGTTCAATTGTGAGATTATCTTTTTGCAACAATTCTTTCAATTCGTATTTTTCTAATTGTAACTCAGGGATCCTATCATTTTCATCCTTAGAAAACTCATTTAAGAATTCCTTATGTTTACCATCAAGAGTAATAGAACTTTTTTTGTTGAATTTAATTTTTTTTGCCGATTTGGGTTTAAATGATGGCATTAGTTTCTTTTATTATTAATTAAACTTTTTTTAATTAATAATAGAGAGAAAATATATAAAAATTATAATTAAAACAAATTAAAAAATAAAAATTAAAAAATAAAAATTGAAATAAATTAAAAAATAAGTAATAATAATATAAAGAAAAAGATGGATTCGCTACTAGATACTATGTTTATTAAGAGATTTTGTTTGCCCGTTAATACTAACGTGGACGAATATGAAAATGGTGAAGCAAATATTAATTCGTGTGTATGTGGTCCAGCAAACCATATTGCGTGCGTTTTGAAAGGGAAAGACCGCTAACCTGAACAAGTCAACCGTTTTAAGTTTTGGTATTAATATGATGGGTGATAGTGAAGGTATACAACCAGGTATTCACGCTGAGCATAATGCTTTATTAAAATTAAAACCTACAAAAAATAAAAAGAGATTAGAACCGGTCAATTTACTAGTTGTCCGTTTTTCAAAAACAAATAAACTACAATCAAGTAAACCGTGTAGTAATTGTATTCAAATATTGGAGTCAATGCCGGAAAGAAAGGGATATAAAATTCAAAACATTTATTATTCAAATAGTGATGGGAATATAGTAAAGACAAATTTAACGTCTTTACAAAATGATGAGCAACATTACAGTAGATATTATAGAAATTGTAGAAGGTAAACTAAAAATAATATAAAAAATTGATATAAATTTTTTTTAACATTATATACAATATTTATTTTATAATGCAGCAGTCAAAATTAGATAATTATTTTAAAATAATACCTAAATACGATGAACGTAATAAAAAATGCTTTATTTATGACCCTTTAAACTATAAAGCATTTTTCGAGACAAAACCCGAACCAACAGATAAATTTATAACATCTAAATTAGATATCAAACTATTTTATCGAGATCCAAAGACGGATTTAGATATCGACATACCAACTATTAACTGTAAATATAGTATGCCTCTTATAAAATCTAATCTACAAAAAGCGGTACGACGATGTGATAATCAAATCGCAATTCAATCGGCGCTGGTTCTTATACAAATGGCGCCAATGGAACTTTTAAGACGTCTGCCTATTATCTATATTGAAGATGTATGTTTAATGGATTCATATTCTATTGTTGTTTGGTTAATGATGGCAGATAAAGATTATGGTGCGCTTAAAAAGAGAGATATTGATATAATATTAAATATTATTAATTCACTCTGTAATTGTAAATCATATTTTAATTATATTAAAAACGATTATAGTTATGCTTTTACGCATGAAAGTTTACAATTTGTTCCAAATGGTAGTCAACTATTATCAGTATATTATCGTAGCGAATATGGTGGAATGAAAGGTGATATGCAAATGTTAAGGGTTTCAATTGATTATTATAGAATGCGTCCGGCAGAAGTTAAAAATACAGAATACGGGAATATTAATTATAATTTAATAGAGAGAGAAATAGAAGTATTAGTTGAAGCAATAGATTTTCATTGCTATCCATATATGTTAAATATTTTGAATAAACTTACACATGTTAATAAAGAAATTATAAAGACGTGTATATGGTTTGTCGAATCAGGTTATAATGTAAGAAAACCTGAAACTCAAGAATATTCAAAAGAGTATGAAGAGAGAGTTGAATGGAAAAAAATAGAAAAGCATTTGGAAAATGTTAGATGCGAATTAATCAAATAATCAAATATAAGAACTTAAACAAGTTTAAAATATATAATGTTTTTCTATTTTTTTATTAATGGAATTGGATATTAAGATTAATTTAGATTCTTTGAAGGATTTAGAAAATAACGCTGATTTTAAAGTTGACGCCATTAAATTCCAAAAAATGTTGTTATTATATAACACCATTGAGCAAGGATGGTCTGTAAAAAAGCGCACAGGATCTTATGTTTTTACCAAAAACCATGAAAATAAAAAAGAAATATATGATGATTCCTATTTATTAAAATTTATGAAAAGCAATTTGGACTTGAATAAAATAGTTTCTTAGGTTTTACACCTTTTAATATTTAAAACGTCAAATTTATAAATAGTAAAAAGGTATAAATGATAATATATTATAAAATAAAATAATATATTATAATATATGAAAACTAAAGGTAATCGTAAATCAAAAAATTTAAAAAACACAACAAACCAAAATAAAACAATGAAAAAATCAAATAAAATAAACTCTTGCAATGAATTCTGTAAAAATGTTTATGTTTATGAAATAGATAAACAAAATAAAGAACGCCTAAAAGGAAGCAATGTTGCTTATAACCCAAAAATAGGCAGAGGTTTTAGAATATCTACTTGTAAAAAAAATTTTTGTAATAAAAATTGTAAAAAAACTTATAAGTATTATGATAAAGAAAGCGAAAAACTTTTTAAAAAAAATATAAAAAATAATTTCATAACAAATATGAGACCAGAACTAATAGAAAAAATGAAAACAAAAGGTGCTATATCATATTGCGACGGTTTTGTTTATAATCCATTTAATAAAAATAAATAATCGACGTTTGAAATGTTAAAAGGTTTTAAAATAAATTCATATTTATTAATTTACAAATAAACATAAATTATTTTTAAGTATTTCAATTTTTACATCCAAAATCAAAAAAATTGAAATAAATTTTTAACCATTAAAGAAATGTATTAATTTATAACCATATCAACGTTTCAAACTATTATTACGATTACGATTACGATTTAATAAAATGTCCGAATTAACTTACATTTCAAGTATTAATGTTTTGTCCAATATTGAGGATTTAAAAGTAAATATTATTAAAACTCTTGCTAGGTGGTTTCCGAATAAATATGTCTTCAATACAGAGAGTCTAGAGAGTTGGGTAAAAAAAGATGGAAGTGAGATTGATATACTATATGGCGATAGTTTTCAATTTGAATTATGTATGTGTGATACAAATATATATAAACTCGGTATGTATGCTGTGGGTTGTTATAGACGCCATGGAACCACTTTTGACTTCTATGAATATATTCTAGATAACTTAGAATATCAACTCAAGTATCCTAAAAGTGAGTTCGCCACTATGTCAGATTGTTACGATGCGTCTCAAGATACTATCGCAGAAACATTCCTTTACGACGACTGGGAAGATCATAGACAAATGTCTTATTATAAAAATACTGGATTTATTCCGCCGGGTGGCGTTGACGCTGGTAAAAAGACTTCGTTTGAAGATGAAGAGGATGATGAAAGTGAATATGATGATGAAAGCGAATATGATGATGAAAGTGAATATGATGATGAAAGTGATTATGCTAGTGAAGTAGATGAAAATGAAGTCATTATGAATATGAAATTGTGTGATATGACTGATGTACAGATTGAAAAATATTGCGAACTGATTGGTCAGTTCCCGCGTGATGAATGCAACGAATGGTCTATGAACTATTCTGGTGGTCCTATTCTTAGATACTCATATTGCAAGTTTATTCAATGGGGTATAGAAGACAAAACAGTATCCAATATTACCATCAGTTGCGCCACATTTGATCAAGTCACATTCACAAATTATGTCTTTAATAACGTCAAATTCGAAGAATGTGTTTTCAAGGATGTTGTTTTAAATAACACTACTTTTAAGAATTCCAAATTCATTGATTGTGTTTTCGACTCAAGCATAGTGCCCGACGACTCATGTGAAGTAATTACATACGAGGACTATATTGACGAGGATGATTACTACAAGGACTCTGATGAGGAGTCTAATCATCAGGAGTCTGATGACGAAAAAGACCAGCGCCACTTATACTAAATCTAGCATAACTCAGTTACTAAAAATTATTATTATTATTATTATTATTATATAAATTTGTTAATTAATTAAATAAAAAAGATAAGGGATATTCCCTTTTTTCATCAAAAATTATGAAATGAATATTCATTATTTTTACAAATATAAATATTTTGTATTTTTTGTGTATCAATGATTTTAGAAATATTTATTTGGATTTCATTTAACCAATCAAATTTATCATTATAAACATCATTTTGTAGTAAGCGAATTATGGAGAATCCATTTTTATTAGCGCAATCAGTCTTATATTTATCTTTTTCTATTTGGGTTTCAGGTGAAGTCCAATTAGAAACTTGTGTAAAATGTTGTTCGCCGTCAAGTTCGATAATAATTTTTAATTCTTCTATAGCAAAATCATATGGTAAACAGAACTTATTTTTACACCATTCCACCTTATATTGTCTTTTAATTGTTGGATAAATTTCTTTTATTTTTTCATAAAATTTATATTCAGTTTTGTTAATACAACTAGGACAACCGTGTTGTAAAAGATGAACAAATGGTTTTTGTAAAAACTCCCCGTGTTTTTTACAAATTATAATTATACTTGTATAATTATTTAGATAATCAACTTTAGAATAATCATATTTATTACCGTGTATTTTTTCCGCTTTTTCAATAAATTCTAATATATCTAATTTAACATTATTAGAGCATTTTGGACATCCACATTTTCTATTTATATGAAAATCTGGTATTTGAGTAAATTCACCATGTTCTCTACATATTATTATAATTTGTGTATCCGCATTTATGTATTCAACTTTTGAATAATCATACTTATTATTATGTATGATCTTTGCTTTTTCAATAAAAGAATGTGTATCTAACTTATAGTTCTTAGCACATTTTTGACAATTATAGTTACATAAATGGTTTGACGGTGTTTGATAAAACTCTCCGTGCTCTCTACATATTATAGTAACCTTTGTTTTCGCATTTATGTAATTAACTTTTGAATAGTCGTATCTATTTTTATGAATTTTGTTTGCTTTAGAAATAAATAATTCTGTTTTATCAGGGTGTAGTATCATTAATATACTATATAATAATGTTATAAGTTGTTTTGGTAACAAATTATTTCAATTTTATAAAAATATGACAATTGTAAAATTACATTATTGTTAATTAAATTTAATTAATTAATTTTCCAAAATATTTTTTTCTTTAGCATCTATATAAAATGGGAGGAGGACTTATGCAACTCGTGGCTTACGGAGCCCAAGATGTTTACCTAACTGGTAACCCACAAATTACCTTCTGGAAGGTCACTTACAGAAGATACACTAACTTTGCCATCGAATCGATTGAGCAAACATTTAACGGTCAAGCTGATTTTGGACGCAGAGTCCAATGTGTTATCTCCAGAAACGGAGACTTGGCTTACAGAACTTATCTCCAAGTTACACTCCCTGAGATTAACCAACTCATGGGTCTTGGAAACTACTCTACCGGCCAGAACACCGGTGTTTATGCCCGTTGGTTGGATTTCCCCGGCGAGCAACTCATCGCCCAAGTTGAGGTCGAGATTGGCGGTCAAAGAATTGATCGTCAATATGGTGACTGGATGCACATCTGGAATCAACTCACCATGACTGCTGAGCAACAAAGAGGTTATTTCAAGATGATTGGTAACACTACCCAACTTACCTTCATCACTGATCCCTCTTTCTCTGATGTTGAGTCTCCTTGCGACTCCTTGGCTCCCCGTCAAGTTTGCGCTCCTAGAAACGCTCTTCCTGAGACCACTTTGTACGTGCCCCTCCAATTCTGGTTCTGCACAAACCCCGGTCTTGCTCTCCCCTTGATTGCTCTCCAATACCACGAGGTCAAGATCAACCTTGATATCAGACCTATTGATGAGTGCTTGTGGGCTGTCACCACATTGAACTGCAACACCAACCCCTACGGTGGTGCTGGCGCTCAATACTCTGTTGGTCGCCCCGTTCCCGCCACTATCGCCTACAATCAATCTTTGGTTGCTGCTTCTCTCTATGTTGACTATGTCTTCCTCGATACCGATGAGAGACGCAGAATGGCCCAAAACCCCCATGAGTACTTGATCACTCAACTCCAATTCACTGGTGATGAGTCTGTTGGATCATCTTCTAACAAGATCAAGCTCAACTTTAACCACCCCGTTAAGGAGCTCATCTGGGTTGTCCAACCTGATCAGAACGTTGACTATTGCTCGTCTTTGACTTGCGATGCTCTCCTCTTCAAGGTCCTCGGCGCCCAACCCTTCAACTACACTGATGCCATTGATGCTCTCCCCAACGCTATCCATGCTTTCGGAGGTCCTCAATCAGTTGCTGCTGATTCTCGCGCTTACATTGATGCCCGTGGTTTGTTCCAAGATGCTGGTGCTCTTGACTACATCCCTGCCGCTGGTTTCACTGGATACTGGCACGGTCCCTCAAATCCTTACAATGAGGTCAACCTTGGTGGTGACGCTGTCCCTGTCAACGCTGCTGGTCTCCCCGCTTCTATTGTTGCTGAGCTCCAAGACTCTGGATCACACAAGGATAACTCTGGCGTCTCTGATGCTGGTACCTTCGTCCTCTCTGAGACCTCTTTGGACATGCACTGCTGGGGACAAAACCCCGTCGTCACCGCTAAGCTCCAACTTAACGGCCAAGATCGTTTCTCTGAGCGTGAAGGATCTTACTTCTCATGGGTCCAACCTTACCAATCACACACCAGATGCCCTGATGAGGGTATCAACGTGTACTCCTTTGCTCTTAGACCTGAGGAGCACCAACCTTCAGGCACATGCAACTTCTCAAGAATTGATAACGCCACACTCCAACTTGTCCTCTCCAACGCCACCGTTGAGGGAACCAAGACTGCCAAGGTTAGAGTTTATGCTACCAATTACAACGTTTTGAGAATCATGTCCGGTATGGGAGGCCTTAACCTGCGAATGATAATTCGTCTAATCAGGGCCGAAAAGCAGTATGCTATAGTAAAGCGACTTCTTACTATAGAAAACCATTTTGGGCGTCGCAAATTTTATCCCAGCCCAACTGCTAGTAATAGTTATTCACTTACTGTTTGACTATTGCGACATATCTTGTTGTTCGGGAAACCCCTTATAGCTTTTTCTACCAAGGATAAATACGAAAGTTTTATCTGGCCGAGAGTAATGAACTCGGGTAAGGTAATAATGAAAAAGATTGGGAAACCCGCATACCTACTACCTAAATCCGCTATGATAGGAAATGGTAGGGTGTCAGAGACTGAACGGATATGGGTCAACTATGAAGGTCTAATCAACCCGAGTTGGCTTAAGATACAGTCCTCCCCAATTGGAAACTTTTGGGAATAAGAGTGCTTATTCTAATTAAGCGCATGGTTACTTGTTACACATTTTACATTGTAATAAAATTGAATTAAATATTCATATTATGATAATTTTATAATATGACTACAATGGATTTTGAGAAATTAGAAATATATATTAAAAATAATTATAAGATTATTGAATTTAATCAGGGACACATTAAATCTAAAGGTATACACGCATATTATCATTTTAAAAATCCCTTTTGGAAAGTTATAAATGAAAACAATGAAGAAATTATATTAATGTATTGTGAAAAACAAACTTTATCTAAATTATGTCCTATAAGTTATCAAAAAATATTAAATTATGAAAAAGAAAATAATATTAAAATTACTTGGTTTGTTGCAGCTAATGGATATGTTACTGGAAATATTAAATTAACTATGCATCAAATAATAATGGATTGTTATGGTAATGGAAAAGGAACTAAAACTGTAAGTGTAGATCATATTGATAGAAACAAATTAAATAATTGTTATAATAATTTAAGATTAGCTACATTTGAAGAACAACATAGCAATTGTAAAGGTATTTTATCTGGAACAAAGAGAGAAAGAAAACACAACGCAAAAGATTTACCAGAAGGGATTACGCAAGAAATGATGAAAAAATATGTTGTTTACTATCATGAATGGTTAGATAAAGAACATACGAAAAAAAGAGAGTTCTTTAGGATTGAAAAACACCCAAAATTAGATAAACCTTGGTCTACAACAAAGTCTGAAAAGGTGTCAATTTTAGAAAAATTAACACAAGCAAATAAAGTAGTAGATGATTTAGAAAATGATATTTATCCTGAAAAAGATCAACAAACACTTCCAAAATATGTATCATTAGTTGTAACAAGAGAGAAACCACATCTTGTATATGAAAAAAGAATAGTAGATGGAAAAAGATTAAATGTTAAAATGGTTTTACCAGAAGAATATGATTTACACGACTAATTAGCTATTTTAAATGAAAAAATAAAAGAAAAATATGAAGGAGAATGTATATTATAAATCAAACTTAAATGTCTGTAAATAAAATAAAAATTGAATTTAAAAACTAGTATAAAAAAAAAGTATAATAATAAAGAAGATGAATAACTTTGAAACTGAAACTGTTAACATATATTTTAAGCAAGTTTATACTTGTAAAACGCAGACATATTGTATAAATCGTGACTACACGCTTGTACAACTATACGATTTTATAACTGCCAAAGCATATAGCGATGACTTTGGTATTGACAACAATAGTTACAAAATAGAAATAGTTGAAGCAGGGCAATTTAATAATATAAATGGACGTGACGCTGAATTGGCGCCGGCGTTGGATCCAAATGCGGAAATAACATTACGAGAAAAGTATGGTGACCGTATAGACCGTACTGTCTTTTATATTAGACCAAAATTATTTATAAATATTCCTGAAATAAATTATGACGAAATGACTCATGACGAAATGATTGTAATGGCACCAAGAACTTAATTATTTATAAAATATTTACAATTAATTAATTAATTATTTTATAATCCATCAAAAAGTCTACCTATATCCTTACACCATCTTTATAGTTTTTCTTCTTTTTGTCCTCCTTTTCTTACTAGTTTTTTTATAGGTTCTTTTTCTTTTATTACCAGTTTTACGCCTTTTTAAACCACCATGACCCATAATTCCTAATTCTTCTCTCTGTATATCTTCTATTTTTTGATTAATAGTATCTAATATTAAATCTGAAGGTTGATTATGATCGAGATCATTTAAAAAATCTTGTAATTCTCCTTCAGCATATTCGAAATCATCATGGTTTGTTCTTAAAATTATTATCCATAATCTACCTATGGCATTTTTTATATTATCTTGATGAATAAATGTATCTATACTAGTGCGCGTTGCTTGTGGAATTGAACTATAATTGCTCATTTATATAACAAATGAAAAAATTTTTGTTATATAATATTTTAAATTTAAATTTATATTTTTACATTTTATACATCAACCGATTCTTCCTGAACAATCTTTACATATTTATTATCTTCATACTTCACATTATTACAATTAAACAATTTATTCATATTAATAATTTCAGGTTTTTCGGTATCTGACGTAAATAATTTCGCAATTTGCGCATCATCTCTAAAACGCACTGTGTACGTTTGCTGAATATTATTACGCCCAATTCGTCCCATACCTTGAATAATTTTTTCCTGCGTTAAATCTAAATCTTTACTTAAATAACCATGACAAAACTGATAATTAGTTCCATAAATATAATCACTTGACGCAATAATCATATATAATTTCTGTTCATCTGCCATCTGCTTCATAATCTCAGTATACCTAATATTTTCGTGATTAATAAACACTCCGATTCCCATCAGTAGCAATATTTTCCAACTATCTTCAATTCCATTAAGTGTCATTATATCATTAACTGTATTGTCATCTATATCACTTGTAAATGATCTTGAAGTATCTAAATTGCTAGTAGTCCATTTTTCAAGATGGTCTTTCTTATTAGGAATAAATATATCATTTAATGCGGCAGTTTTAATTAAACCTTTTAAGTCGCTTATTTCTTGTGAAATTTTCTTCATCAAATTTTTACTGGAAAATTCTTCATCATATTCTCTATTGAATTTACGAATATCCTTTGTCGATTTGTTTCTTCCTGATGCGCTACCAGAACCAGTGAGATTTTTCACAGTGGACTCAATTTTCTCTTTTTCAATGTCATATACACTTTCCAATTCAGCAAGTTTTTGATTAATAACATTGTTGTACTCAATCTTTTTCATAATATCTTCCATAACAACTGACGGAATATTTGCTTGCTGTATACAAAACTTAGCAATTTTTTCAATATCATTTGACATAAATATGGTTGGACCATCTGTCAATGTATACGCATCTTTGGTTGTAATATATGCCCCTGATGTACCAACTGGTAATTGTTGTTTTACAGGAATTTGTTCGCTCGAAAGACGTGACAATGTAGAACCTGCTAAACTTTTCGAATTGAATACAGTTGTGCTTGCGGAACCAAGACTTCTAGATTTAGTAATTTTATTACCATTTACATCAACCGTTTCATTCGACAAAATTCTAGGTTTTCGTATTGTTGTAAAATAATTGTACACGATAGGCCAGTTTTCCTTAGTAATACTTTTCAATAATTTTATATAATACAATTTAATATTTGTCATATTAATATCATCGAGTGTCTCAAAATGCCTAACTAATTCCATTCTCTTGCCTGCCATATTATTTTTAAGCACATAAGTAATAAACTCAACAACTTCTTTTAAATCAAAATATCGCAACAATGTCAAATAATTTTCACAATGTTCAATAATTTTTAAAATAGTACTATGGTCACCACTTAAATAATGTGGTAGTACTACATAACCATCTTTATTAATAATAGGAATCGATTTTTTACAGTCGTGACTAACAATATTATATATATTAGCATTTTTATGTTTCTTAAATTTATTTAAGAAATCAGGTATGGTCTCAGTGAGTTCATTCATTTTAGGCAATGTTGCCGACGACAAAACTATATTGGGTATTAAATTCTCACTCCAGTTTTGTTTAATTGTCTCATGAAATTCATGATTTGAATAGTCCATTGTTATCGTTGGTTCATCCCAATAAGTAACTAAATCGAAAACGGAAGTAGTGAAGGCGAGCATATAATACATAGCAGGCAAATATGACTTGATATCGCAAATCATAATTTCTACATTATCACCAACGCTATTATCGACTTTTCCAATTCCACCACTACGTTTATTTATAGAGTATTCTTTTGCGGCAAAATAGTGTAACCGAATGTCAGCAGAACTCGAACAACCAAATGCAAACGCTACTTTTTTATTCACTGAGATAGCAGATCGCGCCAACTGTAACCCAACGTGTCGCGCCGCGCATACAAATATTACCTTCTTATGCTGTGATAAAGCAAGCGGAGTTAGTGTTTTTCCTGTTCCAGTTGGTGCCATATATAATATTAATTTTGGTCCTTGATTTTTAAAAACAGTAAATATTTCCTTTTGATGTTCATACAACATTAAATCACCGTATTTTAATAGATTCGTATTTTTCTCAATTAATTCAACACCATTTTCAATTAGATCAGCAATATCTATTTCGTTTGCTAGTATATCTAATATAGTTTTTGTTAAAGTCTCGATAAATTTATTTAATCTATGAATGTTGTTTCTAATTAACTTGTATAATGTATAATAGTTTAATGAGTAGACATTTTTATTTTGTGTTTTTCTTCCCTCTAACATTTTGTTAATATGTAATAGAAGTGTATTCTCATAAACATCCGAATTCTTTATCGCTTCTTCATCATTTCGCTCCAAACGAATTTTATCTGCCGAATTTAATCGCACAATACCGTCAACCTCAATTTTCTTGTATTGCGGATGTATTTTTTTTATCTCATCTTCAATTACTTTTACTCTTTCCCGAAAATATTTATTATATACATATTCTTCAACCTTTTCATTATATTCAATTTTCAAATACATAAAAATCGACTTATTGTTATTAACTCGTATATTTACATTATCAAAACCTGCTATAATTAATTGTAATATTTCTAACTCTGATTTAGAAACGGGTACCTCAATAGAGTCCCATTCTGATTTATTTAACTTTCTTTGTTTAAGATCCATTTTAAAATTGGGGTAACTGTGTGTGTATTATTATATATTCTATTCTTTAAATTTAATTTCTAATTCAATTTTTTTTAAAATTGAAATAAAATAATATAAACAAAATTATTGTATATATCATAATAATCTAAAATGGCGAATATTTTAAAAATGTCGGATACTTATACTTTTATTTCAATTGAGGGGAATATTGGATCTGGTAAATCTACATTGTTAGCAAATTTACGAGAGCATTATAAAGATAATTACAATATTATATTTTTGAAGGAACCTGTTGACGAATGGGCGAAAATAAAAGATGTAAATGGTGTTACAATTTTAGAAAAATTTTACGCAGATCAGGAAAAATATTCATTTTCATTTCAAATGATGGCGTATGTTTCTAGAATAAAGGTACTTCGCGATACATTAAAAGAAAATCAAGAAAAATATAAGAATCTAGAGAAAAAGGATTATATCATAATTACCGAGCGCAGTTTATATACAGATAAGATGGTATTTGCGAAAATGTTATATGACAATGGCAAAATTGAAGACGTAAATTATCAAATTTATATGAATTGGTTTGACACATTTTCAGGAGAATTTCCAGTACATAAAGTGATTTATGTTAAAGCAGATCCTAAAAAGTGCTACGAACGAATTGCAAAACGTTCTAGAGAAGGCGAGGAAAACATACCTCTAGAGTATTTAACAAGTTGTAGTTTATATCATGACAACATGTTAGATAAAAGTACAGATAGTTGCGTTTGCCATAAACAATTAATTTTAGATGGAAATATTGACATTTATGAAAATAAGACACAAGTTGATAAATGGATTCAAGAAATTGAACAATATATTTTATAAAATATTTACATAATATAAATATGGCATCATTCGCATCAGCAGCAGGACCTGGTATTGATTATAGACCAGATAATACAATTATTTTTACTTTGGTAAGAATGAATCCTCCAACACCAGGTCATCTAGAAGTTATCCGTAATTTAATTATGGAAGCTATATCAAAAGGTATTGGTAGAATTTTTGTAATTTTATCTAAAACAAACGATAATAATGAAGATCCAATTCCTTGTCCAGAAAAAATTCATGTATTAGGTACTCCTGACAGAAGTGATCAAACAATGATTAATAGTTTAAAATCTCAAATGATGTCTGAAACAACTAATACAACCGAACAAGAACTAATTCGAACTATGAGAGTAGAACTTATATGTGTTCCTGATACAAAAGGTGCCACACCGTTCTCTGTTATTATGAATATTGTTGGTTCTTCACAGTTTAGGCAAATACCAGATATAAATCTATTTTTAATTATTGGTGATGATAGAATTAATATGGTAGATTCTATTACACAAATAATGATGAAATCATTTCCAAATGTGAAATCTGTAGATTATAAAGTACTGGGAAGAGAAGGAATGACTGAATTTAAAGCATTATCAAAAGATCCTACCCAGTTATGTACAATGGATATGACTAAAATACCGGCATCTGCTTTATCCGCCTCTTTTGTAAGAAATGTAACAAGATCATGTCCTCGTGATAAATTTATAGAAATGTATAGTCCTTATTTAGATAGAGATCAAATTCCTGCATTATATGAATCTATAAAAAGAGGAATAGAGGGTCTTCCAACAAAAACTAAAAAGGAAGATGCGGTAAAACCATTAAAATATAGTTATCCATGGATTAGAGGTAGTGAAGGTGGTAGAAGAAGAAAAACTAATAAAAAAATAAGAAGCAAAAAAAGAAAAACAATGAGAAAACGAAGAACTATTAGAAGACGGTAAACTATTTAAACGCAATATAATTCAGGTTTTCTTTCATCATGTTCTATTGTAACTAATTCAGTAAATAATGTGGGATTCATATTACCATCATCTAGTGCAACACTTTTTTTTAATAATTTATTAAAAATTATTGTATTCATATAAATATCTTGATGTTTATAGTCGGTTGTAAACCTCTTTTTAAATTTTTTAATTACTTCATCTAAAATACTATGCGGTTTGGGTTTAGTTTTTAATTCATCTAAAAGAAAAAACACAGCACGACTAGTTTCATTATTACCGCCAATAATAATTCTACAAACAGTATTGCCATTATATCGAATAATTTCCTTCGTTGTTTTTAAGATATCTTCACCTGCTCCGGCGTATGATACACCCAAATACATACCATGAAATTTCATACTATGTGAATTTTTTTTAGTTTTACTGCGTATATTACAAATAACCTTTTGAGTTTTTTTTATATTTTTACAAGTAATAGCAACATACTCAAGAGTATTATTTTTATCATCAGGGTGATAATATGAATCATCGCCGCTATTTGTTGTAAATGGTAAAAGCGCAATTGGATCACCATTTGTAACATACCTTCTGAACATTATAATATTTCTCTCTATATAATTATTAAACTTATCAATTAGATGTTTGTTAAACACCCGCGGACCACCAAAAGTGACACATGTAATTTTGATTTTTGGATTTTGTTTAACTAGATAGTATGAAAATATTTGACTACAACCTCCACCAAGTGAATGACCACTACTAAGGAGTTTGTAATTTTTATTTTTTAAAAATGTTGAAGAGAGAAAATGTATCGATTCTTTAATTGTATAAAAAATCTCTCCTACTATTTTAAATATACCTAATAATAAACCATCTGGACTTTTTTTACATAATTTATATGGGACAATGGATGTAAATTTTAAATACGCAAGTGCACTTTTAATAGAATATGTACCTCTAAACACTATAGAAATAGTGTTTGTTACTTTATCGGCTATTATATATACACTTGAATAATTTGATGTTGAAATAGATATATATTTTACATTGGATGAATCATCACTTTTATGTATCAAATGTTTTTTTGTAATAGTATTTATTTTTTTGTTAATTATATCAATATTATTTACAATAGGTTCAAAAATGTTTTCATCTGAAATATCCTTTATTTTATGTAGTTGTGTTTTTAGTTCAGGTATTTTAAATATTTCATCATAATAATGTAAAAAATTTATATTATTCATATAGGACAATCTTGATAAAATACTTGAAATATAACTAATTAATGGTATATCCATAATATAAAATAATATAATATAATTATATAAATATTATTATATTAAATAAATAAAAATGACAGAAGATGATAATAAAATAATAAATATAATACTAAAATGCCCTCATTGTGATTTATTTATGGAAATAGAGCAATTAAATTGTAAGATTTTCAGACATGGTATTTTGCGTTCAAATGGAAAACAAATTGATCCACATTCTCCAAAGGAATTGTGTGATTATTATATTAAACACGACAAAATATATGGTTGTGGTAAACCGTTTAGAATAGAGAAAAATGGTGAGGAGTATATTACAATAATTTGTGATTATATTTAGATTTTTTTACCCTTGAAGATTTAAAGGTGTAAAAAAATAATATAATAATATATTATGGATAATAAGACAAAAATTAATAAAAAAATATATAAAAAAAGTAAAACTAGAAAAAATATAAAATGCTGTACATTTATCCAAGTATTTTGGGATTTATTGATAAAATTAAGAACAAAATATATATTTGGATTACCAGGAGGAACATTAGATTTTTTAATACAAAAAATACCTTCAAATATAAAATGGATTAATTTACATAATGAAGTGCAAGATGGTTTTGTTTCACAAGTATATGGAAGTTATACGGGTGATACAGGTATTTTATTTTTATCACCAGGACCAGGGTTTACAACAGCAATATCTTCATTATACAATGCTCTTAAAGAGTCTAATCCATTATTAGTTGTAACTATGTTTGATAATAATACAGATGTATTTGATTTTCAATCTATTAATGTAATAGATATATCAAAACAAATCACCAAAAATGTATTTATTATAAATAATTATAACGATATTTATAAAATTGTTGAAGCGTATACAATTTCAAAAAATCAAATGACAATATCAATCGTATTAATAAATGTTAAAATGGTTAAAAGTAATAATTATTATAAAAAAGCAAATATTTCAACTATAAATAATATTATTGATAAGTCAAATATAAATATAAATTCTAATAGAATTATTAAAGTTCTACAGCACCTGAATAATACAGATTTTATAGTAATATTAGGTAAACTACCAAAAAATAGTTACAACACCATTATAAATTTTATAAAAAAAAATAATTTACCATATGTAACAACGTGGAATGGAAGATTAATTATAAAAGACACAATTTATTGTGGAAGAATAGGAACCTTAGGAAATCATTCGGCAAATTATGCTTTATATAATTGTAAAAATTTATTTCTTATCGGGGATTTTTTTTATTTAACATCAAATTACTTTAAATCTAAACTAGGTCTTATTTTTGAAAAAAACAAGAAGATATTTACATTATCTCACAGTAAATATAATTTGAAAGGCGGATCATATACATCATTTTTAATAAACAATTATGATGAAATACTTGATAATTTATATATAAATTCAAATAAAGCATTATGTGAACGTTTAATAAAATCAAACCAAATATTACTTGGTAATTTACAAGTTAAAAGTAAATTAGAAAAGTATGCATACTCTACTTCAAAGGTTTATAAAGAAAATGAATTAAATATACCTATTGCTTGTGATGTTGGTAATAATTGGTATGCTATAGGAAAATATATGGACATAACAACACCAGGAACTTTTGAGTCAAGTGTTAGATGGGCGTCAATTGGTATTGGTTTAGCAAATGCACTAGGTATGTATTATGCAACAAAGAAACCAATATGGTGTTTTGTTGGCGACGGTGCGTTATTATGGTCTTCATCAAACTTACTATATTTGTTAAACAATCCGCATTTACCAATCACGGTATTTATATTTATTAATAACTTATATGGAGCAGTATGTGAAACATTTGAAATAATGAATATTAATAATAATGTAACCGATATTTTACCAGATATTCCTATTTTAAAATCATTGCCTAATTGTCATATATTTTATGACGAAACTAAATATTATAATTATTTAAGTAAAAATCATACTTCTAACCAGTTGCGATTTATTATTTTAAATTTAGGAAATAATTGTGTTAATAGTAATGTATATGAAATAAATATTAATAAAGAATATATTACACAATTAAAACAAGATGATTTTAATAATATAATTAAGAATAAGGAAGTTATTATTTCTGAAAAAATATAATTTAAAAATACAAATCAACAATAACAGGATAATGATCAGAGTTGTAAGAACCGCAAAATTCCGGATATTTATGATAAAAAGTTACATCAGCAATATTTTTTTGTATTCCGCTAGTTACTAAAACGTGGTCAATCATCGAATAATCTTTGCTTGATTGTGTATTACAATTATTATCTGAATCATACCAATCACTATATCGTTCAGTTTGTTGAACATTTTCAGCAACACTAAAAAGTTCATATTTTCCAGCGTAAGTACCAAATTGTCCCTTTAATATGTTAAGCACTTGAGATGTTGGTTTATTACTATTTACATCTAAAACTTCACCATCAAAGTCATTAAAGTCACCTAATATAATTACTTCATAATCACGTGAAATATAGTCGACAATAATAGACTGTAGTACGGATGCTTGACCCTCTCTTTGAGCACATCGTGAAGATTCTGTAGGAATAGCAATTAAGTGTGCCGATATAAAAGCAATATCCATATTATTAAAATTGAACTCAGTAATATAGTGCTTACTGACTCCAGTAGAACCAGTATCTGTATATCCGCATTTGGAACCAGCAATAGGATAATTGAATTTTGCGTCAGTTCTATAGAGTGTTTTAATAGGATCAACACGTGTTAACATGCCGACATTTTGTCCGGTACTTGTATCGGTTCCTTTTAACAAATATGGATTATAAGAATTATCCAAATTGCTTTTTAACATGTTAAGTTCATCACATCCTTCAATTTCACAAAAATTAATGATATCTGGGTTGATATCCTTAATAACGTTGGAAACATATGTCATATGAGTATTAGCGGCGCTCTGATTTTTCCATGTACATCCACTACCAGGACAGTTTGAAGAGCTATAATAGTCTATAAAAAGCCACTCAACATTATATTGAACAAGTCGCAATTTATTTTTATCGGTGCGTCTATCACCACCTGGAGTTGTAACCAGAGGGCATTCAGTGTCCGAAGCAAAAACCATATTAGCGAAGAAGGTTAAAAGTAAGAACCATTGTAACATTACTTTATAATAATTTAACAATAAATATAATAAAAAAAAAATAATCCAACATAAATAAAAATGAATTTAAATATATAATTACATAATATAATATATAATATCATTAATGCTGCCACAAATCACAAACAAATTATTAAGTAAACAATCTGATGCAAAAATTTTCCCAGAAATAGAATATAAATTACAGTTTGACGGTTGTAGTAAAAAAAATCCTGGTTTAGCAGGTGCAGGAGCAGTTATTTATAAATATAGTAAAGAATTCTGGTGTGGTAAATTATTTGTTAGTGAAAACGCTACAAATAACTATGCGGAGTATTCGGGACTTATAATCGGACTTGAAAAAGCAGTTGATTTAAATATTAAAGTGTTACAGGTTGAAGGTGATAGTTTGCTTGTCATTAATCAAATGACAGGTAAATATAAATGTAATTCGCAGAATCTAATTGATCAGTATAATAAGGCGAAAGAATTAGCAGCAAAGTTCGACAGCATAAATTTTGTTCATATTTTTAGAAATAAAAATGTGCGTGCGGATGAATTATCGAATCATGCGGTTATTGAATATATTACGGCAAACAATATATAGTATTTTAATATTCTAATAACTGAATTCCAAATGTCTTATTGGGTTTATATTTTAATAAATCTAATTCTTTTTTAGTAGTTGGAAAATCCTTGACGCCATAAATATCTTGTAACATGAGCCATTCAAAAAGACCGCCCGTATAAATAAAAACATTGTAAAAACCAAGTGAAGTAAATTGATTATATTTTGTATATATTTTTTCATCATTGCAATTTTTACCGTAAACTATAATTTTGATTTGTTTATTACCATTTTTAATTAAAGTGTTAATAAATTCTTCTTCTTGGTTAATATTAACTGTATTTGGTATTAAACATTCCTGGTCTTTTTCAGATAAGGTATTAATTAATAATAAATTACCTTTATTTTTAATAACAAATTGTATATCTTCATAACTTATTTTTTGTATTGTTTGTGAATTTCCCATTACAATATATTGACACGTATTTTTAAATATTTAAACACAATTATTGTTTAAATAAATATTATACCTTTAGATATTTAAAACGCTCATTTTATTTCTATAATGGATACTTCTTTGGAATGATAATTATATAATTTTATAGGATTATATTTTTTTAATGGAAGATATTTACAACTTAACGGTCTAAATTCACCATTTAAAATATCTGTATTATCTTGTGTTTGATTACAACAATTACATATTAAAATGTATTTAAATTTTTTATTTTCAACCAAATAATCTAAAAAGGTATAAATATTATCTAAAGACCAATGTTGTATAACATCTTTCAAAATACATAGTTCTCCATTTATAATATTTTCTTTATTATTACAAAAATCTAAATTTATAAAAGAATATTTAGGTAATGAGTGTTTTTTTGAGTTATAATCTATTACTTTTTTATATGTATCGTAACCAGTATATAAAATATCTAAATTATCGTATATTATTTTTCCACAAATAAAATCTCCACAACCTAAATCAACAATATTTTTAATATTATTACTAATTATAAATTTTTTCAAAAAAGGAATATAAGTACCCGCATTATAATTTAGAGTACTCCCACCACCACTACTACCACTATATTCAGCAATATTGTTATTACCCCACAATTTTTTTTCATACACATTTGTAAAACATTGTTCCATTTTATATTATAAATATTATAATATAAATTATTTTACACAATAATTATGCATTTTAAATTTCCAAAGGTCTAAAAATCATCACGTTTTTAATTAAATAATTCATAAAAATCGCCATTTTTAAAGTGAAAAATTAAAAAACTAAATAGTCCAAATAGGACATCAATAAATAAATAAATCCAAGCGCATCTGTTTCCTATTATAGCGTTATAAGCGAACAAACCATATAATAACGCGTGAAACGGTCTCAAATTATTCCACCATATTTTGTCGCCAAAAACTTCCACACCAGTTTTACGTGAATCTGTTGCGAAAATATAAATAAATCCAAATATTGGTAATAACGCTAAATAACCTAAATATGGTAAGAATTTCATATCAATATTTTTCGCAATAATAACAAATAAAGAGCGTAAACCAATACATCCAATTAAAAATAATAAAAATCGTTTTTGTATATTATTCATATATATTCAATTGTTATTATTTATATTTTATTTTTGAAATTTATAAAAAACTAATGGAACTGAACTACAATTTCAACTTCCTCCTTCTTAATGCTTTTAGTTGCCGAAACTGATAACTCTTCTCTCTTCTTTCGTGTCTTGGAATTATCCGTAACCGCTTCCTTCTTTTTAGATGTACTATTTCGGTTATTCATATCCTTTTCAATAGTATCATAATTAGTCTCAATATAGTTAATCACCTTATTTTCAATCGCCCACTTGAAAAAGTTAAGTTGACCAATAGTAGTTTCAATACAAGTGTTATTTTTATACGGGATGCTGATTCTATCCCACCTGCAAAAAGGATCAAAACGTTTCTTCGAGTACGCTTTTAATTTTAATTTATAATCAAAGTATACCTTAAAACGTTTATCTCCGTCTGCTAAAATGGTATAATATTTTTTGGCGTAATTTGTTGCAAACCAATCAACAATTCTTAGTGAAATTTTAGAGTCACCAGTGATAATCTTTAACATTCGAGTTAAGTTACTCTCATCTTTATAAAAATCCATCAAATTATTTAGCAATAATTCATTTTGCGTTGTATAATTTACTGTAGTCATTATGTTAAATTATTAAACATGTTTAAGTAGTTTATTACAAAATAAATTAATATTATTATAAAAATAACAAATAAAAATTATTATAAAAATAACAAATAAAAACTCAGTATATAATATAAATGTCTGATTTTATGACTACTTTGTTTGGTCCTTTAAACAAGGAATGGTGTAATTATTTCCTTTTTATCTCGATGTTCATGTATGTTGTATTTATAATTGTTATATTTAGTGAATTAGTATTTGTTTTCAAGCACTTTAAAACACTAGATTTTAGAAGTATAATGCACGGATTATTTATGTTGGTCAACGCATTTTTGGCGTATATGGTGAACCGTTTGTTGTACACAATGTGCGCTAAGAGTCTTTAAACTTTTTACTACGCTTAAAAAATAATTATAAATTACCCTAAAATTATAATTATTCATTACTATTATTTTTAACACGATCACCAGCAGTATTAATTGGTTTCAAAAATTGGTCTCTAACAGAAACATCGTTAACATAGTTTGTTTCTGATAAAAATGGATTATTGCCTCTTTGTTGTAGAAGATCTCGGTCAGCAATTTTAAAATCCAATTCTTCTCTCTTATTCGAAATTTTAAAACCGTTTCCTGACAAACTTTGATTCAAAATATCCCAAGTATTTTCATCATGATTTAAAGCAGTTGAATATGCTGAAGTTTCTATTTCCTTATTAAATTTTTCTATATCCTTATCCGTTTGTTCTTTAAATATGCGCCTAGAACGTTCATAAGGTTCGCCTTTGGTCCATTTCCATTCCATTCTATATATCTATTTTATAAAAGTAGAGAGAATTATACTATTCTTTTTTAACAATACTCAATTGTTTTGTAAATAAAAACTTTTCATCGGTTCTGCGTCTTCGTTTTAAATTACAATCTAAACACGCTAAATGAAAATTATCCTTATTATGTCCTTTATCATTATCAATTCTGTCAACTGACCATTGTTTCATTTCCCGGGTTATATCATATAATACTGACATTTCACATTTACAATAACGACATTTCAATTCACATTCTATCATTTTATCAATTAAACAGTTAAAATCTATAAATACATCAAGTTCTAGTTTCTTTTTAATAATATCTTGCTGTTTATAACTGGATATTTTTTTATTTATCTCTTGTATTACGGTTTGTGTAATTTCATCATCTGATTTCTTTTCTAAATTCATGACAGAAATATCATTTATTATTTTCATTTGTTTATCATAGTTAAAATATTCTTCTGAAAAGGACCATTTTTTACTGACTTCACGTTTTTTTGGTTCTGTTTTTCTCTCTCTTATTAATTTGTTCATTTGATATTTATTATTTGTTCCAGTTATACTAATTGTTTTATGTTCTTCACTATCTAAAATATTATTGTTTTCCATATTTATACAAGTATACAAATTCTATATAAAATAATAATTTATATAGAACCAATATAAAAATAGGTCAATAAATAATATTTTTACAATTAATTATATAATTAATAAAAGTGAGTTAAACTCATCTCTATATATTATATATAAATGGAACTTGAAAATACTATAATCAAAGAGAAAGAAGAAGAATGTCTCGAACTTAAAAATATCATGTATAAAACAATGCTAATAAATGGTAACCCACTACCTGAAACCAAATCTGAAAAGGATTTATCAAACCTAGATAAGTTCTTAGAAAGTGAAAAAAATAATAATGTTAATGAACCATGGTGTAAATTAAATAAAACAATTAAAACAAAAAAGTTAGTAGATTTTGTAGAAAAATATAAGACAGATAATAATCTAGACCTAGAAGAAACAAAATTACTAACAACATTTTTGAAAGATTGTATTGATAGAAAAAAATTACAACGGGTTAAGGATGTAGTTTATGATAAAACTACTGGATCCATAAAGGAAATACCTGCGCTCGCTTATACAAAATCAAATAAACATTTTACTTTGAAAAATATCGACAAACGTATTTCTACATTAAAATCTTTGGCGCCAAAAAAAGGTCAAGGTACTATAAAGAATAAGAATAAAACTAATAAAGATGATGATTCTTCATCAGATAGTGATAATTAATCTATAATCTATCAAATTTACAATTATAAAAATAAAATATGGATATTTATATATAATGCCAGATTATGCTCGTTCAAATTTAGCAAACACAATTTTTGGCAGCAAACTCCAAAGCGGTGGAAGTAAACCTTCCATTTTCAAAACTAACATATCTAATTTATTTAACTTGATAACCAGTAAAAAAGAACTGTTCATTATGATTTTTGCAAATTTAATTGTCCAAATTGGCATTACATATTATGTAATGGAAAAAACGAATATTGGACCTAATAATAAAGATACAAAAAATAAAATTACTTTTCTGAGTTTCGTACAAATTGGTTTGATTTTAGTGTTAGGTTTAGTTCCTATGCCATCGTGGTTAAAATTCATAATATTTTGTGTATTTTCTGCTATTTGGGGTTATATGTTTTCCAGTGTAAGATCAATTGTCGGCGAAGAGAATGTTAAAATGGCTATGATGGGTACTATCAGCATTTTTACATTAATGTTTGCGTTTGGTGTCGGATTAATATTATCTGGAATACGTCTCGGATATAAATTCGGACTAATGTTGTTTTACTCATTGTTGACTTTGATTATTTTTAAAATTATGCAAATATTTATTCCAACATCATCGTTAACTAAAAAAATTCTTGTTATTATTAGTTTGTTATTATTTTCAGTATACATTGTGTATGATACAAATAGTATACTTCAACGTAATTATAATGGCGATTTTATAACAGCATCAATGGACTACTACTTGGATATATTAAATATTTTTTCAAGTTTGTTATCTTTTGAAAGAGATTAAACTTTTGTACCGATATAAAACCTTAAAAATCAATATAAAAACTACGCTTCATGTATATATAATGTTTCAATATATACATGAATTAGAAGAGTTGGAAGACATCTTAAACACATTAGTATTTGAAGACGAACCTACAATATTTGATGAAAATTATGCAATAGAATTAATGGAAACAGCACTACATTTAATGGAAGAATATGTTATTGATAATCCATCCGCTATTTCGGAACCGGATTTTCACGAAGACCTATTAGAAGAAATAAAGGATATATTTTATATTCAATTTGAGGAACAAATACTATCAAGTGATTTTGTTGAAGATGATATGAATGAATTACTTGAAGACGCATTTAATATTTTTATCACAACATTTTATCCTGAAAGATCGAGTGGTGAAGATTTAGAAATAGAAGATACTACAAATGTAGTAGAAGAATATAAATCTGTAAAAGAACAAAAAATAATTGGGTTACGTGATATACCGCAACCTGTACAAAGAACACCAGAATGGTATCAATTTCGTTGGAATCTTATTACAGCAAGCAATGCGTGGAAGGCATTTGAAAGTCAATCCACAATCAACCAACTTATATATGAAAAATGCCAACCAATAAAGAAATTTGACGACAATAATGGTGATGATGAACAGGTGAAAATGGTAAATACCAATACATCACTACACTGGGGTCAGAAATATGAACCATTGTCTGTTTTAATATATGAGCATAAATATAAGACACAAGTCGAAGATTTTGGTTGTATTCAACACCCGACATATAAATTTATAGGTGCGTCACCAGATGGCATTAATGTTAACAAAAGTTCAGACCGTTATGGTCGCATGTTAGAGATTAAAAATGTTGTTAGTCGCGACATTAATGGGATACCTAAAAAGGAATATTGGGTTCAAATGCAGTTACAAATGGAAGTGTGTGATCTTGATGAATGCGACTTTTTGGAAACCAAATTCACTGAATATCCTGATTACAATGCGTATAAAAATGATATAACTGATAAAATGAAAGGATTAATTATTTATTTTCACACAAAAGAAGGCAAACCATTTTACGCATATAAACCATTAGAATTAGTTGAAGAGGATGATATTTCAAAATGGGAAGATGATATTCTCTCTTTATATCAATCTGAAGAGTATAATTATACTTATATGAAGTTTATTTATTGGAAATTGGAAGTATTTAGTTGTGTACTTGTTTTAAGAAATAAAGAATGGTTTAAAAATAATATTCCACAATTAGAAAAAGTGTGGAAGATTATTGAGCAAGAGCGTGTTACTGGTTACGAGCATAGAGCACCGATAAAAAAGGTTAAGAAGGATTCTGAGAAACCATTTACAACTACGGAAACGCAAGGTTGTTTACTAAAATGGATAAAAAAATTGGATTAAAATATCTTAATACAAAATATTTGGGACATCAGTTCTAAATGGTAACAAGTTTTCACTTGTCGCAAAATATCCAACTCTTGTTCCTGAGTTGGGGTCTACAGGCGGCAAAGGTGTAACAACATTTGAACCTATCTTTTTATCCTTATACAACGCATAACAAAAATTGGCTGCGGTGCAACGTGCGTCATCTGGATTATTAGGATAGCGTATATTATTTGTCATTTGCTTAAATGAACCCACTTGAAAAATAGGATATCGCCACCACATTTTAGCAGCAGATTGGTCTGAAACACTATTAATACCTGTAATAGGATATGTATCTTGGACTAATACATTGTTTTCAGAAGACGGATAATCACCATTTGTGCTACCTAAAGTATAGTTATTAAAACCTTCCTTTCCATTTAAAAATTTATTAAGACTAAAAAAAAGTGGCGGAACAACTGCCAATAGTAAAATAAGAATTAAAAATACGTAATCTTTCATATATATAATTTATATATTTTTTATAATTTATATAATTTATATATTTGTAAATTTCTTGTAAAAATCAATTTAAAACTATCTATGTAAATTAAATATTAACAATGGACAATATAAATGATATGCGTGTAACTAAGAGAAATGGACAACTAGAAGACATTGCGTTTGACAAAATAATAACACGAATTAAAAAATTAGGTCAAGAAGCAAATATTCAAATCAATTATTCTTCGCTAGCGATGAAAGTGATTGACCAACTTTATGATAAAATCCAAACAACTAAAATCGATGAATTGGCAGCTGAACAGTGTGCCGCACTATCCACAAATCATCCTGATTATGGTACCCTTGCTGCGCGCATTATCGTTTCAAATCACCAAAAAAACACCGACCCTTACTATGGTATGGTTGTAAATCGTCTTTATAATTTTAAGAATATTCACGGTGAAGTAAAACCATTAGTATCCAAGGAATTCTTCGATTTTGTTTCTACATATATTGATGAAATTGAAAATATGTTCGATTACAACCGTGATTATTTAATCGATTATTTTGGATTTAAAACATTGGAACGCGCATACCTTTTTAAAGTTGGTAATAAAATTGTCGAAAGACCCCAGCATATGTGGATGCGCGTGGCAATAGGAATTCACGGAGATTTAAACAATCCAAATAGTCTTTCTTTAGTTAAGGAAACATATGATCTAATGTCTCAGAAATATTTTACACATGCCACGCCAACATTGTTTAATGCTGGAACACCAAGACCCCAACTTAGTTCATGTTATTTAATTGCAATGGAAGAAGATAGTATTGATGGAATTTATAATACACTTAAAGATTGCGCGCAAATATCAAAATATTCTGGTGGTATTGGTCTACATATTCACAATATTCGCGCTAAAGATTCACATATTCAAGGAACAAATGGTAAAACAGATGGTCTCGTACCGATGTTGCGCGTTTTTAATAGTACAGCGCGATATGTAAATCAATGTTTTACACCAGATACATGGGTTTATTCAAAAAATGGTCCTATTCAAATGAGCGATGTAACTAATGATGATGAATTAATAACAAACGACGGAACATTTAAAAAAGTGAATGAGGTTATTGTAAATTCTATTGATAAGGAAATATTAGAGATTCGAATTTCAAATTCGATGTTTCCTGTTAAAGTTACAAAAGAGCATGAATTGTATTTAATAAAAAATCAAAATAAAACGTTAAATTACAGATTAATTAAAAATCGTCTTGAAAAAAACATTATCAAACCAGATTATTATTCTGCGTCTGAATTGAGCGAAAATGATTTGGTTGGTTTTCCTTTGCCAAATTTTGTAAAAGACAATTTAATTGAAGATTTAGATTATTATAAATTTTATGGAATGATGTTAGGAGATGGTCACATTTGTAGAAATGAAAAAGAGTCAGGTATAACTTTAGGAATAGAAACAAAATCAGATTTGATTGAATTTACAAAACAGTATTTAACTAATAAAAATGTAAAATTTTGGGAAAATTGTAAAAATGGATGTTTATCAATTAAATGGTCTAGATATAATAATGACAATTTAGGTTTATCTAGAAAAATATTATATGATAACAATGAAGATAATAATAAACAAATAACAAGTGATTTTTTACACTTACCAAAAGATAAAATTATAAAGATTATTGAAGGTTTACTTAGAACAGATGGATCTAATTTAAAAGAAGTGTATTTTTATAGTACATCACATAAATTAGTAATGCAATTAAGATATTTATTACTTAGACTTGGAATATTAACATCTGGAAATGTTAAAAATGAAATAGGTAAATCTCATATTTCCATTTATGGAGATACTATTACAACAAAAAAAATAGCATATGTATTAAGAATCCCAAAACATGATGTTTTGAGAGAAATATTAAATTTTACCCAAACTGAAGGACAATTTTTTAAATATTTTGAGTGGAATGGTTTTCTTTGGGGAAGAATAAAAAGTATCAAACAAATTAACTATTCTGGCGATGTTTATGACTTTAATATGATAGATAATCATAATTATTTAACAGATATGGGATTAGTTCATAATTCAGGAAAACGCAATGGGTCTTTCGCAATTTATTTGGAACCATGGCATCCTGACATTGACGATTTTTTGGAATTGAAAAAGAATCATGGTGATGAAGAATTAAAAGCGCGTGATCTCTTTTATGCTCTATGGATTTCTGATTTATTTATGGAACGTGTTAAATCAAACGCAAAATGGTCTCTATTTTGCCCTCACGAGTGTCAAGGTCTTTCCGATGTATATGGCGACCAATTTGTCGAACTTTATGAAAAGTATGAGTCTGATGGTAAGGCACGTAAGGTTGTGAACGCCCGTGATTTATGGTTTAAGATTTTAGACGCGCAAATGGAAACTGGAACACCATATATTTTATTTAAAGATGCCGCAAATAGGAAATCAAATCAGCAAAATCTTGGGACCATTAAGAGTTCAAATTTATGTGTCGCTCCAGAAACACTTATCTTAACTGATAAAGGACATATTGAAATTCATAGTTTAGAAGGACAAAATGTAAATGTATGGAATGGAGAAGAATTTTCTAAAGTTGATATTGTTAAAACTGGCGTTGATCAAGAATTAATTGATGTATATACAGATGATGGTTCAAAACTCACATGTACCCCTTATCATAAATTTTATATTCAAGAAAGTTATTCAGAAAAATCTATTAAAATGGTTGAAGCAAAAAATTTAACACCAAATGATAAATTAATTAAATGTGAATATCCATTAATTGATGGAATTGATACTTTTTTACATCCATATACACATGGATTTTTTTGTGGAGATGGAACTTACGCAAATATTACAGAAAATGAAGAATCTCCTTGTAAATTTAACGCTTTAAAAGGACATTATTTTTGTAAAAGACACATTGATTATGAAACTGAAAATTATTTGTTAAATAATAATATTGATTTAGAAGATATTACTGAATGTCAAGCAAAATCATATTGTAAAAAACCAATGATATATTTATATGGAGAGAAAAAAGAACTATTAAAATTTATGTCTTACAGAACATGTAGTGAAAATTGTAACCGTTTAGTATTACATTTACCACTTGATATTGAAGAAAAATTTAATATTCCATCTTTTAATTGTTCTATTAAAGATAAATTAGAATGGTTTGCAGGATATTGTGACGCTGATGGTACTATTTCAAGAAATGGTGATAATGAGCAATTACAAGTTGCTTCAATTAACTATAACTTTTTACAAAATATTAAATTATTATTACAAACTTGTGGAATTAATCCAAAAATAAAATTATCACAAAATCGTGATAAAAGTTATTTGCCAGATGGTAAAGGAGGTCATAAATATTATGATGTTAAACCAATATATAGATTATTAATTACATCTTTTGATCTGTACGATTTATTTAATCTTGGATTTTCACCAAAAAGATTGAAATTTACTGGGAAAGAACCAACGAGAAACGCAAAACAGTTTATTAAAATATTAAAAGTTGAAAATAACAATCGCATTGATGATACTTATTGTTTTACTGAACCAAAAAAACATATGGGTATTTTTAATGGAATAATAACAGGGCAATGTACCGAAATTCTAGAATACTCAGACGATAAAGAGACCGCCGTATGTAACTTGGCGTCAATCGGTTTGCCATCTTTTGTAAATATTGAGACTAAACAATTTGATTATGATAAACTTCATGAGGTAACAAAAGTAGTGACAAACAATTTAAATCGTGTGATCGATATTAATTTTTATCCTACTGAAAAAACACGCCTCAGTAATTTTAAACACAGACCAATTGGCATTGGAGTTCAGGGTTTGGCGGACACTTTTGTTTTGTTGGATATCCCATTTCATTCAGATGACGCTAAAGAAGTGAATCGGTTAATATTTGAAACTATTTATCATGCATCACTAGAAAAATCAAATGAAATTGCGAAGGAATTAGGTGAATCTTACAGTTCATTTCAAGGTTCACCTGCGTCTAAAGGGATTCTCCAATTTGATATGTGGTCTAAAGAACCTACACCTGGGCGATATGATTGGTCTGCTCTTAAACAATCAATAGTTTCACACGGTTTACGTAATTCGCTACTTATTGCGCCAATGCCAACAGCAAGTACATCGCAAATTTTAGGGTTTAATGAGTGTTTTGAACCCTTTACAAGCAATTTATATAGTAGACGCACAATTGCGGGTGAGTTTGTTGTAGTAAATAAATATTTAATGAAAGAATTAATAGAATTAGGTTTTTGGAATGAACAAATCAAAAACAATATTATTGCCAATAAGGGATCTGTTCAACAACTTACTATTTTATCTGAGCATATTCGAAATAAATATAAGATTGTATGGGAGATTCCAATGAAACATATAATTGATATGTCGGCAGACCGTGGCGCATTTATTTGTCAAAGTCAAAGTCTAAATTTATGGGTGGAAGATCCAACTTATAATACACTAACATCAATGCATTTCTATTCTTGGAAACAGGGATTAAAAACAGGTATTTATTATTTAAGACGTAAAGCAAAACACCAAGCACAGCAATTTACGATTGAACCTGAACAAAAAGAAAAAAATGATGACTCGAAGGATGAAATTTGTGAAATGTGTTCGGCTTAGAAAAGTATAAAACCTGTTATTTTATAAACTATAAAATAAATAAATTATAATTTATAAATACTTACAAATAATCTTTAATCATTTGCTTTACTTCTTCACTATGCTCTACAATATCTACATCATATTTTAATTTTATAAAACATCGCAAACAAACTATAACATCATTTAACGAGTTATGTAATTTTTTTGGTGTTATATTGAACATTTTTTGATATAATTCTACTAATTTGGGAAATTTTTTATAAGGTCTATCAAATTTATCTTTCATTTCAATATTACAATAATCAATTGTTTCTTGCATCGTACAATAAATATTTTTTGATGTATTCAATTTTATGGTATATTCTTGAAATCTTATAACTTCATTTAAATTTAAACATTCTATTATTAATCTTTGTAATTCTGCTTTAATCATATTTATGTCAAACGACACATTGTGACCTACAATATGGTCTACAGTATTTAAATCGGCGAAGAACTCTTCAAGCACAGGTTTCAAATTTACCCCTTTCGCAAATGATATTTCACTTGTAATTCCATGTATCTTCGAATTTTCTTCCGAAATAATAACGGTTTCGGGGACCTTTATTATAGAATCTTTTATTTTTACTATTTTATTCACCTCTGTATCAAATATGATATAACTAAACTGAACTATATGAGGCCATAATTGTATTGTTGTCGGACTTACAATCTGTGTCTTTGGTAACCCTGTAGTCTCCGTGTCAAAAACGAGTGTGCGCATTTTACTTTATTTTAAATGTTGATAAGATTTTAAGTATTTTGTTTTATAACTGTTGTTTAAAAAACTATTTTAGTATCAATTTTATTTTTATATTTTACAATGGTTTTTAGTTTTACACATAATTTTTACAAATACCAAAACTGCGTCGATGCCAAATTGTAATACCATGTTCTTTTATACCATCCAGATGTCTTTTAGCGCCATAACCTTTATTCGAATCAATACCATAATATTCAGAAAGTGTTGGGTTTTTTTCACATAATTCATCAATATATTTATCTCTTTCTACCTTCGCTAAAATAGACGCTGCTGCAATCGCGGTGTATTTATTATCACCTCCTTCAATCATTGTATATGGAATTGTTTCTATTTTAGACGTTTTTTTGTTTAAAATAGTAATCGGGTTAAAATAATTACCATCTATCAGCAATTCAATTTTGTATTCTGTATCTTTTATTTTACTAATAATTTGCTTTCTAGTTTCAAAAATTGATGTATGCATTGATTGTTGTGTAGCTTGTAAAATATTTATTTCATCAATCACCTTTTCATCTTCAAAACTTACATACCACGCAATCGCATTTTGCTTAATATAATCTGCTACTTCTTCAATCTTCTTTTTAGAATGAAATTTTTTGCTATCTTTGACTCTTGAATGGTCAAAAGAATTATCTTTAGGTAAAACGACTGCTGCGGTATAAACTCTTCCAAAAAGAGGTCCTCTTCCCGCTTCATCTACACCAATTTCAAATATATTTACATCTTCCTTATAAAATTTCTGTAATGGTTTTTGTATTTGTCTAGGTTTTTTTACTTTCTTTACAAGTTCTTCACATTCATTTTCATTATCATTTTCATTATCATTATCAGAATCTTCAATAATAATTGCGCTTACGTAATCACTTTTAGATGGCATTGTGTATAATATATTTACCAATAATTTTATTTATTATTTTTAATTCAATTTTAAATATAAACTTTTTTCACTATATAAATTATACAATGAGCGACGCATTATTTCTTTTATTGATTTTAATATTAGGTTTACTTTTATGTTCCTTTTTAGGAGGTAATTGTGGTAGAGAAGGGTTTGAATCTACAACAACAACTGGAAAACTTGTAACCGGAACTACTTATACTGATACTAACGGTAATAGCATTACAGTTATATCAAGTAATAATGGCGGTCAAAGTCTTAAATTAATTCAAACTGGTCAAACCAGTCCTATAATATTAACTACAACACCACCATCGGGTACAACTGCTACAGCAAATACATATTACGCTCAACCCCCACTTAAAATAAGTGCTACTGTTGCTAGTGGAAGTAATGGTGAAAGTGTTATAATGGTAAATCTCGCTAATGGGCAAACTATTACTTTAACCGAAACAGGTTCTTCTTCTTCAACTACAGGTTCTTCTTCAAGTACAAATTATGACTCTTATAATCATTACAGTGGTACTGGTTCATCGACTCAACTTCAAACTGGTACTGTCTTCACTACTTCTAATGGTGATACTGTTACTGTTATTGTGAATAGTGATGGAACACAAAGTCTACAATATACTCAGGTTAATCAAACAACACCTATTGTTTTTGTTTCAACACCTCCTTCAGGAACAACTGCTACAGTAAATACATATTACGCTCCATCAATGACAGCAACTGTTTTTACTGATAGTAATGGTCAAATTGCTGTTAAGGTTACAAATACAAGTAATGGTCAAACAACTATTTTCACTCAATCTGGTTCAGAAAGTATATCATCTACACAATATTATGGAAGCACTGGATATCCATATCCAACTAGCGCATCTAGTATGTCTTATAATGGCGCATACGGTGGTAGCGCTGGCGCTGTAACTGGACCTTATGGAAATACGGCATACTACGCTCAAGGACCTAATGGAACTACTACTGCTGGAACTACAAGTTCTAGTACTTATAATCCCTATTATAATGGTACATCGTCTACACAATATTATGGACCATATGGTGGCAGCGCTGGTGCTGTAACCGGACCTTATGGAAATTCGGCATACTACGCTCAAGGACCCAATGGAACTACTGTTGCTGGAACAACAAGTTCTTCTAATAGTGATTATTACAATTCACTTCCTCCTGGTATTCCAGCAAGTCAAATCCCTCAAGGTCAAGAAGATTTATATATTTTGAAATCACAAGTTGTACCACCTGTATGCCCAGCATGTCCTGCGTATAATTCATCATCTAGCAATGATCCTGATAGCGCTGAAAAATGCCCACCTTGCCCCGCATGCGCTAGATGCCCTGAACCATCATTTGAATGCAAAAAAGTGCCAAATTATAACGCTATAAATAATAGTTATTTACCTCAACCTGTTATAAGCGATTTTAGTTCGTTTGGAATGTAAATTAAAAAATTTAGTAAATATACTTAAAATTATTATTTCAAGTATATTATGTCAAAAAAAATAGTAGATAAAATAAATGAATTACAGGAAGAAATAGTAACACTTGACCATAGAATAGATGCCGTAAATAATGAAGTTTGGTACTGTAAATATGGTTTTAAAAAAGAACTAATATTTATTATTACCGAATTATTAGATGAAATTGAACTTGAAAAAAATATTAATAATTGCCAAAATAACTGTAAAAATTTAGTAAAACAATCTGATATTCTTAAATTTTTTAATATTAAAGATAAACCTATTTATGTATCAAATAAAGAAATTATAGTAGATGGTATAAAATATTTATTAGTTAAAAATAATTCTCGAGCAAGATATAGTTCTCTTAATCATAATCACAATAATGATTATTATACATATAAAATAACATCTGATAATAATCATAATTATATAAAAGATACACCAAAAAACAAAAAACGTATTTGTTGTCATTGTGGTGATAAGTTAAATTTTAGTATAATAACATCAAAAGAAGAAAAAACACAAACGAGAGAATATTATTGTTATAATTGTGATAAAGTAAAATTAAATTTTGATAGTACTATTAAACACAATGACAGCATATTTTTTGCAAAAGATATAAATTGGTGTCATAGTTTTCATACAAATGATGAAATATGTAATTTTAATAGTAGAGATTTTGAATTAACTAATAGTATAACCATAAGTATTGATAAAATGTGTGAAATCTTAAATATTGATAAACAAAATTATAATATATATTGGTATTATGATTATAATAATATTTGTAAGTATGCTTTTTCAAGTTTATATAATAGACTATTATTATGTAAAAATTCAGTAATTATATATAAAAATAATACAATTCCAATTGAATATGATCAAAACAATAAATCATTATATAAATTAGTAATAAATGGAATTGAACTTTCTGGACACAGATTTAGACATGACTTATTAAAATGTAATGAATAATTAAAATACAATATTTAGATATTCAAATCAATTTATCTAAATATTATTTAACGTCGTTTCTTTGACGCATTTTTTCTGTGTTTACGGCGTCTTGATTTTCCACCGCCAACCCTGCTATCCATATCATCTTGCTGAAGATATTGTTCATACGCTGCTCTATTAGCAGTCGCTTCTTTATTATTTTTATACATACTTACACCTAACCCTATTACGAGTAATCCTGATATAATAGAAACTGGTAAAACCCAACTATTACTGCTCATTATAAATATAATAATATTTTATTTTTTTCTGCTATATTTATGTTTTCTAGATTTAGTTGATTTTAGTGTTGTTTGTTTTCTTTTGATGCCGCCGCCTAATTGTTCTGTAGTCGACACTTGTTTTACACCTTTATTTACCAAACCAGTTAAACTAGTAACATCTATTTTGAAAAAATCTAAAAATGTACCGATCATTGCTATTGTTGATGTGGCAATTACATAAGTATTTAAACTAAAGGACATATTTATATAATATAAATATATACTTTTTCTTTTGCTTTACTTTTAATCGCGCGTTTTAATACACTTCTTATCCATTTGAAATGTCTTAACTTTGTCTTCTTGTGGTACAATATTAATAACACATTTAGATTTCTTTCCATATAACGGTTCAGTACAACCTTTTTCTTTCTTTTTCTTAGTTCCTGTCTTTTTAAAGTTAAACACCTTGGGTTTCTCATCCGTACATCTTGATCTAAAATGCTCATATCTTTCTCTCACATCACAATATGTAAGGTTTGATTTTTTATTCAGCATTTTATTAACAGTTTCATGTAGTTCATAAATATAACGTGAAAATGTATCTCGACTTGCCATATGACACATTTGAATCGGTTTTTTCTTAAAATTATTAGTTAAGTTCATTCTGCAATATTTACATGGTAAAACATATTGAAGATTTTTTACATAATCCATATAATGCTTTTTATCTTCATGTGTGGGTTTTACTGGATAATTAAAACTCATCGTGTGTAAAAAATGCCATTGCGCTGGTCCCCAGACACTTGTTAGCATTCCATCACCCGAATTATAATCTTTTTTTGAAAATACATGTTTTTTTGTTCTATTATGTGTATTTCTATTTTTACGGGTTTGTGTCATTATTATATTATAGTTATAAAAAAATAATATAATATAAAATATATGGATTCAGACGCACCTTTTAACTTAATAATATTTACAGATTCAACAAAAAAAATATGTACATGTTCAGCTATATCAATATTCTTAATTATTCTATTTATTATAAGTCCATTAAGTAGTTTCTTTATTACATCAACACTTATGAAAATAATAACTCTAATAATTTTGGCATACACAATTCATTTAAATATAATACAAACCAATTATTTAAAAACCGCTACAAATGTAGTTAATACCGATATGGTATTGTCACAATTGAATACGAATATTATGTGTAGTTATATATTTACTTTGTTTTTAGGATTATTAGGTATTTTTGTTATAAAAAGTTTTATAGTTTAGAAATGTTTGATTTACAGTTTAGAAATGTTTGATTTACAGTTTAGAAATCCTAATTTTTCACTTTTAGAAAAAGTGATTTTACACTCATAATTTTTTCATAATATAACTTATCATTCTTAAAGTCATATCTATTAATTTCAATGAATTTTCCATCAATTGTTCTAAACAACATTTTAGTTTAAAACAATAATAAATCTTTATATTGTATTCGTTAAAATATAACGATAATTTCTTCTTAAATATATATAAATGTCAAGACAAATTAATTTTGGTTCAAGTTTATCAACAACAGGTGGTGATACTGGATTTTTATCAAGAGCAAAAAGTGCTATTTCAAATAATTGGATGATTGTTTTAGCGGTGATCGTATTTAGTGCTATATCTATATATTTTTATTTTAATTACATTGCTAGTACAAAGAATACAAATTATAGCGCAAATAATCAAGATACTAAAATAGGTAGCGAAAATCAAAACAGTAAGGAAGCGGAATTGTTGTTATTTTACGTAGATTGGTGTCCTCATTGTAAAACCGCAAAACCCGTGTGGAATGACATTAAGAGCGAATATGAAAATAAGACAATAAACGGTTATAAAGTTATTTTCACAGAGGTTAATTGTACTGAGGAAACTGCTGAAGTCGAACAGATGATGAACAAATATAATATTGAAGGTTTCCCAACAATCAAATTATTGAAGGATGGTCAAGTTATAGAATATGATGCAAAACCTACAAAGGAAACATTGACACAATTTTTAAACACTGTTCTCTAAGTTTATAACTGGATCTAATTTGATATTAGATAGAAAATCTTTAGCATCTTGAATACCATTTTCAAATAAAGTTTTACGTATATCTATACTGTTAAGTGAATTTTTAAGCATTTCAATACTCATTTTATCGGCTTTACATAAAAATTCATTTTTTATAAAAGGTTGTAAATTTTCCGTGTTTAAACTATAAATAACTTTAAAAAAGAAACACATTAAAAAATCCAATAATGTAGAATCCGAATTAATATGACTTTTTGTTTCATTGTCATATTTATTTTTAAATCCCAATATGTCATCTGGATTTTTACCGGCGTTAATACAATATTTTAATGGATAATTACACACGATTCCACCATCAATAAAAAATTTATCTTCGATTGTAACAGGTGTTAATAAAATAGGTAAACAACATGTCATTTGGATTGCACTTAAGAGTGGTAATTTAGGATGTGTTAAATATGATATATCTTCTATTTTAAATTCATTCACTTCAAATGTAAACATGTGTAATTCTATATTTGAATATTTATAAAAATCTTCAAGTGTTATATCCATAGAAATATCTTTTGCGGCAAATAATGGTTTAAAACATTTTTCAACGGTTTTTAAATCAAATATACCCTTTTTACTATATGTTTCAAGTATTTTTTCGACCTTAATTTTAAATACATCTTGCCATGGTCGTTTAATAATATAATCATTAATTGTTTCCCAATCATAAGTATGTTTTAAACAAATTAATACTCCTACGATTGCTCCGGCCGATGTTCCATAAATACTTTCGATATTTTTTAAATCAATATAGTTATTACTTTCTAAATGCTGTATTGCTCCTAATAATTGTATCATTATAGGACCACCACCTGATAAAACTAAATGTTTAATAGTCATTATATTATTTAATACAATTATTTTAATAACTTTTTTTCTAAAATGTATTTAAATGGCAAATATATTTACTCTAGAAAATATAGATGATTTTTCAGAAAAGTTAAACATTGATGAATTATACGAGAAAAAACGACAACATGATTTAACACAGTTAGCGTTATTTAATAAAATTTTGAATCGAATTCATGTAAGAATTAAAACTATATCACGCCAAAGTAAGGATGAACAATTTTGTTGGTTTGTTGTTCCGGAAATGATTATTGGTGTGCCAAAATATGACCAAGCAGCGTGTATCGCTTATTTAATTGATAAATTAAAAACAAACGGTTTTAATGTGCGTTATATACATCCGAACGCTTTGTTTATTTCATGGATGCATTGGGTACCGTCATATGTTAGATCCGAATTGAAAAAGAAAACAGGTATTGTAATTAATGAATATGGGCAAAAAGTGGATGAAATCGATGAAGATAATAATAAAATAAATTCAGAACCAAAAGATCCAAATGATTTTATGTTGAATATGAAAAATCAGGATCCAAATCAAAATCAAAAGGGTAAGGCACAAAAGAAGGAATATACACCAATTAAATCGTATAAACCATCTGGTAATTTAGTTTATGATGTTGATTTATTGAATAAAATCGAAGGCAAATTTAATTAATAAAATTATTGGTCTTTAAGTTACTTTGGCAATTTATTATATAAATTGCAAAATTTTTCGAAAATCCAAGATTATTTTGTAAAATCGATTTTTGGACATTTATTTTTGTCCATTTTTGAAAAATGAAAATACTTTTGGAAAATTAAAAACAGTGAAAA
>Ga0255209_1000047_pt1 | contig 57221 bp, 59 predicted proteins | sample Miss_Miss_RepC_8_FD_183026 | JGI IMG/M metagenome (GOLD analysis project Ga0255209, IMG submission 183026) | Freshwater microbial communities from Mississippi River, Louisiana, United States - Miss_Miss_RepC_8d | ecosystem: Environmental > Aquatic > Freshwater > River | place: USA: Louisiana...
GCCAAGGTGGCGCAGATCTGCCCGGCCCGGAAGTCAGCCTGCAGCGGCCCCCAGGGCTCCAGTTCGCTGTAGGCGAGCATCTCGGTGATGTCCGCGCTCGTCACGCTGTCGAGCAACTCGGCAGGCGTGCGGCCGATAGCCAGCGCCCAGCGCAGGATGAGGCGCCGCTCGGGCCGGGCGATCAGTTTCCCTGGGCGGCCTCCACGGCGCCCGCACCGACGTCGTTGAGTCGCTCGGCTACGCGATACACGCGGTCCAGGGCGACGCCGGACTTCGCACCCAGCAGCCCCACCTCGTCAGGGCCGAAGAGCGGGTGCCCTTCCTCGTCGACCAGGCAGGCGGCGAGCAGCCGGATGCGGTACTGACTCATGTCGACCTTCTTGTCCGAGCCCAGGAGCGAGGCTCCCAGGGCGTCGCGCTCCGCGCCGGTCATCATGCGTACGCGCACGGCGCCGCCCCACTCGGGAACGGCGACTTCGTCGCTTGCGAGGTCCTGGGCGGCGAGGATCTGCTCGCGGGAGAGGATGGCGGTCTTCATGCTCGTCATGCCTCCACTCATGCCCAGGTCACCGCGCCGGTGATGCGCAGTTCGGCCTGGCGCTTGACGATCTGGTCGACGCCGCCGTTGCTCGCGAACTTGCGCACGAAGGCCGAGAAGCTCGCAGTGTTGTTGTTGGGCAGCGTGAGCTTGAACTGCTTGGACAGGCTGGAGTTGAAGGCCGCCAGCAGCACGACCTGACCCGCATCCGTGTTGTCCTGATCGAACTCCAGTTGCAGCTGGCCGAAGTCCACGAGACCGAGCTTGAACTCCTTGGCGGTGCTGGACATGTTGGTCACGTCCAGCTCGGTGGGCTGACCGTCGAAGCCGCTGTAGGTCTTGAAGTTGCCCACCGTCGTCCACTGCACCGGGGTGGCCGAGCCTGCCGCGGTGATCGTCAGGCCCGTGGTGTCAATGTCGAAGGCGATGGTGTTGGTCGTTCGGTTGCGCACTACGACCGACTGGCCGTTGAGGGTGGCCGCGCCCGTGCCGGTCAGGCCGGCGAGCGCGACCACGTCGCCGTTGGCAAAGCCGTGGGCGGTGATTGTGAGGATGGTCGGGTTGCCAATGACGATGCCTGTGATCGTCTTGGCGGTACCCGTGCCGTTGCCGACTTGGAGCGTGGAGCCTTGTGCTGAGATGGCGGTGCTGGGCATGGGAGCCTCCAATGAAGAAGGCCGCGGTGCCGGTCACAAGGACCAAGCGCAGCCGCGGCCGGTTGAGGAACAGGGAATCGAAAGTCGAGAAACGAAAGCGAGTCGATCAGCGGGTCAGTTGCTGGCCCAGATCGAGTACTCCTTGCTGACCCGCCAGGCGCGCACGGGCTCCTCGTAGAGGTCCTGGGTGCCCAGCGGGACGTTCTGGACGCCCCAGGCGGCCATGGCGGCCTCCAGGGCGCTCTCCAGCGCGACGAGCTCACTTACCTGGCGGCTCATGATGTCGATCTGGATGTGGGTGTTCTGCAGGTCGCTCGGGCCTGCGAGGCTCACGTTGGGCACCGATCCGACCCGGATCCACACGATGTACGGAAAGACCGGGGGTTCGGCGGTGTTCACGCCGTACCAGACCCCGCCCGCCGGGGCGAGTGCGGACAGCAGCGTCTGGACGTCCTGAACGAGCGTGGCCATGGGTCACCCGAGGTTCAGACCTTCGCTGCAGGCGAGAACTAGGCTCACCCGGGCCATCTCGGGCTCGATGACCGACAGCACGTTGAGGATCCGGGTGCCGAAGACCACCCGCATTGCCGCGGTGACGCCGGCCCGGTATCGGATCGTGACCAGGTGGCTCGTCTCGGCGTTGACCGCTTGGGCGGCGACCATCTCGCGTCCGTCCGACGGCTCGATCCGCGCCCAGCACGTGGCCCAATCGGTCCAGGTGGTGGACTGCTGACCGTAGGAGTCCCGGGTCGAACCCCGCACCTGGAGCGTGATGCGCCGGTTCAGGTCGCCAGCCTGGAGCACGGTGATGGTCATGCCAGCACCAGCCTCCAAGGGTCGAGCAGCCGGTCCACGAAGGGCACGCTCTCCAGGCGCCCGCGGGCGAGCGCCGTGACGTCGGAGCGCAGGTCGTAGAGGCTTGCCAGGCGCATCTTCTGCCAGGCCTTGATGCCTTCGGGCACCGTGCCGATGAAGCTGGTGCCCGAGCCGCTGTCGGTGAGGTCAATGACCGCACCACCTGAGGTGGCGGCCAGGGTGTAGACCCCGGCTGCCGGGACCGACTGGACGAAGTAGTCGGTGTCGGGCAGCAGCGGCGCGGGCAACGCCCCGCCCGAGTTGGACAGGCGCACTGTGTCGCCCACGACCAGGGTCTTCCAGACCCCACCTTTGACCGTGATCGTGTTGGCCGTGGCGTCGGCCGCGATGGCCGCGGCGTCCCCCGCGTCGTAGACCACCTCCACCGCGCCGATCTGCGGCAGCGGGATGGGCCAGATCTTGCCGAATATGGGGGTGATCCGGGCCACCGGGCCGCTGAAGTCCACCGTGTAGTCCGTCGCCGGCATGGTCTGCTGCACGCCCGCCATGTCGAGGTACTTGACCCACTTCACGGCCAAGACGGGCCCGTACTCCAGGCAGATCGCGTGTCCGGGTAGCGAGTAGCTGCGTCCCCACGGCACGCCCATCAGCGACGGACCCGGGAAGCTGTCCAGAACCAGCCGGTACCGCGTGGCCACCAGCGTGCGCAGGCACTCGGCCTGGGCGAAGCTCGTGGTAGCCCGGATCGCCATGTCCAGCACCGCGTCGTCGGCCATCAGGTCCTGGCGCACGTGGTTGCGGGCCTCGATGACGTCGATCGGCCGCGCCGCTGGGCCAATCAGGGTCTGCAGGGGCATGGGTCAGTGCCGGATCAGGTGGAGGCAGCCACTTCAGCCACGGCATCGGCTTGGCGCCGCGCCGTGGTGGCCTTGGCGGTCGCCTTCTCGGCGGTGGCCTCAGCGGCTTCGGCCGCGGCCTGTGCCTTCTCGGCGTCGTCAGGCACGTCCACGACCTCGCCATTGCCGAGCGCCACCTGGCGTTGGCTGGCCTCCGTCACGGGGTAGTGCTTGCCGGCCTCGAAGATCGCCACGGCGTTGCCGCCGGAGTCGGTCTCGAAGTAGGTGTCGGTGATCAGGATGGCTTGCATGCTCTTTCCTTTCGATAGGGTTTCGCGGTCCTCCGCGGCTGTCGTGCTAAAAGCCGAAGGTCGTGATGGCGACAGATGTCTGGGTGACCCGTTTGCTTAGACTTTTCACCTAGGAGAAGGCAAATGCCAACAACACAGGACGTGCTTCGGGCATTCGATTACTTTGGGGATTCAGTACTGCAGGTCCAAGCCCTGCAACTGAGATTGGAATCAATGGGATTTGCAGCCGATGCGGTCGTTTCAGCCATAAATGAGGCTGTCACGTCTGGTCACCTTCAACTCTCCCCACTCGGGGAAATTCGTAGGTCCTAGGAACTCGCGCGCGGCGAGTTGGCCCTAGGAAGGAGGGCCCTGCGAGGCCGCATCGAACGACGCCACCACGCAGGGCCCAAAGAAGCCTCTGGCACAGGAGTGCCCTCGGCTCCCAGGGAGGAGAACGTCAAAGGGTTGGCGCTCAGCCCACGATCTGCGCCACACCGGCCTGGTTGAAGCCCGAGCCCGGCACGAAGATCGGGTTGTGGCCGATCACGACCGCCTGGACCAGGGATGCGGCTGAGGCCACCGTGACCGACAGCCGCACGAAGGCGTAGCCGTTGTTCACGTCGAGCTCCGTGTCACGGACCTCGATGAGCGCCTGACGGTTGTTGCCACCCGCGGCCAACAGCTGCACGATGGCCTTGCCCGGAATGTCCTTGGCACCGGTGCCGGTGGAGTCGGTGGCCTGCTGCAGCTTGGCGTCCACGGTGGAGCCTGCCGTCATCACGCCCACGCCCAGGAGCGCGCACACGCTGTTGAAGTTGCCCATCGACACCCAGGAGGTGTTGACGGTTCCGGCGCCTTGGGAGACCGGGTCGATGGTGGCCGCAATCGAGTTGCGCTCGGCGAACTTGAGGTTGGGATTCATGGAGAACTCCTTGTTGTCCTGGGTGGATCAGCGCGCGCCGAGCTGAACGAAGGGCGACAGCGTCTTAGTGCCGTTGGCCGGCGAGATGGGCGCGGCGAGCTTGGGCTGACCGTCCATGCGGAAGGTCGTGCGGAAAGCCATCGCGTCGGCGTCGAAGTACAGGTGCATCGAGGTCGCGGTCTGGATACCTTCGGCCTTGGTGATGGCTTGGTAGTACGACAGGTCCACGAGCAGCACATCGCCCTGCGCGCTGAAGCTCTTGGCGTGCTGGCTCACCACGATCGGCCGGCCCAGCAGCAGGCCGTAGGGGTTGACCTGCATCCCCCCGACGTTGGCCCCACCCGGCAGGTAGATCGGGTAGTTGCCCAGCGTCATGGTGAAGAGCGCCGGCAGCACGTCGTTGTTGATGATCCAGACCGCCCGCGGGTAGGAGCCCGGGGGCAGGCGCGCCATCATGTTGGCCAGGTTCGTCGCGGTCAGCGTGAGCGTGGCTTGACCCGTGTCCTTGGCCACCGTCACGAGCGAGCCGCCCGACAGCGCCCCCAGAGGCAAGCCAGCACCGGAGCCGAAGAGGATGGCCTCGTTGGTCTTCCAGCGGATGGACAGCGCCACCTTGGTGGGCAGGTAGGCCGACAGCGCGCTCGTGTCCTGGAGCAGTTCGTCGGACACAGGCACCAGGGCGAGCAGCTTCTTCAGCCGCAGGTCCATGGCGCTGATGACGGGCTTGGTGGCGGTGCCCACCGTGCCCTCGGCCTGCCAATAGGCGCGGATGCCGTTGGTGCCCCAGGGAGTGGTCTCGTCCTTGGGCAGCAGCATGTTGTTGCCGTCGATCGGGAGGTCGTCGGTCAGAGGCAGCAGCGCGTCCTCCTCCAGGCTCAGCGTGAAGATGTTCTTGCTGAAACCCGGGGGCACGAGCAGGCCGCCGTCGGCGCCGGAGCCTTCACCGCTGAAGGTGCTGGGCGCCGCACCCATCGGTCCCATCGGTCCCATCGGAGCCAGCGGCGCGAGCCTGCGGTCCATCTGCGCACCCATACGGGTCGCCAGGGTCGCCCCACGCACGGCCTGCGCGAACTCGCCGAACGAGGTGAAGCCGCGCTGCGGATCCGCGTCCACGTTCTCCTCCACGCTGATGCGGGCGTGGGCGGGGATGGTCACGCCCGCGCGGGCACCCGGTGCGGCGCCGGCCTGGGCGGCTATACCGGCTTCGGCCAGTTCGGTCTCCTGGGCCCGCGCGATGCGGGCCTTGAGGCTGGCGGCCTCGGCCTTGTGGGCGTCGAAGACCTTCTGCTCCTCGGCCGTGAGGTCGCGACCTTCGGCTTCGGCTGAGTCGACGATCGCCTTGAGGGAGGCCACGGTGTCGGCGTGCTTGGCCTGAAGCCCTCGCACGAGGGGGCCGAAGGCGAGAACCGCTCCGCCACTGGGGCCGAGCGTCGGGTCGGCGCCCGAGATCAAGCCGTTCCAGAGAGCGGCAAGCGCATCCAGCGGGGTGCCGTAGGCCACGCTGGCCAGGGCGGCGATGTAGGCCAGCGCAGCGAAGGCCAGCAGGTACTTGGTGGTTCGGGTCATGTGGGTGCTCCAGAAACAGAAAAGCCGCCCGTAGGCGGCCAGGATTGGCAAGACAGAGGCGGTTGGGCCGGCTTGGATCAGCCGGCCTTCCTGCGGCACAGGGGCCCGATGGGGCCGCGCCGCAACCTCGTCGGAGGCTGCAGCGGCAGGGTCGTGCCAGACCCGGGTTCAGTGGTTCGTGATGCCTGGCTGAGCATCACGGGGCGGTGTAGCCCTGGAAGTTGGCCCTCACGGTGCCTGCAGCGCTCAGGTTCGCGTTCAGCGCCGTGTTGGCGGTCACCGACAGGTGCGTCGGAAACTCCACATCCACCGGCACGTTCGGCGGCAGCGGCATGCGCCAGCGCTCCGTGGCACCGTCCAGGATGATGAGATCCACGGCGGAGGCACCGGTGTTGATCGCCTGCATGGCCACCAGGTGCCGCTTGATGCCGGCACCCGCCGCGGCGGCCACGGCCGCAGCCGTGGTCGTGGTGAGGGCCAGCGAGGCGTCGAACTGCGCCTCGGGCAAGCAGAAGGGCTTGACCACCCCGGCGCCGATCATCGTGCCAAGCCAGCCCACGCTATCGCCCGCAGCCGACATGGCCGTGATGTTGGCGTTGCTCGCCCGCAGGCCAGCGGTGACCGGGTTGCCGATGGCCGCATCCACCGCGACGCTGCCCGCCACAGCCGCACTCACCCCCGTGAGCGTGCCGCCAGTGACATAGGTCGGCACCGAGCCCGTGATGTCGGCGGTGGGGCGAGGTGCGAACTCCACGCGATCGCGCCCGAAGTCGAAGATGCGCACGAAGGAGATGCGGATCTCCGAGCGCTTGATCAGTCCGCCGCCGCAGTCGGTGGCGGTGAAGTCCGCTGGCAGCCCAGTGACCCCGGGCAGGTTGACCAGGGTGAGCGTGGTCGTACTGGCGTTGGCCACCTTCCAGGGTCCGTCCACGCCCAGGCTTGCGCCATCCACGTTGTTGCGCACCCCCACGAGCTCGGCGGTGTCGCCGATCGACAAGCCCGCCCACGCGGCGCTGCCGATGAGCACGAGTTGCCGCGTCCCGTCGCTCAAGGTGCTCAGGGTCGCGTTCTGTGCGGCCTGGGCGATGGCCCCGAGCGCCGACATGAGGTTGCCGCCCAGCACCTTGGCCACATAGCCGCCAAAGGTCGTGCCTGTCGTGCCGGTGCCGATCGTGACCGTGAACGTCGAGGCATCGACCACGGTGACCGTGGTGGCAGCGGTGAGGTTCGGGAAGTTGGCCGCCGCCTGATCTCGGGTGCCGTAGGTCACGACGGGGTCGCCTGTGGCCAGGCCATGCGGGCGGTCGCACAACACGGTGGCCGTGGTGGTGCCCGACTTGGTCATGCTGACGATCTGGGCCACCGGCACGGTGAGGCTGTCGCTGTTGGTCGCCCGAAACCGCAGCTTGTAGCTCTTGTCGGGGCTGGGCACGACACTCGTGCGCAGGAAGCGGCCGGTGGTGCCGGTCAGCACATCCACTGCGGAGTCGTGCATCTGGACCCGGTCGCTCTGGACGTTGAGCCGGTACTCGGTGGTCGGCCCGAAGGCGTAGGTGAAGGCCGAGTTGACCAGTTGCACCGGGGCGGTGGTGCCAATGGTGAGGGAGTGCGCCGCCACGATCGAGCCTGAGGGGTAGGCGTCACCGGACTCGCTTCGGGTGTAGAAGCTCGCGTTGGTGGCGGTCGCGTTCTCGAAGATCATCGAGACGCCGTCGTTGGCCCGGCCCATGCGCTGGCGGAAGAACACGGTCCCGGAGGTGAAGGGGCCGGCGGTGACGCTCGCGATGGTGCCGCCTGGACCGGCGGTGCAGGTGAACTGGTTGAGGGCCGGCACGGAGGCGATGACCAAGGCCGGGTAGTTCAGGCGGGCGTCCGACACACCGCGAATACCGATGCTCTTGCCGATGCCCAGCCCGTGGGGCACGGCGGTGGTGACGGTCAGCGTGGTGGTGGTCTGCGAGATGCTGGCGATCGCGATGTCGGGGACGGCGGCCAGCGGCTCTTCGGTGTCCACGATCTCGACGCTGAACTCCTGGCCCAGAGTTCGCTGCGACAGGCTCAGGCCGATGGCCACCTCGGCGGGCATCGTGAAGGAGCCGATGCTCTCCACGTAGCTCTCGGTGGCCTGTTGCAGGGGGTTCTTGGAGATGACCAGGTAGCTTGCCGCTGCGGCATTGCCGTCCACGTGGATGAGGTCGCCCGAGGCCCTGGCCTGGGTCCAACGCTGGCCTGGCGTGTAGCTCTCGAAGGCGTCGCGGAACTTGCCCGCGAAGTTGCCTCCGCTGGCCACCACTTCGGCAAAGGTGCCGTCACCCATGTCGCGCAGCCGCTTGAAGGTTGCGGTGGGCTCGCCGGTGAAGACTTGGGTCAGTTTGTCGGTCATCGCTTGCTCCGTGTTCAGGCCAGGAGTTCGAGTTCGCGCCGCGCGATGGCGGCGAGGCGGCCTGCACTGCGAGCAGGACGGGACGAAGCCTTCATCTGCCGCTGCATCCCCCGGACGACCTCGGCCACCGGTGCCACGCCATCAACCATGCCTTGGGCGAGTGCCTCCGAGGCCCCCAGCACCCGGCCCTGGCCCATGCCGTCGCGCACTTGCTGCACGCCCACGCCGCGGCCCCGGGCCACCGCTCGCACGAAAGCACCGTAGTAGTCGTCCACCCGCGATTGCATGAAGGCCCGGGCGTCCTCGCCCAGGGGCTCGTAGGGGTTGCCTTCGACCTTGAACTTGCCCGCGGAGACCATGGTGGTCACCACGCCGGATTCAGCCATCGCCTTGGACCAGTCCTCGTGGGCCATCCAGACGCCAATCGAGCCCACTTCACCGCCTGGGGTGACGTAGGCCTGCGAGCACTGGCTCATCAGCCAATAGCCGGCGCTCGCGCTCAGGCTGTTGGCCACGCCGATCACGGGCTTGGTCTTGGCGGCCTCGTGGATCTCGTCGCCGAGTTCGCCCACGCCGAAGACCGAGCCCCCGGGGGTGTCGAACTCCATCAGGATCTGACCCACAGTCTCGTCGCGCATGGCCTCGGCCAGGGCTGCGCTGATCTGCTGGGTGCTGGTGCCTCCGCACCACTCGGTCATCATCCCAGCGCGCTGGGTGATGGTGCCGACCACCGGGATGACGGCGATGCCAGCACCGCCGATCGAGCCCAATCGGGCGTTGGACTCGCGGCGCCGGGCCTCGAAAGCGTTGCCACGGTCGGCGTCGAGTGCGTCAGACAACGACACGGCGGACCCACTTCGGTCCAACCAGCGAGCCAAGACCTGTATGTGGCTGGCCAGTACCTCGCGGCGCAGCGCCCAGGGCGTGGCCAGCAGGTCGGCGATCAGGAACTCACCCTTCATGGGGCCCTCCTTCGGGGGATAGCGTGTAGGTCGCGCCGACCATCAGGGCCTGCGCGATCTGTTCTTCGGTCAGGGGTCGGATGCCTGCTGCGTGAGCCAGTTCGGCGCAGGTCTGCCGAGCGAGGCCAGCGTCCATGCCCAGCGCTTCGGCCATCAGTTCGGCGAAACCGTCGTCGAACACCTCGGTCCCCGGCCGCTTGGCCAGCGCGCCGGAGGCCCGACGGGCCAGACGCCTGGCTCCAGCTTCGAGGATCGCCTGTAGGCGCAGGCTCTCCTCGGACGGTGGGCGGCTCGGTGCGCTCTCAGTGGCGGATTCGAGCTCTTCCGCCTTGGACTCCTCGACCATGTTCAGCGGCATGAGGGGCTCATCGAGTCCGTCCAGGGGGTCATAGCCCTCGGCCTCCCGCGCTTCGTTGCGGGTGAGCCAGCCGGACTGGATACCCCCTTGGTAGTAGGCCGTTCGGCTGGCTGAGTCGCCGCGCATGAGCCGGCGCATGTCGAACTCGACCTCCAGATCGGTGTCCTCGCCCAGTAGGAAGCGCTCGATGCTCGACTCCCAGCACTCGGCCCAGGGCAGCATCGTGTCGGTCCAGAACTCGATGCTCTGGCTCTCGATGTTGGAGAACGTCGCCCGGGACAGGTCGGCCACCTTGTGCGGCGGCACCCGGAAGATACGGCAGATCTCCGGCACCTTGTAGCCGCGGGCCTCGATGAACTGCGCGTCCGAGTTGTTCAGCGCCAGCTCGTGGTACTTCATGCCCTTCTCCAGCACCGCCACCTTGCGCAGGTTCTGCCCGCCGTAGGCCTGCTGCCAGGACTCACGAAACGTGTTCCGCGCCGCCGAGTCCGCAAAGCTCCCCGGAAACTCCACCCAGCCGCCCGGGCGGGCGTCGTTGGCAAAGAACCGCGCCGAGTAGCTCTGCATGGCCAGGCCCTCACCGATGGCCTCGCGCGCCACCTCGATAGGGCTCAGGCCCACGTAGCCGTCGCTGCTCAGGCCCCGCAGGTGCCAGATCTCCGAGCGGGCGTAGAACACTTGCCGGCCGGCCTGGTTGGTGTAGCGGTAGCGGTAGTTCCCGTCATCGAGCACCTCCACTTGCATCCGGTCCGGGTGCAGCGGCAGCAGCTCCGCGATCTCCCCGCGGCTGTTGGTCTCGATCTGGCAGAAGGCGTTGCCGCGCAGCGCAAGGTGCCCCATCAACATCAGCCGCCACTCGAACGGCGTTTGAAACCGGTTCGGTGCCCGGCAGAACAGGCGCTGCAGCCAATGCCCCGGCACCTTCTCCCGGCGCTGGCCGATGCGGTACAGCACGAACGGCATCACCGAAAACGACTCGGCCAGCACCCGCACGCAGGCGAAGACCGTCGGCAGCGTCAGCGCCGAGGCCGCACTCACCCGCAGGCCGGCGCGCGTGCGGATACCGGTGGGCTCGAACCAGAAGTTGCCGTAGACCGAGCGGTCGTCGCTGGAGGCGCGGGCGCCAGACCACCCTCGGCGCCAGCGGCCGAGCGATTCCAGAAAACCCATCAGGCCACCACCAACTCATAGCCCGGGCCGATGATCGTGTCCCCGGGCTGGATGGCACGCGACAGCGCCATGATCAGCGCCACGATCCCGTCGATCTTGTTCTCCGGGCGTTCCTTCCTCGGATAGATGTTGTCCTTGGCGTCCAGGTGGGCGACCACGTTGGAGGCCATCCAGCCCAGCACCGGATCGCCGTCGTGGATGAGCTTGCGCTGCAGCACGAGAGCCTCCAGGCCCTTCATCGGCTCGGAGAAGTTCAGCACCGTGGGTCGAACCTCAATCATGGGCAGTCCCTCCGCCAGCATCCGGGTGGACAACTGCGTGGCCTGGAACGGATCAAAGGCCACCGCCTGCACCGCAAAGCGCGACACCAGGTCCGTCAGGTTGGCCTCGATCCAGCCAAAGTCGATCACGTTGCCCGGCGTCACGGTGAGGCGACCTGCGCGCATCCAGCCCGAGTACTGGCTGTTGCCCGCGCCGTTGACCGTGTCCTCGGGCAGGTAGTACTTGCCGAACACCGCGTAGGCATCCGGCACCGTGGGGTGGGCGAACACCAGCATGAGCGCTGCGATGTCCGTCTTGCTGGCCAGGTCCAGCCCGATCCAGCACGGCTGGCCGGCGAAGGCCTCCAGGTCCAGGCTCGGGTCGGCACAGGCGTCCCACGCCCGCATGTCCATCCAGGCGGTGTCGGCGTTGACCCACTCGTTGAGGTGCTTGGTCTTGAAGTTGTTGATGGCGCTCGGCAGTTGCATGGCCTTGGCCTGCAGCGGCGCGAGCACCTCCGAGCGCACCGAGATGCCCCAGTTCGGGTTGGCCTTGACGAGTGCTTCCTCGCTCGTCCAGTCGTCGCCGTCGTCCAGCCCGTAGATGATTCCGAACTGGCTCGGGTCATCGAAGACGCCGTCCAGCAGCTTGGCCAGGAAGGTCCTGACCTCGTAGCAGATGCCCGAGCGGTTGCTGCCGGCAGTCGTGATTACCCACAGCAGCGAGTTGTCGCGCTTGCCGGTGCCGGTCTCCACCACGTCGTAGACGGTGCGGGTCTTGTGGGCGTGCAACTCGTCGATGCAGCCGAAGTGGATGTTCAGGCCGTCCAGCGTCGACCCTTCGGCCGACAGCGCCTCGAACTTCGAGCCGCTGGCCAGCACGTGGATGTTGTGCGCGCCGACGTTGACGTCGAACCGGCTGCGGAAGCCCGGGCTCTTGCGCGCCATGGTCTGCGCGTCGCCGAACACGATCCGAGCCTGGTCGCGCGTGGTGGCAAGCGAGTACACCTCCGCACCCCCTTCGCCGTCAGCCGTCAGCATGTACAGCGCCACCGCCGATGACAGCGTCGACTTCGCGTTGCCCCGCGGCACCTCGATGTAGGACCGACGGAACCGACGCTTGCCGTCCTCCTTCACCCAGCCGAACACCGTCGACAGGATGAACACCTGCCAGGGCTCCAGCCGGATCGGCTCGCCGGCCAGAGGGCCCTTCACGTGCGGAAGCCGCTCGATGAAGGCGCACAGGTTGTCGGCCGGGTAGAAGCTGCGGCCCTGCTTGTCGGTGAGCTTGGGGTTGAAGCGGTACGGGCTCGACTTGCCCTTGTAGCGGGCCAGATCGTCAAGTTGGCGCTGGCAGGCCTGCTTGACCCATCGGCAGGCAAGGATCTCCCCTGCGACGACGGACTCGGCGTAGCGGCGGGCAACGGCGAAGTAGGATCCAGTCGTCACGGCCTTCAGATCCGATCGAGATTCAACGTGCCTGAAAAATGCCCGCCAATCCCAATTGGGAAGAGATAATCTATTGGGTACTGATGAGAAATTTCCGAACAGGTGAGCCCGACCAGAATACGAAAATCGCTTAACAAATTGAGGATCTTTATGGCGCAAAGTTTTTCGTGGCGGCCGCTAGATAAGCAAGAGGACGAGATCTTTCGAAAAACCGAGTTGGGTAAGTCAGCAATTGGATGGAAACAACTATCCATTCTGGGTATGTCTGACGACTACTCGTTGAAGTATTTTGATTTACCTAGAAGGGATTTTCGAGTATGGGTCGGAGATGGGCAGTACATAACCGACAGCTCACCCGCAAAGCCAGCAGATAACCTCAGAGAGGTTTCTCTTCACTTCAATAACGACCATTGCCTTGATCTTCTTAAACTCGGAATGCATCAGGCCAGGGTTAGATACATAAATCGCGCAGCATATCCCCGCATAGAACCAATTTATGTAGAGACTATTTACATGCCAAAGGTGGTGGAATCCTTGATCTACGTAGATAACGCACTCAACCATTGGCACCGAGGACGCTCGATCTTTTCAAAGATGTTTGGCGCTGGGTATCCCGACCCAAATGGTGAAGAACGATCAACTATGGTTTCAACGGTCGCCTCTATCATCACAGGGGGCCACCGTTACTAGCTTCACGGCACCACCGACGAGAACTCACCCAGCAATCTCTGCCCACGGATCCGATGCACTCGGCTCCCGAGGCGCCACCGATACCCGCGAGCGCGAAGCTGGCGTGAACCCCATCTCCGACTCGTAGCCCTTCATCTCCGCAGCCAGGTCGCGGATCACGTCCATCAGCGGCGAACGGCGCAGGATGCCGCTGGGCGTCTTGATGATCATCCCGGCCACACCGGCCCGGTTGATCTTGCCCAGCGCCTCCCGGTACAGCCCAGCGCAGTTGGCCCAGCGCTCCAGCACCGACGCGTCCAGCGACGACAGCAGTCCTTCAGGCGCGTTCTCGATGGCGTAACGCCAGGCCTCCTGCGCCGTGTCGGACATGTACTCCGGCGGCTCACCGAGCCGGCCTGTGGGCCGCGGCTCGTTTGGGTTGGTCCTGCACTTCTGCAGCGTCCCCTTGATCTTCTTGACTGCCATCGGCAGCGGTTTACGTCCGGTCATCTCGTCGAAGTCCCATTGAGGGCGGGCTCGGCCACCCCAGGAAAAACCCTTCCCGTTTTGCACGCGCAAAATTTCGCGCACGGGCGCGATCTCCGGCCCCCGGCGCCAGAGATTCGACCCCCCTCCCCCTGCTGGAAGGGCCCCCACGACGGGTCACGTGGGCCACGGTGGCGCGATCACCATCGAGGTGACCCTCCTGCGCCATCCCTCAGGCTGAACGCGCCCTGAGGCCCGCGTTGGCCCTTGCCGTCTCGCGCGCCGTCTTGCGGTTGTGGCACGAGGTGCAAAGCGGCTGCAGGTTGGCCGGATCGAAGCGCGCGCCGCCATCCTTGATCGGCCGCACGTGGTCCACGGCCGCGGCCGGCACCAGGCGCCCGGCGGCCTCGCAAGCCCGGCAAAGCGGCGCCTCGCGCAGCACGGCCGCCCGGGCCGATCGCCAGGCCGCGGATCGGTAGAAGCCGATCTCCTGATCGAAGCCGCGCCGCGCGCGGGCGTAGTCCTGGTGCTGCGAGCCGCGATGCCGATCGCAGAACCCCGGGCTTGCCACCACCTCGGCGCAGCCGGGCTTGCGGCACGGGGTTGGGGCGCGCCGCGGCATCAATGGCCCCCTTCGAAAAATCTTCGATCGGCCCGCAGATTCCGCTTGGCTTCTTCGGCAAAGGAAGCGTTCATCACGTCGCCCGATCAACCCCAACCGAAGGAGCCGCGATGGACCCCACCAAGATCGATGCCCTGGGCACCCGCCTGGCGCAAGCCGCCATGACCGTGGTCGTGCGCACCAGCCGCGAGCAGGTGGCCCGCGCCACCCATGAAGAACTGGATGCCGTGTGCGCGGCCATGCGCGCGCGCAGCCGGCCCGCGATCGATCGCCTGATCGATGACGCCAAGGCCGCGCCCTGGATAGCCGAGGCCGCCTTCACGGCTGCCGCCCTGGACCTGGCGCAGGCCGGCATTGCCGCGTTGCGCCGGCCTTGAAAAAAGTTCGCGAGGCCTCGCAGATTCCGCTTGGCTTCTTCGCAGAACGAAGCGTGAATGCTTTGCATCGCAACCAACCCCGGGAGCCCGGCGCATGAAACCCAAGACCCCCGCAGCCCTTGAAAACCTGCTGCAGCAGATCGCCCAGGAGCACCTCCTGATCGAGACGCTGGAGACCCGCCGAAGCGATCGGCTTGACTTCCACGACGTGGCGGTCTGGGGCGTCAAGAGCGCCCTGCTGGCCGCCTTCGAAGCCGGCCGGCAAGCCGCCCTCACCGATACCGCCACCAACCCCCAACCCTGACCAAGGAGCCTTCCATGACCACGACCAACCTCACCCCGGCCCAGCACGCCATCCTGGCCTACGCCCGCGAGAACGCGGGCGGCCGCATCACCTGGTTCCCCGACCACATCAAGGGCGGCGCCCGCGCCAAGGTCCTCGAAGGCCTTCGCGCCCGGGCCCTGATCGAGCAGGCCGGCGTCGACCTCGTGATCGCGCCCGCGGGCTACGCAGCCCTCGGCGTCAAGCCGCCCAAGGTCGAGGCGCCTGTTACGGACACGCCGGACACCACGGCCGCCGAGCCCGCGCCGCGCCGCACCCGCGACAACAGCAAGCAGGCCCAGGTGATCGCGATGCTCAAGCGCCCCGAGGGCGCCACGATCGCGCAGATCTGCGAGGTCACGGGCTGGCAGCAGCACACGGTTCGCGGCACCTTTGCCGGGGCCTTCAAGAAGAAGCTCGGCCTGGCCTTGGCCTCGGAGAAGGCGCAAGGCGGCCAGCGCATCTACCGGATCGCGGCATGAACCCGGCGGCATCCCAAGACGCCGCAATGCCCGCACGCCGGGCCGTGACCATCGAGTTCGATGGCCGGCCCGTGCAGGCCGAGGACCTCGGGCTGCGCCTGGCCTTCACCCGCAAGCCCGCGCGGCTTGCCGAGGTGGGTGAGGCCGGGGATGGCCAGCCCGAGCCCGTCTTTGTCACCGAGACGATCCGCTTGACTTCCTCGGCCTTCGATGGCTTCGCCATGCGCCTGCTCGCCTCCCAGCCCTGGCTGGCCGGCAAGGGCGGCTACGCGCAGGGCGGCCGGCTTTGCGTTGAGGTCTGCGCGCCGGATCGGCCGACCCTCTTGGTCGACCCCTCGGGCGGGGATTACGCCCGGTACGTAGCACGGCTCGGGTGACCCGAAAAATCTTCGCGCCAGGCGCCGGAAAGCGCTTGGCTTCCTTCGCGTTCAGAGCGTGAATGCTTGTGTCGCAACCACCCCCCACCAAGGACCCCGACCATGAAGACCGAAGCCGATTGGATGACCCAGATCGCCAACCAGAACGCCCGCGAGGCCCTCACGCACGCCCGCGGCACGCTTGCCCGGGCGATGCAGGAGCTCGACGCCTACATCGCCAAGTTCGAGGAGGCCGATGCCCCGGCGCGCAAGGCCGAGGTGCTGAACTGGACCCTGCACCACCTGGCCACCTACATCGCCCCGAACCTGCGCCTGGACCAGATCGCCAACGCCCAGGCCGCCTTCACCCGCCAGGGCCGGTGAGCGCCATGACCGCCAACCGCCCGATCCCCGCCACCCAGAACGACGCCTGGGGCTTCTGGGGCACCCTGGCCGAGCGCGCCGATGCCGCTTGGCCCTTGGCGATGTCGGCCATCTCGGATGCCACCGGCCAGCCCCTTGAACCGGTACGGGCCTTCCTGGACTCCCGCCATGGCCGGCACTTTGCCGACGACGTCCTGAACCAACTTCACGCAGGCCGCGCCCTGCGCAGCGCGATCGACGCCGCCACCCGGCAGTGGATGGGCTGGGCCATCGATCGGCGCACCAGCAAGGACTACGGCATTCCGCGCGGCATGCCCTACCTGATTGGCTTCGTGATCCACTGCGAGATCGGGGAGGAAGCCATGGCGGCTTGATCGCCCAAACCCCGATCCGCGCCCCCACCCGAGATCCGGGTGGGGCTTGCCCGTTCGGGTCCTGCGCCGTTCGACCTGGGGTCGTGCGCCTTCCTGCCGGTGGGAGGTGGTTGCCGTCCGCCCCCCGGTCGCGGCTTATGAGCAGAGGTGGCCTCGGGCCCGAGCACTCTCGGCGCCCACCCCCCGGTCACGGTTTTTCGATGGCGGGCTCGGGCTCAGGGCTGACGGCCTCGATGACCTCTTGCGGGAAGGCCAGGCCCGTTGCGGCATGGACCGCGGTCTTGCCCGTCCAGTCCTGCCAGCGCCGCACGATCACGTCCACGTACTTCGGATCGAGTTCGATGAGCCGGGCACGCCGGCCAGTCTTCTCGCAGGCGATCAGGGTCGAGCCCGAGCCGCCGAAAGGGTCGAGCACCAGGTCGCGTGACTTGCTGCTGTTCTTGACCGCCCGCTCGACCAACTCCACCGGCTTCATGGTGGGGTGCAGGTCATTCTTCTGCGGCTTCTTGATCTGCCAGACATCCCCCTGGTCGCGGTCGCCGCACCAGAAGTGGTCCGCGCCGTCGCGCCAGCCGTACAGGATGGGCTCGTACTGGCGCTGGTAGTCCGAGCGGCCGAGCGTGAAGGTGTTCTTGGCCCAGATGATGAAGGTCGACCACCGGCCCCCCGCACGACGGAACGCCGACTGCAGCGTGTCGAGCTCGGAGGAGCTCATCGCCACGTACACCGCGCCCTTGGTGCGCGCCAGGATGTTGCTGCACGCATCGTGCAGGAACTGCCCGAAGCCCTCGCCCAGGTTGTCGTTGAGGATCGCGCGGTTCTTGCCGCGCAGCTTGTCCTTGGCGCTGTTGGCGTAGTTGACGTTGTAGGGCGGGTCGGTGAAGGTCATGTCCACCAACTCGTCGCCCAGCAGCGCGGCATAGTCCTGCGCCTTGGTTGCGTCGCCGCACAGCAGCTTGTGCTCACCAAGCACCCAAACGTCGCCGGTCTTGCTGACCGGCGTCTCGGGCACCTCGGGCACCGCATCGTCATCGGTGAGGCCTGCCTTGGCCTCGTCGCCGTTGATGAGCGCATCCCACTCCTCGGGGCTGAAGCCCGTGAGGTCCAGGTTGAAGCCCAGCTCGCGCAGCTCGGTCAACTCCAAGCCCAGCAGTTCGTCGTCCCAGGACGCGTTCTCGCCGATCTTGTTGTCGGCCAGGATCAGCGCCCGGCGCTGGGTGTCGGTGAGGTGGGACATGGGCACCACCGGCACCTCGTCCATGCCGAGCTTGCGAGCGGCCAGCAGTCGGCCGTGGCCGGCGATGACGTTGTTCTTGCCGTCCACCAGGATGGGCGCGCCCCAGCCGAACTCACGGATGCTGGCCGCGATCTGCGCGACCTGGGCATCGGTGTGCTGCTTGGCGTTGCGGGCGTAGGGGATCAGCGCCTCGACCTTGCGGTACTCGACAGCGATGGTTTGCATGCGGGCCTGGAAATGAAAAGACCCGCGGCTGTGAGGCGGCGGGTCGAGGGCGGCGCGAGGCGCGCACAGAGCGGGCGCAGAAACGAAAACGCCCGCAGGACAATCCGTGCGGGCGCAACTTCAGCGATTGCCTGAACTCTACGCCATCGATACATACGCGTCAATCATCAAGCGGGGCTCTGGTCGCAATCGGGTCGCGCGAAGGCTTGCTGTAGCCGTAGTGAACGGCCAGCATCCCGAGCGCCGCGACGAGGATCCCCTTGGCCTCGTACTGGTTGAGGATGCGCCCGTTCCAGCCGGCCACGCCTGACCACTCCTTGATGCTGCGCCCCATGCCGGCGACGTGCCACACCGCGCAGCCTCCCGGGCTCGCGATGCCGCCCACCGCGTCCAGCGCCTGGCCAATGCGCTTGCGCGCCCAGGCGCGGCGCTCGGGGATGCTGTCCTGCCAAGCGCTGCGCGGCAGACCGTCCAGCCGCAGGGTGCCCACGCTGTCGAGGTGCGCTGCGACGAAGGTCCTGGCGAAGTCCTGTCCGGCGTCGTGCATCTCGCCGGTGATGGTGCGGTTGCGCAGCAGCAGCCCGAGCGAGTCCACGCAGCGGAAGTGCTCCGTGCGAAACGTGCTGCGCTGCTCCTTGATGCTCAGCCACTCCCCCACCCGCCCGCCGGGCAAGCTCACGAGGTCCCCATGCCGCAGGGCCGGGGCGGCGACCTTGTCTGCGCGCCGCTTAGCCATGACGCAGCCCTCCGCGCCCTTGCTGCGCCAGCGCCCAGTGCAGGACCGCCAGCGCGTCCGCCTCGTTGTCGTCGCCCGGGCGGAACCCCAGGGTCTGCATGGCCGCGATGACCTGCTCCTTGCCGGCGTTGCCCTTGCCCGTGGCGTGGCGCTTGATGGTGGCCACCGGCACACCCTGGTAGGCCACCGCATGTCCCTCGCACCAGGCCGACAACTGGCCCAGGAAGGCGCCGTAGGCGTGCGCAGCGGCCGTGCCCTTGTGCGCCCTGACCTCCTCGAAGTACACGAGGGCGATCGGCCCAGCCACGGTGTGCAGTTCGGACAGCCAGGCCGCGAACCGCAGCATCGGCATGCCACCGCCCTCGAAGCGGCCGGGCCTGAAGAGTTCGGTGCCCGAGCTGATCAGGCCCGAGGCGGCGCACAGAGCCCAGCCGGTGCGCTGGCCCAGGTCGATAGCGAGGATGGGGCTACCGCTCTTGGGCGGTGGGATCGACGTAGCAGGTGACATGGCGTCCTCCAAGGGATCGATGGATCGACCTGGAGGAGCGCTGGCACGGCCGGGTCAGGGCTCGGGCGGCTCCTTCATGTGCGGGGATGGGTTCTTTCAATACTTCATCTTTCAAACCTGGAGCCCGTGAGGGACAGAGTCTCTAGATATTTCAATATTTCATCTTTCAATCTATAGATGCTTCTCTCTGTGTCTGCCTGGTCTCAACGGGCTTCGCGCGCGCACGCGAGGCCGAGGGTGTCTCTGGGACCCCCAATGGATATATGTGTGTCTCCAGGCTCTGAAATTGAAAGAAGTGAAAAGTGAAAGAAGCCCCCGCCGGCTGTGCGCCGGGGGTGCATGAGGGTCAAGGCGGTGCTGCTCACGGCGCGGTCAACCTGATCCAGACGCTGGGCCGCCCGCCCGTCTGCAAGGGCCCCACCTCGATGAGTCCGGCTTCGCTGAGCGTGCGCAGCACGCCGTCTCGCTGGCGGTGGTCCATGAACTGTGTGCGCCGGGTGAAGTCGCTCTTGGACATGCCGGCAGCACCGGCATCGCGCAGGATTTGCAGAGCCCGCTTGTGCTGCTGCTCGACCAGGTTCTCGGACACACGAGCCGAGGCCTCACGGATGGTGAGCTCGGCGCAGTGGCGCGAGAGCATGATCCCCCAGCGGGCGTCGTAGTCCTCGATCTGCGGATCCACCGGGTCGCGTGACACCGCACGGATCAGCGCGAGCTTGGTCGCGTTCTCCTCGATGCGCGCCAGGATGGATGAGAAGCCGGTGCCGCGGGACGTGCGCAGCTTGCCCACCAGTTCCTGATCCAGCGCCCTGAAAGCGGCGCGTGCGGCCGGTGTCATCGGTACCACCCGCGGATCGACCAGCACCTCGTCGACGGCGCCCACATCGGTCAGGTTGCCGTTGAGCTTGCCACCGCCCTGATGGATCAGGATCAGCCGGTCGATCAGGTCCTGCGGCGGATCGATGACGCCGAAGGCCTCGTTGCTGTCGGGAAAGTCGTCCTCGCTTTCCATGATCAGGAAGCGCGCCAGGGACCCGTCGGCCACATTGGAGGCCTGCAGGGCCTGCCAGAAATGCAGCGGCGTGGTGGTGCCGTAGATGCACGCACACGGCTGGTGGATGGCCCGGTGGGCGTCGTTGTGCTGGGTGCTGGCGTACTCCACACCGAAGTAGGTGGTGCCCGAGGTCGTGTAGAGCTCGGTCATCAGGTCCAGGATCTCGCAGACGTACCGCGGCGATCTCTTGCGGTCGGCAGCGGCCGACAAGAACATGCCGAACTCGTCGAGCTGGAACAGGATCGCTGGCTGACGCTGGATGGCGGTCAGCAGACCTGAGCCGGATGCGATCTTGTTGCCGCCCAAGTACTGCAGCAGCCCGGCCTTGCGGAACAACTCGTTGATGACGACGCGGCTGTGGTTCTTTCCGGCACCGCTCTCGGCGATGCCCACCACGTACAGGTTGGAGCGGGTGTTGCTCTCGGTACGGTACTTGCGCCCCATGAGCGCCCCGACGGCGCACAGGCTCGCGCCCAGAGCCAGCACCGGCTGCGGACGCTTGGCCGTGGCCGCCATCAGCACCATCATGTCGGCGATCACCCCGCCCACCTGGTCCCAACCCGCAGGCAGCGGCTTGGGAGGCGGAAGCGCTGGGGGTGTGGTGGCAGACGCCTGCGGTGCCTGCATCGGTACGGGCGCCGGCACCACGCTGATTGGGTTCGCTAACTGCAGCGCCTGGAGCATCTCGCGCGCCGGGTGATGCCCGTTCATCACGATCTCGCCGTTCAGTTGAAGCTCCGGGGGTGGCTCCCAGCCCGCGTCCAGCGCCAACCGGTAGACCGTGCCGGCGCCGATCGTCGTCGGCTTGAAGCTGCGCCAGGCCTTGGCCGTGGTCTTGGGTTCGTTCTTTGCCGAACTGGCCGACCACGCCTCGAAAAGCGGCCAGCCCTCCTCGCCCAGCGCGCCCTTGAGCGCCATGCCCAGGCGCACCCAGCTGTCGTAGTCGAGGTCGGCGTTGACGATGTGCGGCAGGGCCTGGGTGATGGCCTCCAGCGTCCCCCGCTGCTGCCCCGAGGGGGATGCGGGCACGGCCGCCTGCAGGCCCACTCCCAGCGACTTCGGCCGATGCTCAGGCGGCACCAGCTCGTAGGCCTGGCGGGCGAACTCGCGGGCCTGGTCCTCCGTGATCTCGGGCAACTCGTCGATCTGGAGATCGGCCAGCGTGGACACCGGCCACTCGTAGGGCTTGCCGGTGTCGGGGTGAAGCCCGTAGGCGATGAACTGCTGGCCCAGGCCCAGCACCTCAATGGGTGGGTACTTGAAGCCCGCGAAGGGTTCCACAGCCCTGTACACCAGCAGCCGCTTGGGGGCGTTGCCGATCCGGACCGCCGGGGTATCGCCCAGCAGTTGCTTGGCTAGCCCCTCGATGCGCAGAGCAACCTCGGCGGAGAAGTCGACATCGATGTCGATGCCGATCACCCGGCCTGCGGCCACCCCCACGCCGGCACCCGGCCAGTCGGCCCAGAGGTCGACCTCGTGATCAGTGGTGTCGCGCTGGCAGTGACGGCTCCACTCAGGGTAGTCGTGCCACGCCCCGCGGCGGAAGCGCCCGGGCTTCTTCGTGTTGGGCTGAATCGGCAGGATCGCAAAGCCCTGGTCGATGAGCGTGGCCCCCAGCTGGGCCATGTAGTTGGTGTGGGTCATGGCCGCCTTCAAAAGGGGGGGTCGTCGGCATAGGCCCGGCGCAGCACATCCTGGAACTCGGTGACGATGACGTCGACCAGACGCCCCCATTCCTCCGCTGTCCAGGCCACCAGGTCCGTCTTGCCGGTGAGCTCGACATAGACCCCTCCGGCCTGGGCGGCTGCCTCCAGCGCTGCCTCTTCGTGTTTGTTCGGATCGATCATCCCTTTGAGCCTCCGGGCCAGGTCCATGCAACGCATCGAGCACAGCTTCACGCTGGATGCCTCAACGCCAATGAGGACCGGCGCGAACCCGAAGCCACGGGCATCGCGCCGGCAGATGGCGCACAGCACTTAGAACCGCGCTGCGACGACTTCGGTGAACCGGCCGCTGGGCCGCACGGCGATCTCAGCCGGCGGCCTGAGCCGCGTGCGCAGCGCCAGGGCCTCGTCCACGAGCTGCGGAACCGGCAAGCCAGGGGCGCGCCGGGCCCACCAGGACACCGCCTTCTGGCGGGCGTAACCGGGGTGCTCGAAGCAAACCCACTCGCTGTGGCTGCACAGCCCGGTGAGGTAGTCCACGCGAAGCGACGGCGGCTTGCCGGGCTTGTCGTGGCGCGCGTACTTCACGCCGGTGACCGGCAACCACTGCGACTTGCCTGAAGACAGCACGTCCAGCGTGCTGGCCTGCGCGTCCAGCTGGACCCGGGGCGGCGGGAACAGGTGGCCGCAGTCCGGGCACTCGCGCACGGCGGCATGCACCACGCTATTGCACTCCGGGCAGGCCTTGGTCGGCGCCTCCCCATCCTCGCCCGCCTTGGGGCGCTTGGGCTTGATGGCGTCGATGGGACCGTGGCGGGCGATGTTGCCGGCGAAGTCCAGCACCAGGCAGTCCTCCTTGCCCGGCGCCAGCCGGCAGCCACGGCCGACGATCTGGACGTACAGGCCGGCCGACTTGGTGGGTCGAAGCATTGCGATCAAGTCCACGCCCGGGGCGTTGAAGCCCGTGGTCAGGACGTTGGCGTTGGTCAGGCAGCGGATGCGGCCGGCCTTGAAGTCGTTGATCAGGGCCTCGCGCTGCGCGCTGGGGGTGTCGCCGACGATGGTGTCGCAGGTCACCCCACGCGCGCGGATGGCGTCGCGCACGTGGTGGGCGTGGTCCACCCCCGCGCAGAACACCAGCCAACTCTTGCGGTCTTCACCAAAGGTGACGATCTCGTCCACGGCCGCCTGAGTGATGGAGTCCTTGTCCACCGCCGCCTCCAGTTCCTTGGCGATGAACTCCCCGGCGCGTGTGCCAACCCCGGTGACATCGATCTGCGTGGCCATGGGCTTGGAGATCACCGGGGCAAGGTAGCCGTCGTCGATCAGTTCGCGCACCGAGGCCTCGAAGGCCACGTCGGTGAAGATCGCGTCCTTGCCCTCGTGCAGCAGGCCGGAGTCCAGCCGGTACGGCGTGGCGGTCAGGCCGATGACTTTCATGGCCGGGTTCAGGCGTTTGAGGCCGTCGAGGAAGCGCCGGTACATGGTGTTGCTGGAGCGCGGGATGAGGTGGGCCTCGTCGATCAGCACCAGGTCGCACTGCTGCACGTCGTAGACGTGCTTGTGGATGGACTGGATCCCGGCGAACAGGATCGGGGACCTCAGGTCGCGCTGCTTCAAGCCTGCGGAATAGATCCCCGCGGGGGCGTCGGGCCACAGCCGCATGAGCTCCGCATGGTTCTGCTGGATCAGTTCACGCACGTGGGTGACCACCAGGATGCGCTGGTCGGGGTAGGCCTTCAGCACGCCCTCGATAAAGGTGGCCATGACCAGGGACTTGCCGCCGGCCGTCGGGATGACGATCAGCGGGTTGCCAGACTGGTTTGCGAAGTAGCTGTAGATGCCGTGGATGGCACCGCTCTGGTAGGGGCGAAGGGTCAGGCTCATGGGGCAGCTCCGTAAAGTTCAGGTTCGTACTTGTTCATACCGGCGTCGCGCCAGCGATTCCCACCGGGCAGCAGGTACTCGACCCAGTCGGGCCCGGCGTCGACCTGCTCGCCAGGCACCAGCGCCGGCAGGTACAGGTGGTTCTCGCAACCGGCGTGTTGCTCGGCCTCGGACAGCGAGCGCTGGTGGCGCTCACACATCCAGCCGCCGTCCACAGGCGTGGCGTGCAGGCAGGTGCGGCAGTTCACCGCCGCGCTCGTCTGCCCGTGGCACACCGGGTTGTGGTCGCACATGCGGCACTGGTACCAGGCCGGGTCCTCGCTGATGCGCGGCCCGGGCTGCGCGGCAAAGATCACCCGGCCGGCCTTGTCGAGCAGCGCCTGCGCGTAGGTGGCGTCCACCTCGATGCGCTCGACATAGACGTCGTCGCTGTCCTTGTTGACGGCCACGTACATGCCGCGGGTCAGACCGCCCAGGTGCATGTAGATCTGCATCTGGGCGTAGTGCTGCGGCTTGCTCTCGCGGACCTTCTTGGCCACCAGATCCGCGAAGCTCTTGGCCGCGTGGGTCTTGAACTCCAGCAGGTGCCAGGTGCGCGGCGCCTCCAGCAGGCCGAGTGCCACGCCGTCCATCGAGCCGCCGAAGTGGCCGCCATGGGCCTGGACGCGGAACTGCCGGCCGGTCTCGGGGTCCACCTCCAGCACGGTGGCACCGGTGCGGCGCAGGTTGCGCACGAGGCGCGCTTCCTCCAGCTGGCCGGTCTCGAAGAGGCGCAGCACCCGTCCGGGAAACCGGGCCGGCGTGGTCCATCGGAAGTCGAACCACAGCGCGCGCTCGCAGTCCTTGCCGATGAGCGAGGCGCCCAGGTGCGAGCGAAAGCCCGATCCTGAGTCCTCCTCATACCCCCGAAAGATGGCCTCCCGTGTGGGGCACTCGATGGTGGGAAGCTCAGCCATGCCGCACCTCCACTTGGGGGAAGGCAGCGGCGGCCTGGCGCGCGCGCTCCAGCGCCTGCGCCCAGCCCTGCTCGTCGTAGTCGGCCCGCAGCACGCCGATCAAGGCGTCCTTGAAGGCGTCGCGCGGATTGCCGCCGGTCAGCCGTTGAATCTCGGCTTGCAGCAGCGCCATCTCGCGCCGCTTGAACCGCAGCGCCGTGCTGGCGCGGTGGAACCAGTCCGGATCCAAGGCCTTCTTCTCGGCCTGACGGCGAAGATCGTCCGTGGCGATCTGGATGCGGATGGCCGCGGCCTCGTCTTGCAGCACCATCAGGCGGTCGCGGCAGCCCTGCACCGTGTCGGGCAGGACGACCGACGAACCCTCGATGTGAGCGTCAAGGTTGTCGTCGTTCATGCCGGCAACTCCGATCAGGCCTGACGCTTCCAGGGCAGCCCGCCCACCGCCGGGGCTGCAGGAGCAACAGGGGCCGTGTTGGCTGCTGCAGCGCCAGGTGCGCCCACGGTGCCCATGCGCGAAGCCACCGGTGCCGCCGGAGAAGTCGAATACCCGGGAGCCGTACCAGGCGCCCCGGAGCGCGGCAGGTAGCGCATCGAGTTGCTTTCGCCGTAGCCGCCGCTGGGCGGGCGCACCCGCACGTCGGCGATCAGCGGGATCAGGTGCAGCTGCTCGGAGTTGTTGACCTGCAGCTTGCCCACGGCCCGGCACAGCGACGAGAGCGTGCGCTGGGCGATCTGCACGGCGTCTGGGTTCGCGTTGACCAGGTTCAGCCGGTCGAAGAGCTTGCGGCCGGCGTACTGGCCTTCCAGCACGTCGAGCTCCAGATACAGGTACTGGCCCCGGCCGTCCTTGGTCGGGCGCATCTCGCTGAAGATGATCTGCACCAGGTACTTACCCGGCGGCAGCACGTCGTAGTTGCTCATGGGCTCCACGGAGGAGGCGTCGAAAGTCTGTCCAAGCAATGCCATTTCAGGGTTCCTTTACGGTGAGGTGGTGAGCGGGGTTCAGGGTCAGGCGGGGGTCATCTGGGCTCCGAGGAGGCTTGCCTGCAGCGCCTCGGGCATGGCCTGCGCAAAGGCCTGCCACTGCAGCGGCAAGGTCTCGGGCAGCGCATATCGGTTCTTGGCGAGGAACGCCGGGCGCTCGACGGTGTGCATGACGCGCTCACCGGAGCCCACGGCGCGGTTGATCTTCTTGTTGAAGCCAACGTCGGCCTTCACCGTGCTGATGCGGTAGTTCGCAAACAGCACGATGTCGGAGTGCTCCTGCAGCAGCGCCGCGGCGCGCGAGTGCAGCTTGATGACGTACCTGTCGAATGGATCGTGCTCGGGCGAGTCGAAGCGCTTGATGTCGGTGTGAGCGATCTGCACCACCGTCATCCCGCGCTCGTCACGCAGGGCGTTCAGACCGTCGAGGTACTGGCGCCAGAGGTTCAGCGCCGCGACATAGCCCTTGCCGTAGCCAGCGTCCTCGATCGAGTTCCAGCCGTTGTCCCGGCAGGCCTTGGCCCAGACCAGCGGCTCCAGCCAGTCCACGCTGTCGACGATCACCGTCTGGAAGTCGTGGTCCTCGGTGTAGAGCGCGGCCAGCCCCTCGATGACCTGATCGAAGGTGCGCGCCAGCGGAAAGTGCGGCACGTCAAGCGTGCCCAGCCCGTCCTCGGTCTGGATCACCACCGGCTTGCTGGCCCCGGCGGCGAAGGTGGTCTTGCCCACCCCGGCCACGCCGTGGATAAGGATGCGGGGCGGCTTGGGCGCGATGGCCCGCGTCAGTTGTGACAGAGCGAGCGCCATCACTGCACCTCCCCGAAGCGGGTGTCGTTAGCGGCGGCCGGGACGGGCCCTGCGTGGACGACCTCCAGCTTGTAGGTGGGCTTGCCGGTTCGCACAGTGCGCGCAGGCTCGAAGAGCTGGCGTACAGCCGGCGGCCAGGCCGTGTACTTCGCCTCGGCGACCTTGACCTCGATGCCGATGTAGTCCTCGGGGTTCTCCCCCCAGCGGCGCAGCGCCTCGACTGCGTCCTTGAGCTTGGCCTGGTCGTACTCGACCTTCTTCGGCAGGTCGGCGATCACGGTGTGGCCCTCGACCTCGAAGCGCACGGTGCCGGTGGTCTTGCCGCCCTGCTGACGCAGCGCAGCGGCCTGGGCGCTCAGGCGACGGTCGTGTTCACCGTGCAGCGCGAGCTTGTAGAGGCGGCAGGTCTCCTCGGCCTCGCACACGGCCTGGTGGTAGGCGTGCAGTTCGGCCAGCGGCAGCGCTGCCAGGTTTGCCGCGCTGAGCTGGCCCAAACGGTCCAGCGCGTTGATGGTGTGGGTCATCGGGGCTCCTTTGCTCAGTGGGAGGTTCGGGTGGCGGGGGAAGAGGTGTCGGGGCGCTGGCGCAGCCGCGTGCGGATCTGCGGCGGGGCCAGGGGCGTGGCTGCCCGCACGGCGAGGTAGCGGTAGTGGCCCTCTCCGACCTTCTGGCTGAAGAGGTGCACCAGGCCCAGCTCGCAGGCAATCCAGGCGCGGCGGGCCATGGCGTGCAGGCGAGCCCGGTCCTTGGGCGGCAGCGCACTGGACAGCTCCGAGCGGTCCACGAGCAGGTGGCCCTCGTGGTACTTGATGGCGTGCCCGGCGCGGGCGTCGGCGATCCAGTCGCACAGCGCCGCCTCCGTGACCGGGTTAGGCGGCTCGTACACCGTCTGCACCGTCAGCGCGCTGCCCTGCGGGTCGAGCTGGAAGTGGTTGCGGGTGGCGTTGAGGAAGTCTTTTGGGGCGAGCAAGGCAATCTCCGGGCGTGAGTTGGCCCACCACCGTCGCCCCAAGGGGCGCGGCGTTCGAGGGTCTTAAAGGTTCTTACCGGTCGAGGGGGCTGGTCTTCTCAGCCGCCTCGCGATCGGTCAGGCAGCCGCCCGGATGCCGAACATGCGCAGGTGCATTTGGATGTCGGCAACGCGGCGATAGAAGGTGGCGCTGGACATTCCAGATTCGCCACACGCTGCAGGCAGGTCTGCGTGCTTGCACAGCAGATCAAACAACGCGCTCTGATCGCTATCCATGTGGGAGATGGCGACGCGCAGGTCATGGAGCGCCATGCCTTCAGTGAACAGGTCGAGGTCCTGATTACCATGACACTGTGCCTGGTCGACAAGGTCTTCCAGGCCATCCATGGCCTGAGGATCATTCGCCGCCTCGGCAAGCGGCGCGTCACCAAACAGCATGCGGTGGCTGATGAGGTCATGGACAAGCTCACCGATTCGGTTCTTGCTGACCATGCCTGTGAATGTTCCGGCGGCACCCCTGGTCGCGTCATATCGCGGGTGCCGTTTCACCAGTTCAAGCAGCAGTTCCTGCTCCATGTCCTCGCGCTCGGCGGCAGACAGCCCGTACCGTGCGGCAGCCTGGGCTACATGAACCCTGGCCGCAATCAGAGCGGACTCCAGGTATTGCGGTGCGGCATCAACTGGCGACATGACACTTCCTTTTTCGTCTTGTTCAACACGCAGCCATTCCACCGGACTTGATCCCTGAAATCACCGCAACTGCGATGGGGCTCACCGCAACTGCGGCACCCCGACTCCCTTCTGCATCCTCAACTGCCCAGGCTCCTTCGGGCCGCGGCAAACTTCTCTTCGAGCCCACGTTTGGAAATGCCATCGCGATTCCCATACGTGGCGACCAGGCAATCGATCAGTGACCCTTGGCTGGTGAAGACCGAGTGCGGCTTGCCAGATGGGGCGTTAGAGAGAAAGAGATCGAGCATGGCGCCGATGATGTTCAGGTAGGTGGTTTCTGCCCTCTGGCCGAGCGGCGTGGCGCTGGCCGCCGGGGCCGTGAGCCGAGTTACCTCCTTCGCCAAAGAGTCGCGGTCGGACTTCAGCTTCCGGTACTCCTCCACGGCGTTGTCGACCCGGACTTTCAGTGCGTCCCGATCGGCCTGGAGCGAGCGGTAGGTGTCTGCGCTGATGGCTTTGTGGGTGTCCCGCTCGATTTCATCGAACAAGAAGGCAGGCTTGTCCGACGGGAACTCGGCTGCGATCCAGTCCTTCAGGTGCTGGCGCGACACGTGCCTCCTGTCGGGAGCAACGTGTTCCGTGACGACCTTGCCGTTTTCCCGGCTGCAAGGGAGCACGCCATTCACGATCGCGTCATGAATGGCCCTGCACCTGGGCTCCATGCAGCGGATGTAGGGGTGCTTGAGGACGCCCTTGACCACCTCCGTGCACTGGGCGAAGTGCTCCTCAAGTTCCTCCGGTGGAATGCCGCACCAGAGGGCGGCTGCAACGGGCACGCGGTAGACCGAAAAGTAGGCCTGCACGGCGCCACAGCTGTCGTTCTCCCATGGCTTCTTCATTGTGTTTCTTCCCTGATTCAATTCGTCACGCCTCGACGCTCAGCGGGGCAGGCGCAGCCTCTTGCAAAGGTCAGCCCTGCCCCGACTCAAACGACGTTCACTCTTCCTCAGCCGGCTCAGCTGTCGGCACGTTGGGCACCATGTCCTTGGCCCCGATCTCGATGGCTCGGGCCTGGAGCTGGCGGAAGGTGCTTTGCTGAATGCGATCCCGGAGATCCCAGACAACCTTGTGCGGGTTGAAGAGCAGGACGAAGTGGAACGGCCCAGCGGGCCCTTCCTTGGCGTCAATGAAGCCCAGGTCAACCAGCGAGCGCATGCGGTCCTTCCAGGTGCTCAGCGCCCGTTCGCCCGTGAACCCCGCCTCGAACGCAAGAGTCCCCGGGTTGTCGATGACCAGCATCGAGTGGTCGAAGGTCCGGCACCACATGACGAAGTACGTCATGCCCGCGGGCTTGTTCTTGGTCTGCGCGTCGATGATGTTCATGATCAACGGCAGCGTTCGCGGGATCGGGGTGAAGCCGCTGGCCGAATTTCGGTTCCACAGCTTCTTCTCGTCCAGATCGGGCCAGCAGCTGTCTCGCAGCGCCTTGGCTTTCTCCTGGGCCTTGCTGACTTTCTTGGCGGCAAAGGAATTCATCGGGGCTTGCTCTCGTGGTTGGTGTCCATAGTCGATATTCTGACTGAACGGACTACCAACCCGCAAGGAGAGAAGCGGCGTAACTTGCGTCGGGTGAACGAGGTTCTACGGCAACTCAGATGTTGAGTAGATCACTTACAACAACCAGACAAGAGTCCTGATGTTGAGTTTGTCGACCACAAAAATGTCTTTTCTTATACGAATCAATGACTTAGAAGATTTTTGCTGTTATCTAAGTAATCAACGTCATCAAGTTTCCCCGTAATCTAAGTTGTCCCGTCAGCCCGGCCGGGTCGGTCGCCTCTGGGCTCGAAGCACTCATCAGCGCTTCCACGGCGGCCCTTCGCCCCCATGCAAGGCGCGCCAGCGGCAGGCAGACAGCCCTGCTGAGAAAACGCGTGGCCTGCGCCGGTATGAACCTGCATGAGCCCCCTACGCCCCGCACCCCGCTCCGCACCCCGCACAGGCCGCCGCCCGACCCAGCCCGAGTCGCCCGTCGCCGTCATCGGCGCCATCCTCGCCCTCGGCGTGGTGCGCCTGCTCCAGCGCCAAGCTCGACTTGATAACCGTCCCGAACAGAGCGTTAGTACCGGGGTGTTGACCACCCAGGAGACAGTTCGTGACTGACAGCATCGTGGCGCGCGTCGCCGCCCTCAGGACCACACCGGTCCAAGACCTCAAGCGCATGTGGCGCGAGTTCTTCGACCAGGAGGCCCCGCCCTTCAACCGCCGGTTTCTGGAAGCCCGGCTGGCCTACCGCATCCAGGAACTGGCTCATGGCGGCCTGCGCCAGGAGACCATCAAGCGCCTGGACAGACTCGGTGAGCAGCTCGACGGCGGCAAGACCGCCCTGCGCCGCCGTCGGGTCGACGGCCGACCCCTCGCCGGCACCCGGCTGCTGCGCGAGTGGGAGGGCGTGACGCACGAGGTTCTCGTGGGCGTCGACTTCTTCGAGTACCAGGGCCGCCGCTACACCTCCTTGTCCAGCGTGGCCCGAGGCATCACCGGCACCCAGTGGAACGGCTGGCGGTTCTTCGGCTTCCAGTCCGCAAGGGGCCTGTCGTGAACGCCGCCCGCAAACTGCGCTGCGCGGTCTACACCCGCAAGAGCAACGCCGAAGGGCTGCAGCAGGACTTCAACTCACTGGACGCCCAGCGAGAGGCCTGCGAAAGCTACATCGCCAGCCAGCGGTCCGAGGGCTGGGTGGCGCTTCGCGAGCGCTACGACGACGGTGGGTTCTCGGGCGGCAACATGGAGCGGCCAGGCCTGAAGAGCCTGCTCGAAGATGTCCGCAACGGCCTGGTCGACGTGATCGTGGTCTACAAGATCGACCGCCTGTCGCGCTCGCTGGCCGACTTCGCCAAGCTGGTGGAGCTCTTCGACGAGCACAAGGTCACCTTCGTCTCGGTCACGCAGTCGTTCAGCACCACCACCTCGATGGGGCGACTGACGCTGAACATCCTGCTGAGCTTCGCGCAGTTCGAGCGCGAACTGTCTGGCGAGCGCGTGCGCGACAAGATCGCCGCCTCACGCCAGCGCGGCATGTGGATGGGCGGGATGCCGCCTCTGGGCTACGACGTGGTCGAGCGCAAGCTCGTCATCAACCCCGACGAGGCCCGGCTGGTGCGTGAGATGTTCACCCGGTTCGCACAGGTGCCGTCCATGGACACGCTGATCCGCGACCTGCGAGCGCGCGGCGTCACCTCGAAATCCTGGACGACGAAGAAGGGCGTGACTCGGCCGGGCCGGCTGATCGACAAGGCCTACGGGTACTACATCTTCAACAACCCGCTGTACATCGGCCTGGTCGCCTACAAGGGGCAGAGCTACCCCGGGCAGCACGAGGCGATCGTCACCCAGGATGCCTGGGACCGGGTGCAGGAGCACATCAAGTCGGGCTGCCTGGCCAACAAGGGCGCCCATGCCGTGCGCTTCTCCAAGGCGCCGTCGCTGCTGCGTGGGCTGCTGTTCTCGGAGCAGGGCCGAGCTTTCACGCCGGGCTACACCTGCAAGGGCACCAAGCACTACCGCTACTACGTCAACACGGCCGCCATCAAGATCGGCACGCACGCCTGTGAGATTCGCCGGCTGCCGGCCGGGGAGATCGAGGCAGCGGTGCTCGACCAGATCAAGCAGGTGCTGCGCACGCCGGAGATCCTGGCCAGGACCGTGCGCGAGGCCAAGGCCATGGAAGACGGTGTCGGCGAACCCGAGACGATTCAGGCCCTGCGCTCCATCGAGGAGGTCTGGGAGGAGCTCTTCCCCGCGGAGCAGTCAAAGATCGCCCACACCCTCATCGAGCGGATCATCGTCCGGCCGGACGGGGTGACCATCAACTGGCGGGCCGGCGGCATTGACGCCCTGCTGCGGTCGGCGCTACCGGCGCCTGACATGATGAAGGAGGCAGCATGACTGCTGGAGACCAGGCACCGACGCTGCAGACCAACTTGCCCATGACGTTTCGCCGCCGCGGCGGCAAGGCGGTGATCGTCCTGCCCGATGGCTCGCGCGCCGTAGGCAAGCCGGCCATGACCATCGACAACACGATGATCAAGCTGATCGCCCGGGCACACCGGTGGCAGCAACTGCTGCTGCAGGGCGTCTACGCCTCGATCGAGGAGTTGGCGGAGGCCGAGGCGATCAACCCGTCCTACGTGAGCCGGGTGATGCGCCTGGCCTGCCTGGCGCCGGAGATCACCGAGGCGATCCTGGAGGGCCAGCACCCGGCCCACCTCACGGCCAAGGAACTGCTGGCACCGTTTCCACTGGACTGGGCGGGCCAGCGGGCGCACTTCAAGCTGGGCTGAACCGCCGGTTGCTCCCAGGCCGGCCGTCTACCTGAAGACCAGGTAGAGCACGACCGCGATCAGCACCATCCAGACCACCCCTCGCCAGGGCTTGCCGCGGTAGGGCTCGGCCGGCGCAGGCTCCGCCCCATCCACTAACGTCTGCCGGTAGGACAGCCCCGTTCCGGGCGCACCCACCGTGCCGGTGACTTTGTCACCCCGAACGTTGACCGACGCACCGGGCCCGCCGACCGTCCAGGAGGCGCCCGACTTGCTCAAGTTAAGGGTTAACCCTTTGAAGATGCGGATGCGCTTCTGAAATCGGAACCCCATGGCGGACCTCCCGTAACGCTGTTGTAGCCTGGAACAAGCTCACCTGGTGAGCCAGCCAAGACTGAAACTTGGGAGTCGTGGCCCTCCCCTCCGGCGGGATTGTCCCAAGCGAGCGCTGGTGACACCCCCAAGCCGGCCCTCTCGCCGCTCAAGCATGCCGACAGCTAACGCCCCGGCGAGAGTTATCATCAAAATGCGCCGCATGTAGCATCTTTATGCTACTGCTTGACGTTCGATTTGGATGTTCGTATGCTTCCGCAAAAGCTACGGAAACCAACACACGAACATGTCCAGCGACCGACTCCCGGAGATGACTCAGGCGCAACGCGACCGGCTCGCGTTCGTTGAGCTGCGCCTGCGGTTCGTTGGCGAGATCCGCCGCCAGGATCTGGTCGCCCGCTTCGACATCCAGGCGGCAGCCGCCACGCGCGACATCGCGCAGTACAAGGAGCTGGCGCCGCGCAACCTTGAGTACGACACCAAGGGCAAGGTCTACGTCCGGGCCTCCTGGTTCCGGCCGCTGTTCGACTTTCCCGCCGAGCGCGTCCTGACCTGGCTGTCGGATGGTTACGGCGACGGCGAGCCGATCCGCTGGAAGGGCGTCGTCCCGCAAGAAGGCACCGCCCTGCCGGGCCAGCTCGACCTGGAGATGCTTTCCGTCCTGACGCGGGCGATCCACCGCAAAGCCTCTGTCGAGGTCTCGTACCGCGCGTTGTCGAGCGGGCTGACCACCCGGGAGATCGTGCCCTTCGCGCTCGCCGACAACGGCCAACGCTGGCACGTGCGCGCTTTCGACCGCCGCAGCGGCGAGTTCCGAGACTTCGTCCTGGCGCGCCTGGCCGACGCCAAGATGCTGCCCGGCCCAATCAACGAGCACGAGCTGCCTACACAGGACATCCAGTGGAACCGGGTCACTGAGCTCGATCTGGTGCCGCACCCGGCCAACGTCCAGCACCCCGACACCATCGAAGCCGAGTACGGCATGGAGAACGGTGTGCTCAAGGTCCGGGCCCGTGCCGCGATGGCTGGCTACCTGCTGCGACGCTGGAACGTCGACTGCACCGAAGACCACAGCCTCAAGGGCGGCGAGTTCCACCTCTGGCTGCGCAATCGCCAGGCCCTTTACGGCGTGACGAACCTGATCCTTGCGCCGGGCTACGAAGGCCACGGCGACGAGTGATGACGCACATGGTCTGCATCGCCCCCAACCCCCACGCCCAAAAGGAGCCCCACTATGGCTAAGCCCCCGTCCAACCACGGCAAGCAATGGACGTCTACCGACGTCGCGCAGCTCAAGCAGCTTGCGAAGGAGAACACGCCCACGCGCGTCATCGGCCTGAAGATGGGTCGGACCGAGGACTCCGTGCGTGCCAAGGCCGGCGAGAACAGCGTCTCCCTGAAGCCCACCAACCAGTCGCCGTACAACCGGCGCAAGCCCTGATCCATCGGGACCGAAACGACAAGGGGCGCACCGTGCTGAAGCTTGAACAGATCCAGAAGAACGCGGCCATCTCGGGCCTGGAGCCCGGGCATGTCGTGCGCATCGTCACGACCGAGCCGGTCGGTGACAACGCCCTCACCGTCTACTACAAGACCGCCGACGGCAAGCTGCTAGAGCGGATGCTGTTCCGCACCGACGAGGCCAAGCTGTCGCTGGCTGAGGCGGGACGCCCCTGGGCCTTCGATGCGCCGGGCGAGGAGTTCAAGCTCGCCGCCGAGGCCTACCGCATCAACCTGGCCCACCTGTTCGATCCGATGATGGCAGTGCACACGTCGAACGTGGAGCCGCTGCCGCACCAGATCACCGCGGTCTACGAATCGATGCTGCCACGCCAGCCCCTACGCTATGTGCTGGCCGACGACCCCGGAGCGGGCAAGACCATCATGGCCGGGCTTTTCATACGCGAGCTCTTGATGAGGTCAGACGCCAAGCGCGTCCTAATCGTCGCCCCGGGCAGCTTGGTGGAACAGTGGCAGGACGAGCTGTTTGAAAAGTTCGGTCTGTCGTTCTCTCTGTTCTCCCGGGAGCAGGTTGAACAGTCGCGCAGCGGCAACCCCTTCGACGACCTTGATCTGATGGTCGCCCGAGTTGATCAGTTGGCGCGGGCGGAGGACCTGCAGGAGAAGCTTCGCCTATCCCATTGGGACCTTGTTGTCGTCGATGAGGCTCACAAGCTTTCGGCGAACTACTTCGGCACCAAGGTCAACAAGACCAAGCGTTTCCAGCTCGGTGAGCTTCTGGGCTCCATCACGCGGCATTTCTTGCTCATGACGGCCACGCCGCACAACGGAAAGGAAGAGGACTTTCAACTCTTCATGTCCTTGCTGGACTCAGATCGCTTCTACGGGAAGTTCCGCGACGGTGCGCACAAGGTCGACGTCAGCGACCTCATGCGCCGCATGGTGAAGGAAGACATGCTCCGCTTCGACGGAACGCGCCTTTTCCCACCTCGGCTGGCCTATACCGTCAACTACAAGCTCTCGGACTTGGAGGCTGCGCTCTACGCCTCCGTCACCGAGTACGTCCGCAACGAGTTCAACAACGCGGAGAAGCTCGCCGACGGCGGCCGCAAGGGGACAGTCGGCTTCGCCTTGACCTCATTGCAGCGGCGACTGGCTTCAAGCCCAGAAGCCATTTACCAGTCGCTCAAGCGACGCCGCATCAAGTTGAAGCGTCGAGTCGAGGAGGAGAAGCTTGGACAGCGTGGCAGGTCACTTGCTGAGACATTGATCGGGATGCCCTCCAACGGTGCCCCTGAGGACATCTGGGAGTCAGCAGACTCGATGACCCCGGACGACTACGAGAACTTCGAGGAGGAGGTTGTTGACCAAGCGACTGCCGCCCAGACCATCCAGGAGTTGGAAGCCGAGATCGTTATCCTGGAAGATCTGGAGGAACAGGCCCGTCAGGTCGTCCACTCTGGTCAAGACCGGAAGTGGGATGAGCTATCCCGCCTGCTGCAGGACACGCCTGAGATGCATGACGCCGCTGGTCGGCAACGCAAGCTCATCATCTTCACAGAACACCGGGACACGCTGAACTACCTGGCAACCAAGATCCGTGGGCTGATCGGCAGCGAGGAGGCAGTGGTTCTCATCCACGGCGGCGTCAAGCGCGAAGAACGGCGCAAGGTGCAGGAGATGTTTCGCAACGACCCGGCAGTGCGTGTCCTCGTCGCGACCGACGCTGCAGGCGAAGGCGTGAACCTGCAAAACGCCAACCTGATGGTCAACTATGACCTGCCCTGGAACCCGAACCGACTGGAACAGCGCTTCGGCCGCATCCACCGCATTGGCCAGACAGAGATTTGCCACCTGTGGAACATGGTCGCGTCAGAGACGCGAGAGGGCGATGTCTTTCAACGCCTGTTCGAGAAACTGGAGATCGAGCGAGAGGCCCTCGGCGGGCGTGTCTTCGACATCCTGGGGGAGGTCTTTGAAAACCGTAGCCTGAAGGATCTGCTGATCGAAGCCATACGCTTCGGGGCTGACCCGCAGGTTCAGGCAGATCTGCGACGCAAAGTTGAGGGCGCACTCGACACGGCCCACCTGTCCGAGATCCTGAAGCGCAACGCGCTGTGCGAAGAGGTGATGGACGAGAAGCGCCTCTTCGCCGTCAAGGAAGAGATGGAGAAGGCCGAAGCCCGCAAGCTGCAGCCCTTCTTCATCCGCTCGTTCTTCAGCCAGGCCTTCCAGCAGTTGGGCGGCGAGTTGCGCCCGCGCGAGCCTGGGCGCTACGAGATCACCAACGTCCCGGCGATCATTCGCGAGCGTGACCGCCAGATCACCGGCCGCGACCGACGCAATGCCGATCCGGTGCTGCGCCGCTACGAGCGCGTTTGCTTCGAGAAGCAGTTCGTCCGTTTGACGGATCGCGTAGGCGCGCCGATGGCCAGCCTGCTGCACCCCGGCCACCCGCTGATGCAGTCGGTGACCGACCTGGTGCTCGAAGCCCACCGCAACAAACTCAAGCAGGGCGCCGTGCTGGTGGACCCTGCCGACATGGGTCTCACGCCGAAGGTCATGTTCATCATCGACCACTCGGTGAAGGAAGGCGCCGATCCGGTGCACGTCGTCTCGCGCCGCATGCAGTTCGTCGAGATCGACCCCAAGGGCAACGCCATCAACGCGGGCTGGGCGCCGCACCTGGACCTGGAGCCTCTCGCCCCCGCCAACATGGCGCTGATCGAGGACGTGCTCGCCTCCCCCTGGATCGCCAAGGATCTGGAGCAGGTAGCGCTGGCCCACGCATCCACGCACCTGGTGCCCGAGCACTTCGACGAGGTGCGTGCGCGCCGAGAAAAGACGGTCGACAAGACGCTGGCGGCCGTGCACGAGCGCCTGGTCAAGGAGATCAACTTCTGGTCCGACCGCTACATCAAGCTGCAGGACGATATCGCCGCCGGCAAGGACGTGCGCCTGACGCTGGAGAACGTCCGCCGCACCATCGACGACCTGACCGCCCGCCGCGAAACACGGGAGAAGGAGCTGCTGGCCATGCGCCATGTGATCTCCGCCACGCCGGTGATCCTCGGCGGCTCACTCGTCATCCCTGCCGGCCTGCTGCTGCAGCGCAAAGGCCAGCCGGGCTGGACGGCTGACGCCGCGGCACGGGCCCGGGTCGAGCAGATCGCGATGCGCGCCGTGATGGAAGCCGAACGTGCGCTCGGCCACGACGTCATCGACGTGTCGGCCGACAAGTGCGGCTGGGACGTCACCAGCCTGCCCAAGGCGCTGGATGGCCGCCTGCCGCCATCCCGCCACATCGAGGTCAAGGGCCGCGCCAAGGGCCAGAACACGATCACCGTCACGCGCAACGAGATCCTCTACGGCCTCAACCAGTCCGAGAAGTTCATCCTGGCCATCGTGATGGTCGACGGCGAACAGCACGAGGGGCCGTACTACGTGCGGCAGCCTTTCACTCAGGAGCCCGACTGGGCCGTGACCAGCATTAACCTCGATCTCGATCAGTTGCTCGCCCGCGCGCAGCCAGCCTAAAGGAACAACAACACATGGCCACCATCAAGGCACCCAAGAAGCTCATCGAGGTCGCGCTGCCGCTCGATGCCATCAACGTCGCTGCTGCACGCGAGAAGTCGATTCGGCATGGGCATCCGTCAACACTGCATCTCTGGTGGGCGCGGCGCCCGCTCGCTGCGGCGCGCGCGGTGATCTTTGCTCAGATGGTCAACGATCCCGGCTACCAGCAAGGCGGCGGTTTTCGCTACGGCGTGAATAAGGAGAAGGCGACTCTTGAACGCGAGCGCCTCTTCAAGATCATCGAGGACCTCGTGCAGTGGGAGAGCACCAATAACGAAGAAGTGCTGGAGCGGGCGCGGGCTGAGATCCGGCGGTCCTGGCGCGAAACGTGTGAGCTCAACAAGAACCACCCTCTGGCCTCAGAGCTTTTCAACCCCGACAAATTGCCGGGGTTCCATGACCCGTTTGCAGGCGGAGGCGCGATTCCGCTCGAGGCGCAGCGCCTTGGATTGGAGAGCTTTGCGTCGGACCTGAATCCGGTGGCGGTAACGATCAATAAGGCGATGATCGAGATCCCGCCGCGCTTTGCAGGGCGCACCCCGGTTGGACCGCTTCCGGCAGGAGAAGGGCAGGGGCAGTTGCATGAGGACTGGCGCGGCGCGCGGGGACTTGCTGAGGACGTGCGTCGCTACGGCTTATGGATGCGCGATCAGACCGAAAGGCGGATTGGCCGCCTCTACCCAAAGATCACGGTCACAACTGAAATGGCGGCCGAACGACCAGACCTTAAGCCGTTGATCGGTCAGTCGCTCACGGTCATCGCCTGGCTCTGGGCGCGCACTGTGAAGAGCCCAAACCCGGCCTTCAGTCATGTTGACGTGCCACTGGCTTCAACCTTCGTCCTGTCAAGCAAAGAGGGCAAGGAAGCCTATGTCCAGCCTGTACTGGAAGAGGATAGCTACAGGTTTACCGTGCGATCGGGAACGCCACCGACCGAGGCGGCAGACGGCACGGCCGCCGGAAAACGTGGAGGCTTTTACTGTCTCTTGTCGCAGTCTCCAATCGACTACAAGTACATCCGCAGCGAAGGCTCCGCGGGCCGTATGGGCACCCGACTGATGGCAATCGTCGCGGAAGGGGCTCGCGGTCGGGTCTACCTTGCGCCGACATCCGAACATGAGGCGGCTGCTCTTGAGGCTGCTCCTACTTGGCAGCCTGACGTGAAGTTGCATGGCAAGTGTCGGGTGAACGTCAGCAACTACGGTCTGGACACTTACGGCGATCTGTTCACCGCGCGCCAGCTTGACGCACTCACGACCTTTTCTGACCTCGTTCAAGAAGCCATGACCCGCTGTCGGCAAGACGCGATGCTTGCCGGCCTGCCCGACGATGGTTTGCCGCTGGAAGCCGGGGGCAGCGGAGCCACGGCGTACTCCCAAGCTGTGGGCGTATACCTCGCCTTTGCTGTCGATAAGGTGGCCGACCGAAACTCCTCGTTATGCGCGTGGGCAAGCTTGAGAGAGCACGCGCGGAATACCTTCGGACGCCAGGCGCTGCCGATGACTTGGGACTTTGCTGAGAGCAATCCGCTTTCCGACTCCAGCGGTAACTTCGAGGGTGGAATCAAGTCAATTCACGACGCTTTAGGCTCCGTTTGGACCGGCGCCGACGGCCACGCAACACAGGCGGCCGCCCAGACCCAATCAGTCTCGCAGGGCAAAGTTGTTTCGACCGATCCTCCTTATTACGACAACATCGGCTATGCCGATTTGTCAGACTTCTTCTACGTTTGGACTCGAAGCAATATCAAGCAGGTCTTCCCGGGGCTGTTTGCAACGGTCGCAGTCCCAAAAGCTGAGGAACTTGTCGCGACCCCGTATCGACATGGCAGCAAGGAGAAGGCAGAGGCGTTCTTCCTGGACGGCATGAGGCAGGCGATGCATAGCCTGGCCGAGCAGGCACACCCAGCCTTCCCCGTCACGATCTATTACGCCTTCAAGCAGAGTGAGACAAAGACTGAGATCGGTACGTCGAGCACGGGATGGGAGACCTTCCTCCAGGCCGTGTTGGACGCCGGCTTTGCGCTCACCGGCACTTGGCCGATGCGTACTGAGCTTGAGCGCCGCATCTTGGGCGCAGGCACCAACGCGCTGGCGTCCAGCATCATCCTCGTCTGCCGTCAACGCGCGAAGGACGCACCGACCATCAGTCGACGGGAGTTCATTCGCGAACTGAACGCTGCACTGCCGGATGCGCTGGACGAGATGACTCGGGGCGGTGTCAACTCCCCGGTGGCACCGGTGGACTTGTCACAGGCCATCATCGGCCCAGGCATGTCGATCTTCAGCCAATACTCCGCGGTACTGGAGGCCGACGGCACTCCGATGCGCGTGAAGACGGCGCTGCAGTTGATTAACCGCTTCTTGGCCGAAGACGACTTCGACCACGACACGCAGTTCTGCCTGCACTGGTTCGAGCAGCAGGGCTGGGCGACCGGTCGCTTTGGCGATGCAGATGTTCTGGCCCGTGCGAAAGGCACCAGCGTCGCAGGCTTGCAGGCAACTGGCGTAGTCGAATCCGGCAAAGGTGATCTACGCCTGCTGCGCTCGGCTGAACTCCCAAGCGACTGGTCGCCCGAGACTGATACACGATTGCCTGTTTGGGAGGCACTGCACCACCTGATCCGAGCGCTGAATCAAGACGGCGAATCGGCAGCCGGTGCATTGCTGGCCCGCATGCCAGCGCGGGCGGAGCCCATTCGTGCTTTGGCCTACCGGCTCTACACGCTTTGCGAGCGCAAGGCTTGGACGGAAGACGCGCGCGCCTACAACGAACTCGTTACCGCCTGGAGTGGCATTGAACAAGCGGCTGGCGAAGCTGGCGTGCTTGGCTCGCAGGCGCAATTGGACATCTGATCGGGGAACCACTATGGCTCTGAAACCCTGGCGCGAGATCGCCGTACCGCACGAGGACGTGCTCAAGGGCACGTTCCAGCAAGCCGAGTTCGCGGCGGACCTATCGCGTGTTCACGCTGGCACCGCCACGGGCGAGTATCAGAACCCAGCGCTGTTCTTCCAGCGCACCTTCATCACTGAGGGCATGCGCCTGCTGCTCGACTCCGTGGTCAAGCGCCTCGCGGGCAAGGGTGGCGACCCGGTCATCCAGCTGCAGACCGCGTTCGGCGGTGGCAAGACTCACACCATGCTGGCCGTGTACCACATGGCAAAGGGCGAGGTGCCTGCGAGCGACCTGCAGGGCTTGGGCGACATCCTGAATGCAGCGCAGATCACCGAGTTGCCGCGCGCCCGCATCGCGGTGCTCGACGGCATCAAGTCCTCACCCAACCAGCCGGTGAAGCGCGATGGTCAGGCGGTCCGCACGCTGTGGGGCGACTTGGCGTGGCAACTGGGCGGCGCTGAAGGTTATGCCCTGGTGGCCGATGCGGATGCTTCGGGCACGTCGCCTGGCAAGGCCGTGCTGGAGACGCTGCTGACGCGCTGCGCGCCCTGCGTGATCCTGATCGACGAGCTGGTGGCCTACGTGCGCCAGTTCGAGGAAGGCAAGACGCTCACCGGGGGGACGTTCGACTCCAACCTGTCGTTCGTGCAGGCGCTCACCGAGGCGCTGAAGGCGGTGCCCACGGCGGTGTTGCTGGCATCGTTGCCGGAGTCGGACAAGGAGGCCGGCAGTCAGCGCGGCGTGAAGGCGCTGGAGGCGCTGGCGCACTACTTCGGCCGCGTGCAGGCGCTGTGGAAGCCGGTGGCCACCGAGGAGGCGTTCGAGATCGTGCGGCGGCGGTTGTTCGCCTCGATCAACGACAAGCTGGCGATGGAGTCAGTATGCCGTGCGTTTGCCGACTTCTACACCGCCAACCGCGACGACTTCCCGCAAGAGACGCAGGAGAGCCGCTACTTCGAGCGGCTGGTGCACGCCTACCCGATTCACCCCGAGGTGTTCGACCGGCTCTACGAGGACTGGTCGACCCTGGACAACTTCCAGCGCACCCGCGGCGTGCTGAAGATGATGGCCAAGGTCATCCACCGCCTGTGGAAGGACGGCAACAACGACCCGCTGATCATGCCGGGCAGCCTGCCGCTGTACGACGCCGACGTCCGCAACGAGGTCATCTACTACCTGCCGCAGGGCTGGGACCCGGTGATCGAGCGCGACGTGGACGGCGAGCGCGCCGAGACCACCGAGATCGAGAGTAAGGACACTCGCCTTGGCAGCGTGCAGGCTTGCCGCCGGTCCGCGCGCGCCGTGTTCCTAGGTAGCGCGCCCACCAGCGCCAACCAGCTGGCCCGCGGGCTGGAGCTGGAACGGGTAATCCTTGGCACGGCGCAGCCAGGTCAGCCTCTTGGTCTATTCAAGGACGCGCTGACACGCCTCCGCGACCGACTGCACTACCTCAACCACGCCAACAACCGGTTCTGGCTCGACACACGGCCCAACCTGCGCCGCGAGATGGAGGAGCGCAAGCGCCGCTTCCAAGACAAGGAGGACGTGTTCCCGACTGTCCGCGAGCGCGTGCAGCGCGGCTTCGCCAGCGGCGTGTTCGGCGGCATTCACGTTTTCACCGACAGCGGCGACGTGCCCGATGACTGGACGCTGCGCCTGGTGGTGCTGCCGCCTGACGCGGCTTTCAGCAAGAGCGGGCAGAGCCTGGCCATCGACCGCGCGACCGAGATCCTGAGGAAGCGCGGCGACCAGCCCCGCTTCAAGCAGAACCGGTTGATCTTCCTGGCCGCCGACTATGACAGCGTGAGCCGCTTGAAGGACCACGTGCGCTCGTTCCTGGCGTGGCGCAGCATCGTGGCCGACTACAAAGACAACCGCATAGTCCTCGACAACCTGATGGCCAAGCAGGCGAACGCCAGCCTGGAGCAGGCCGAGGAGACCGTGCGCCGCATGATCCGTGAGACCTACAAGTGGCTCTTGGCACCGATGCAGGAGGCGCGCCCCGGCAAGGGCTTGTCCGAACTTCGGTGGGAGCACTTCCAGGTCAACCCCGGCGCGCAGAACTGGTCGCAGGAGATCGAGCGCGTGCTCAAGGAGAACGAACTGCTCATCAATGAATGGGCACCGATCCACCTTGCCAAAGTGCTGAAGGACTGGTTCTGGAAGGACGACGCCAAGGAGACCAACGCGCTCAACGTCTGGCAGCAGAGCTGCCAGCAGCTCTACCTGCCACGCCTGAAGGACGACACGGTTTTCCAGATGACGATGGCTGCTGGCGCAGAGAGCCGCGACTTCTTCGGGTTCGCACAGGGCAAGGAGGACGGACGGTATGTCGGGTTCAGCTACGGCAAGCGCACGTCGCTGATCATGGACTCGTCGCTGCTGCTGATCGAGCCGGTGGCCGCGGCGGCCTACATGGAAGCGCTGCGTGCGGCGGAGGAAGCCTCGCGTGCGAAGGCTGCCGAGGCCGGCGGTGGTGCGGCGACCACCACAGTAACCGGCGGCGGTAGCGGCGACACACCCCGAGTCGAAGACTCTGGCAAAGGCAGATACCCGGCCGGCACGAGCACCAGCAGCCAGGCGTTGAAAAGGCAGTTTTACGGCAGCATCGAGCTCGACTCATTCCTGGCGAAGAAGCAGTTCGCCGACCTGGTCGACGAGGTCGTCCAGCAATTCACCATGCGCCCCGGCGTGAAGGTGAAGATCGCCATCGAGATCCAGGCCGAGTCGGCCACCGGCTTCGACGACGGTCTGCAGCGCGCGGTGAAAGAGAACTGCAACGTCCTCAAATTCAAGAATGCGGAGTTTGAGGCTGGTGAGGATTAATAGTTCAGAACATGCCCTCTGCACTTGCCCGGCCGTCAGTCTCCGACGTTCATGGGGTACTTAGCGGCCGCAACGCGCTGATCGTTCATTTCTCCGGCTCCCCAAAAGGCGCAGGGCGTGACCGGGGTTTTCTCTACCCGGCTGATCTTCAACACGTCCTGCATGGCCGGGCAAACGGTGGCGTTTCATGCTCTACCGTGATGCCCGGAGACGTTTTCCATGGCGTCTGTAGAAATGCAACGGGCTGCATGGGGGTCATCGTTGATCTGATGACCCCCACTTCCCTGACCGCTGTCTCCCACGACGATTGCGGATCAATCGAACTGCCTGATGGGACTAGGACAGTGGCGAACCCTGTCGACATTCACATCAAGGATGTGGAAGACAGCATCGTCCTCAGACGACCCGGCTGTTACAACGAATGGGTCGTCCGAGACTTTCGCTGCGTCGGGATCTTCGCTGTGCATCCATACGAAATCTCTACTCGCCAGCATTTGAGCTATCCAAATGACATGCCGGACTGGCTGACCCCGTCGGAGCCCGACCTAAACATCGTGACTCGTCCCATATCAGCCGTTTCGCAGGATTTCCCCGGCATGAGGATCTTCACGTTCTGCAGCGGACGGATTGTCGATGCCCTCACGTTATCCGAGGTACGGCACGAGGATCTCTACTCGGAATAGGACGCGCTCCAGCAACCAGAGGCCTTCCCGCGATAGTGTCCGACTAGACGAATGTCGGGAATCTTCTCTCTCGTCGTCGGAAGAGCTTTTGGGGACGGGCTACCAACGACGGACAATCTGGCGCTGCTGTGCAGTAGGGCGCGAAACCCTGGGGCTGATCCGAAACCCCCGGCCCCGTACCGACCCCCCAAAAGTCAGGAGGTCCAGAGAAAACAGGCCCCAGAGACACCATTTCGGCGCCCCGGCCCCAGACCGCAGTCAGGAGCCCATAGTGAAAAGCCCCGCGTGGTGCGGGGCTCTGGGCGCCTTCGAAGCCCGCTGAGCAGGTTCGAAGGTCTTGTACTGGCGGAGAGGGGGGGATTCGAACCCCCGATACGGGAGGACCCGTATGCCGGATTTCGAATCCGGTGCATTCGACCACTCTGCCACCTCTCCTGGTAGCGGTTTCACCCGTGGTCGATCGGTGAAGCCCGCTAGTTTAGCATCGTTTTGCGCCTGCGCGGCCGCGGCGCAGCGATCAGGCGCGCAACACCTCGGCGCCGCCCAGGTAGGGCCGCAGCGCGGCGGGCACGCGCACGCTGCCGTCGGCCTGCTGGTGGTTCTCCAGCACCGCCACCAGGGCGCGGCCCACCGCCAGGCCCGAGCCGTTGAGCGTGTGCACGAACTCGGTCTTGCCCTGGGCGTTGCGGAAGCGCGCCTGCATGCGCCGCGCCTGGAAGGCACCGCAGTTGCTGCACGAGCTGATCTCGCGGTAGGTGGCCTGGGCCGGCAGCCAGACCTCCAGGTCGTAGGTCTTCTGCGCGCCGAAGCCCATGTCGCCGGTGCACAGCAGCACCACGCGGTAGGGCAGCTCCAGCGCCTGCAGGATGGCCTCGGCGTGGCCGACCATCTGCTCCAGCGCGGCGTCGCTGCCCTCGGGCGTGGTGACCTGCACCATCTCGACCTTGTCGAACTGGTGCTGGCGGATCATGCCGCGGGTGTCGCGCCCGGCCGAGCCGGCCTCCGAGCGGAAGCAGGGCGTGTGGCCGGTCAGCTTCAGCGGCAGCTGCTCCAGCGGCAGGATGGTGTCGGCCACGGTGTTGGTCAGCGTGACCTCGGAGGTCGGGATCAGGTACCACTTCTGGCCCGAGGCCTCGCCGTCGCCCGAGGTGACGTGGAACAGGTCCTGCTCGAACTTGGGCAGCTGGCCGGTGCCGCGCAGCGCGGCGGCGTTGACCATGTAGGGCGTGTAGTGCTCGGTGTAGCCATGGCGCTGGGTGTGCGTGTCCAGCATGAATGCGCTGAGCGCACGGTGCAGCCGGGCCACCGGGCCGCGCATCAGCGAGAAGCGCGCGCCGGCCAGCTTGACGCCGGCCTCGAAGTCCAGGCCCAGCGGCGCGCCCAGGTCGACATGGTCCCTGACCGCGAAGTCGTAGGCGCCCGGCGTGCCCCAGCGCCGCACCTCGGCGTTGCCGTGCTCGTCGGCGCCCAGCGGCACCGCCGCATCGGGCAGATTGGGCACGGCCAGCAGCAGGGCCTGCAGCTCGCCCTGCAGCGCGTCCAGGCGCGCCGCGCCATTCGTCATTTCGGCGGCGATGGCGGCGACCTGGGCCATCAGCTCGGCGACCTGGGCGGCGGTGTCCTCGCCCTTGGCGGCCTTGCCCTTGAGCTGGCCGATCTGCTTGGACAGCGCATTGCGCTGGGCCTGCAGCTCCTCGGTGCGGGTCTGCAGCGTCTTGCGCTCGGCCTCCAGCGCAGAAAAGCGCGGCACGTCCAGAAAGGGCTGGGGGTGCTTGCGGGCCTCGAGCCGGGCCACCACCGCGGGCAGGTCGCGGCGCAGTTGGTTGATGTCGAGCATGGGGAGGAATCCTCGGAGCGTTCGGCGTGGGAACGGCACCGCGCGGGTGCCGCTCGTCGTTCAGCGGGTGGACGGCGGACGGCGCGTCAGGATCGCGGCGCGTCGGCGGCGGCGGCGATGGCAGCCATGGACTTGTCGCCCAGCCCCTTGGGCAGCGGGAAGTGGATCGTCTCCTCGACCCCGGCCATGCGCCGCACGCTGAGCGCGCCCAGCGCCTTCAGCCGGGCGATGACCTGCTGCACCAGGATGTCCGGCGCCGAGGCACCGGCGGTCAGGCCCACCCGCGCACCGGCGGGGTGGCCGGCGAACCAGGCCGGCTGCAGGTCGTCGGCGGCGTCGACCATGTGCGCCGGCGTGCCCAGGCGCTCGGCCAGCTCGCGCAGGCGGTTGCTGTTGCTGCTGGTCGGGCTGCCGACGACGATGACCACGTCGACCTGCGGGGCCATCACCTTGACCGCGTCCTGGCGGTTCTGCGTGGCGTAGCAGATGTCCTGCTGCTTGGGCTCGCGCACATGCGGGAACAGGCGCTTGACCTCGGCCAGGATGGCCGCCGCGTCGTCGACGCTCAGCGTGGTCTGCGTCACCACCGCCAGCTGCCGGCCGCGCGGCTGCACCCGGGCGACGTCGGCGACGTCCTCGACCAGGTAGATGCCGTCGGAGAGCTGGCCCATCGTGCCCTCGACCTCGGGGTGGCCCTTGTGGCCGATCATGATGAACTCGAAGCCCTCGCGCGCCAGCTTGGCCACCTCGACGTGCACCTTGGTCACCAGCGGGCAGGTGGCGTCGAAGACCTGGAAGCCGCGCGCATCGGCCTCGTCGCGCACCGCGCGGCTGACGCCGTGGGCGGAAAACACCAGCGTGGCGCCGGGCGGCACCTCGGCCAGGTCCTCGATGAAGATGGCGCCCTTGGCCTTCAGGTCGTTGACCACGTAGGTGTTGTGCACGATCTCGTGGCGCACGTAGATCGGCGCGCCGAACTTGACCAGCGCGCGCTCGACGATCTCGATGGCCCGGTCCACGCCGGCGCAGAAGCCCCGCGGCTCGGCCAGCAGCACGTCCTGGACGGCGGTGTCGTCGGCCATGGTCAGAGCACCCCGATCACCTGGACCTCGAAGGTCACGGGCTGGCCGGCCAGCGGGTGGTTGAAGTCGAACAGCAGCCAGCCCTCGCCGGCCTCGCGCACCACGCCGGCGTAGCTGCCGGCGCCGTCGGGCGTGGGGAAGGTGACGACGTCGCCCACGTGGTACTCGGCGTCCGGGTCGCCCAGCTCGGCCAGCAGCTTGCGCGCCACGCGCTGCAGCAGCTCGGGGTTGCGCTCGCCGAAGGCCTCGCCGGCGGGCAGGTCGAAGCTGGCGCGCGCGCCCTCGGCCAGGCCCAGCAGGCGCTGCTCCATCGCCGGCGCCAGCTGGCCGGCGCCCAGCGACAGCGTGGCCGGCTTGTCGGCGAAGGTGTTGATCACGTCCGCCCCGTCGGGGCCGGCGAGCCGGTAGTGCAGGGTCAGGAACGACCCCTCCTGAATGGTGTTCACGCCTTTGGGGGTGTGCTGGAGGATGGGCCGGCCGCGGCCGGGCGCATAGACTGGGCTCGAATTCTACGTGCCAGGCCCCACCTCACCGCCCTCCCCTCCGCGCCGCCGCCCGCCACCCCGCCGCCCTGCCGCCATGTCGATCAAGGACCTGCCCGCCGACGCCCGCCCGCGCGAGAAGCTGCTCAAGCTCGGCGCGGCCGCGCTGTCGGACGCCGAGCTGCTGGCGCTGCTGCTGCGCACCGGCGTGCGCGGCGAGGGCGTGCTGCGCCTGGCCGAGCGCGTGCTGGCGCACACCGGCGGCTACGCCGAGCTGCTGCACGGCGGCTGTGCGCGGCTGGCCGGCATCCGCGGCCTGGGCCCGGCCAAGCGCGCCGAACTGGCCGCGGTGATGGAAATGGCCCGCCGCGCCCTGGCCCAGCGCCTGGCCGACGCGCCGGTGTTCAGCGAGCCGCAGGCGGTCAAGGACTACCTGCGCCTGCACCTGGGCGCGCTGCCGCACGAGGTCTTCGCGGTGCTGTTCCTCGACAGCCAGCACCGGCTGCTGGCGCTGGACACGCTGTTCCAGGGCACGCTGAGCCAGACCAGCGTCTACCCGCGCGAGGTGGTCAAGCAGGCGCTGGCGCGCAACGCCGCGGCGGTGATCCTGGCGCACAACCACCCCTCGGGCGTGGCCGAGCCCTCGCGCGCCGACGAGTTCCTGACCGATGCGCTCAAGCGCGCGCTGGCCCTGGTCGACGTGCGGGTGCTCGACCACCTGGTGGTCGGCCGCGGCGAGGCGGTGTCCTTCGCCGAGCGGGGGCTGCTGTGAAGCCGATCCGCAGCCTGGCCGAGCTGGGCGCGCTGCGCGAGGCCCTGGCCCGCGCCGAGCGCGAGGCCGCGCAGCGCGCCGCGCGCGAAGCCGCCGAGGCCCGCGCCCGCCAGCAGCGCGGGCAGGCCGACCACACGCTGTTCGCCCGCGCCGTCGGCCCGGTGCACCCGCTGCGCGACCGCCAGCTGGCCGAGATCGAGTTGCCGCGCCCGGCCCCGCACCCGCGCCAGCGCGAGCTGGACGAGCAGGCCGCGCTGGCCGCCACGCTGTCCGACGAAGTGACCATCGAGTCGCTGCTGCTGACCGACGACGGCCTGAGCTTTCGCCGCCCCGGCATCGGCCCCGACGTGGTGACGCGGCTGCGCCGCGGCCACTGGGCGCTGCAGGGCCAGCTGGACCTGCACGGCTACAACCGCGAGGAGGCGCGCCAGCTGCTGGCCGACTGGCTGCAGGAATGCCAGCGCCGCGGCATGCGCTGCCTGCGCGTGGTGCACGGCAAGGGCCATGGCTCGCCGGGCCGCCAGCCGGTGCTCAAGGCCAAGGTGCAGCGCTGGCTGGCCCAGCGCGAGGAGGTCATCGCCTTCGCCCAGGCCAGCGGCCCGCAGGGCGGCGCCGGCGCACTGGTGGTGCTGCTGGCCGGCGCGCCGCGCTGACCGCCTTCAGCGGCAGTTCAGAATCGTCGGGTGCAATGCCCGCCGATGAACCTGCTGCTGCTGGAGGACGACGAGGACCTCGGCCAGGCCGTGGCCGCGCACCTGGCCGCCGCCGGCCACCGCGTGCACTGGTGCCGCAGCCTGGCCCAGGCGCGGGCCGCCACGCCGCCAGCGCTGGCCCTGCTGGACCTGCGCCTGCCCGACGGCGACGGCCTGGACCTGCTGCGCGCCTGGCGCGCCGCCGGCCAGGCCTGGCCGGTGATCGTGCTGACCGCGCGCGACCAGGTCAGCGACCGCATCCGCGGCCTGCAGGCCGGCGCCGACGACTACCTGGTCAAGCCCTTCGACCTGGACGAGCTGCTGGCGCGCATCGACGCGGTGGCGCGGCGCACCGCGGCCCCGCCCGCGCCCCCGGCGCCGCCGGCCGAGGCGGCCTCGGCCTGGCGGCTGGACCAGGACGCCCGCACCGCCTGGCGCGGCGACACCCGGGTGGACCTGACGCAGATGGAATGGGCGGTGCTGGCCTGCCTGGCGCAGCGGCGCGGGCGCATCTACGGCCGCGGCGAGATCGAGGCCCGGCTGCACGCCGACGGCCTGGCCGACGCGGCCAGCAACTCGCTGGAGGTCATCGTCAGCCGGCTGCGCAAGAAGCTGGGCGCCGCGGCGATCAGCACCCACCGCGGCCTGGGCTACCGGCTGGAAGACTGAACGCCCCGCAATGGCCGCCGCCCAGTCGCCCGCGCCCGCGGACCCGGCCGAACCGGACGCCAAGGCGCCGTCGCCGCCGCCCTGGCGCCTGCAGACCCGCCTGCGCCGCCAGCTGCTGGGCCTGCTGGCCTTGCTGTGGCTGCTGGGCACCGGCGCCGCCACGCTGGGCCTGTGGCACGAGACCGACGAGGTGCTGGACAGCGCGCTGGCCGAGACCGCCCAGCGCCTGCTGATGCTGCCCGACGCCGCGCTGATCGAGCCCGACACGGCCGGCCGCCTGGGCCGCATCGCCACGCACGAGGAGCACGTGGTCTACCAGGTGCTGGGCGCCGACGGCAGCCTGGTGCTGCGCTCGCACGACGCGCCGGTGCAGCCGCTGGACCCCGGTGCCCCCGACGGCCTGCGCGCCGCCGGCGCCTGGTGGGTGCTGACGCTGAGCGACGCGCACGGCCACCGCCGTGCCCAGGTCGCCGAGACCCTGGCCCACCGGCGCGAGGTGCTGTGGGCCAGCGTGGGCTGGCTGCTGGGCACGCTGCTGGCGCTGCTGCCGGCGGCCGGCCTGGGCCTGGGCTGGGTGCTGCGTCGCGGCTTCGCCGCGCTGGAGCCGGCACGTGCCGAGCTGGCGGCGCGCCTGCCGCCGGCCGACGCGGCCCCCCCCGCCTCGGCCGGGCACGACCCGCTGGCGCCGATCCCGCCCGCGGTGGCGCAGCGCATGCCCGAGGAACTGCGCCCCTGGCTGGACACCGTGCAGGCCCTGCTGGCACGGGTGCATGCGCTGGTCGACGCCGAGCGCGCCTTCGCCGCGAACACCGCGCACGAGCTGCGCACCCCGCTGGCCGCGGCCCGGGCGCAGGCCCAGCGCCTGGCCCAGGCCAGCGCCGACGGCCCGCAGCGCGAGGCCGCCGACGCCCTGCTGCGCCAGCTCGACCGCCTGACCGCGCTCAGCAGCCGCCTGCTGCAGCTGGCGCGGGTCGAGTCGGGCGCGGCGCTGCGCCGCGCGCCGGTGGACCTGGCGCAGCTGGCCGCGCTGGTGGCCGACGACTTCCCCGACGCCCGGCGCGGCGGCCGGCTGCGCCTGCAGGTGCAGGGCCGGCCGCCGCCGGTGGCCGGCGACCTGGACACGCTGGGCATCGCGCTGCGCAACCTGATCGACAACGCGCTGCACCACGGCGGCGGGCAGGCCACCGTCACCGTGCGCGTGGACGCCGGCCGCCTGCAGGTGGCCGACGACGGGCCGGGCGTGCCCGCCGAGCAGCTGGCCCGGCTGGGCCGCCCCTTCGAGCGCGCCAACCCCGAGCGCGGCGTGCCGGGCCACGGCCTGGGCCTGGCCCTGGTCGCGACGATCGCCCGCCAGAGCGGCGCCCGGCTGACCCTGCAGTCGCCGCGGCCCGACGGCCCCGGCTTCGTCGCCACGCTGGACTTCGGCGCCGGCCCGGCCGATGGCGGCGGGCCAGGCCCTGCCCCGCCCTGACCCCCGCGTTCGCGGGGCGGCCGGTTCAGCCCCGGTTCATGCCGCTGGCGACGATGGACGGGCTGCCGGCCCTGCTGTGGCCGGCCACCCCACGCCTGGAGGAACCGCCCGATGAACATCCTGCGCCCCACCGCCGCCGCCGCGGCCCTGGCCACCCTGCTGAGCCTGCCCGGCCTGGCCGCCGCCCAGGCCGCCGGTACCTTCGGCAGCCTGGCCAACTTCGACGTGGTCAACAACACCGGCCACCCGGCCTACGGCTTCGAGATCGAGATCGAGGATCTGCGCTACGACCACCCGGGCAGCATCAGCAGCGTCTTCGGCTACGACCGGGTCTTCGGCTTCATCTCGCCCGACCCGGGCGCGGTGGTGCGCTACGGCAAGCCGACCATCGAGTACATCGCCGGCTTCGGTGCGCGCATCACCTATGGCGGCGCGATCGGCCCCAACTCGACGCCGTCGGCGCCCTTCGCCACCAACGGCGAGAGCTGCTGGCCCGGCGCCAACGCCAACTGGAAGGCCACGTCCTGCGACCACTTCGGCGTCAGCACCTACGGCTCGCCGGCCAAGACCACCTACAGCTGGCTGCTCGACACCGGCGGCGGCGCGCTGGTCAAGCAGGTGGTGGGCGTGCCGGCGGTCAACATCAGCTACGTCCCGCCGCCGGCGCCCAACCAGCCGCCGGTGCAGGCCCCGGTGATCCAACTGCAGGCCCAGGACGTGGGCGCCGCGCTGCCCGACCCGGTGGCGCGCAACCAGGCCAACGCCTTCTGGGTCAAGATCGTCAAGACCACGCTGGACGACAACGTCGACCTCAACGACCTGCTGGGCGGCGACCACCCCGGCGCCCGTGCCGAGATCGCCGGCCTGGACAAGACCGAGGTCGAGGTGGAATGGCAGCCGCTGCAGCTGGGCATGGTCGACGAGGTCAGCAAGTCGCTGGACGCGCCGACGCCGGCCGTCGTGTACCGCTTCCAGTTCTTCAACTACCTCGGCCGCTACGACGACGACGGCTATGTCGACCCGCAGTCCGGCAAGAACGGCGGCGAGGACCAGATGCCGCAGATCGACGGCGAGGGCATCGCCTTCGTCACCATCGACGGCCAGCGCCAGGATCTGAGCTTCGTCGGCCAGCAGATCGCCGGCTTCAACTACGCCCAGGCCGCCGCCGTGCCCGAGCCCCAGACCTGGGCGCTGTGGCTGGCCGGCCTGGCTGCGCTGGGCGGGCTGGCGCGCCGCCGCCGCGGCTGAGCAGGCCCGGCCGCCTTCACGCCTCAACCGGCGGCCTTGACCGCCCGGTCCAGCGCGGCCCAGGTGGCCTGGCCGACGATGCCGTCGACCGGCGCCAGGCGCTGCTCGCGCTGGAAGGCGGCCACCGCCACCTCGGTGCCGGCGCCGAAGTCGTTGTCCACCGCGACCATGAAGCCCAGGCGGCGCAGCAGGCGCTGCAGGTCGCCCACCGCGTCGCCACCCGAGCCGCGGCGCAGCACCGGCCGGCCCAGGCCCGGCGGCGCGTCGCTGGCCAGGGCCAGGCCCTGCAGGCGGGCGATCGCCGCCTTGGCCTTGGCGGTCAGCGCGCGCCGGTCCTCCAGGCCATTGGTGCCGCCGTTGACCTTGCGGGTCACGGCCACCACGTCGTCGGCGTCGCACAGCGGGTTGATCGCGCGCGACTTCCAGAACTCGCAGGCGATGGTCAGCGACAGCACCGGCTGCGCGGCCAGCTCGGGCTGGGCCTCCAGCGGCAGGCCCAGCGTCTTGCCCAGGCTGCGGTAGTTGGCGCGGCCGGTCAGCTGCAGCAGGCCGCGGCCCTTGTAGCGCGGGCCGTCGCCGGGCTGGTCGTTGCCGAGGTCGGCGCGGCCCTCGTAGGCCTGGCCGCTGGCGAATTCCTCGGTGGTGCGGAAGCCCGCCGACTCGTGGCAGGTCTGCGCCAGGAAGTGCGCGATGCGCAGCCGGTTGTCGATGCCGTAGCGCGCCAGCGTGTCGGCCAGCACCGCGCCGACGGCGGTGACGATGGCGTTCTGCTGCTCGGCCAGGGCGCCGCTGAAATGGGGCGCGATCTCGCGCATCGTCTGGGCGTCCACCGGGATCATGAGGCTGTCCTTCGCAGGGGGCCGGCGGCTGCCGGCGGGCGGGGCCCAGTGTTGTGAGCCGGCCCGCGACCGTCCATCCCTAGCGCCGCGCGCGGCAGCCGGGCCGCGGGGCGCGCGCGGGCGGCCCGCCCGCGCCGCTCAGGGCAGCTCGAAGCCGCGCTCGTCGGCGGGCACGCCGGCCTGCTCGAACAGGCCCGGCCCCAGCGACGACAGCGCCGGCGCGCTGCAGCGCCGGCTGCTGAGCAGGCGGCCGTCGCGCTCGACGACCAGGCCGGCGCGCGGCCCGCTGCCGCGCAGCACCGCGGTGTAGACCACGTAGCGGTAGCGCCCGCTGGCGAAGGCCAGGTAGGCGCCGCCGCCGCCCGAGAACATCAGCGTGCCGCTGCGGGTGCCGGCCCGCCAGTCGGCGCCGGGCGCGGGCAGCACCAGCTCGGCGGCGTCGGCCGGGCCGTAGCGGTACTGCAGCGCACCCTCGGTGGCGCTGAGCGGGTCGGTCGCGCAGACCACCAGCTGGCGACCGCCCACCGGACAGGCGAACACCGCGCGCTGCGGCGCGACGCAGGCAGCGGGCATGGCCGACGTGCCAGGCGCGGCCACAGCGACCACCCCGGCCACGGCGACCGCAGAAGGCATGGCGGCCAGCCAACCGAGGACCGCCCGAAGCGTGATCCGCATTCAGCCCCCCTTGTTGCGCATCCAGTCGGCGGTGCCGAAGAAGCTCTCGGCCAGGCGTTCGGCCAGCGCGGCGTCGACGCCGCCCTCGGCCATCGCCTGGGCCATGCAGGCCAGCCACTGGTCGCGCTCGGCCAGGCCGATGGCATAGGGCAGGTGCCGCGCGCGCAGCCGCGGATGGCCGAAGCGCTCGATGTAGTGGTTGGGCCCGCCCAGCCAGCCGCAGAGGAACCAGAACAGCTTGTCGCGCGAGCCGTCCAGGCTGGCCGGGTGCAGCACGCGGATGCCGGCATAGGCCGGCTCCAGGTCCATCAGGTCGTAGAAGCGGTCGACCAGCGCGCGCACGCCGGGCTCGCCGCCCAGGCGCTCGAACGGCGTGACCGCCTCGACCGGCCGGCCCTCGTCGTCGACCGCGCTCATCGCGTCAGCAGCCGGGCGGCGGCCGCGGCCAGGGCCACGGCGGCGGCGCAGCCGGGCAGCGATTCCATCAGCAGCTGGCGGCGCTGCACGGCCTCGCGCACCGCCGGGTCCAGCGGCACCTCGCCCAGCAGGGCCAGCGTCAGCGGCTCGGCCAGCGTCGGGCTGATGAAGCGGTCGACCACCTGCTGCAACTGGGCCCGCACCTGGCGGCCGTCGCCGGTGCGCGCGCACTGGTTGACCAGCAGCCGCGTCGGCCGCGCCGGCTGGCTGGCCGCCAGCACCTTGAGCGTGGCGTAGGCGTCGGTCAGCGAGGTGGGCTCGGGCGTGGCCACCACCAGCACCTCGTCGGCCAGCGAGACGGTGAACAGCACCACGTCGGAGATGCCGGCGCCGGTGTCCAGCAGCACGTGGTCGAAGCGCGGGCGCACCGCCTCCAGCAGGTCCAGCAGCTTGTCGCGCACCTCGGGCGTGAGCCGCGAGTACTCGACCAGGCCCGAGCCGGCCAGCAGCACGCTGAAGCCGCCGGGCGCGGGCTGCAGCGCCTCGTCCAGCGTGGCGCGGCCGGTGAACACGTCGTGCAGCGTCACCCGCGCCGCCAGGTTCAGCACCACGTCGAGGTTGGCCAGGCCGAGGTCGGCGTCGAGCACCAGCACGCGCTCGCCGGCACGGGCCAGCGCGGCGGCCAGGTTGGCGGCGACAAAGGTCTTGCCCACGCCGCCCTTGCCGCTGGTGACCGCGGTGATGCGGGCACCGGGCCGTCGGGCGGGCGCGGGGCCGGGGTCGGGAGAGGGCGACAACTCGCTCATTCGGAATCCTGGATCTTCGGGCCGCCCAGCAGCAGGTCGCGCTCCTGCACGCTGACCTCGTGGCTGGCGACCGGCTCGAGGCAGACGCGGTCGCGCCCCTCGGCCTTGGCACGGTAGAGCTGCAGGTCGGCGCGCTGCAACCACAGGCCGGGCGTCGAGCGCACCCACTGCGGCGCGAAGGCGCCGCCGACGCTGACGGTGACCGACAGCGCGCGCCCGTCGGGCAGCGTCACCGCGGTGCGGGCGACGCGCTGGCGCACCCGCTGCGCCACCTGCGGCCCGAAGGCCGAGGGGCAGTTGGGCAGCAGCACGGCGAATTCCTCGCCGCCGATGCGCGCGACCAGGTCCATCGGCCGCACGCTCTCGGTCAGGGCCTGGCCGACGCGGCGGATCACCTCGTCGCCGGCGGCATGGCCGTGCAGGTCGTTGACGCGCTTGAAGTGGTCCACGTCGACGACCAGCAGCAGCGCCGGCTCGCCCGAGCGGGCGACGCGGTCGACCTCGCGGGCCAGCGCCATCTCGAAGTTGCGCCGGTTGGCCAGGCCGGACAGCGGGTCGCGGCTGGACAGCTCGACCAGCTGGTCGATCAGCGTCTGCAGGTAGGCCGGCGAGCCGGGCGGGTGGGCCGGTTCGGCGCAGCCAGCCTGGCGCAGCAGCGCCAGCGCGTTGTCCAGCCGCAGGCCCTGCGACGCCGGCGTGGCGGGCGCGGTGGGGGCAGCGGAGGCTTCCAGGGACGGCACGGACGAGGGTGGCAGGCGGGCGGCGCTGGGGCGGGTCCGGCACGCTCGGCGGCGGCGTGGCGGCGGGACGGATGGGGACGGCTGGACGAGCGGCCCCAGTCTAGCAGCGCACCCCGGACGCGCCGCCGCGGGAAATGGCGGCCTGCAGCGGTGCATATCCGGCCTTGGCGCGGCCCGCGGCCGGTCAGACTCGCCGCCAACGGCGCCGGTGCGCCCGAGCTGTCCTGTCCGCCGGCCGCCCGCGCTCGCGCCCTCCCCAGACCTTGTCCAGGCTGCCCACATGACCGACACCGTCGCCCGCCCTGCCGCCAACGCCCTGCCCGCCCCCGCCACGACCGCGGCGGTGGACCAGGAGTTCGCCTTCTCCAAGGCCGACTTCGAGCGCGTGCGCGAGCTGATCTACCAGCGCGCCGGCATCAGCCTGCACGCGGGCAAGCAGGCGATGGTCTACAGCCGGCTGTCGCGCCGGCTGCGCGAGACCAGCCACCGCTCCTTCGCGTCCTACCTGCAGTGGCTGGAGGCCAACATGGGCGCCTCCGGCGAGGCCGAGTGGCAGGAGTTCATCAACTGCCTGACCACCAACCTGACCTCCTTCTTCCGCGAGGAGCACCACTTCCACGCCCTGGTCGACGACCTGAAGGCACGCGCCGGCCGGCCGCTGCGCATCTGGTGCAGCGCCGCGTCCACCGGGGAGGAGCCCTACTCGATCGCGATGACCGTGGTCGAGACCCTGGGCGCCCAGCCCAACGTGAAGATCCTGGCCAGCGACATCGACACCAAGGTGCTGGCCACGGCGCAGCGTGGCGTCTACGAGGCCGAGTCGCGCGGGCTCGGTCCCGAGCGGCTGCGCCGCCACTTCCTGCGCGGCAAGGGCGACAACGCCGGCTTCATCCGCATCAAGCCCGAGCTGGCGCGGATGATCGAGTTCCGGCCCTTCAACCTCATGACGCGCAACTGGTCGCTGGGCGAGCCCTTCGACATCATCTTCTGCCGCAACGTGATGATCTACTTCGACAACCCGACCCAGCGCCAGGTGCTGCAGCAGATGCACGCCGTGCTGCGGCCGCAAGGGCTGCTGTACGTGGGCCACTCGGAGAACTTCACCGACGCCCGCGACCTGTTCCACCTGCGCGGCAAGACGATCTACCAGCGCGTCTGAGGCCGCACGCGGCACACCAGACCGGTGCGGCAGCTGTGGGAGAAATCCGCATCGCCAGCTAGGGACTACCCCCGAGGCCATGGGGACGAGGCTGAATTTTGGTGCACCGCTGCCGATAAGTGACGGAACAAGGATGCCCTGCCCGAGACCGCTGCATAACTTCCCCGATGCGCGCTGTGGACGGCTGAGGTGCAATTGGTGCCATGGACAGCTTCTTCCTGATGGGCGCCAAGCCGCTGGTCGAGGACT
>Ga0255209_1000052_pt1 | contig 54384 bp, 46 predicted proteins | sample Miss_Miss_RepC_8_FD_183026 | JGI IMG/M metagenome (GOLD analysis project Ga0255209, IMG submission 183026) | Freshwater microbial communities from Mississippi River, Louisiana, United States - Miss_Miss_RepC_8d | ecosystem: Environmental > Aquatic > Freshwater > River | place: USA: Louisiana...
TCGACCAGCCACAGCAGGGCGAGCAATGCGATCGCCTGCGAGCCGCGCCGCACCACCGCCTGGGGCCACCAGGGGCGGCCGCGCAGCGCCAGGCCCAGCGGCAGCAGCGCGGCCACCACGGCCAGCTGGCCCAGCTCGACGCCCAGGTTGAAGCCCAGCAGCGTGGGCAGCTGGCCGGCGCCCGAGACGCCCAGCTCGTCGACCGCCGAGGCGAAGCCGAAGCCGTGCACCAGGCCGAAGCCGAAGGCCGCCTGCCAGCGCCGCAGACGGGGTGCCGGCCGCAGGTTCATCGCGGCGGCCAGCAGCACCGACGCGGCGATGGCCGACTCGCTCAGCCGCGCCGGCAGGCTGACCCAGTGCAGCGCGGCCAGGCTCAGCGTCACCGAGTGCGCGACGGTGAAGGCGGTGACCACCTTGGCCACCTCGACCAGCACGGCGCGCGGCGCGGGCAGCTCGGCGGCGTCGTGCGCCGGGCGGCCGAGGTCGTTGCGCTGGCGCAGCGCCGGCAGCAGCAGGCACAGCAGGAACAGCAGGTGGTCGTAGCCCGACCAGATGTGCGCGGCGCCGGAGCGCAGGTCGGCGGCCAGGCGTTCCCAGGCACTGGGCGCGCGCAGCGAGAAGCGCTGCTGCGGGCTGTCGGTGGTGAACACCGCCGGCCGGTCCAGCGTGCCGGCGCGCAGGCGCAGCAGGCCCTGGTGGCGCGGGTCCAGGTCCTGCAGCAGGCGGTAGTCCAGCTGCAGCTGCTGCGGTGCGGCCGCGCAGCGGGCCTGCAGGCGCAGCAGCAGCACCGGGCCGGCCGGCCGCGGCTCGACCGCCCAGTCACCGGCCGCGGCCACGGGGCAGGGCGCGCCGTCGCCGCGCAGGTCCAGCCGGCTGAGCAGGCGAGCCGGCAGGCCGGGCTGTGCGGCCGCCCAGCGCTGGCCGGCGTCGGCGTCGGGCAGGGCGGCGGCCTCGGGGTGCAGCGGGGCGAGGTCGTGCAGGCCGATCTCCCACAGCCCGTCGAAGGCGGCACCCTGCTGGGTCAGCTGCAGCCGGCTCTCGCCGCTGCGGTGGGCGGCGGCAGGTCCGACGAGCCCCGCGGCCAGCAGCAGCGTGGCGACGGCGCGGGCGGCGGTGCTGCAACGGGCCAGCGCCGCGCGTACCACCGGCCGGCAGCACCGGGCCAGGTGCAGCCGGAGGCCGCCCATCGCGCGTTCGGGACGCATCGGCGCGTGCCGGGCCGTCGGCTTCAGCCGCCGCTGGCGGTGCGGCCGGGGGCGGGCAGCGCGGCCGAGGCCGGGCCCACCGGGCTGGCCGGGGCCAGCAGCGTCAGCAGGCCGCGCAGGTGGTAGTCGGGCACGGTGTGCACCTGGCGCGTGCGCGGCAGGTGCACGTAGCGGCTGAGGCCGTCGGCGGCCAGGTCGCCGAATTCCAGCGTCTGCAGCGCGCGGCCGTCGCGGCCCTGCACCAGCACGATCAGCGCCGGGTTGGCCAGGCCGTAGCCGGCGGCGCGCGTCGGATCGGCCGGCAGCGTGCGCTCGATGCGCGCGCGCGACAGCGTGGCCAGCACCTGGCCGATGGCCTCGGCCGCGGCGGCGTCGGCCCGGTGGGCGTGGCTGGCGGCCTCGTCGGCGCGGGCCTCGTGGCGCAGCCAGCGGCCGTCGGCATCGCGCTCGAAGCGCACGCGCTCGCCGCGGTGCAGCAGCTCGACGCCGCCCCAGTCCTCGGCCGGCGGGCCGACCAGCAGCTGCGGCGCAGCGTCGGCATGGTCGCCGTGCTCGGCGTGGCCGTTGCCGTCCGCGCCACGCAGCTGCCAGGCGATCAGCGCCAGCGCGGCCAGCAGCAGCGCCGCCCAGCCGGCCAGGCGGCGCCGGGCGGCGCCGCCTTCATCGAGGCGGTCGGCGGCCATCACCCGCGGCGCCGGCGCCACCAGGCGACCAGCGACAGCGCCAGCGCCAGCACCGGCATCACCACGGTGCTGAGCAGGAAGGTCATGCGCATCTGCGTGTTGGTCATCTGCACGCGCGGCACCTCGTACTGGCGGGGCGTGATGTCGAGCAGCCGGTCCTGTTCGGCCAGGTGGCTGACCGCGTTGAGGAACAGCGTGCCATTGCCCAGCACGTGGAAGAAGGAGTTGGTGGCGAAGTCGGCGTCGCCGACCAGGACCAGCTCGGCGCGGCGATCGCCGTCGAGCCTGCGCGTGCCCAGCGCGGCCAGGGTCTGCGCGCCGCTGTCGCCTTCGGCGCTGGCGCCGTCCTGGGCGGCGGCGCGGCCGGCCTCGCTGCTTTGCACCAGCGGCGTCAGCTTGACCTCGGCGCCCGGGCCGGCGCTGCGCACCGCCAGCGGCGCCAGCGAGGCGGCGCCGGGGTAGAAGGTCAGCGGCAGATTGCGGGTGATCTTGTGGCGCGGGTAGGTGGACACCGCCGGCGTGGCCTCGTCGGTCCAGTAGTGGCTCTTGGGGTCGAGCACGCGCTTGGGCTCGACCTGCATGCGGAACTCGGCCAGCAGCGGCCCCAGGCCGCTGGCGACGAAGGGGTCGACCAGCACCAGCAGCCGCCCGCCGGCCAGGGCCCACTGGCGCAGCTGCTCGACCTCGGCGGCCTCGAAGGCGCGCTGCGGCCCGGCGATGACGACCACGCTGCAGCCCTGCAGCTCGCCGGGGCCGCGCGTCAGCGCCAGCGGGCGCACGCTGTAGCCCAGGGTCTGCAGCGCGTTGCGCGCCATGCCCATGCCGTGGCGCTCGTGCACCTCCAGCGTGCGCCCGCCCGAACTGTGCGAATGGCCGCTGCCCATGTCGCCCTCGAAGTGGTCGTGGGTGGACAGGCTGTTGACGTCGGCCTCGGCATGGCCTTCGGTGAAGCACAGGGTCTGGCCGCCCTGGGCGCTGACGCGGATCAGGCCGTTGGTGAAGTCGGCCTCCGAGCCGCCGTTGACGACGACGCGCCGGCCGGCCGACTCGAACACCGCGGTGCCGGCGAACTGCACCTGGTGGCGGCGCGCCTCGGCCGGCGCGATGGCCGGGTCGAAGGCCTGCACCGTCAGCTGGGGCGTGGCGGCGGCGTACTGGCGCAGCAGGGCCAGGGCGTCGGCCATGTCCTTGCTGCGCAGGTCGTAGAAGAAGGTGATGGTCACCGGCTCGCGCAGGCGCTGCAGCACGTCGCGCGTCTGCGGTCCGATCGAGTAGACGCCGCCGCTGGTCAGGTCGAAGCGCTGCGGGTGGGCCACCGCCCACAGGTTGGCCGCCACCGCGCAGGCGACGAGGGCCAGCGCCGGCACGGCCAGGCCCAGCCGGTTCAGGAGCCGCCGCTTCATGCCCGCCGCCCCTTCAGCCCCAGCGCGGTCAGCGCCAGCGACACCGCCAGCACGCTGAGGAAGTACACCACCGTGCCGGTGTTGATGACGCCGCGGATCACGTCCACGTAGTGCACCGAGAACGACAGGTGCAGGAACAGCCCGCGCAGCCCGGGCACCGCGTCCAGCGCCGACGCGTAGTCGGCGAACCACAGCAGGGTCAGCACGCCCCAGGTCAGCAGCGCGGCGACGATCTGGTTGCTGGTCAGCGAGGAGACGAACATGCCCACACCCATGAAGGCCGCGCCCAGCAGCGTGATGCCCAGGTAGCCGCCGAGGATGGGCCCCAGGTCGGGCTGGGCGTAGAGCACCAGCGGCGCCACCGCGGTGGCGGTGCCGGCCAGCATCACCAGCAGCATCACGAAGGCGGCGCCGAACTTGGCCAGCACGATCTGCCACTCGGCCAGCGGCAGCGACAGCAGCAGTTCCATCGTGCCGGTCTTGTTCTCCTCGGCGAAGACGCGCATGGTCAGCAGCGGCATCACCAGCAGCAGCAGCAGGCTCATGTTGTGGAAGCTGCCCACCATCTGGGCGACGTTGACGAAGAACAGCCCGAAGCTGAAGAACCAGCCCGACAGCGCCCAGAACACCGCCAGCAGCACGAAGGCGATCGGCGTGGCGAAGTACTCGCGCAGCTCCTTGACGAACAGGGCACGCAGCGCGGTCATGCGGCCAGCTCCGGGGTCGTCGCCGCGTCACCGCGCAGCGCGCGCTCGCGCTGCATCGCGGCGATGAAGCGGTCCTCCAGCGTCGGGCGCTGCACGGCCAGCGACAGCAGCGTGCCGCGGGCCAGCACGGCGCGGGCCAGCGCGTCGGCCACTTCGGGCGCGTCGGCGGTGCAGCGGGCCAGCACGGTGGCGCCCTCGTCGCGCACGCTGAGCTCGCGCACGCCGGGCAGGGCCTGCAGCAGGCCCCGGGCGTCGGCGGCGCTCAGGCCGGCCAGCTGCACCTCCAGGCGCGGCTGCGCGGGCGGCTCGCCGAGCTCGATGGTGCGGCCCTCGTGCAGCACCAGCACGCGGTCGCACAGCGCGGCGACCTCCTGCATCAGGTGGCTGCAGAACAGCACCGCGCGGCCCTGGCTGCCGGCGCGGATCAGCTGGCGCGCCTCGACCATCTGCAGCGCGTCCAGGCCGTTGGTGGCTTCGTCGAGCAGCAGCACCTCGGGCCCGGCCAGCGTGGCCTGGGCCAGGCCCACGCGCTGGCGGTAGCCCTTGGACAGGGTGCCGATGATGCGCCGGCTCATGTGCGTCAGCGCGTAGTCGTTCAGCGCGCGGTCCACCGCCTGGCGGCGCGCGGCGCCGGACAGGCCCTTGGCCGCGGCGACGAAGTCCAGGTAGTCGTCGACGCGCAGCGCGTCGTACAGCGGCGGCTTCTCGGGCAGGTAGCCGATGTGCCGGCGCGCGGCCAGCGAACCGCTGCCCAGGGTCTGGCCGCAGACCTTGACCGCGCCCTGGTCGGGCGACAGGAAGCCGGCGATCAGGCGCAGCGTGGTGGTCTTGCCGCAGCCGTTGGGACCGAGCAGGCCGACGATCTCGCCGCGCTGCACGCTGAAGCTGACACCCTTCAGCACCTCGTGCGCGCCATAGCGCTTGCGCACGTCCAGGAACTCGACACTCGCTGACACCGGCTGGGAACCCCGCGACGACAGAGGACAGGGCCGGGCGGGGCCGGCCGAGACAGGGAAGGCGCGCGCGGCGGATGTGGAACGACCCGCCGGCGGCGGGTCGTTCGGGTGGCCGCGCGCAGGCGCTTATTCGAAGACCTTGCCCTTGTGCTTCTCGAACTGCTCACCCTCGTGGCTGTACCAGATCTGGCCGTTGCGGGTGTCGCGCAGCATCTTGATGCGGTCGATGGCCTTCATCGAGTGCACCGCGCTCCAGGTGATGCCCGGGACCACGCCCTTCTCGTTCTCGGCGGTGTAGATCGCGTCGCCGGACATGATCACGTAGCCGGTCTTGGGCAGCTTGAGCATCAGCGACTGGTGGCCCTGGGTGTGGCCCTTGGTGTCGAGGACGGTCACCGAGCCGTCGCCGAACAGGTCGAAGTCGCCGTTGAGCTCCAGGAAGTCGAAGTCGCGGGTGGTGTCGAAGTCCTTCAGCACGAAGGCGGCGCGCTGGAACTTCTCCGGCCACCAGGCGTTCTTCAGCTCGGCGTTCTGCACCACGTGGCGGGCCTTGGGGAACAGCTTGATGTTGCCGGCGTGGTCCAGGTGGAAGTGCGAGTAGATGACGTACTTGACGTCCTCGACCTTGAAGCCCAGCTTCTGGACCTGGCGGTCGATGACCTCGTCACGCGACTGCTTGTGGTTGAAGGCGCTGCACAGGCCGGCGCCCCAGTACGAGGCGCAGCCGCCCTCGGCCACCGCGACGTTGACGCCGGTGTCGAAGACGATCAGGCCGCGCGGGTGCTGGATGATGTGCATGGTCACCGGCGCGTTGACCTTGGTGCCCACGCCGCTCATCGCGGTGAGGAAGCCCTTGTCCAGTTCCAGGTAGCCGCTGGTCACCTGCCAGAGCTTGATCTGCGCCGACGCGCTCAGGCTGGCGGCGCACAGGGCGGCGGCGGCCAGCGCCTTGAACAACTTCTTCTTCATCGCGGTCTCCTCTGGAATGGGCATGGCGGGGCGCTCGGGCGCCCGTCTGTCAGGGATGTGCCGCGGCCCTGCCGTGGTCGGGTCTCAGCGCGGCGGATGCAGTCTAGTCTGCACGCGCGCTGTCGGGGGTTCCAGATCGCTGATCCCCGGGTTAGCTCTAGGCGCCGGTGCCGAGCGGCGTCCGGGCACTGTGTCAGGGCGCGACGCCCGGCTCGTCGGTGCCGCGCGCGTCGGCCACCAGCAGGTCGACGAGGTCGCGCGCGAAGGTGGGCAGGGCCTGCAGGTTGCGCACGCAGATCTTCATCTCGCGCAGCGCCCAGTCGTCGGCCAGCGGCACGGTGTCGATGGCCATGTGCTGGGCGTGGCGGCGTGCCGCCGAGCCCGGCAGGATGCTGACGCCGACGCCGGCCTCGACCATGCGGCAGGCGGCCTCGAAGTTGCCCACCTCGATGCGCGTGGGCAGCACCTTGTGCAGCTTGTCGCAGACCTGGCGCAGGAAGCCGTGGATCGCGCTGGCCTCGTGCAGGCCGACGTGCTCCAGCTCCAGCGTGTCAGCGAAGGCCACCGGCGCGCCGCCGGCCAGCGGGTGGCCCTGCGGCACCACCAGGATCAGCGTGTCCTCGCGGTAGGGCAGGGTCTCGAGGTTCTCGGTGCGCACCGCGCCGGCGACGATGCCGATGTCGGTCTGGCCCTCGGTGACGGCACGCACGATGTCGTGGCTCAGGCGCTCGCGCAGGTCGATGTTGACATCGGGGTGGGTGCGCAGGTAGTTGCGCAGCACCGGCGGCAGGAACTCGCCCAGCGCGGTGGTGTTGGCGAACACCCGCAGGTGGCCCTTGACGCCCTTGGCATAGGCCTGCAGGTCGCCGCGCAGGTTCTCGATCTGGCCCAGCACCAGGCGGGCATGGTGCACGAAGGCCTGGCCCGGCGGCGTCAGCGTGACGCCCTGGCTGGTGCGGTAGAGCAGCTTGGTGCCGATGCTCTCCTCCAGGTTCTTCACCCGGGTGCTGGCGGCGGGCAGGCTCATGTGCGACGCCTCGGCGCCGCGGGTCAGGCCGTTGGCTTCGGCGATGCGCACCATCAGGCGCAGGTCTACGAGATCGAAATGCATGGCCATGCCGCGATTGTGCAGCGCCGCGACACCCACGCGGCCGCACCGGTCTCCCCGGGGCCGGCGGCGGTGGCCGGCCCGGGCGCTCAGCCGGGGTGGGACCCGGCGGCCAGCGTCTGCCGCACCAGCGGTGCCAGTTGCTCCAGCGTGTACTCCTTCTGCAGCACATGGCGCACGCCGACGCGCCGGGCGCCGTCGCGCAGCGCGTCGGTGACATGGCCGGTGCTGACGAGCACCGGCAGCGTCGGCCGCCGCTCGGCCAGGCGGTGCGCCAGCTCCAGCCCGGTCATGCCCGGCATGTTGTGGTCGGTGACCACCAGGTCGACCGCGGCGTCGGCGGCCAGCAGCTGCGACAGCGCCTGCTGCGGGTCCTGCTGCCAGCTGACGCGGTAGCCCTGACGCTGCAGCAGCGCCTCGACCATCACGCCCATCACCGGGTCGTCGTCGACGTACAGCACGTGCGCGCCGCCACCGCCGGCCGGCGGTGTGGCCGGCGCCGCGGGCGCCGATGCGGCCACCGCGGGGCCGGCGGGCGCGTCGGCGGCCGGCAGCCCGTCCGGTGCAGCGCACAGCGGCAGCAGCACCTCGAAGGTGCTGCCCCGGCCCGGTGCGCTGTCGACGCGGATGGCGCCGCCGTGCACGCGCACGATGCCGTGCACCACCGCCAGGCCCAGCCCGGTGCCGCTGCCCACCGGCTTGGTGGTGAAGAAGGGCTCGAACACCCGCTGGCGCGTGGCCTCGTCCATCCCGCAGCCGTCGTCGCGCACCCACAGCCGCGCCCAGCGGCCCGGTGGCAGCCCCAGCGGCTCGGCGGCGGCGTCGTCGAGCGCGGTCTCGTCCAGGCCGACGACGATGCGCCCGGCGCCGTCGGGCAGCGCGTGCCAGGCGTTGGTGCACAGGTTCATCAGCACCTGCTGCAGCTGGGTGCCGTCGGCCTCGACCTGCAGCGGCGCCGCGGCCAGCTCGGGCTGCAGCGCGACGCGCGCCGGCAGCGTGGCGCGCAGCAGGCGCAGCGTCTCCTCGACCAGCGGGCGCAGCGGCTGCGGCAGGCGCTGCTGCGGCTGGCGGCGGCTGAAGTCGACGATCTGCTGCACCAGCGTGCGCGCGCGCTGCGCCGCCAGCGTGATCTGCGCCAGCCGCTCCTGGGCCGGGTGGTCGGCGGCCAGGTCCTGGCCCAGCAGCGCGGCATTGCCCAGGACCGCGGCCAGGATGTTGTTGAAGTCGTGGGCGATGCCGCCGGCCAGGGTGCCGACCGCCTCCATCTTCTGCGCCTGGCGCAGCTGGTCCTCCAGCTGGGCGCGGCGGGCCTCGGCGCGGTGGCGCTCGCCGATGTCCGTGACCATCGCCAGCACGCCGCCGGGGCGACCCTGGGCGTCGAGGATGGGGCTGGTCGACACGCTGGCCCACAGCGTGCTGCCGTCGCGGTGGACCAGGCCCAGTTCCAGCCGGTCGGCCGGCCCCTGCGGCCGGTGCGCCAGGTCCAGCCCGGCCAGCCGGGCGCGGCTGGCCGGGTCCATGAACTCGGTCCAGGCCCGGCCGGCCAGCGCCGGTGCCGGCCAGCCCAGGAACTCCGCCAGCGCCGGGTTGGCGAAGCGGGTGCGGCCGTCGGCATCGAGCACCCAGATGCCCTCGCTGGCGGTCTCGACGATGCGGCGGTAGCTGCGCTCGCTGTCGCGCAGCTGGCGCGTCATCTCCTGCGCGGTGTCGTGGGCGCGGGCGCGCCCGGTGGCCAGCAGCCAGGTCAGCAGCGTCAGCGCGGCGCTCAGCAGCGTGCCGCCCAGGGCGATGACCTGCGGCGTGTTGCTGCCCTGCAGGCGCTCGAAGGCCGGCGTGCTGCGCAGCTGCAGCGTCCAGCTGTGGCCGGCGAAGCCGAGGAACTCCTGGGCCTGCAGCCGCGCCGGCGGGCCGGGCGGCGGCGGCGGGCCGGGCGGGTAGATCCGGGTGGCGTCGCTGCTGTCCACGCCGTCGTGCACCTGCAGCTGCAGCCCTGGCGTGCCCTCGCCGTAGAGGCTGGACATCAGGTCGGGGACGCGGAAGCTGGCGAACACCCAGCCCGCCAGGCGCGCGCGCCGGGCCCGGGCACTGCCCGGCGCCGGCCCCGGGCCGTACAGCGGCATGAACATCAGCAGTTCGCCCGACGCGGCGGGCCGGCCGGCGGCGGCTGGCGGCAGCGGTGCCAGCACCGCCGTGCCGGCGTCGGCGGCCTGCAGCATCGCCGCGCGCAGCGCCGGCTCGGCCAGCAGGTCGCGGCCCGGCGGCAGCGCTTCGGCGTGCAGGCGTGGCGCCAGCAGGCGCACGCGGGCGCTGTCGTCCGCGGCGCCGCCGCGCTGCAGCGCGGCCTGGCCCAGCAGGCGCAGGCCGGCGAAGTCGGCACCGGCCTGCAGCCGTTCGACATAGGTGTCCAGCCGCTCCTGGTCGACCGGGGCGGCGACCTCGAACAGCCCGCGCAGCCCGCGCAGCGTCTGCTCGTAGCTGGCCAGCCGCTGCTCGACGCGCTGGCCGGCCTGGCGCAGCGCGGCGTCGAAGTCGCGGCGCAGCGCGCGATCCTGCAGCCCGCGCTCGTGCTGCCACAGCGCGGCGGTCAGCGCCAGCGACAGGCCGCCGACCAGCAGCGGCCAGCGCCAGGTGCCCAGGCGGCCGGCGCCCGGGCGGCCGGGCGGTGCCGCGGTGCGCGCCGCCGCGGGCTCGCCGTCGCCGGCCGGGGTCGGGCGGGCGGGCATGGGCTCAGAACTCGGTCATCGTCCGCGCCAGCTCGCGCTTGAAGTACTTCTCGAAGATGCGCGTGACGGTGCCGTCGGCGCGCATCGTGTCGACCAGCGCGCGCCAGGCCTGCTGCTGGTCCGGGCTCAGCGCCTTGCGCGACATGATCAGGCCGTGCGGCACCGGCGGGTCGTCGAACGCCAGGATCTGCGTCTGCTCGCGGATGCGCGGGGATTCCAGCGTCGGGGTGTCGAAGGGCTCGATGATCATCGCCTGCACGCGGTTGTCCAGCAGGGCCTGGAACAGCGGCGCCAGCGCGCTGGACTGGCTGACCCGGCCCTGGGCGTCGAGCCGGTCGACGAAGCGGTTCGCGCTGGCGCCGTAGCGGAAGCTGCGGATCACGCCCAGCTTCAGCGCCGCGTTGGCGTCGAAGTCGGCCAGCTTCTGCACGCCGGTGTCGCGCCGCACCAGCAGGTAGTACCTGTTCGAGAAGTACCAGGCGAAGGCGGCGAAGCGCTCGCGGGCCTCGTTGCCGATGCCGGAGAGGCTGAAGTCCAGCGCGCCGGACTCGATGAGCTGCCAGATGCGCGCGCGCGGCATCACCGTGACGTGGATCCGGCAGCCGCTGCGCCGGGCCAGCTCGTCGGCGATGTCCTGGTCGATGCCCTCGCCGGTCTGGCTGGAGAACAGCAGGCCGTGGTCGTGCAGGGCCAGCGAGAACGGCCGCTCGCAGGCCGGTGCGGCGGCGGCGGGGGCGCCGGCCAGGGCACAGGTCAGCCCCAGCGCGGCGGTGGCCAGCAGGCGCGGATTCATGGAGCCGATGCTACACGCCGCTGCCGGGGCGCCGCGCGACCCGCCGGGCTCAGCCGCCTTCGGCGCCCGGCGGCTGCATCGCCTGGCCGATCTTGAAGATGCCGCTGATGCGCACCGCCGGCGCGCCGTCGGCGGTGACCAGGCCCTGGGCGAAGACCATGCTGCGGGTCACGCGCAGCACGTCGCCCTCGCCCTGCACCCAGGCGCCCAGCGGCGCCGGCGCCAGGTAGTCCACCTGCAGGCTGATCGTCGGCAGGAAGCGGAAGCCGACCTCGGGCGACTTGCGGTGCACGCACAGCGGCAGCACCATGTCGGCGAAGCTGGCCAGCATGCCGCCGTGGCAGTTGCCCATCGGGTTGCAGTGCCGGCGCTCGACGCGGAAACCCAGGCGCACATCGGCACCGCGGTGGTACAGCAGGATCGGGCCGTTCAGCTCGATGAACGGGCCGCCCATGGGCAGCGGCTCGAAGCCTTCCGGGGCGGCCATCGCCGCGGCGGCGGCCGCCGGGGAGGGCGCGCTCATGCCGCGCCGCCCTTGGCGGTCTCGCGGTCGACGTCGGCCTGGAAGTCGGCCTGCTGGTTCGCGGCCATGCTGGCCATCCAGCCCGGGTAGTAGCGGTGGAAGTCGTCCAGGAGGGCCTGCAGCGGCAGGTCGTCGAAGCTGCCGCGCTGGTGCACGTATTCCATGTGGCGGTTGCCGGCGGCGTCGAAGGGGTGGTAGATCGAGTCGGCCAGGCCGTCGAACTCCAGCGGCAGCAGGCCGAACTTCTGGCACAGGCTGAGGTTGAAGGCCGGCGTGGCCTTGCGCCAGGCGCCGGCCAGCCAGACCTCGGTGTAGCCGTGCCAGTAGAACAGGTCGGTCTGCATGCTCTGGCGCATGCGCTCGGTCGACAGGTGGTTGCGCACGTCGGCAAAGCCCAGCCGCGCCGGCAGGCCGGCGGCGCGGTAGACGGCCGTCAGCAGCGTGGCCTTGGGCACGCACCAGCCATAGCCCTGGGCCAGCACGGTGCTGGCCTTCATGCCCTGCGCGCTCAACTCGGTGCGGTAGGGGTCGTAGCGGAAGCCGTCGCGCACCGCGTAGTACAGCGCCACGGCGCGTTCGCGCTCGTCGGCGCCGCGGGCGTGTTCGCGGGCGAAGGCCTGCACGGCCGGGTGGTCGCTGTCGATCAGCGCGGTGGGCGCCAGCGTGGCGGGGCCAGGGGCGTCGGTGGCCTGGGCGGAACCGGTCGGGGCGGGGCGGTCTGTCATCGAGGTGTCTCCTGGCGGACCAGTTTCCCGGTAGTCTGGTCCCCCTGCTGTCACCGGTGCGCCAGCACCCCGAGCCGATGATCGACCTCTACTACTGGCCCACGCCCAACGGCTGGAAGCTGAGCATCGCGCTGGAGGAACTGGGCCTGCCCTACACCGTCAAGCCGGTGAACATCGGCCGCGGCGAGCAGTTCGCGCCCGACTTCCTGGCCATCAGCCCGAACAACCGCATCCCGGCCCTGGTCGACCACGACCCGCCCGGCGGTGGCGCGCCGCTGGCCAGCTTCGAGAGCGGGGCCATGCTGCTGTACCTGGCCGAGAAGACCGGCCGCCTGCTGCCCGCCGACCTGCGCGGCCGCCACGCGGTGCTGCCCTGGCTGATGTGGCAGATGGGCGGGCTGGGGCCGATGCTGGGCCAGCACGGCCACTTCCGGCTCTACGCGGCCGAGAAGATCCCCTACGCCATCGAGCGCTACGAGCGCGAGACGCGGCGGCTCTACGGCGTGCTCGACGCCCAGCTGGCCAAGACCGGCGCCTACGTGGCCGGCGCCGACTACACGATCGCCGACATCGCCATCTTCCCCTGGACGATGACGCACAAGGCCCAGGGCCTGACGCTGGACGACTGGCCGGCCGTCAAGCGCTGGTACGCCACCGTGCGCGCCCGCGACGCCGTACAGCGCGGCCTGGCCGTGGGCAAGGAACTGGGCCGGCCGAAGGCGTCGATGGACGACGAGACGCGCCAGCACCTGTTCGGCGGCCCGCCGGCGGCACGCTGAACCCGGCGGCCCGCGGCCGCCACCCATCCCCACAAGAACCCCGAGGAGACCTGCCGCGATGGCGATGATCGAGTGCTTCTTCGACTGCTCCAGCCCCTGGACCTGGCTGGGCTTCCACAACCTGCGCGCGCTGGCCGCCGAGCTGGGCGAGCCGGTGGCCTGGCGGCCGGTGCTGGTCGGCGGCATCTTCAACGCGGTCAACCCCAGCGTCTACGAGGCCCGCGCCCACGGCGTGCCGGCCAAGCAGGCCTACCACCGCAAGGACCTGGCCGACTGGGCCCGCCACTGCGGCCTGGACATCCGCTTCCCGCCCAGCATCTTCCCGGTCAACAGCGTCAAGGCCATGCGCGCGCTGTGCTGGCTGCAGACCCAGCCGGCGCTGGCCGGCCGCTTCGAGGACTTCGCCGAGGCGGTGTTCCGCGCCTACTGGACCGAGGACCAGGACATCTCGCAGGACGCCGTGCTGGCCGCCGTGTGCCGCCAGGTCGGCCTGGACGCCGGGCCGCTGCTGGCGGCCACGGCCACGCCCGAGGTCAAGGCCCGGCTCAAGGCCAACACCGACGAGGTGATCGCGCGCGGCGGCTTCGGCTCGCCGACGATCTTCGTCGGCGGCGACGACATGTACTTCGGCAACGACCGCCTGCCGCTGGTGCGCGCGGCGGTGCTGCGCCGCCGGGCGGCTGCCTAGCCTGCCGCGCGGCGGCTGCCTTCCCGGCGGGCGTCCGGCCCGGCTGTGGCAAGCTGCCGCGCCTTGAGCGCCACCACCCCATCCCCTGCGCCCGTGCCGCGGCTGCTGCCGCTGGCCGGGCCGCTGTTCGTCGAGCTGGCGCTGGCCATGGCCATGGGCGTGGTCGGCACCTGGCTGGCCGCGCGCCTGGGCGACGCGCCGGCGGCGGCCTTCGCGCTGTGCGTGCAGCTGACGGCGATGCTGTTCGTGCTGTTCCGCGTCGTCGGCGCGGGCGTCGGCGTGGTGGTGGCCCAGGCGCTGGGCGCCGGCCGGCGCGACGCCGCCGACCGCACGGCGCTGGCGGCGCTGGGCGCGGCCAGCTGGACCGGCGGGGCCTGCGCCGCACTGGCCGGCCTGGGCGCCGGGCCGCTGCTGCGGGCGCTGAACACCCCGCCCGAGGTGCTGGCGCTGGCCCAGCCCCTGCTGCAGTGGCTGGCCCCGGCGGTGCTGCTGGACGCTTGGAACAACGTGCTGTCCAGCGTGCTGCGCGCGCAGCTGCAGGCGCGGCCCACGCTGGTGGTCAACGCGGTGATCCAGCTGGTGCACGGCCTGCTGGCCTGGCCGCTGATGCTGGGCGGCTTCGGCCTGGCCGGCGCCGCCGCCGACGGCCTGGGGCTGGCCGGCTACGCGCTGGCCCTGCTGGCGGCCCGCGGCCTGGGCCTGGCCCTGCTGCTGCAGGCCTGGCGGCAGCGCCTGGGGCTGCGCCCGCGGCCGGCCGACTGGTGGCGCTGGCGCGGCGCCACGCTGGCGCCGGCGCTGCACATCGGCTGGCCGGGCGCGGTCGAGCACGGCGTCTGGCGCGCCGGCTTCCTGGTCAGCCTGTCGGTGGTGGGCACGCTGGGCGCGACGGCGCTGGCCACGCACGCCTACGTGCTGCAGGTCAGCCAGGGCCTGCTGCTGTGCGGGCTGGTGATCGGGCTGTCGGCGGAGATCGTCGTCGGCCACCTGATCGGCGCGGGCCGGCTGCGCGCGGCGCACCGCCTGGTGCGCCGGGTGCTGGCCGCCGGCCTGGGGCTGGCGCTGGGCCTGTCGGTGGCGGCGGCGCTGGCCGGGCGCTGGCTGCTGGGGGCCTTCAGCGCCGACCCGGCCATCCTGGCCCAGGGCGCCGTGCTGCTGTGGCTGACCGTGGCGCTGGAGACCGGCCGCGTCTTCAACCTGGTGCTGCTGAACGCGCTGCGCGCCGCCGGCGACGCGCGCTACCCGATGTGGGTGGGCATGCCGGTGGTCGCGGGGGTGATGGCCGGCGGCAGCCTGGCGCTGGGCGGCGCGGCCGGCTGGGGCCTGGTGGGCGTGTGGTTGGCCTATGCCGCCGACGAGTGGGTGCGCGGCCTGCTGTCCTGGTGGCGCTGGACGCGCCTGGGCTGGGTGCCGGCGGCGCGCGCCCAGCGCCGCCGCCTGCGGCATCGGGGCTGACCCGCGGACGCGCGCGCCGAGTCGCCTAGGCGCCAGGCCCGGCCCGGGCGCGGTCGATAGCATGGCCCGCGAGAGCGGTGCCGCCCGCATGGCGCGGGACGGGCACCGACGACACCCCCCAGAGGAGACACCGTGCTGCACCCCTGCCACCATGCCCTGTCCACGCCCGACAAGCCCGCGCTGATCTGCGCCGGCAACGGCCGGACCGTGACCTACCGCCAGCTGGAGGACCGCTCCAACCAGGTGGCGCAGATGTTCCGTGCGATGGGCCTGAAGGCCGGCGACCACATCGCGCTGATGCTGGAGAACCGCGCCGAGTACTTCGACGTGTGCTGGGGCGCGCAGCGCGCCGGCCTGATCTACACCGCGATGAGCACCCGGCTGACCGAGGGCGAGGTCAGCTACATCGTCAACGACTGCGCGGCCAAGGTGGTGGTCGCGTCGGCGGCCATGGCCAAGGCCGTGGCCCACCTGCCGGGCGCCTGCCCCGGCGTGGGCCACTGGCTGATGATGGACGCACCGACCGTCGGCTGGGCCTCGTACGAGGCGGCCGCGGACGCCCAGCCCGCGACGCGCATCGCCGACGAGCGCGCCGGCGGCGACATGCTGTACTCCAGCGGCACCACCGGTCGGCCCAAGGGCGTGTTCGTGCCGCCGGACGTGACCGAGATCGATGCCGCCGGGCCGATGACCGACATCCTGACCAAGCTCTACGGCCTGAACGCCGAGACGGTCTACCTGTCGCCCGCGCCGCTGTACCACGCCGCGCCGCTGCGCTACTGCATGGCGGTGCAGCGCCTGGGCGGCACGGTGGTGATGATGGAGCACTTCGACCCGGAGGACTACCTGCGCCTGGTGCAGCAGCACCGTGTCACCGCCAGCCAGCTGGTGCCGACGATGTTCGTGCGCATGCTCAAGCTGCCGGAGGACGTGCGCAAGAAGTACGACCTGTCCAGCCTGAAGTGCGCGATCCATGCCGCCGCGCCGTGTCCGGTGCCGGTGAAGGAGCAGATGATCGCCTGGTGGGGCCCGATCATCTGGGAGTACTACGCCGGCACCGAGGGCAACGGCGTGACCATGGTCCACGCGAAGGACTGGCTGACCCACAAGGGCACGGTGGGCCGGGCGGTCATCGGCGAGCTGAAGATCGTCGACGACGAGACCGGCGAGGAGCAGCCGGTGGGGCAGGCCGGCACGGTCTACTTCGCCAACGGCCGGCCCTTCGCGTACCACAACGACGCGGCCAAAACCCAGGGATCGACCCATCCCAAGGGCTGGACGACGCTGGGCGACGTGGGCTATGTGGATGCCGACGGCTTCCTGTACCTGACCGACCGCAAGGCCTACATGATCATCTCCGGCGGGGTGAACATCTACCCGCAGGAGGCCGAGAACGTGCTGATCACCCACCCGAAGGTGGCCGACGTGGCGGTGCTGGGCGTGCCCAACGAGGAGTTCGGCGAGGAGGTCAAGGCGGTGGTGCAGCCGCGCGACATGGCCGACGCCGGGCCGGAGCTGGCGGCCGAGCTGATCGCCTACTGCCGCGAGCAGCTGTCGCCGATCAAGTGCCCGAAGTCGGTGGACTTCGAGGCCGAGCTGCCGCGCCACCCGACCGGCAAGCTCTACAAGCGCCTGCTGAAGGACCGCTACTGGGCGGGGCACCAGAGCAAGATCGTCTGATCCCTGCCTTGGATTCTGGAGGCGCCGCAGGTCGCCGAGAGGCGGCTTGCGGCGTTTTGCCGTCATCCTTGTTTTTGTGGGAAGCGGACTGGCGTCGGTCTGATCGGTCGCGGCGCGCCGGGCTGGCCTGCTTTGCTCCGTGTCCCCCGGGTCGGCTGCGCCGCCCCTCCTCCTCTACCTACGCAAAGCAGGCCAGCCCGTCACGCCGCTCCGGCACCACCGCCGCATGCGGGGATTGGGCCCGTGCCCTGCGGGGATGGTGCCGGGCCGAGACCACCGGGTGCCCGGCTGCCGCAAGTAAAGGAGGAGGACCGGCACAGCCGGTCCGGGGGACATGGAGGCAGCCGGGTACCCGGTGGTCTCGGCCAACGCGCAAGACTTCGAACGTCTGCTGCAACCGAAGAAGAACGGCAGCATAGCGCCGAAACCCGGCGCCTTCGCTCAGATGCCCTGGAAGCGGGCGAAGCTCTCCAGCGGCGCGCGATCCGAGCGCAGCGCGTTGATGGGGTGCTCGGGGTTGCGGTAGCCGATGGCCATGCCGGTGAATAGCATGCGCTCGGCCGGCAGTTCCAGGAACTGGCTGACCGTGCGCGGGTAGACCGACCAGCACTCCTGCGCGCAGCTGTCCAGGCCTTCCTCGCGCAGCAGCAGCATCACGCTCTGCAGGAACATGCCCATGTCGCTCCACTGCGGCGGGCCCATGCGGCGGTCCACGCTGCAGAACAGCGCCAGCGGCGCGCCGAAGAACTGGTAGTTGCGGGCGAACCACCTCAGGCGCGCGGCCTTGTCCTCGCGCGGGATGCCCAGGCGCGCGTACATGTCCTCGCCGATCTTGAAGCGGTAGTCGCGGTAGGGCGCCACCAGTTCCTTCGGGTAGATGTCGTACTCGGGCACCTCGCTCCTGTCGCCGGCGGCCACCTCGGCCAGGCGGCGCTGCATGATGGCCTTGAGCTCTTCCAGCTTGGCGCCGGCGATCACGTCGATGTGCCAGGGCTGCAGGTTGCCGCCCGAGGGCGAGCGCGACGCGGTGGTCAGCACCCGGCGGATGACGTCGGCGGGTACCGGCGTCGGCAGGAAATCGCGCACCGACAGGCGCGTGTTCAGGGCTTCGGAGACGGACATGGGCATGGCGCTTCCTTGTGGGCGTAGGGGATCGGGCGCCGCGCCAGCGGCTGGCGCGGCGGGTCGGGGCAGGGCCTCAGTGCAGGTCGGTGACGACCTTCCAGCGGCCGTTCTGGATCTGGCTCAGGCGCGACAGCGAGGAACCCAGACGCTTGGTCGGCGTGAAGCTCAGCGGCGGCGTGCCGAAGAAGTCGGCCGGGATCTCGCCCAGCGATTCCATCGCCTTGACGAAGCTGTCGGTGGTCAGGTTCGGGCCGGCCTTCTGCGCCGCGCGGATGAACACGTCCATCGTCGCGTAGCCCGAGGTCGAGTAGGTGCTCGGGTCCTCGTTGAAGCGGGTCTTGTACTTGTTGGCCCAGTGGCGCAACTGCTGGTTGTCGAGGTCGGTGTAGGGGAAGTGGTGGGTGGAGACGGCGTAGTAGCCGTCCATGCCCTTGCCGCCCAGCTTGTGGATCAGGTCGGTGTAGCTGGCCTGCGAGCCGATGATGGTCGGGTTCCAGCCCAGCTTGCGGGCCTCGTTGATCGCGCCGATGGTCTCGCGCACGATGGTGCCCAGCACCAGGAAGTCGCAGCCGCTGGCCTTCAGGCGGGCGATCTGCGAGGAGAAGTCGGTGGCGCCGCGCTTGTAGGTGGTCTTCTCGCCCAGCGTGGCGCCGGCGGCCTTCAGGCCGTCCTCGGCGCCCTTGAGCACCTCCAGGCCGTAGTCGTCGTCCTGGTACAGGGTGCAGCCGTTCTTCGCGCCCTTCTCCTTGTACAGCTTGGCCACGTTGACGCGCAGGGTGTCGTAGTAGGCGGCGACGTTGGCGAACTTCAGCTTGTGCGCCGGCTCGAACATCTCGCGCCCGGCCGACAGCGGGAAGAAGTTGATCACGCCCTTCTCGAACATGATCGGCATGGCCGCGTTGTTCATCGGCGTGCCGATGTGCGAGGCGATCAGGAACACCTTGTCCTGGTTGACCAGCTTCTGCGTGGCCAGCACGGCTTTCTTCGGGTCGTAGCCGTTGTCCTCGACCAGCAGCTTGATCTTGCGGCCGTGGATGCCGCCCTGCTCGTTGATCTCCTCCACGCGCAGCTGGATGCCGTTGCGCGCGGCCTTGCCGTAGGCGGCCACCGGGCCGGACAGGTCCTGCAGCGTGGCGATGACGATCTCGTTCTTGGACACGCCCTGGGTGGCCTGCGCCAGCGCGGGCAGCGCGACGGGGGCGGTGGCGGCCAGCGCAGCGGCGGCCAGCAGGGTACGGCGGGGGTTCAGGGAAAGACGGGGCATGGGAAGGTGAAAAAACAAAAACGGGCCAGTCTAGGGACCGGCCCGTCGCCCCGGAATCGTCGGTTCCGCCGATTCGGCGCCGCCGCCGCACCGGGCGGCGGCCGGCGGTCTCAGCGCAGCTCGCTGACGACCTTCCAGCGCCCGTCCTGGATCTGGCTCAGGCGCGACAGCGAGGAGCCGAGGCGCTTGGTCGGCGTGAAGCTCAGCGGCGGCGTGCCGAACATGTCGGCCGGGATCTCGCCCAGCGACTCCATGGCCTTCAGGAAGCTGTCGGTGGTCAGGTTCGGGCCGGCCTTCTGCGCGGCCTTGATGAAGGTGTCGATCGTCGAGTAACCGCCGGTCGAGTAGGTGCTCGGGTCCTCGTTGAAGCGGGTCTTGTACTTGTTGGCCCAGTGGCGCAGCTGCTGGTTGTCGAGGTCGGTGTAGGGGAAGTGGTGGGTGGAGACGGCGTAGAAGCCGTCCATGCCCTTGCCGCCCAGCTTGTGGATCAGGTCGGTGTAGGTGGCCTGCGAGCCGATGATGGTCGGGCTCCAGCCGATCTTGCGGGCCTCGGCGATGGCGCCGATGGTCTCGCGGATGATGGTGCCCAGCACCAGGAAATCGCAGCCGCTGGCCTTCAGGCGGGCGATCTGCGAGGAGAAGTCGGTGGCGCCACGCTTGTAAGTGGTCTTCTCGCCCATCGCCAGGCCGGCTTCCTTCAGGCCGGCCTCGGCCCCGCGCACCACCTCCAGGCCGTAGTCGTCGTCCTGGTACAGGGTGCAGGCATTCTTCGAGCCCTTCTCCTTGAACAGCCGCGGCACGTTGGTGCGCATGGTGTCGTAATAGGAGGCGACGCTGGCCAGCTTGAGCTTGTGCGGCGGCTCGAACATCTCGCGCCCGGCCGACAGCGGGAAGAAGTTGATCACGCCCTTCTCGAACATGATCGGCATGGCCGCGTTGTTCATCGGCGTGCCGATGTGCGAGGCGATCAGGAAGACCTTGTCCTGGTTGACCAGCTTCTGCGCGGCCAGCAGCGCCTTCTTCGGGTCGTAGCCGTTGTCCTCGACCAGCAGCTTGATCTTGCGGCCGTGGATGCCGCCCTGCTCGTTGATCTCCTCGACGCGCAGCTGGATGCCGTTGCGGGCCTGCTTGCCGTAGGCCGCCACCGGCCCGGACAGGTCCTGGATGGTGGCGATGACGATCTCGCCCTTGCTCACCCCCTGGGTGGCCTGGGCGGCGGCGGTGCCGGCGGTGGCGACCAGTGCGGCTGCGGCCAGCAGGGTCAGGGCGGGGTGGGTACGCTCACGAACACTCATGCATGTCTCCTGGGGTACGGGTCGGGGGGCAGTCTAGGCAGGCATCCCTGCAGCCGCCATGCGCGTTTTCGCCGATCTGGCCGGGGCTCAGTAGGTCAGCGCGGCGCTGACCGGCACGAACCTGCCGCCCCGGACCTGCAGCAGGTAGGCGCTGCGCGAGGCCAGGCGGTCGTTGGGGCCGAAGGTGGCCGGCACGGCGGCCAGCACGGTGGTCCAGTTCTTCACCTGCTCCAGGCCGGCGACCAGGCTGTCGACGCTGAGCTTGGGTCCGGCGCGCCGGGCGCCCTCGGCGAACAGCATCATCGCCTGGTAGCCGAAGATCATGCCGTCCTCGGGCTCCTTGCCGTACTTGTCGCGGTAGCGCTTGAGCAGGGCCTGCAGCGCCGGCGTCTGCTCCTGGGTGGCCAGCGGCAGGGCCGGGCTGGTGGCGTAGAAGCCCTCGGTGGCCTCGCCGCCGATCTTGACCACCGACGAGTTCATCGACGCCTGGTTGCCCAGCATGTCCACGCTCCAGCCGATCTTGCGCGCCTCCTGCAAGGCGCCGGCGGTCTCGCGGATGATGGTGCCCAGCACCACCAGGTCGACGTTGGCCGCACGCAGCCGGGCGATCTGGCTGGAGAAGTTGATGTCGCCGCGCTTGTAGCTGGTCTTCTCGGCCAGCGTCATGTTCATCGCCTTGAGCTGCTCCTCGGTGGCGCGCAGCACCTGCAGCCCGGTCTCGTCGTCCTGGTACAGGATGCCCAGGCGCTTCTTGCCCTTCTGCTCGACCATGTACTTGACGCCGGCACGCACCTGTTCGCCATAGGGCACGGCCAGGCCGAACTTCAGCCGGTGGAAGGGCGCGTAGGTGAAGTCCGCCGGCGTGGCGGCGAACAGCAGCGGCACGCCGGCGCCCAGCGCGATGTCCATCGAGGCCTGGGTGGTCACCGAGCCCAGCGTGGCGATCATCGCGAAGACCTTGTCCTTCTCGACCAGCTTCTGCGTGGCCAGCACGGCCTTGCGCGGGTCGAAGCCGTTGTCCTCGGTCAGCAGCCGGATCTTGCGGCCGTGGATGCCGCCGGCGGCATTGACGTCGTCGGCCGCCAGGTTCAGCCCGTCTCGGATGAAGGTGCCCAGCGCCACGATGGGGCCGCTGAGGTCCTGGTGCGTGCCCAGCAGGATCTCGCCGTCGCTGATGCCGGTCGTGCGGTCGGCGCGGGCGGCGGTCCAGGGCGCCAGGGTGGTGCTGGCCAGCGTCAGGGCGCCGGCTTGCAGGGCGCGGCGGCGGGTCAACGGCATCGTGTGTCTCCGGTGTGATAGTGGTGGGGCGAGTAAGCCGTGCCGGCACCTGCATCGTCTTGTGCGCATTGGCTGGTGCGGCTCGGGACAAGCCCGCGGCCGGCGGTGCCGGCGCTGTGTCGGAATCAGCCACTGCGCGCAAGACCCGCGGCGGCGCTGCCGGGAAGATCCGCGGATCGCCTACGGATGCTGCCCGCCATGAGCCTGCTCGACGCCCCGCCCGCACCGCATTACTTCAGCCCCGAGCACCAGCAGTTCCGCGCCGCGCTGCGCGACTGGGTGAGCAAGGAGATCGCGCCGCACGCCAACGCCTGGGACGAGGCCGAGGGCTTCCCGCGCGAGCTGTACAAGAAGGCCGCCGCGCTGGGCATCCTGGGCCTGGGCTACGACGAGGCCCACGGCGGCACGCCCTCGGACCTGTTCCACCACATCATCCTGAGCGAGGAGATGGCGCGCATCGGCGCCGGCGGCATCGCCGCCTCGCTGCTGTCGCACACCATCGGCCTGCCGCCGATCAAGGCCTATGGCAGCGCCGAGCTGAAGAACCGGGTGATCCCGCCGGTGCTGGCTGGCGACAAGATCGCCGCGCTGGCGGTGACCGAGCCCTCGGGCGGCTCGGACGTCGCCTCGCTGAAGACCACCGCCATCCGCGACGGCGACCACTACGTGGTCAACGGCGAGAAGGTGTTCATCACCTCGGGCATGCGCGCCGACTTCATCACCGTGGCGGTGCGCACCAACCCGGCCGACAAGGGCCCGGGCGGCATCTCGGCCCTGCTGGTCGAGGGCGACACGCGCGGCCTGAGCCGCACCCAGCTCGACAAGATGGGCTGGTGGGCCAGCGACACCGCCCACCTGCGCTTCGAGAACTGCCGCGTGCCGGTGGCCAACCTGATCGGCCAGGAGCACAAGGGCTTCAAGACCTTCATGACCAACTTCAACGGCGAGCGCCTGGGCATGGCCGCGCAGGCCGTGGCCTGCGCCGAGGTCTGCTTCGAGGACGCGCTGGACTGGGCGCGCCAGCGCAAGACCTTCGGCGCGCCGTTGGCCGAGCGCCAGGTCATCCGCCACAAGCTGATGGACATGCTGCGCAGCATCGACGTGGCGCGCTGCCACGTCTACGACCTGGCCTGGCGCGTGCAGCACCAGCAGGGCGACGCCAACCAGCTGGTCGCGCGCACCGCGATGGCCAAGGTCGAGGCCACGCGCTGCATGCAGTTCTGCGCCGACGCCGCGGTGCAGATCCTCGGCGGCATGGGCTTCATGCGCGGCACGCGCATCGAGCGCATCTACCGCGAGGTCAAGGTCATGATGATCGGCGGCGGCTCCGAGGAAATCATGAAGGACCTCGCCTCGCGGCAACTCGGCATCTGAGACTCCAGAAGAACTTCCCATGGCCATCATCGAATCGACGATCTCCACCGGCAGCGAGGCCTTCCAGGCCAACCGCGCGGGCATGCTGGCGCTGGTCGAGCGCGTGCGCGCGGCCGAACGCCGCGCCGCCGAGCTCAGCAACCAGGCGCGCGCCCGCTTCGAGCAGCGCGGCCAGCTGCTGCCGCGCGAGCGCATCGCGCTGCTGCTGGACCCGGGCGCGCCCTTCCTCGAGCTGTGCACGCTGGCCGGCTACGGCCAGGACACGCCGGACCCGGACAAGACCGTGCCCGGCGGCGGCGTGATCGCCGGCATCGGCTACGTCGCCGGCATCCGCTGCATGGTGGCGGCCAGCGACTCGGGCATCGACGCCGGCGCGCTGCAGGCCATGGGCCTGGACAAGTCGCTGCGCATCCAGGAGCTGGTGCTGGAGAACAAGCTGCCCTTCGTGCAGCTGGTGGAATCCGCCGGCGCCAACCTGATGAAGTACAAGGTCGAGCACTTCGTGCGCGGTGGCGGCACCTTCCGCAACCTGGCGCGCATGTCGGCGGCCGGCCTGCCGGTGCTGACCATCACCCACGGCTCGTCCACCGCCGGCGGCGCCTACCAGACCGGCCTGTCGGACTACATCATCATGGTGCGCGGCCGCAGCCGGGCCTTCCTGGCCGGCCCGCCGCTGCTCAAGGCCGCCACCGGCGAGGTGGCCACCGAGGAGGAACTGGGCGGCGCCGAGATGCACACCGCCGTCTCGGGCCTGGGCGACTACCTGGCCGAGGACGACCGCGACGCCATCCGCATCGCCCGCGAGCTGCTCGGCCAGATCGACTGGCCCAAGCACGCCGCGCCTGCGCGCGAGTTCAAGCCGCCGCGGTTGGATGCCGACGAGCTGCTGGGCATCATGCCGATGGACCACAAGCGCCCGGTCGACATGAAGCAGGTCATCGCCCGCATCGTCGACGACAGCGAGTTCCTGGAGTTCGGCGAGAACTGGGGCAGCGCCACCGTGGTGGGCCACGCCCGCATCGAGGGCTGGCCGGTGGGCATCATCACCAACAACGGCCCGATCGACAACGCCGGCGCGGCCAAGGCCACGCACTTCATCCAGGCCTGCTGCCAGAGCCGCACGCCCATCCTGTACCTGAACAACACCACCGGGTTCATGGTCGGCCGCCAGTACGAGGAGCGCGGCATGATCAAGCAGGGCTCGGCGATGATCCAGGCGGTCAGCAATGCCACGGTGCCGCAGATCACCCTGTACTGCGGCGCCAGCTTCGGTGCCGGCAACTACGGCATGTGCGGCCGCGGCTTCCACCCGCGCTTCTGCTTCAGCTGGCCGAATGCCAAGACCGCGGTGATGGGCGGCGAGCAGGCTGCGCGCACCATGGTCATCGTCACCGAGGCGGCGATGAAGCGCAAGGGCGAGGTCGACCAGGCCAAGCTCGACGCGCTGCAGTCGGGCATCCAGCAGCGCTTCGACAGCCAGATGAGCGCCTTCGTCACCAGTGGCCTGCTGCTGGACGACGGCGTGATCGACCCGCGCCACACCCGCGCCGTGCTGGCGCAGACGCTGGCCATCTGCCGCGAGGGCGATGCCCGCGAGCCGCAGCGCATGCAGTTCTCCGTGGCCAGGCCCTGAGAACCCCCCCAAGATTCGGAGCGACACCATGCTGAACCAACTGACCCCCGAGCACGAGGCCATCCGCGCGACCCTGAAGCGCTACATCGCCGAGAAGATCAACCCCTTCGTCGACGAGTGGGAGGCTGCCGAGATCTTCCCCGCCCACCAGGTCTTCAAGGGCATGGGCGAGCTGGGCCTGCTGGGCCTGGACAAGCCGGTGGAAAACGGCGGCGCCGGGCTGGACTACAGCTACGCCGCGGTGATGGCCGAGACCCTGGCCGAGATCAACTGCGGCGGCATCCCGATGGCCACCGGCGTGCAGACCGACATGGCCACGCCGGCCCTGGCCAAGCATGGCAGCGCCGAGCTGCGCGCCGAGTTCCTGGCCCCGGCGATCGCCGGCGACTACGTGGCCTGCCTGGGTGTCAGCGAGGTCGGCTCGGGCTCGGACGTGGCCAGCGTCAAGACCACCGCGCGCAAGGACGGCGACGACTACATCATCAACGGCGGCAAGATGTGGACGACCAACGGCACGCAGGCCGACTTCTGCTGCGTGCTGGCCAACACCTCGGACGCCGGCGAGCGCGGCGCGCACCGCAACAAGAGCCTGATCGTGGTGCCGATGAAGGCCAAGGGCGTGGGCGTGGCGCGCAAGCTGAAGAAGGCGGGCATGGACTCGTCCGACACCGCCCAGCTGTACTTCGACGACGTGCGCGTGCCGCAGCGCTACCGCATCGGCGAGGAGGGCAAGGGCTTCATGTACCAGATGGAGCAGTTCCAGATGGAGCGGCTGTGGGGTGCGCTGAACGCCGGCGCCGGCGCCCAGCGCGCGATCGACGTGACCATCGAGTACACCCGCGAGCGCAAGGCCTTCGGCCGCAGCCTGCTGGACAACCAGTGGATCCACTACACCCTGGCCGAGCTGCAGACCGAGGTCGAGGCCCTGCGCTCGCTGGCCTGGCGCGGCGTGGAGATGGTGGTGCAGGGCCAGGACGCCACCAAGCTGGCCACCATGGCCAAGCTCAAGGCCGGCCGCGTCGCCCGCCAGACGGCCGACACCTGCCTGCAGTTCTGGGGCGGCATGGGCTATGTGATGGAGAGCCCGATCAACCGCATGTGGCGCGACTTCCGCCTGTCATCCATCGGCGGCGGCGCTGACGAGGTGATGATGCAGGTGCTCTGCAAGTTCATGGGCACATTCCCCAAGGGCTGATCCTCGCCTCAACCCTTCGGACCCCTTGCCATGACCGCAGCAACCCCCTTCACCAAAGTCCTGATCGCCAACCGCGGCGAGATCGCGCTGCGCGTGCTGCGCAGTGCCAAGGCCCTGGGCTACCGCACCGTGGCGGTCTATTCCACGGCCGACGCCGACGCGCGCCATGTGCTGGAGGCCGACCAGGCCGTGTGCATCGGCGAGCCGCTGCCGCGCCAGAGCTACCTGAACATCCCGGCCATCCTGGACGCCGCCAAGCGCAGCGGCGCCGACGCGGTGCACCCGGGCTACGGCTTCCTGGCCGAGAACGAGGACTTCGCCGCCGCCTGCCGCGACGCCGGCCTGGTCTTCATCGGTCCCTCGCCCGAGGCGATCAAGGCCATGGGCGACAAGGCCGGCGCCAAGGCGCTGATGGCCGCGGCCGGCGTGCCGGTGATCCCCGGCTACCAGGGCGAGGACCAGTCCGCCGAACGCCTGGCCGCCGAGGCCGCCCAGGTCGGCTACCCGGTGATGATCAAGGCTACCGCCGGCGGCGGCGGCCGCGGCATGCGCAAGGTCGACCGGCCCGAGGACTTTGCCGACGCACTGCGCAGCGCGCAGAGCGAGGCGCTCAGCGCCTTCGGCGACGCCACGGTGATCCTGGAGCGCGCCATCGTCGCGCCGCGCCACATCGAGATCCAGGTCTTCGCCGACCGCCACGGCAACGCCATCCACCTGGGTGAGCGCGACTGCTCGGTGCAGCGCCGCCACCAGAAGGTGATCGAGGAGGCGCCGTCGCCGGCGGTCTCTCCCGAGCTGCGCGCCCGCATGGGCGAGGTCGCGGTCAAGGCGGTCAAGGCCATCGCCTACGAGGGCGCCGGCACGCTGGAGTTCCTGCTCGACCCGAAGGGCGAGTTCTTCTTCATGGAGATGAACACCCGGCTGCAGGTGGAGCACCCGGTGACCGAAGCCATCACCGGCCTGGACCTGGTGGACTGGCAGCTGCGCGTGGCCGCCGGCGACCCGCTACCGCTGCGCCAGGACGAGCTGCGCTTCCAGGGCCATGCCATCGAGGTGCGGCTGTGCGCCGAGGACCCGCTGGCGCAGTTCATGCCGCAAAGCGGCCGCATGGCCGCCTGGCAGATGGCCGAGACGGGCCCTGGCGCGCTGCGCGTCGAGCACGCGCTGCGCCCGGGCGACGAGATCCCGCCGTACTACGACTCGATGATCGCCAAGGTCATCGCCCACGGCGCCACCCGCGCCGAGGCGCTGCGCAAGCTGCAGCGCGGCCTGGAGGACACCGTGGCCCTGGGCGTGGCCACCAACCAGGCCTTCCTGCTGCAGTGCCTGGCCCACCCGGTGTTCGCCGCCGGCGGCGCCACCACCGCCTTCATCGGCGAGCACCAGGCCGCGCTGCTGGGCCCGCTGAAGAAGGACGGCAACCCCGCGCTGCACCAGCGCGCCGCCGCGCTGGCCGCGCTGCTGCTGCACCTGAGCAACGACGCGCAGGACCCCCGCCATGGCCTGGCCCACCGCCTGCCGGTGCTGGAGCGCTTCGAGCTCGACGGCGCGCCGAGCAGCGGCGCGCTGGAGCAGCACGGGCCGATGGCCTATGCCACCCGCCTGGACGGCGCGTCGGCGACGCTGACCGTGGTGTGCCACGAGGTCGACGCCGGCGGCGCCAGCGGCCGCACCCGCGTGGCCATCGACGGCGTGGCCGACAACGCCGTCTGGCAGCGCGACGGCGCGACGCTGCGCTTCCAGTTCGCCGGCCGGCCCTGGACGGTGCAGGACCACAGCCGCGCGCCGGCCGCGCGCGCCGCCGAGGGCGGTGGCGGCGACGGCAAGCTGCGCGCCAGCATGAACGGCCGCGTCGTGGCGGTGCAGGTGGCGGTGGGCGACACCGTGGCCGCCGGCCAGCCCATGGTCACGCTGGAGGCGATGAAGATGGAGCATGTCCATGTCGCCCCGGTGGCCGGCAAGGTGCTGGCGCTGCACGTCAGCGTCGGCGACCAGGTGGCGTCCAAGCGCGTGGTGGCCGAGGTGGTGGTCGAGGCCTGACCCCGGCCGGGGCCGGCCGGCCCGCCGCGTGCGGCCCGGCGGTTCCTCGGGCTGGAAAGCACAACGCCCGGCCGATGGCCGGGCGTTGTGCTTTGGGGGCGTCGTCGCGCGGGGCCGGAGTCAGCGCCCGGCGATCCCCAGCAGCTCGACCTCGAAGTTCAGCGTCGCATTGGGCGGGATCACGCCGCCCGCGCCGCGCTCGCCGTAGGCGATGGACGGCGGGCAGGTCAGCTGGGCCTTGGCGCCCACCTGCATCTTCTGCACGCCCTCGGTCCAGCACTTGATCACCCGGTTCAGCGGGAACTCGGCCGGCGCGCCGCGGCTGTAGGAGCTGTCGAACTCCTTGCCGTCGGCCAGCGTGCCGCGGTAGTGCACCTTGACCACGTCGCTGGCCACCGGGCTGGCACCCTGGCCGGCGCGCAGCAGCTTGAACTGCAGGCCGCTGGACGTGGTGACCACGCCGCCCACCGCGGCCGGCGCGCCGGCGCCGCTGGTGGTCGTGTTGGATTGGGCCTGGGCCAGGGCACAGGCGGCCAGCAGGGGCAGGGCGCGCAGCAGTCGGGTCATCGCGGGTCGCATCGCAGCAGTTCAGGGGCCGCGATCATCGCACCGCGGTCGCCGTGGCGCTCAGACCGTCCAGTCGGCCGGCACCTCGATGGGGAGTTCCAGCAGCATCTGCGCCATGCCCTTGCCCAGCGGGTCCAAGCGCAGCGAGGCCGGGCCGCCGCCGTCCAGGGCCTGCTGCATCACCAGGTTCATCGCGTGCAGGCCGGGCAGGTGGTAGCGGTCGACGCGGCCCTTGACCAGGTGCGCGAACCAGTCCTTCACGCGCTCGGGCGTCACCTGGGCCCACAGCAGCGGCAGCCATTCGGGGCGGCGGGCGATCAGGCCGATGTTGGAGATGTCGCCCTTGTCGCCGCTGCGGCCCCAGGCCAGCTTGACCAGCGGCACCGTCTTCGTCGGGCCGGCCGGCGGGGTCCAGGCCGCCGGGTCGGCCACCGGGGCCGGCGCGGCCAGCGGGCGCGCGGTGCCGGCCATCGGCACGGGCAGGGTCTGCTCGCCCAGGCGGACCACCGGCTGCACCGCGCCGCGCGGGATCAGGAAGGCGCAGGGCACGATGTGCGGCGACACGCTGCCGCGGCCGCCGCCGGGGCCGGTGGTGCCGGGCGACCAGCTGGTGCCGGGCGCGGCCTTCTCGCGGGTGAACAGCTCCAGCGCCTCCTTCTTCGGGTGGCGCACCGCCACGCGCACGATCACCTCGCGCAGCTGGGCGGTGGTGGCGCGCGGGCCGTACAGGGTCTCGGTGCCGATGACCTCGACCCGCGTGGCGCTGAAGTCGCCCCAGCCGCGGGCCAGGATCATCTCGCGCGTGCGCTCGACCAGCGACTCGCCGGTGCGCCGGGCCTTGGCCACCGCGTCGATGCCGACGATCACCGTCATGCCGTCGCAGCGCCAGCCCACCAGGGTGGTGGCGCTGACCTTCAGCGTCTCGGGCGGCGCGCTGCCCAGGGCGCCGGCCACGCGCACGCGGTCCTTGGCTTCTTGCGTCATGGTGACCTGGCGGAAGTCGCAGGTCACGTCGGGCAGCAGGTAGGCGCCCGGGTCGCCGATCTCGTAGAGCAGCTGCTCGCCCACCGTGGCCGGGCTGACCAGGCCGCCGGTGCCGGGCACCTTGGTGACGACGAAGCTGCCGTCCTCGGCGACCTCGACGATGGGGTAGCCGATGTGCGCCCAGTCGGGCACCTGGTCCCAGTCGGTGAACAGGCCGCCGGTGGCCTGGCAGCCGCATTCGATGATGTGGCCGGCCAGGCTGGCGCCGGCCAGGCGGTCGAAGTCGGACATCGACCAGCCGAAGTGGTGGATCAGCGCGCCCAGCGTCACCGCGCTGTCCACGCAGCGGCCTGTGATGACGATGTCGGCGCCGGCGTCCAGCGCGCGGGCGATCGGCTCGGCGCCCAGGTAGGCGTTGGCGCTGAGCAGGTTGGCCGGCACCGGCTGGCCGCCGACCAGGTCGGTCAGCGCGCCGCCGGGGGCGGCCTCGCGCAGGGCGGGCAGGGCGGTGCGCACGTCGTCGCCCTCGACGATGGCGATCTTCACCGCCAGGCCCAGCTCCTCGGCCACCTTGGCCAGGGCGCGGGCGCAGGCCTGCGGGTTGATGCCGCCGGCGTTGGTCACCACCTTGATGCCGCGCTTGACCACCTCGGGCAGCACCTGGCGCATCACCGGGTCGACGAAGTCGGTGGCGAAGCCGGCGTCGGGGTTCTTGCGCTGGGCGGCGGCCAGGATGGCCATCGTCGTCTCGGCCAGGTAGTCGAAGACCAGCACGTCGATCAGGCCGCTGTTGACCAGCTGCGGCGCGCCCAGGCTGGAGTCGCCCCAGAAGCCGGAGGCGCCGCCGATGCGAAGCGGGGGACGGGAAGCGTTGGCGGTCATGGGGTCTCCTGTGCGTGGGCCCGGGGCGGGCCGGGTGAAGCCGGGAGGCTAGGCCGGCGCTGGTGCGGCGTCTTGCGGCGATTGGCTGGCGCCGCCCGGGCACGCCAGGGCACGCCCGCGCAGCGGGTGCCGCCGGGCGGGCCGGCCGGGGCACGGCCGGGCGGGCCGGTACACTTGTGCGCTGCGCGTCCGGCACCGCCGCCACCGCGCCCGGTGGCGCGGCCGCCGGCCCCCCGATCCGCCGCGCCCGCCGTCCCCCATGCCCGCAGCCACCCCGGCCAAAGCCGCCTTCGACCTGAAAAGCACCGCCTGGACGCTGACCGCGCTGCGCCTGCAGACGGCCGACGCCGCCGTGCTGGCCGCGGCGCTGGACGAGCGCTTCGGCGACAGCCCCGGCCTGTTCGACAACGACCCGCTGGTCATCGACCTCAGCCCGCTGCGCGAGTCCGACGCCACGGTCGACTTCGCCGCGCTGCTGCCGCAGCTGCGCCGCTTCCAGCTGCACCCCATCGCCGCCCAGGGCGGCAGCCCGGCGCAGATGGCCGCCGCCGCCGCCGCCGGCCTGGCCGAGGCGCTGGACGCCGCGCCGGCCGGCGCCGTGCCGGCGCGCGCCGACCTGCCCACGGTGCAGCACGCCGTCGAGCTGCGCGAGGTCGTCCGCGAGGTCGAGGTCGTCAAGGAAGTGGAAGTGGTCAAGGAGGTGGTCAGGGAGGTGCCGGGCCCCGGCGGCGCGCCCACCCTGGTCGTCGACAAGCCGCTGCGCTCGGGCCAGCGCGTCTACGCCCGCGGCGCCGACCTGGTGGTGCTGGCCGTCGTCAGCTACGGCGCCGAGGTCATCGCCGACGGCCACATCCACGTCTACGCGCCGCTGCGCGGCCGCGCCATCGCCGGCGCGCGCGGCGACGTCAACGCCCGCATCTTCAGCACCTGCCTGGAGCCGCAGCTGGTCTCGGTGGCCGGCATCTACCGCACCACCGAGCACCCGCTGCCGGCCAATGTGCTGGGCAAGCCGGCCCAGGTGCGGCTGGAGGGCGAGAAGATCATCGTCGAGCCGCTGGGCGACTGAGCCGCGCGGCGCGCACCCCCCAAGAACCAACCAACGGAAACCCAGCCAGATGGCCAAGATCATCGTCGTCACCTCGGGCAAGGGCGGGGTCGGCAAGACCACCACCAGCGCCAGCTTCTCCTCGGGCCTGGCCCTGCGCGGCCACAAGACCGCGGTGATCGACTTCGACGTCGGCCTGCGCAACCTCGACCTGATCATGGGCTGCGAGCGCCGCGTGGTCTACGACCTGATCAACGTGATCCATGGCGAGGCCAACCTGAACCAGGCGCTGATCAAGGACAAGCAGTGCGAGAACCTGTTCGTGCTGGCCGCCAGCCAGACGCGGGACAAGGACGCCCTGACCCAGGAGGGCGTCGAGAAGGTGCTCAAGGACCTGGCCGAGATGGGCTTCGAGTACATCGTCTGCGATTCGCCGGCGGGCATCGAGACCGGCGCGCTGATGGCCATGCACTTCGCCGACGAGGCGCTGGTGGTGACCAACCCCGAGGTGTCCTCGGTGCGCGACTCCGACCGCATCCTGGGCATCCTGGGCAGCAAGACCAAGCGCGCCATCGAGGGCAAGGAGCCGATCAAGGAGCACCTGCTGATCACCCGCTACAACCCCAGCCGGGTCGAGGGCGGGCAGATGCTGTCGCTGACCGACATCCAGGAGATCCTGAGGATCCCGCTGATCGGCGTGATCCCCGAGAGCACCAACGTGCTGGAGGCCAGCAACCAGGGCGTGCCGGCGATCCACCTCAAGGGCACCGACGTCAGCGAGGCCTACCGGGACGTCATCGGCCGTTTCCTGGGCGAGACGCTGCCGATGCGCTTCACCGACGCCGAGAAGCCCGGCTTCTTCAAGCGCCTGTTCGGCGGGAGGTGAGCGGCATGTCGTTCCTCTCGTTCCTCCTCGGGGAGAAGAAGAAGACCGCCAGCGTCGCCAAGGAGCGGCTGCAGATCATCCTGGCGCACGAGCGCTCGGGCCGCGGCACGCCGCGCGCCGACTACCTGCCACAGCTGCAGCAGGAGCTGGTCGCGGTGATCTCCAAGTACGTGCAGATCTCGCCCGACGACATCAAGGTCAGCCTGGAGAAGCAGGAGAACCTCGAGGTCCTCGAGGTCAAGATCGAGCTGCCCGACGCGGTGCGCTGAATACCGCACGGCGCACGCCGGCGGCGTGCGTGCTGCCTCAGGCCGCGTCGAACAGCGGCTGCAGCTGGTCTTCCCAGTGCGCCACGTCGTCCTCGCTGACGGCCAGCCAGTCCAGCGCGGCGGCCGCGTGGTCGCGCCAGTCGCGGTCGGGCGGCAGGTGTTCGGCGCGGCGCATCAGCTGCTCGGCGACCAGGCCGGCGGCGACCAGCGTGTGCACCTCGGCGTCGGCCCCGTTCTGGCCCAGGCCCAGCAGGTCGTGGTGCAGGCGCACCGAGGCCACCAGCGTCGGTGACAGGCGCCAGACCCTGCACACCAGGGCGCCGACCACCGCATGGTCGGTGCGGTGGTTGGCGTTCTCGGTGGCCACCGGGCTGCGGTCCTGCCGCATGTCGGCCTCCATCAGCGTGGCACCGTAGCCCTTGACGCACTGCAGCAGCACCGGCAGGCCGGCGTGGCAGAACAGGCCGTGGGCATGGGCCAGGTCCACCGGCAGGCCGGGCAGCTGGCGGGCGATGTAGCTCATCGCGATGGCGCGGCGCGACGAACGCTCCCAGAAGCGTTCGAGCTGCTTGCTGTGCACCGGCAGCGCGCCGCGCACCAGGAATTCGGTCATCGCCCGGGCGGTCTCGTCCAGGCCCATGCGCGTCATCGCCAGGCCCACGGTGGAGACGCTGCCGGCGCCGGCGTAGGCCGGGCTGTTGGCCCGCTGGATCAGCGCCGCCGACATCGCCACGTCGTGCGAGGCGATGGTGGCCACCTCCTGCAGGTCGGGCTCGGCGTGGGCCAGCGCGTCGCGCAGGCGCATCAGCAGCGTGGGGCAGGGCGGGATGGCGATGTGGCGCAGCGGGCCGGCCTGGCGGGCCTGGTCGATCTCCTGCTGGACGGCGACGGTCGAGCTGCGTTGGCGGGGTACGGCAAGGGTGTTCATGGGCGACAGCGGTGGTCCTGAGCGGATATCGGCCGCTACCGGCGCAACTGGAGCCGCCCGGGCCCCGGCGCTGCCCGGTTCGGGTCTTCCGGTTTCAGCCGGTTGAACCGGCGCCCGGTTCGCCGGCGGCCGCGGGGGTGTCGCCCTGGCCGCTGCCGGCGTCCGCCCAGCCGGCCTGCAGCGCCGCCCAGCCGGCCGGCCCCAGGCGGCGCAGCGTCGCCAGGTTGGCCTCGTAGATCTGCTCGGCCTCGGGGAAGGCGGCCACCGCGCGGTCGATGCTGTCCTCGCGGATCAGGTGCAGCGTCGGCCAGGGCGAGCGGTTGGTGGCGTGGGTGATGTCGCCGGGCGGCGCGTCGGCGAACTGGTAGTCGGGGTGGAAGCTGGCCACCTGCAGCACGCCGTCCAGGCCGAGGTCGGCCACCAGGTCCTCGGCCAGCTCGAGGAAGTCGTTGTAGGCCAGGAAGTCGTCCAGCACCCGCGGGTGGATCAGCAGCGTGGTCTCCAGCCGGTCGGCCGGCGCCGCGGCCAGGCGCTGCAGCTCGGCGGCCAGGTCGCCCAGCAGCGCGGCCGGGTCCTCGGCGGCGCTGACCACGTAGCGCACCAGGCCCTTGACCTGCGGTGCCTTGGCGAAGGGGCACAGGTTCAGGCCGATCACCGCGCGGTCGACCCAGGCGCGGGTCTGGGCGATGGCCTGCTCGTCGGAGGGCGGGGCGCGGCGGGGCGGGTCGGCGTCGGTCATCGCCGGATTGTGCCCGGCGGCCCGGCGACGCCGCAGCTGCCTACACTGCGCGCCCATGATCCTGCTTGCGCCGATGGAAGGGCTGCTCGACCACAGCCTGCGCGACGTGCTGACCCGCGTCGGCGGCTTCGACCGCTGCGTCAGCGAGTTCATCCGCATCACCGACCAGCTGCTGCCGCCGCGGGTGTTCACCCGGCTGATGCCCGAGCTGCTCAACGGCAGCCGCACGCCGGCCGGCGTGCCGGTGCGTGCCCAGCTGCTGGGCAGCGACCCGGCCTGCCTGGCCGACAACGCGGCGCAGCTGGCCGCGCTGGGCGCCGAGGGCATCGACCTGAACTTCGGCTGCCCGGCCAAGACGGTCAACCGCCACCGCGGCGGCGCGGTGCTGCTCGACGAGCCCGAGCTGCTGCACGCCATCGTCGCCGCGGTGCGGCGCGCGGTGCCGGCGCCGCTGCCGGTGTCGGCCAAGATGCGCCTGGGCCACCGCGACGAGGACCGCATGCTCGACGCCGCCCGCGCCATCGCCGCCGGTGGCGCTGGCGAGCTGGTGGTGCACGCGCGGACCAAGGTCCAGGGCTACCGGCCGCCGGCCTACTGGGACCGCGTCGCCGGCATCCGCGCCGCGGTGGCGATCCCGGTGGTGGCCAACGGCGAGGTCTGGACGCTGGACGACGCGCTGCGCGCCCGCGCCGAATCGGGCGGCCACGCGCTGATGCTGGGCCGCGGCGCGGTCGCCGACCCGGGCCTGGCCTGGGCCCTGCGCGGCCACGACGCCGCGGCGGCCGGCGCACCGGCGCCGCGGCCGCCGCCGGCCTGGGACGAACTGCTGCCCCAGCTGGCCCGCTACTGGGCGCTGACCGCCGCGCACTGCGCGCCGCGGCACCGCGCCGGGCGGCTCAAGCAGTGGCTGAACCTGCTGCGGCGGCGCTTTCCGCAGGCCGAGCAGGCCTTCCAGCGCATCCGCGCCGAGCACGAGGTGGCCCGGGTCGGGGCGCTGCTGTTTGGCAACGGCGAGGCCGCCGATTCCACCGCGCAGCTGTCGCAGGTCAATCCGCAGTGGCTGGTCGGTGTCTAATCTTTGCTTGGACACAGAACCCGCGCCGCCTTGCCCGGCGGCGGCCATCCAGAGTCCCACGGGTTCGACCACGCAGAGGAGCATCGCATGACCACCCCCCCCGTATCCCGGCGCCCGGTCGCCCTGGCCAGCACGCTGGCGCTGGCCGCCTGCGCCGGCCTCGGCCTGCTGGCGGCCGCGCCGGCGCAGGCCGCCGGCTTCCAGCTCAACGAGACCTCGGCCTCCGGCCTGGGCAATGCCTATGCCGGCGGCGCCGCGGCCGCCGAGGACGCCAGCACGCTGTGGTCCAACCCGGCCGGCCTGTCCCGCCTGGGCGACAAGCGGCAGCTGGTGGGCGTGCTCAACCTGGTGACGCCGGCGATCCGCTTCCACAACGGCGCCTCGGTGGCCGCCACCTCGCAGGCGCTGGGCGGCGACGGCGGTGACGCCGGCGGGCTCAACGTGGTGCCCAACCTGTATTTCGCGATGCCGCTGTCGCGCGACCTGGTCGCCGGCGTCGGCGTCAACACGCCCTGGGGGCTGGTGACCGACTACGACGCCGGCTGGGCCGGCCGCTTCCTGGCCGACAAGTCGGACATCATGACGCTCAACGTCAACCCGGGCCTGTCCTTCAAGGTCAGCCCGACGCTGTCGCTGGGCGCCGGGCTGAACTGGCAGCGCATGGTCGCCGAGTTCACCAATGACGTGAACTACAGCGCCGCGCTGCTGAGCGCCGCGATGAGCAACGGCATCGCCGCCGGCTCGGCCACCTTCAACGCCATCGCCGCGGCCACCGCGGGCCAGGTGTCGGCCGCCCGCATCAAGGGCAGCGACAACGGCTGGGGCTGGAACGTCGGCCTGCTGTGGGACCTGAGCCCGGCGCAGCGCGTGGGCCTGTCCTACCGCTCGGCGGTGAAGTACCGGCTGGAGGGCAGCGCGCGCTTCAGCAATCCGACGGTGACGGTCGCCGGCGCGCTGGGCCCGACGGTGGCGGCGCTGGTCAACGGCGTCAACACGCAGGCCACCTTCGACACCGACGTGACCGCCGACGTCAAGCTGCCGCCGGTGGCCAATGCCTCGTACTTCCACCAGCTGTCGCCGCAGTGGGACCTGATGGTCGACCTGCAGTGGACCGGCTGGTCGACGATCGAGACGCTGCGCTTCGTGCGTAGCAACGGCAGCACGCTGCAGAGCACGCCCGAGAACTTCAAGGACAGCTGGAAGCTGGCCGTCGGCGGTAACTGGCGCCTGGGCGGGCCGTGGACGCTCAAGGGCGGCGTGGCCTACGACCAGACCCCGGTGCGCGACGCCTTCCGCACGCCGCGCCTGCCGGACAGCGACCGCACCTGGCTGGCGCTGGGCGTGCAGTACCGCCCCAGCGCCGCCTGGCGGCTGGACGCCGGCGCGGCCTACCTGTGGGGCAAGCAGGCCACCATCCGCGAGAACGCCGCGGCCAGTGGCGGTGGCGTGCTCGACGGCCACTACAAGAACCACACGACGATCTTCTCGGGCCAGGCCACCTGGTCGTTCTGAGCCGCGTCGACCCCGCCCGGGCCGCGCCCGGCGCCGCCCGGGCTGCGGCGCGGCCTCAGAGGCTGAGAGGATTTCGATCGTGACCGAGCGGCGCGCCCCAAGCCGGCCGATTTAGGCGCAAAGCGCAGCCATAGCCCGGGCTATGGCGAGCATTTGCAACGACGAGCGGGCGGCTTGGGGCGTGACGAGCGAGCATGAGCGAAAAACTCTCAGCCTCTCAGTCCAGCACGATGACCTCGGCGTCGGGCTGCTCGGCGTACAGGCGCTCGACCAGCGCGGCGCGGCGCTCCAGGCCGGCGCGCTGGTTGATGTAGCCCTTGTCGGTCAGCTCGTTGCCGTCGATCGACGGCGGCTCGGTCATCAGCAGCACGCGCGAGACGCGCAGGCTGCTGCCGCCACCGCCCTCGCGGTTCATCGCCTCCAGGCCGCGCTTGACGACCTCGCGCACCGCCGGGTGGGCGACGACGCGGTCGAAGTCGGCCTCGGGCTCGTCGATCAGCTGGCGGCAGGCGTGCAGGTTGGGCCAGGCCAGCAGGCCGACGAAGGGCTTGTCCTGGCCGGTGACCAGGGCGTCCAGCACCACCGGCGACGCGGCGGCGATGGCATTGGTGCGCAGCGTGCCCACGTGCACGAAGGTGCCGGTGGTCAGCTTGAAGTCCTCGGTGACGCGGCCGGCGAAGATCAGGCCCTGGCTCGGGTCGGCCTCGTCGACGAAGATGCCGGCGTCGCCGATCTTGTAGAAGCCCTCGTCGTCGAAGGCGGCGGCGGTCAGCTCGGGCTGGCCGTGGTAGCCGGGCATCACGTTGATGCCGCGCAGGCGCAGCTCGTACTTGCTGCCGGTGGGCACCAGCTTGAGCTGCACGCCCGGGAAGGGCAGGCCGATCAGGCCCACGCGCTCGGTGTCCCAGTAGGTGCCGGTGGAGGTGGGCGCGGTCTCGGTCGAGCCCCAGCCGGTGTAGAACACCAGGCGCTCGCCGATGGCCTTGACGGCCAGGGCCTGGATGCGCTCGTACAGGTCGTCGGGCAGGCGCGCGCCGCCGTAGGCCAGCATGGTCAGGTTCTTGAAGAAGCTGCGGCACAGGTCCTCGTCGCGCTCCATCGCCGCGGCCAGCGCGGCGTAGCCGGCGGGCACGTTGGCGTAGTAGGTCGGCGAGACCTCGCGCAGGTTGCGCAGCGTCTCCTCGATCTGGCCGGGCAGCGGCCGGCCGTCGTCGATGTACAGCGTGGCGCCGTCGGCCAGCACCGCGTTGAACAGCGCATTGCCGCCCATGGTGTGGTTCCAGGGCATCCAGTCCAGGTAGACGCCGCGGTACTCGGGCGGGTAGTTGCGCACCTGGGCGCTCTGCGCGGCGTTGGCGCACATCATGCGCTGGGTGTTGATCACCGCCTTGGGCATGCCGGTGGAGCCCGAGGTGAACAGCAGCTTGCCCACGGTGTCGGGCGTGATCTGCGCCACCGAGGCGGCCACCGCAGCGGTCACCGGCGTGGCCGCCAGGTCGGCGTAGGCCAGGCTGGGCACGCCCTCGGCCGGGCGGTCGACGTGGATCACCGTGACGCCCTGCAGGTCCAGCGCGGCCAGAGCCTTGGCAAAGGGCACGCCGTCCTGCACCAGCACCACCGCCGGCTTGACCAGCGCGAACAGGTACTTGAGCTTGACGTGGTCCTGGCTCATCAGCGAGTAGGCCGGCGACACCGGCGCCACCGGCAGCCGCGCCTGCATCGCCGCCTGGGTCATCAGCGCGTGCTCCAGCGAGTTGCCCGACAGGATGGCCACCGGCCGGCCCTCGGGCACCTGCAGGTCCAGCAGGGCCTGGGTCAGCGCGTCGACGGTGTGCTTGGCCTCGGCGTAGCTGACGCGCTTCCAGGCGCGGTCGGGGCCGCGGCGCTGGGCCAGCCAGGTCTGCCCGGGGCGCTCGGCGGCCCAGCGCGCCAGCATCGCCGGCAGGTGCTTCTCGAAGGGCTGCAGCGGGATGCGCGACTGCAGCACGATGACGCCGTCGGGCCGGCGCTCGACGGCGATGTCGCGCGGCATCCAGTGCATCTTGCGGAAGGGCGGCTTGGCGGCGGGTACGGCGGTGGAGGTCATGCGGTTCAGCAGCGGTGGGTCAGGAACAGTGGTTCAGCAATGGCAACGCCCCGGGGTGCGCCCGGGGCGGTGGGGGAACGGCGGCGGCGGCCCGCCGCCGCCGCGGCTCACTTGGCGCCGGCGTGGATCGGCTCGCCGAAGATCACCCAGCGCTTGCCGTCGAAGCGGGCGGTGCGGAAGGTGTCGAAGGTGGCGTAGTTGTCGGGCGTGACGTTGACCTTGATGCCCGGCAGCAGCAGGCCGAACTCGCGGTTGCGCAGGTTGGTGGCCTGCTTGAGCACGTTCTCGCGCGTCAGGTCGTCGCCGCAGGCCTTCAGGATGGTCTCGATCATCTGGCCCACCAGGTAGCCCAGCACGGTGGACGAGTCGCTGGGGTTCTGGTCGGGCGCCCACTGCTTCATGAAGGCCAGGAACTCCTTCATGCCGGGATCGTTGTCCCAGCTCGGGTCGCCGGCCAGCTTCAGCGCCATCGCCGTGACCAGGCCCACCGAGTTCTGCAGGCCGGCGGGCTCCAGCACCGCGCCCTGCGAGCTGGACACCGAGACGATGTAGTGCTGCGGCTTCCAGCCCAGCTCGGCCACCTTGCGGATCACCTGGGCGCCGAACTTGGGCGTGGCCATGGTGTAGAGCACGTCGGCGCCCGAGGTCTTCATCGCGATGACCTGCGAGTCCACCGTCGGGTCGGTGACCTCGTAGGTCACCTCCTTGACCACCTGGCTGACCTTGGCGCCCAGGCCCAGCTTGAAGCCCTTGACGTAGTCGCGGCCCGAATCGTCGTTCTGCGAAATGATCGCGATCTTGGCGTTCGGGAAGTTGGCCACCGCGTGCTTGCCGTAGATGATGCCCTCCTCGACGTAGGGCGGGAAGAACGGCGTGGTCCAGGGGTGGTTCTTCGGGTCGTTCCACTTCGACGCGCCCGAGGACACCAGCAGCTGCGGCACCTTCTTCTGGTTCAGGTACTTGTGGGTGGCGCTGTTGGTCGGCGTGCCCAGCGAGCCCATGATGGCCAGCACCTCCTCCTCCTCGACCAGCTTGCGCGTCTGCTCGATGGTCTTGGGCGGGCTGTAGCCGTCGTCCAGCGACATCATGGTCACCTTGCGGCCGTTGATGCCGCCCTTGGCATTGACCATCTTGAAATAGGCCGCCGTGACCTTGCCCTGCGAGCCGTAGGCCGAGGCCGGGCCGCTGTAGGGCATGGTCTGGCCGATCTTGATCTCGGTGTCCGAGGCACCGGGGCCGTACTTCTTCTGCGCCTGCGCGGCGGGCAGCAGCGCGGCCGCGGCCAGGGTTCCCAGCGCCAGCTTCAGCAAGGCACGTTTCATCGCGAAGTCTCCTCGTCGTGGTGGTGCGGCGCGGCGCTGCCGGCCTTTCGGGCCATGCTAGCCAGCGGCCGGCGGCGGCGCATGCCGCCTAGGTGACTCGACGCGACGCGCGCCCAGGTCCCGCAACGGGGCAGCCGCTCAGGGGATCGGCGGCAGCGGCAGCGCCGCGGTGCACTTGATCTCCTCCATGCACACGCTGGAGCGCACCGCGGCGACGCCGGGCAGGCGCATCAGCGTGTCCATCAGGAAGCGCGACAGCGCCGGCAGGTCGCGGGTGACGACCTTGAGCACGTAGTCGAAGTCGCCGGTGACGGCGTAGCACTCCTGCACCTCGGCCAGGCTGGCCAGCACGTCGGTGAAGCGCGGCAGCTCGCGCAGGTGGCCGCGCTCCATCGAGACGTGGACGAAGGCCACCACCGTCAGCCCCAGGCGCAGCGCGTGCAGCCGCGCCTCGTAGCGCTGCACCAGGCCGGCGGCCTCCAGGCGGCGGTGGCGGCGATGGCACTGCGCGGGCGACAGGCTGGCGGCCTGGGCCAGCTCCAGGTTGGTGGCGCGCCCGTGCTGCTGCAGGTGGTCGAGGATGCGCAGGTCGGCCCGGTCCAGCGACAGTTCGTACAACTTCGTCTCCCGATCAACCCTGTTGGCGGAATCATATTTCGCCATCAGGGGTTTGACCGGGCGCACAAGCGAAGAACATTGCGCGGCCGCGCAAGGAGAATTTCCCATCCCCCTCCCCCCACCAGGAGACCGCCGCGATGGCCGATCTGTTCGACAACCCGATGGGCCTGCAGGGCTTCGAGTTCGTGGAGTTCGCGTCGCCGAACCCCGGCCAGCTGGAGGCGCTGTTCGAGGCCCTGGGCTTCGGCCTGGTGGCGCGCCACCGCTCCAAGCAGGTGCTGCTGTACCGCCAGGGCGCGATCAACTTCATCGTCAACAACGAGCCGCGCAGCCAGGCCGCCTACTTCGCCGCCGAGCACGGCCCCTCGGCCTGCGGCCTGGCCTTCCGGGTGGCGGATTCGCACCGCGCCTACGCCCGCGCGCTGGCGCTGGGGGCGCAGCCGGTGGACATCCCGACCGGGCCGATGGAGCTGCGCCTGCCGGCGATCAAGGGCATCGGCGGCGCGCCGCTGTACCTGATCGACCGCTTCGAGCCCGGCCGCAGCATCTACGACATCGACTTCGAATGGGTGGGCGGCGCCGAGACCCACCCGGCGGGCCACGGCCTGAAGCTGATCGACCACCTGACGCACAACGTCTACCGCGGCCGCATGGCCTACTGGGCGGCGTTCTACGAGCGGCTGTTCAACTTCCGCGAGCTGCGCTACTTCGACATCGAGGGCGAGTACACCGGCCTGACCAGCCGGGCCATGACCGCGCCCGACGGCCGCATCCGCATCCCGCTGAACGAGGAGTCCAAGAAGGGCTCGGGCCAGATCGAGGAGTTCCTGATGGCCTTCAACGGCGAGGGCATCCAGCACGTCGCGCTGCTCACCGACGACCTGCTGGCCACGGTGGACCGGCTGCAGCTGGCCGGCATCCCGCTGATGACCGCGCCCAACGACCACTACTACGCCATGCTGGACGAGCGCCTGCCCGGCCACGGCCTGCCGGTGGACGCGCTGAAGACGCGCGGCATCCTGGTCGACGGCGCCACCGGCGGCGGCGCGCCGCCGCGCCTGCTGCTGCAGATCTTCTCGGGCACGGTGCTGGGCCCGGTGTTCTTCGAGTTCATCCAGCGGCGCGGCGACGAGGGCTTCGGCGAGGGCAACTTCAAGGCCCTGTTCGAGTCGATGGAGCGCGACCAGATCCGCCGCGGCGTGCTCGAGACCGCCTGAGCCCCGCCACCGGCCCGCCGCCGCGATGACCGCCGCCCCGCGCCGCCCCCTGCCCGAGGCGCCGCGCGCCGACGGCACCGTCGACCAGCACTGGGACGCCTACACGCCGGCCGAGCACGCCGTCTGGCGCACGCTGTACGCGCGCCAGCTGCGCACCCTGCCCGGCCGCGCCTGCGACGCCTTCCTGCAGGGCCTGCGCGCGCTGCCGCTGGACGGCGAGGGCATCCCCGACTTCCGGCGCCTGAACGATCGCCTGCATGCCGCCACCGGCTGGCAGGTGGTGGCGGTGCCCGGCCTCGTGCCCGATGCGGTGTTCTTCGAGCACCTGGCGCACCGGCGCTTCCCGGCCGGGCACTTCATCCGCCGCGCCGACGAGCTGGACTACCTGGAGGAGCCCGACGTCTTCCACGACGTCTTCGGCCACCTGCCGATGCTGATGCACCCGGTGCTGGCCGACTTCGTCCAGGCCTATGGCGCCGGCGGGCTGCGCGCCCAGCGCCTGGGCCGGCTGGCGCAGCTGGCACGGGTCTACTGGTACACGGTGGAGTTCGGCCTGCTGCAGCAGGCCGACGGGCTGCGGCTGTACGGCGCGGGCATCGCCTCGTCCTTCGCCGAAAGCCGCTTCGCGGTGGACGACCCGTCGCCGCACCGGCTGCGCTTCGACCTGCAGCGGGTGATGCGCACCCGCTACCGCATCGACGACTTCCAGGCCTGCTACTTCGTGCTGCGCGACCTGGACGAGCTGCTGGCGCTGGCAAGCATCGACTTCGCCCCGCTGTACGAGCGCGCCGCCGCCCTGCCCGAGCTGGCGCCCGACGCGCTGCTGCCCGACGACGCGGTGCTGCGGCGCGGCACCGGCGCGCGGGCGGCTCAGGCGCCGATTGCCAGCACCCGGCCGATCGTCCAGTAGGCCGCCAAGCTGCCGATGGCGTACAGCGCCGCGTGGCGCGCCCGGGTCAGCGCCAGGGCCGGCCAGCCGCGCAGCAGGCGCACCAGCGCCCAGGCCCCGGCCACCACCAGCAGCTGGCCGGCCTCGACCCCCAGGTTGAAGGTCAGCAAGGCCACCGGCAGGTGCTGCTGCGGCAGGCCGATCTGCTGCAGCGCGCCGGCAAAGCCCAGGCCGTGCACCAGGCCGAACAGCAGGGCCACCAGCGCCGGCCAGCGCCGCGACAGCGTCGGCCGCTGGTGCAGGGCCTCGCCGGCCACCAGCAGGATGGACAGCGCGATGGTCGCCTCCACCGGCGGCGGCCGCAGCGCCAGCAGGCCCAGCGCGCTGAGCACCAGCGTCAGGCTGTGCGAGGCGGTGAAGGCGGTGACCGTCCACACCAGCCGGCGCTCGAAGCCGACCAGGAACAGCAGGCCGACGACGAAGGCCAGGTGGTCCACGCCGGCCAGGATGTGCTCGACGCCCAGCACGGTGTAGGCGCGGGCGATCTCCCACAGGCCGCGCGGGTCGTCGGCGGCGCCGAACAGCTGCACGCTGGGCTGCGCCGAGGTCAGGGTGTAGACGCGCGACTGGCCGTCGGACCAGACCACCTTGACCATCGCCGCCGAGTAGCGCTGGCCCACGCCCTCGACGCCCAGCCGGCCGGCCAGGCCGGCCTCGCCGCAGCGCAGCAGCGGGCCGTCGGCGGTGCAGCCCGCCGGCCAGACCGGCACCAGCTCGGACGCCGCCGCCCGCGTGCCGCTGGCCGTCCACTGCCACAGGAACTCGCGCGGCGAGACCTGGCGCACCTCCATCTCGGCCATGCTCATCTCGTGCGCGCGCGCCGCGCCGCCGGCCAGGGCCAGCCAGGCCAGCGCCAGCACCAGCGCCAGCCAGCGCCGGCCGGCACGCCACCCGGCGCTCACCGCCCGCCCTCCTCGTGGCGCACGGTGTACTTGCGGGCCAGCGCGCGCACGGCGGCGGTGCGCTGATCGGCCATCACCGCGTCGGTCCAGTCCTGCAGCACGACGCCGCGCAGGGCCTCGAAGTCGGCCGGCCGCGCCGGCGTCACCGCCTCGACGCGCATCGCCCGCCAGCCGTCGCGCGCGCGGTGCAGCCGCCACTCGCCCGGCGGCGCCGCGGCCAGCGACTGCGCGAAGGCCTCGCCGTAGCCCTCGACCACGTTGCCATGCGGCCGGCCCTTGAACACCCGCAGGCTGGCCGGCAGATCGCCCTGGCTGGCGCCGCGGTTGAGCTGCTCGACCAGCGCGCGCAGCGCCGCCTCGCCGGCCTCGCCGGCCGGCACCGCCTCCTGGAAGTCGTAGCGCGCCGGCTCGTCGTAGCGCGTGCGGCGCTGCTCGAACCAGCGGCGCAGCACCGCGTCGTCGACCGGCGGGCGCTTCAGGTTGGCGTCGACCACGCTCAGCGCCTTGAAGATCACGCGCTCGCGGATCGCCGTGTCGCCGCGGTCCACCCGCAGCGCCAGGCCCTCGCGGTACAGCACCTCGTTGTCCAGCCAGGCGCGGCGCAGCGCGGCCAGCTCGTCGGCGTTGGGCTCGCGGCCGCGCTCGGCGCGGAACAGCTGGCGCGCCTCCTGGTCCACCGCGGCGCCGACGACGATCAGCCGCGGGTCGTCCTCGCGCACCAGCAGGGCGTGGTCGACGGCGAAGAGCAGGCCGCCCAGCGCGACGAAGTGCAGCAGGGGCTCGCGCAGCCAGGCCGGCAGCGGCCGACGCCGGCGCGGGGACGCGGCGCTCGCCGCGGGGTGGGCAGGGTCGGAAGCGGTCAGGGGCGTGGTCATGGACTTCGGATCGGGAAGGGGCGGCCGGGCCGCGCCAAGGACGAGCGCCGCGCCCGGGGCGGGCGCGGCGCGGACGGCGGGCCACGGCCCGCCCAGCCGTGCAGCGGCTTACTTGACGCCGGCGACCTGCACGCGGCCGGCCACCTCGATGTAGATCGGGTTGCTGTAGAACCACAGGTCGGCCCAGGCGGCCACGTCGTAGGCCACGTAGCTCACGCCGTCGATCTTCGGCAGGTGCTTGGGGCAGGCGTCGATCGGCAGCGCGCTGGTGTAGGTCACGCCGTTGTCGGGCACGTTGCTGCCGCTGGTCACCGTGCAGGGGATGCGCAGCGTGCCGCGGCTGCTGGCGGTGGTCGTCGTCGCGTTGGTGTGCACGTCGGCCAGCGGGTTGCCGCTGGCGTCGGTCTCGTAGGGCACGTTGGCCGGCAGGTTGCTGCCGCGCAGCCGCAGGTACTGCGACGCCGCCACCGCCGGCAGGCGGAAGCTCATCTTCTTGTACTCGGTGTCGCCGGGCACCGCGGTCCAGGTCGCCGCGCCGAAGGTGCGCAGCAGCTTGGCGCTGGTGTTCTTGGCCGCCGCCGGCACGGTGGCCAGGTCGGGGTTGCCCAGCCAGGTGCGCGGCCACTCGCCGGCGTAGTCGGCCGCGCCGGGCGTGCGGTAGCCGCTGACCAGGCCCTGGATCACGTCGACGCGGTCCAGCACCGGCTTGTTCAGCGGCTGGCTGATGTTGACCTGGGCCAGCGAGGGGTTGGCGAAGCTGTAGGGCGCGTAGTTGGTGCCGGCCGGGTCGCGCACGACGACGGCCACCACCACCTCGGCGCCGGGGCGCACCACCAGCTTCTCGCCCATCGTGGCGCAGCCGGCGACGTCGGTGTCGGTGTTGTTGCGCGCGGCGGCCAGGGCCAGCGCCTCGACGGCGGCATTGGTGCGCGCGCCGGGGCCGGGGTAGGACGCGCAGGCGACGAAGGCCAGGCGGTCGATCAGCTGGCCCGCCGAGACCCAGGTGTTGCCGGTGCGCAGGCCGTCGACGATGGTCTGCGGGCGCAGCTTGGCGTCACCGCCGTTGCGCACCAGCGTGTAGTTGCGCTGGTACTCGCCGGGGTAGAAGTCCTGCGTCGAGCGGCGGTCGTCGGGGCCGAAGCTGCCGCGGTTGTGCCAGTCGGAGCTGGCGAAGAACCACCAGTTGCGGCCCTCGCCGAGCAGCGCGTCCCAGACGCCGCCGATCTGCGCGCCGTAGACGCCGGTGCCGCCCCAGGTGGTGCCGCCCACCGAGTCGACCATCACGCCGCCGATGTTGTTGCGCGCCGGGTAGTACTCGCCGCGCTCGGACGAGGCGCCGTGGCCGGGCTGGGTCTCGAAGCCGAAGGCGATGCGCGGACCGGCGTTGTTGAAGTTGCGCAGGTGCTCGACGTTGAAGCCGTTGTTGCCGTTCGGGTTGAACGGGCCGGCGCGCTCCAGGTGGGCCGGCACGTAGTAGCTGCCGTTGGGGTGGAAGGCGGCCATCCACTTGATGGCCTCGACCGTCTTGTTGTGGCCGCGCTCGCCGGTGCCGTTGCCGCCGGCGGGCACCAGCTTCTTGGCCAGGTCGTTCCAGCTCGGGTCGCCGCCGTTCAGGCTGCCGGGCACCGAGCAGTCCCAGTTGTTGCCCACGCCGCTGCTGGTGGTGGTGTTGCCGCGGCTGGTGTCGCTGGTGTTGCGGTCGAAGCAGTAGGTCCACTGCGACAGCGCGTCGGCATTGCCCAGCGCGGTGTAGCCCTTGGTCGTCGGCAGCTTGGCGCCGTCCAGCGCGATCGGCATCTGGCCGGTGATGATGGACATCGAGGTGTGCTCGTGGCCGGCGACGACCGACTCCATGCCCATGAACAGCGGCTTGTTCTGCAGCGCGGCCAGGTACTCCAGCAGCGGGTACTGGAACTCCTGGATCGACTGCCAGCGCCACATGTTCTGGTTGGGCGCGCTGCCCGAGACCGCGCCCTTGGGCTGGATGGCCGGGTTGCTGCTCTGCCAGGTGGTGGCCGGGCCTTGCTGCACGCCGGTGCCGGAGTAGGCCAGCGGGTAGGCCGGCGTGGCCAGGCTGGCGTCCTCGGCCAGGGTGCAGTTGCGGTTGCCGCTGCCGCCGTGGCCGGCCTGGACGAACCAGTCCAGGCCGTAGGTGCCGTCGGCCTTGTCGGTGGACTTCTTCACCAGCTTCTGCATCGAGATCGAGCCGTCCGAGCAGGTGGTGTGGTTGTGGAAGTCGCCGGCGACGTACTTGCCGGCCACCTTGGCCGCCTGGGCGGGCGCGGGCAGGCTGCTCAGCGCGGCCGCGCCGAGGGCCGCGACCGCGGCCAGCGCGATCGGGTGGCGGGAGAGGGCGTGTTTCATGGGTTCGGGCTCCTGTCGGTACTGCGGGGATCGGGAAGCGGGGGGCGCCGGGCATCGCCCGGCCGGGGTGGGAAAGGGGGCGGGCGCCTCAGGCGAAGCGCTGCAGGTCGATGCTCAGGCTGGCCTTGACCGGACCGCCCTTGGCGAAGTGCAGGGTCAGCGGGTAGGCGCGGCCGACGTCCAGCGGCTGGCGCAGGCCGGTCAGCCGCAGCTGGCGGCCCTCGGCGTCCAGCCGGGTCTCGCGCCCGGCCGGGATCGCCAGGTCCAGCGGCGCGGGCCGGCCGTCGACCAGCAGGTCGGCCGCGGCCGCCACCGGCGTCTCGACGCCGACCAGGCGGTCGTCCTCGCTGACCTCGTCGAGGACCATGCTGACCAGCGCCTCGGTGTCGCCGGGCATCGAGGCGCGCGCCCAGGGGTGGGTCACGCGCAGCGTCGGGCCGAAGAACTCGCAGGCCCGGGCCGGCGGCAGCCCGGCCTGCGCTGCCAGCGCGGCACCGGCCTGCAGCAGGCTGCGGCGGGAGAAGAAGGGGGTCATGGCGGACGGGCGCATCGGCGCCCCCGGCGGTTGGGCTGGCCGGCACCTTAGGAAGCGTTGATGAAGCCCGCGTGACGGTTTGCCCCGGCGCCGCGGCGCGCCGGCCCATCCCCCCGGGTTCGCGGGGGCGGCGGCGGCGGCACCGGCCGGCCGTCACAGCGCTGTCGCACAGGCCGTCGACAGTGACCGCCAGGCGCCGCCCCGGCCGCACCCCTACCCCGCCCCCAGGAGTCCCCCATGAAGTTCCTCCCCGCCGCCGCGCTGGCGCTGCTGGCCGCCGGCCCGGCACTGGCCGACCAGACCCTCACCCTCGACTTCGAGACCGCACCGTCCTTCGCCTCGATCGGCGAGCACTACGCCGCGCTGGGCGTCAGCTTCGGCCCCGACGCGCTGGGCCTGGCCAACGACGAGGCCGGCCCCTACTTCAGCAACGCCCCGTCGCCGCTGGGCGTGCTGTTCACCACCGGCGCCGACGCGACGATGAACGTCGCCGCCGGCTTCCGCGACAGCGTGGCCTTCTCCTACGCCTCGACCGCCTTCGTGCCGCTGGCCGTCAGCGTCTGGAGCGGCCTGAACGGCAGCGGCAAGCTGCTGGCCTCGTTCAACCTGGTCGAGAACGCCCAGGCCGGCTGCAGCGACACCGCCTACTGCAACTTCGACCGCGTCAGCAGCACCTTCCGCGGCCTGGCCCACTCGATCACCTTCAGCGGCGACGCCACCGCCGCCGCCTTCGACAACGTCACCATCACCGCGGTGCCCGAGCCGACCACCGTGCTGATGATGTCCTTCGGCCTGGCCGGCCTGATGCTGGCCGCCCGCCGCCGCGCCTGATCCGCGCCCCCGGCCCGGGCCGGCGTGCCCGGGCCTGCGTTTCGCGCCGTCCGCCGGCGCCTGCCATGCAAGAACAAGTCTTCGGAATCTTCCCGACCCCGGTGATGCGGGTGCCGGGCGTGCTGCCTGGGCCGCTGGTGGCCGCGCTCGTGCAGCACTTCAGCGCGCGCGCCGACCTGGCCAACAACAGCTCCGGCGCGCTGTCGCACACCACCCTGCTGCAGCCGGGCGACAGCCCGCTGCTGGGTGAGGTCGCCGGCCTGGTCACGCCGCGCCTGGCCGCCTTCGGCGCGCTGCTGTTCGGCGAGGCGCTGGGCTGGTCGGTCAAGGAGATGTGGGTCAACCTGCTCGAAGCCGGCGGCCACCAGGCGATGCACAACCACGCCAACAGCTTCATCTCCGGCGTGCTCTACCTGACCCCGACCGACCCGGCCTCGCGCACCGTGTTCATGAAGTCGCCGGGCGGCACCGACTACGCGTTCAAGAACGACCACGCCGGCGTGCAGGTGGGGCCGTACAACGCCGAGAAGTGGATCAGCCCGCAGCCCGAGCCCGGCGACCTGCTGCTGTTCCCCAGCTTCCTGCTGCACGCCGTGCCGCACAACCCGGGCCCGCGGCGCATCACCATGGCGCTCAACGCCATCCCGACGCGGCTGGACTCCTGGGGCTACCGCGTGGCCTTCGGTGGCTGAGGCCGCGGCCGGTCCGCGCGCGCGCGCCGGCGCGCTGGCCCTGGTGCTGGCCTCGGGCTTCGCCGGCCTGGGCTACCAGATCGTCTGGACGCAGCAGTGCGCCCTGTGGCTGGGCCACGAGGCCGCGGCCGTGCTGGCCGTGGTCGCCGCCTTCTTCGGCGGGCTGGCGCTGGGCGGCGCGCTGCTGGCGCCGCGGCTGGCGCGCAGCGCGCGGCCGGCGCGCGGCTACGCCGCCTGCGAGCTGGTCATCGGCGCCTGGAGCCTGGCGCTGGCCGCCGCGCTGGCGCCGCTGACCGCCGCGCTGCTGGACGCCATCGGCGCGCAGCCCACGCCGCTGCGCCAGTCGCTGCTGGCCTTCGGCGGCGCCTTCATGCTGCTGCTGCCGGCGACCACCGCGATGGGCGCCACGCTGCCCGCCGTCGAGCGCCTGCTGGCGCAGCGCGTGCCGGGCGACCGGCCCTGGCTGGCCGCGCTGTACGCCGGCAACACGCTGGGCGCGGTGCTCGGCGTGCTGGCCACCGCCTTCTGGCTGCTGCCTGCGCACGGCCTGGCGCGCACGGCCGGGCTGTGCGCGCTGCTGAACGGGGGCTGCGCGCTGGGCGCGCTGTGGCTGGGCCGCGGCGCGGCGCCGGCCGCTGCCGGCACGGCGGCCGGACCCACCACCGGCGCCACCACCGGCACCATCGCCGGCCACAGCACCGGCCACAGCACCGGCCACAGCACCGGCCACGACACCGGCACCCCGCCCAGCCCGGGCACCGGCACCGCGGCCGCCCGCGCCGACGCCGCCCACGGCTGGCGCACGCCCGCCGGCCGGGTGGCCGAACGCCGCGCGCTGGCCCTGCGCCTGTTCGCCACCGGCGCGCTGGGCATCGGCTACGAGGTGCTGGTGGTGCGCGTGCTGCGCCAGGTGGCCGAGAACACCGTCTACACCTTCGCGCTGCTGCTGGCCGTCTACCTGCTGGGCAGCGCCGCCGGCGCCGCGCTGTGGCAGCGCCACGGCCGCACCGCCGACCCGCGCGCCGACGACCGCCTGCTGGCCTGGCTGGCCCTGGCCTGTGCGCTGGCCACCGCCGGCCTGTGGGCCGCGGCCGACCTGAAGGCCGTCGCCCAGCACGCCGCCGCCGCGCTGCTGGGCCCGGGCATGGGCGCGGCCCTGGCCGCCGAGGCGCTGGTGGCCACCGCCGCCTTCGCCCTGCCGACGCTGGCGATGGGCGCGCTGTTCAGCCAGCTGGCGCAGCGCGCCCAGGCCAGCGGCCTGGGCCTGGGCCCGGCGCTGGCGCTGAACACCCTGGGCGGCGCGCTGGCGCCGGCGCTCTTCGGCCTGGGCCTGCTGCCGGCCGCCGGCGCCAAGGCCGCGCTGCTGGCCGTGGCCGCCGGCTACATCGCCGTGCTGCTGCTGACCCGCCGCGGCGCTTGGCGCCGGCCGCCGGTCTGGGCCGGTGCCGCGCTGGTGGCCGGCCTGGCCGCGCTGGCGCCGCCGCTGGCCTTCGTCGACCTGCCCGAGGGCGGCCGCCTGCTGCGCTACCTGGAGGGCGCGGCCGGCGCGGTCAGCGTGGTCGAGGACGCCGACGGCGTGGCCCGCCTGTACATCGACAACCGCCAGCAGGAGGGCAGCAGCGCCACGCTGCTGGCCGACGCCCGCCAGGCCCTGCTGCCGCTGCTGCTGCACCCGGCGCCGCGGCAGGCGCTGTTCCTGGGCCTGGGCACCGGCGTCACCGCGTCGTCGGCGGCGGCCGATGCCGGGCTGCAGGTCACCGCGGTGGAACTGCTGCCCGAGGTCATCGAGGCCTCGCGCCACTTCACCGCCGCGCTGGACGGCGCCGACGCCAGCGGCCGCCCGCCGCGCCTGCAGGTGCTGGCCGCCGACGCCCGGCGCTATGTGCGCGCCGCCGGGCGCCGCTACGACCTGGTCGTCTCCGACAACTTCCACCCGGCGCGCAGCGGCTCGGGCGCGCTCTACACCGTCGAGCATTTCCAGGCCGTGCGCGCCCGGCTGGCCGAGGGCGGGCTGTTCTGCCAGTGGCTGCCGCTGCACCAGCTGGACCTGGAGACGCTGCGCAGCATCGTGCGCAGCTTCCAGGCGGCCTTCCCGCAGGGCCAGGCCGTGCTGGCCACGCTGAGCCTGCAGACCCCGGTGCTGGGCCTGCTGGGCCGCGCCGACGACGCCCCGGCCGACCCCGCCGCGCTGCGCCAGCGCCTGGCCCGCGCGGCCCTGCCCTGGCCGCCGGCACGCTTCGGCCTGGGCGACGAGCTGGCCGTGCTGGGCAGCCTGGTGGCCGGGCCGGCGCAGCTGGCGCGCTGGTCGGCCGGTGCGCCGCTGAACACCGACGACCACCCGGTGGTGGCCTACCGCGCGCCGCGCGTCACCTACGCGCCGCAGGACACGCCGGCCGAGCGCCTGTTGGCCCTGCTGCAGGCCCTGGGCCCGCTGCAGGCCGACGCGGTGGCCGCGCTGCCCGGCGAGCCCGGCTTCGCCGCGCGCCTGGCCGCCTACGGCGCGGCGCGCCAGCAGTTCCTGGCCGCCGGCCGCGGCGTGCAGCCCTCGGGCGACGTGCGCCAGGTGCTGGCCCAGGTGCAGCAGCCGCTGCTGGCCGTGCTGCGCACCAGCCCCGAGTTCCGCCCCGCCTTCGACCCGCTGCTGCGCATGGCCCAGGCCTTGGGCGCCAGCGACCCGGCCGCCGCCGCCACGCTGCTGCAGGCGCTGACCGCGCTGCAGCCCGGCCGCGCCGACGCCCGCGCCGCGCTGGCCGCGCTGGCGCCCGCCGCCGCGCCGCGGCGCTGAGGCTCAGCCCACCACCGCGCCGGTCGCGCCGATCGCGCCGATCGCGCCGCCCGGCGCCGCGCAGGCCGCCAGCGCATGCGCGGTGAAGGCTTCCACCAGGCGCTGCGGCCCGCCGCGGCGCGTGGCGCTGGCCAGGGCCAGGCCGATGCGGAAGTCGGCCGGCGTGTCGGTCAGCGTCAGGAAGCGCACGCCGGGGTGGGCCTGGCGCCGCGCCACGCCGGCCACCAGGGCCACGCCCAGCCCGCTCTCGACCAGGCTGAGGATGGTCGGCACCTGCACCGCCTCCTGCGCCACCCGCGGCGTGAAGCCGCTGTGCTGGCAGCGCATCAGCGCCACCGCGTAGAGGTGGGGCACCGGGCCGCGGGCGTACATCACGAAGGGCTCGGCGGCCAGCTCGGCCAGCGCCGCCTGGCTGCGTCCGCCCCAGGGACCGGCGGCGGGCACGGCGGCCACCAGCTCGTCGTCCTGCAGCGGCGTCAGCGCGAAGGCGCCGTGGGCCAGCACCGGTGTGCGCACCAGGCCCACGTCCAGCGTGCCGGCGGCCAGGCCGTCCAGCGCGGTCTGCGTGCTGGCCTCGACCAGTTGCAAGTCGACCTGCGGGAAGCGGGCGCGGAAGCTGGGGATCAGCCGCGGCAGCAGGCCGAAGGTGGCGGTGGCGATGAAGCCCACGCGCAGCGTGCCGCGCTCGCCGTGCAGCGCCGCGGCCACCGCCTGGCGGCACTGCTCGGCATGGGCCAGCGCGGCGCGGGCGTCGACCAGCATGGCCTGGCCGGCCGGCGTCAGCGCCACGCCCTGCGGCGTGCGCAGGAACAGCGCACCGCCCAGCTCGGCCTCCAGCTTGCGGATGCTCACCGACAGCGGCGGCTGGGCCATGTGCAGGCGCTCGGCCGCGCGGTGGAAGTTGCCGGCCTCGGCCAGCGCGACGAACTGCTGCAGCTGCTTCAGGTTCATGACCCGATATTGTTCCAGTATCGGCAACATGCCCGTCGATATTGGACAGCGCAGGCGCCCCGGGCGAAGATGGCCGCCATCACACAACAACGCTCACGGAGACGAGCATGGACCTGCCGCTGGCCGGCATCCGCGTGGTGGACGCCAGCGCGGTGCTGATGGGCCCTTACTGCAGCCAGTGGCTGGCCGACCTCGGCGCCGAGGTCATCAAGGTCGAGCCGCCCGAGGGCGATTCCACCCGCCAGACCGGCCCCGCTGCCGAGCCCGGCATGGCCGCCGTCTTCCTGGGCGCCAACCGCGGCAAGCGCAGCGTGGTCATCGACCTGAAGCAGGCCGGCGGCCGCGAGGCCATGCAGGCGCTGATCGCCACCGCCGACGTCTTCATGCACAGCATGCGGCCGCAGAAGCTGGACGCGGTGGGCCTGGCCCCCGGCCCGCTGTGCGCCGCCCACCCGCGCCTGGTCTACGCCGGGCTCACCGGCTTCTCCGAGGCCGGGCCCTACGGCGGCCAGCCGGCCTACGACGACATCATCCAGGGCCTGTCGGGCTTGGCCGCGCTGGTGCAGCAGCAGACCGGCGAGCCGCGCTACCTGCCGTCGGCCGCGGCCGACAAGAACTGCGGCCTGGTCGCCGCCATCGCCATCCTGGCCGCCCTGCTGCGGCGCGGCAGCACCGGCCGCGGCGGCGTGGTCGAGGTGCCGATGTTCGAGACCATGGTGGCCTACAACTGGGTGGAGCACGGCTACGGCGCGCTGTTCGACCCGCCGCGCGGCCCCGCCGGCTACCCGCGCGTACTGGCCGCCTGGCGCCGGCCCTACGCCACCGCCGACGGCCACGTCGGCCTGATGCCCTACACCGACGCGCACTGGCGCCGCTTCTTCACGGCGGTGGGCGAGCCGGCGCTGGCCGCCGACCCGCGCTTTGCCAGCATGGCCGCGCGCACCCGGCACATCGCCGCGCTGTACGAGGCCACCGGCCGCATCGTCGCCACGCAGACCACCGCGCACTGGCTGGCGCTGTGCGCCGAGCTGGAGATCCCCGCCGCGCCGATGCACACCCTCGACAGCCTGCCCGCCGACCCGCACCTGGTGGCCACCGGCTTCTTCCAGGCCCTGCACGACCCGGCCATGGGCACGCTGCACCTGCCCGCGGTGCCGGTGCGCTTCGACGGCGAGCGCCCGCCGCTGGCCCTGCCGCCGCGCCTGGGCGAGCACACCGCCGCGGTGCTGGCCGAAGCCGGCCTGCCCCCCGAGCGCATCGCCGCACTGCAGGCCAGCGGCGCGGTGCGTGCCTGGACCGCCCCCGCCGCCGCCAACGACGACTGAACCCATGAGCACCACCCCCACCCGCCTCGGCCAGGGCTTCTACTGGCAGGACCTGCAGCCCGGCCAGGTCTTCGAGACCTTCCGCCGCACCGTCACCGAGACCGACCTGGTCAACTTCATCAGCGTCACCGGCATGTTGGAGGCCATCTTCATCGAGGACGGCTACGAGGGCGGCGCCATGCAGGGCCGCCCGGTGCCCGGCGCGCTGAGCTACACGCTGATCGAGGGCTTCATCCTGCAGAGCATGATCCAGGGCACCGGCCTGGCCATGCTGGAGCTGACGCAGAAGATCCACGCCCCGGTGCTGGTGGGCGACACCATCGGCGCCACCATCACCGTCGACGCCGTGCGGCCCACCTCGAAGCACAACCGCGCCATCGTCGACAGCACGGTGCAGGTGCACAACCAGCGCGGCCAGTGCGTGATGACCTACACCGCACGCCGCCT
>Ga0255209_1000061_pt1 | contig 49505 bp, 44 predicted proteins | sample Miss_Miss_RepC_8_FD_183026 | JGI IMG/M metagenome (GOLD analysis project Ga0255209, IMG submission 183026) | Freshwater microbial communities from Mississippi River, Louisiana, United States - Miss_Miss_RepC_8d | ecosystem: Environmental > Aquatic > Freshwater > River | place: USA: Louisiana...
GCGCCAGGCCGAGGGCGTGGCCCTGATCGAGGCCACGCTGCAGGCGCTGCGCCTGCGGCTGCGGCCGATCCTGATGACCTCGCTGGCCTTCATGCTCGGCGTGCTGCCGCTGGCCCTGGCCACCGGCGCCGGCGCCGGCAGCCGCCGCGCCATCGGCACCGGCGTGCTGGGCGGCATGGCCAGCGCCACCGTGCTGGGCCTGTTCTTCGTGCCGGTGGCCTACGTCGGCGTGCGCCGCCTGTTCGCCCGCTGGTCGGGCCGCGGCGCGGCGCCGGCCAGCGCGACCTCGGCCAGCGCGGCGTCCACCGTTTCCCAGGAGTCCCGCGCATGAGCCGCGTCCGTTCCCACACCGTTTCGCGCACCCTGCCAGCGCTGGCCGCGCTGGCCGCCGCCCTGCTGCTGGCCGGCTGCGCCAACCTGGCGCCAAGCTACCAGCGCACCGACGCGCCGGTGCCGGCCACCTTTGCCCAGGCGGGCGCCACCCCCGCCGGCACCGCCGACGCCACGCTGACCGCCAGCGCCACCACCGCGCTGCCCGACTGGCAGGCCCTGGTGCGCGAGCCCCGGCTGCGCCAGACCATCGCGCTGGCGCTGGACCACAGCCGCAGCCTGCGCCTGGCGGTGCTGGCCATCGAGCAGGCGCGCACCAGCGCCGGCATCGCCGACGCGGCGCGGTTGCCCACCGTCACCGCCAATGGCGCGCAGGCCGCCAGCGGCACGCCGGCGCTGGCCAGCAGCAGCGGCCAGGCGGTTCGCACGCGCAGCTACAGCGCCAACCTCGGCGTCTCGGCCTTCGAGCTGGACTTCTTCGGCAAGGCGCGCAACCTGAGCGACGCCGCGCTGGAGACCCTGCTGTCCACCGAGGCCGCCCAGGCCAGCACCCGGCTGACGCTGGTGGCCGACGTCGCCTCGGCCTGGCTGACGCTGGCCGCCGACCAGGCCCAGCTGGCCCTGGCCCGCGCCACGCTGGACAGCCAGACCCGCACCCACGACACCACGCTGCGCCGCCAGCAGCTGGGCGCCGACTCGGCCCTGGCCGTGGCCCAGGCGCGCACCGCGCTGGAGGCCGCGCGCCGCGACGTGGCCGCCTGCGAAACCCAGGTGCAGCAGGACCGCAATGCGCTGCGCCTGTTGGTGGGCGCCGAGGTGCCCGAGGCGCTGCTGCCGGATGCGCCGCTGCCCGCGGCCGCCGCCCCCGGCACGGCCGCCACGCCCGGCACGCCCGCCGCCGAGGCCACCGCGCTGGTGGCCGTGCCGGCCGACCTGCCATCCGAGGTGCTGCGCCGCCGGCCCGACGTGCTGGCCGCCGAGCACGCGCTGAAGGCCGCGCATGCCGACATCGGCGCCGCCCGCGCCGCGCTGTACCCCAGCATCCGCCTGACCGGCGCCGCCGGCACCGCCAGCCGCCACCTGGGCGAGCTGTTCCAGGGCGGCGCCTGGTCCTTCGCGCCCAGCATCAGCCTGCCGGTGTTCGACGGCGGCGCCGCGCGCGCCGGCGTGCGCGCCGCCGAACTGGCCCGCGACGCCCAGCTGGCCAGCTACGAGCGCACGCTGCAGACCGCCTTCCGCGAGGTGGCCGACGCGCTGGCGCTGCGCGCCGGCCTGGCCGCGCGCCAGCAGGCGCAGGACGCGCTGGTCGACGCCGCGCGCCGCAGCCTGGACCTGGCCAGCGCGCGCTGGCAGGGCGGCGCGGCCAGCTTCCTCGACGTGCTGGACGCCCAGCGCACGCTGTACGCCGCGCAGCAGGCGCAGATCACGCTGCGCCTGGCCGAACAGGGCAACCGCTTGACGCTGTACAAGGCCCTGGGCGGCGCCGCGTCCGACACTGAACCCGCTGTTTCCAAGTCCTCCTGATTCCCCCGACACCATGACGATCTCGATCTCCCGCGACTGGGCCACGCCGCTGACCATCGGCGTGTTCGGCCTGATGGCCGTCACCGGCGTGCTGATGTTCTTCCACCTCGACAACGGCCTGCAGAAGACGGTGCACGAATGGGCCGGCTGGGCCATGGTGGCCGGCGTCGCCGCGCACGCGGCGGCCAACTGGTTCGGCTTCAAGCGCCACTTCAAGACCCTGGGCAAGGGCACGGCGCTGATGGCCGCCTGCGCGGTGGTGCTGGCCGCCACCTTCGCGCTGCGCGGCGGGCAGGAGGGGCCGGAGCCGCCGGCACTGGCCATCGGCGCGCTGACCCGCGCCCCGATCGCCCAGGTGGCGCCGCTGTTCGGCAAGACGGCCGCCCAGGCCCGCGCCGACCTGGCCGCCGCCGGGCTGACGCTGGCGGGTGACGACGCCAGCATCGCCAGCGCTGCCGGCCAAGACCGCGGCAAGGTCGGCGCCGCGCTGCGCGCGCTGGCCAAGAAGCCCTGAGCGCGCCGGCGCCCGGCGGGCCTGCAAACCCGCGAGCCCGGGGCCCCGGCGCCCTGGCACCTGCTTGACATCGCCTCCCCGCCGGCTGCGGCACAGTGCCGCCCAGCCGACGAGGAGACACATGCCCACCCTGCCCACCCCCCAGATCACCCGCTACCAGCAGTGGCTGGAACAGACCCGCGGCCTGCGCTTCGACGACTACGAGGCGCTGTGGCGCTGGTCGGTCGACGACCTGGCCGGCTTCTGGGGCTCGGTCTGGGAGTTCTTCGACATCGAGTCGCCCACGCCCTGGCGCGCGGTGCTGGACGCCGAGACCATGCCCGGCGCGAAGTGGTTCGACGGCGCCCAGATCAACTACGCGCGCCAGGTGCTGCGCCACGCCGACGCCTGCCACGCCGCCGGCCACCCGGCCATCGTCTTCGCCGACGAGCCGCTGCTGGCCGCCGGGCGCCTGCGCGAGCTGAGCTGGCCCGAGCTGCGGCGCCAGGTGGCCGCGATGGCGCTGGCCCTGCGCCGCATGGGCGTGCAGCGCGGCGACCGCGTGACCGCGGTGCTGGCCAACACGCCCGAGACGGCGGTGGCCTTCCTGGCCTGCGCCAGCCTCGGCGCCATCTGGTCGATCTGCTCGCCCGACATGGGGCCGGTGGCCATCCTCGACCGCTTCCGCCAGATCCAGCCCAAGGTGCTGATCGCCGCCGACGGCTACCGCTGGGGCGGCGTGGCCTACGACCGCCGCGCGGTGCTGGCCGGCCTGCTGGACGAGCTGCCCAGCGTCGAGCACCTGCTGCTGTGGCGCCGGCTGGACGAGGCAGCCGACCCGCAGGCCTTCGCCACGCCGCGGCGCCAGGCCCACGACCTGGCCGCGCTGCTGGCCGGCAGCGGCCCCGAGGTCGACGCCTTCCAGCCCGAATGGCTGCCCTTCGACCACCCGCTGTGGGTGGTCTATTCCAGCGGCACCACCGGCCTGCCCAAGCCCATCGTCCACGGCCACGGCGGCGTGGTGCTGGAGGGCCTGAAGCTGGCCACGCTGCACAACAACATCGGCCCCACGCTGCAGACCGGCGACCGCTACCACTGGTTCTCGGCCACCGGCTGGATCATGTGGAACAGCCAGGTCGGCGGCCTGCTGGGCGGCACCACGATCTGCATCTACGACGGCAACCCCGGCGGCGCCAAGGGCCCCGGCCAGCCGGCCGACTGGGGCACGCTGTGGCGCTTTGCCGGCGCCGCCGGCGTCACCTTCTTCGGCTCGGGCGCGGCCTTCTACGCCAGCTGCCTGAAGGCCGGCGTGCAGCCGCAGCGCGAGGCCGACCTGTCCAAGCTGCGCGGCATCGGCTCCACCGGCTCGCCGCTGGCCGACGACGCCTACCGCTGGATCTGGGACCAGCTGCCCAAGGTGGACGGCCGCGACATCTGGCTGAGCCCGATGAGCGGCGGCACCGACTTCGCCGGCGCCTTCATCGCCGGCGCGCCCACGCTGCCGGTGATCGCGGGCGAGATGGCGTGCCGCTGCCTGGGCACCCAGGTCGAGGCCTGGAGCGAGGACGGCCGGCCGCTGCTGGACGAAGTGGGCGAGCTGGTCTGCGTCAAGCCCATGCCGTCGATGCCGCTGTACCTGTGGGGCGACGCCGACGGCAGCCGGCTGAAGGACTCGTACTTCGACATGTTCCCCGGCGGCAATGGAAAACCTGCGGTTTGGCGCCACGGCGACTGGATCCGCCTGATCCCGCACCCTGGCCACACCGGCGCCATCATCTACGGCCGCAGCGACGCCACCATCAACCGCCACGGCGTGCGCATGGGCACGGCCGAGTTGTACCGCGCGGTGGAAGCCCTGCCCGAGGTGCTGGACAGCCTCGTCGTCGACCTGGAGTACCTGGGCCGCGAGAGCTGGATGCCGCTGTTCGTGGTGCTGCGCGAGGGCGTGACGCTGGACGACGCGCTGAGCGCGCGCATCAAGGCCGAGGTGCGCCAGGCCCTGTCGCCCCGTCACGTGCCCAACGACGTGTTCCAGGTGCCCGGCATCCCGCGCACGCTGTCGGGCAAGAAGATGGAACTGCCCGTCAAGAAGCTGCTGATGGGCGCCAGCCCCGACAGCGTGATGAAGCGCGACGCGATGGCCAATGCCGACTGCGTGGACTGGTTCGTCGACCTGGCGAGGCGGCGCGCGGCAAGCTGAATCGCGGCTTGCGGCGTGCCGGGTGGGTGGCAACCCGATGGCGCAACCGGTTGCCACGGCTTGGCGGCAGCGAATACCTTGTTTCGGCGCCAATGACCGGCTCTTCATGAAAGGCGGCCATCGTCCAGGAGCCGACATTGCCCGGCGACTGCTTTCGGGCAGACTTGTCGGCGCGACAGGCGCCGCTTTTGGCGACCAATTTAGTGCTGGTCACATACCCACTTGAGCACGGGGAAAAGTCAGATGCCACAGTCACTTGCAGGCCGTACAGTGCGCTGTGTTAGACGACAGCAGCTGTGCAAAGCGGCGTAAGGTTGTCGTCCATAACACGTTAGGCGTCACATACCACTCCATCGGCCAAGCTCGTGCGTAGATCAGGACCATGAAGCAACAGACAGTTCACTCTCTCCTGATCGCACGTAGCCTGCTCGAACGAGCAAGGCCGCTCTGCAACGCTGACGATCGGTACTTGGCCTCAGCGGGGCTCGTTGTGCTTCAAGACAGTCTTGAGATGACTTTCTACGCGCTGTTGATCGAGCTTGGAGTTGACGATATCAAGAGCCTCGAGAGCAAGAGCTTTGACGAGTTGCTTGCAGAGCTAAAGAAGGCGGACGTGCCAGTTCCGAAGTCAGGAACGATCAAGGCACTCAACAAGCAGCGCGTACTCACAAAGCACTATGCTCAGGTCGCAGAGCCGGTGACCGTTCGCAGCTATCTTGACGCTTCTGAGGTGACTCTCGACGCAGCAGTGACTAAGGTTATCGGCAGATCGATGCGGGAACTCTTCCTCACTGATTTCTTGCAAGATGGCGAGTCAAAGGGTCTCCTGCGGGCAGCCGAAGCCGCGATTGATCAGCGAAATTTTCTGCAGGCACTGATTGAGATCAGAAAGGCGGTTTTCATCGAATTCGAAATGCCGTACGCGATCCACGGCTGGAAGGATGTCTCAAAGAACGAGCCCGCCGCACCACTAGGTCTAATGGCGTTCTCGCGTGGGGGCTGGAAGGCACCATACTGGAAGAGAAATAAAGAGTGGATAGACGCCAACGTCACTGATCCTACCGAGTACGTCCAGGTAGAGGCCGATGAGTGGCGGGTCCAAGCCCTGGAGTACGGGATTCACACCGCTGAGCTCTCGAACCTTAGACGCTTAACGCCCGCCGTATTTCGTGCTGATGACAAGTCTCCTTGGTCCGTTAAATACGAAGCTTCCTTCCCCGCAAACGAAGCAACTGAATCGAATGCAAAGTACTGTCTGGATCGTGCGATCTCCATCATTCTGAAGAAGCAAGAACATACACGCACAGCGCGTCGGCCAGGACGCGGGGCCGCCTTCGAGCCTCCCCCGGTCTACATCGGGCAGGAGGTGTACAAGCGTGCCACCAAGACTTCCGATGTTGTACATACCGTTGCAGAAGGATTCACGTATGAGATTCAAGAATACGTGGATGGCTTCGATGCTTCCGAGAAGTTCTTCTATCTTCGCGCGGCTTCAGAAACAAAGAACCAAGAAGGCTGGCCTGTTGAGGTGGTTTACGGCTACCTTTTGGTGCGGAACGAGTGACGCCTAACAGGGCGTTGCAGCCGAAAGTCAACGGCTTGCCGCCTTTGGGCCTCCATTTCATTCTGGCCCAAAGCCGTCAATCCGTTGCCTTCGGCTGAACTCTACGTTAGGCCGCATGCAAGCAGTGCAGCTCACCTTCGATGAGATCCTCCATGTGCACCGGAACGCCGCGTCTCGTGGTAGTCCGAAGCACACGGTGTTCAGCTTCATGAGTCAGTACCAGTACACACCGTATGTGACGGTCCCTGGCTTTCCCAGATTGGAGCCCGGCATGAAAGTCACCGCCGTTCTCCGATCCGAGAACGACTGGAAGACCTTGGTCGGGTGGATAGATCTTGATACGAGTGCACTAGTTGCCCCCAACCCGAGCTGGCACCTTTACCGGCTTCTGTTCCTTGGTGGTTGGGCTGCCTTGTCCGCTCTACTGTTCGGAGAGGCCCTCTCACGCGCGTCTGGCCCCTACGCCGGGCTCCTGCTCCTGCTTCTTGGCTTCTGGGTTGTGTTGTCATTCGTAGAGTTCAGAGATTGGCGTCAAGCCAAGGCGGACACTGCATTCCTACTCGATCTCCAGCGAAACAATGCGGCCTAACACCTTGGTGGCGCGGACCCGCGACGGCATTGCGCCGCGTTGCGCCCAAGGTCATGATGCTCGCCGCGGCGCAACACCGTTGCGGCCCGCTCACCGCGAACGTTGAACAACGGCTTCAGGGCGTTGAGTTCGTGCCTATCGATGACTGCAACGGGTCGGCACCAGCCACAGCCTCCGGTCATCGACTTGCCGAGGAGCTGTCGCTGGCATCTGCCGGCCGCCGCCATGGCGACCTGTCCGAATGGCGTCCTGTCTGACCGCCCTCGCGACGCCTCGGCCGGCCGCCTGGCCGAGAGGGGCACGGGGGCTACCGCTGCCCGCCCGGCGCGTTGATCGCCCGGCAGCGCGCGATGTCGCAGGCGGTGGGCAGCAGGGCCCGGTACTCGGGCAGGGCCTTGTAGGAGCCGCCATCGCGCGTGTGGCAGGTCTCGCCGCGCCCGTTGTCGTAGTAGGACATCACGTCCACGCAGCGCCGCGAGTGGGCCATCAGGCCGAAGAAGTGGCCCAGCTCATGGCTCAGCACCATCTGCAGCGTGTTCTGCGCCGGGAAGCGCGGGTTGCGCTGGGCCAGCACCTGGAAGGCGGCCGGCCCCAGCGACAGCGTGCGCCGGCCCAGGTCCGCCAGGCCGAAGTTGCCGCGGCTGCCGGCGTCGCTCCACTGCACCACCACCAGCTGCTCGCGGTACAGCGCTGCGGCCTCCTCGCCGATCACCGGCACCGGCACGCCACAGGCCGACCAGGCCTGCGCCGCGCGCTGCAGGGCGGCCAGCACGGCGGCCTCGTCGAACCAGGGCGGGGCACCGGCGTGGCGGTAGACCAGGGGCACGCGGCCACCGGCGGCGGGCCGGTCGCTGCCGTCGCCCCAGGTCAGCAGCTCGCCCGGCTCGCAGGAGGCGATCTCCTGCTGGCGCACCGAAGCCGCCGCCCGCGCGCCCGGCACGGCACCGGCCAGCAGCGCGAGCAGCAGCAGCGCGGCGCACCGGGCCGGCCAGGGCCGGCCGGGCAGGGTGGCGACGAGGCGACGGCGCGGCAGCATGCCGGCATTGTCCGCATCCCCCGGCGCGCCCATCGCCGGAGCAGGGCGGCTGCAACGGTCCAGTCCCGCACCGACCGCTCAGCCCCCAGGGCGGCGGCAGGGCGCGCGTGCATGCCAGCGGCTTGCGGGCCGCTCGCGGCAGCCCGGTGCAGGGCTGGGCAGGGCTGTGGCCGGTGCCGCTGCGCCCCACCCGCGCCGAGGCGCCGGATCAGTTCAGGGCCCGGCAGCGCGACGTGGTGTCGCACGGCTTGGGGTTGAGCAGCACGCAAACCGCCCACTTGCCCTGCCGCGACAGCAGGAAGCTGTACTCCAGGCCGTCCGGCGTCGCCGCCAGCGCAGGACCGTCGCCCGGCATGACCGGTTGCAGGACCTCGCGCCGCAGGATCTGGTTGTAAGTCATCGACTGGATCTGCCAGCCTTCATTCAACAGCGCGCTCATGCCCTTGCGGATCTCGTTCCACTCGGTGCGCTCCTGCGCACGCGCCGGCTGGCCGCCAAGGGCCGTGACGGCCGCCGCCGTGGTGACGAGCGCCAGCAGGCGGCGCCTCAGGGTGTGCGCACGGGTCATCGTTGGTCCCCCTCCGGTCCGGTCTCGCGGCGGCGACGCTCGCTCTCAAGGCGCTGCTGCACCCGTGCGGCTGCAGCCGAGGCCGCTGCAGCCTGCTCAAGAGGCACCATGAGCTTGGCCTCGGCATCGCGGATGGCCGACATCGTCACCCGTCGGATGAATCGCCGCCCCCTGCCTTCGAACCGCGGCTCCCCGAGGGCCTGGTTCAGCCGCGTCACCGCGATGAACTGGTTGATGTCCGGGCAGTCCTCCTCCGGGTAGGCAGCGGCCAGATGGAGCCGGCCCCAGGCCTCGACCACCCGCCAGACCCTGGGCTCCAACGCGTACTGCCGAAGCGCTTCGGGCAGGCCGTCCTCCAGCTGATCCGGCACCAGATAGGGCTTGCCCTGCAGGTAGGACACCACCTCGTTCCTGCGGCAGAGCGCGCGCTTGTCCGCCGCCGTGCGCTCGCCGTCCGCCTCCCGCAGCACGGGCAGCGCGCGCGCGATGCGCCGGGCCAGCTCGGCGCTCCCCGGCGTCGACGCCTCGGGCCGCTGTTCGGGTGACGGCGTGCCGCCCGCTGCCCGCTGTTCCATCCGGCGACCGATGCAGCGCCGCAGCTGCTGGTCGTGATCGGCCGTCCCCTGGGGCGCCTGGACCTCGGCCCGGCACAGTTCCAGGACGGCGGCGGGCCGGCCGGTCTGCGCCTGTGCTGAACCGCTGCCCGAGACGGCCAGCCACGCCAGCAGGAAGAAGGAGGAGAACTGCGATGCCATACAACGAGCCAAGCGATCGACCGCAAACGCACCGAGCGCCCGCCCGGCGGGGGCTCGCATGGTGACCCTGCATGATAGGCGGCCGCGCCGGGTCGCGCGATCTGCCGGCCGCCGTCAGGCGTGGCCCCGGCCCGCCCCCGGGCCGCGTGCCAGGACGTGGTGTCGGACTTCGGCCGCGCGGTCAGGCGCGCAGGGCGTCGCCCGAAGCGGGTGGCCGCGCGCTGGCGCCGTCCTGAAGGGGGCGGTCCTCGTGGGCCGGGAGGGGGCCGGGCTGCGCCACAGGCCCAGGGCCAGGCCAGGGCCCCCGTGCGGCGCCCGACCGGCAGATCGAGCGATCAGCGCAGCCCTGCGCGCGCTTCCACGCCTTGCGGATGCTGGCCCACCCTCGTGCCTTGTCCGAGCGGGCGCGGCCGCCACCGCAGCGCCGCCACCGCGGGGCCGAACACCAGCCACAAGGTGCCGGGTGTCGGCACGGACCGCGTCGTCGCATTGATCTCGAAGTAGACGTTGTCTATGCCCTGGAAGGTGGAGTCCTCCACCAGGCCCGCGCCCGTGTTCACGAAGAAGGACTGGTTGCTCGAACTGCCCCATGTCGGCGGATCGAACAGATTCAGCCCGAGGTCCCCGTTGCCGACCAGATTGCCGATGGACAGCATCACGACGATCTCCTCGGGGACGCTCAGGCCGCCCAGCTGGGAGAAGGCCACGTTCAGCGACTGGCCCGCGTCAATTGAAATGCCCTGCTCGGTGAAGGACGGCCCGATTTGGGTCAGTGTGTCGGCCCGGTAGAAGGTCAATGTCGCGTCGAAGCGGGCGGCCTCGCCAAGATTGAAGAACTGGGTCACCAGACTGTCCAGTTCGCCGGCAGCCGTGAGACGAAGCTGGTCTCCGATCTGCACATACCCGCTCGAGAACGACACGGTGGTCAATGTGTCGACAGCGTTGTTGACGTAAACCGGGGAGGCATGGGACGCCGCGCCTGCCAACGATAGAAGAAGGGCTGCGACGGTCGGAAAGATCTTGGACATGGCTGGCCTGTTCTGATGTTGAGTTCGGCATCCCCATCGGCGCGATGGGGCCGGTGACCGAGACGCGTTGGCGATGTGGTCTTGGGCGACGAGCCGGCGCGCAGAAGCGGTGTGACCCGCATCGAGCGCGCCGCAGGTCTCTGTCACGGCGTGAACAGTTCGCCCGTTGCGCGCGGGGTGTAAGCCAGTGGCGCCGTGCCCGTACGCGCGAATTCAAAGACGAGCGTTGCGGAGTCGAGCGACTTCAGGTACTGAATCGTCTTGTAGCCCACACCGAGGTTCGTCGCGCCATCGGCATTCTTCAATGTCCACCCGGCAGCCATCGAGTCCAGGAGAATCTTGACATTGCCCAGGTTGCTGCACGATGTGTTGGTGACGACGACGGCTCGTTGCCAAACGCCGGTGGCGCGGTTGAAGACCACCGTTCCCGACTTGATCGACAAGGCCTGTGTCACGTCATTGCAACCACCGTCGATGCAATCCACCGTCTGGAGGCAAGAGGACAGGCAGGTCGGCGCAAAACCATTGCAATTCGTGTAGCACCGGTCGGGCGAATAGTCCTGTCCAACCATGCAACCAAAAATGCATTGCCCGTCATTCCTGCAGTTGATGGCGCACTGGTTGAAGCACCTGGCCTTGACGGTGCTCTGGCATACGCCATTCGTGTTGCCAATCGGCACGGGGTTGCAGACCGTCTGGGCATACAGCTCCAGCGGCATCGCGACCAGCAGCAGCAAGCCGAGTGCAAGGTACTTTGAGAATCTTCCCATGAACATACAGACTCCTTCGTCAATGGGGCGTGGTCCCGCCCGGCGGGAAGGACGATGAGCGGCCGTCGGGCCAAAGCGGCCCGTCGAGGTCGGTCTCCCTCTTCATCCCCCGTGTCGCACGAGACGCGGTGGTGGTCGCGGCATGGATTACACCGACAAGCAGCGCTAATTGGCGCTAATCGGCCGGCGGACCCGCGAACGAGGGGGCGCCGGACTCAGCCCGCCAGCGCAACGATCTCGTCGATCGTCAGCAGTTCGCCGCGCGCCCTGGCGGCAGCCCGCGCATGCGGGTCCAGCCCGGCCTCGGCCCGCTGGCGCAGGGCGCCTGCGCTGCGCGCCATCAGCGGCGTGACCTCCAGGCCGTTGCGCGCGAGCACCGCCTGGCAGGCGTGCCACAGCATCAGCGCCTCGGCCCCTTCGGCGGCCGCCAGGCGGTTGCGCGCCAGACCCAGGCAGGCGTAGGCCACCAGGCGGGGGTAGCCTTGCCGGCGTGCAATCGCCAGGCACTCGCGCAGCCACGCCGGCACCGGGCCGGCCAGCTGCGCATCGGGGCACGCCAAGGTCATCAGGGCCTGGGCATTGGCCAGGCGGAAGACGTCGGGCAGGCGGCGCGCCAGCACCATCACGCATTCCAGGTGGTACACCGCTTCCGGCCATCGGCCGACGCCGGCCTCCAGTTCACCCAGGTTCTCGTGGGAGACCATGCGCGCCCAGTCGTCATCGTGCGGCAAGGCCAGGGCCTGGTGCAGCAGGGGCCGGGCTTCGTCGGGTCGGCCGGCGGCCTGCAGCAGCCAGCCCAGGTTGTTGAGCGCGTCCAGCTGGGCACCGAGGTCGCCCGCCTGCCGGGCCGCGGCCAGATGGACGTGGTAGCCGGCCTCGGCTTCGGCCCACTGGCCGCGCATCGCGGCCACGTTGGCGATCCACGAGTGGGCCAGGCCGAAGCGCGCGAGGTCGGTTTCGCCGGGTTCCAGCAGCGCCAGCGCACCGCGCGCCAGCGCCTCGGCCTCGGCCAGGCGGTCGCGCTCGAACTCGATGCTGCACAGCCCCAGCATCAGGTCCACCCGCGGCAGACGCTCCTCGGCGCTGACGGGCCGCGCCAGCAGCGGATCGGCGTGCTGGCTGGCCCGCTCGTGCCAGCCCAGCCGGCGCCAGCTGGGCGTGCAGGCCTTGCACAGCTGCAGCGCCAGCACCGGATCGTGCACGGCGGCCCAGCGGATCGCTCGGTCCGCATCGGCCAGGCGGGCGGGTGAGGCGATGCGCGCGGCCCCCTTGCACGCCGCCAGGGCCTGCAGCTGCGCCCGCATCAGGCGCGCGTGGGCCGCGTGGACGGCCTCGGCCCACGCGCCGGCGGCCAGGCGGCTGCGGGCATACAGGCGCACCGATTCGTGCAGGCCGTACAGCGCCGTGGCGCTGCCGCCCCGCAACGCGCCGCCATCCAGCAGCAGCAGCCCCGCCTCCACCAGCGCGCGCAGCGCGTGCTGCAGCGGTGCCTCGTCCAGCGCCGGGCCCGGCAGCACGCCGCGCAGGTCCTCGAGCGTGAAGCCGCCGGCGAAGACGCCCGCCGCCAGCAGCAGCCGCTGGGCCGGCTCGGGCAGCAGGCCGTGGCTCCAGTCCAGCGTGTCCTGCAACGAGGCCTGGTGGTCGGGCGCCGCCGCCGCGGGCGCGGACGCGGCAGCGCGCCAGTGCAGCCGGTCGTCGAGCCGGGCCCGCACGGTGGCCAGGCCCAGCGCGGGCACCTGCGCGGCGGCCACGGCCACGGCAAAGGGCAGGCCATCCAGGCGGCGGCAGATCTCGACCGCGGCGGCCACATTGGCTTCACCCAGCCGGAAGCGCGGATCGAGGCTGCGCACGCGCGCCTCGAACACCGCCAGGGCGCCGCTGGCGCGCGCTGCCACCAGCGTGGCCTCGACCGGCAGATCGAGCCCCCCCACCGGCAGCAAGCGCTCGCCGGCGCACTTCAGCGGCACGCGGCTGGTGGCCAGCACGGCCACCTGCGGCGCGTCACGCAGCCAGGCGTCGCACAGCTGCGTGACGGCGTCGCGCAGGTGCTCGCAGTTGTCCAGCACCAGCAGCAGCCGGCGCGCGGCCAGGTGCACGGCGACCTGCTCCCCGGCACCGGGACCGGGCGGCAGCTGCAGCGCCGCCGCCACCGCTGCGGCCACCACGCCCGCCTCGGCCAGCGGCGCGAGGTCCACCCACCACACCCCGTCGGCGAAGCCGGCCGCCACCCCCTGCAGCACCGCCTGGGCGAGCACGGTCTTGCCGCTGCCGCCGGGGCCCTGCAAGGTGACGCGGCGGCCTGGCTGCAGGGCTTGCCGCAGGCCCGCCAGCAGGCCATCGCGGCCCAGCACGGTCACCGCCGGCTCGGGCGCGTGCACCGGCGGCACCCGGACCGGGGCATCGCGCTGCGCCTGCACCACCGGCTGCACCGGCCAGGCCAGTCGATAGCCCTGGCGCGGCCGGTACTCGATGGCCTCGGGCCCCAGCAGCTTGCGCAGGTGGGTGATCTGCACCCGCAGGTTGTTCTCGGCCACCTCGGCCTCCTGCCACACGGCCTGGCGCAGTTCGGCCGACGAGATCACCCGCCCGGCACCACGCACCAGCGCCACCAGCAGGTCGAAGGCCCGGCTGCCCACCGTCAGCTCGCGCCCGGCACGGCTGAGCCGGCGGGCTGCCGGATCGACCTCCACCTCGCCCATGCGCCACGGCCCGGACAGGGCGGGCGGCACGGCGGCGGACGGGGATCGTTCGGGCATCAGGCGGGGGCGGGCCAATGGACGACGAGGCGGGATGCTAGCGGAGCGGCCGGGCGCGGAGCACAGGCAACCCCTTTGGATGGGTGTCCGCCGCGCAGCGGCCCACGCGCATGGCGGTCGATTGGCGCGAACCAGCGCCGCCGGCCCCCGTCCAGCCGCCGCCGGCGGCACGCGGCCAGAGGCGTCAAGCCCGTGACGACCCCGCACCCGAGACGGCTGTCCACCCTGGCCCTGGCGGCGCTGGGGCTGGCCGCCCTGGGCCTGGCCCAGCCGCCGCGCGTGCGCCCGGCGGCGGTGCCGGGGCTGGCGGGACAGGCGCCGGCCCCGGCCCGACGCGGCGGACCGGGGCGGGCGCGGCCGGCCAGTCCTGGCGTCGGGGCGGCTGGCCAGCCGTGGCCGCGGGGCGGTCCGGCCCGGCGTCGGGATAGAGTGCGGCCCGGATCACCCCCTGCCCAGCCCGCGCCCGCCGCGCGGTTCGCCGACCCCGCCCGGACCACGCCGCTGCCGCACGCCGCCACCATGACCCGCCTGCACGACGAACTGCGCCGCCTCTACCTGCCCGCCGACACCCGCCTGGCGGCCGACGCCCCGGCCTCGCAGGCGCTGGTCGGCGCCGACGGCAGTGTGCGGGCCCTGGTGCTGGAGCTGGCGCGGCCGGCCGACTGGGCACTGCTGGGCCGCGTCTGGCAGGGCGTGCAGGCCGAACTGGGCTGGCCGGCGCCGGGCATCGCGGTCTCGGGGCGCGACGGCTTCCAGCTGTGGTTCTCGCTGCAGGCGGCGGTGCCCGCCGACACCGGCGCCGCCGCGCTCGCCGCGCTGCAGGCGCGCTGGCTGGGCGATGTGGACGCGCGCCGTGTGCAGCGCTGGCCGCGCCCCGCCGCCGATGGCGCGCCGCCGCAGCACGCCTCGTCGGTGCCGGCCCGCCAGGGCGACGGCGGCCGCTGGTCGGCCTTCGTCGCGCCCGACCTGGCGCCGGTCTTCGCCGACGAACCCTGGCTGGACCTGCCGCCCAGCCCCGAGGGCCAGGCCGAGCTGCTGGCGCGGCTGCGCCCGGTGGACCCCGAAGACTTCGCGCGGGTGCTGCAGGCCCTGCAGCCGGCTTCAGCCCCGGCGGCCACGCCGCACGGTGCCGCAGGCGTCGGCACGGCCACCGCGCCGATGCCCGCCGCCCCCACCGGCCGCCCGGTGCCGGCCCGCCCGGCCGGCGGCGGCGCCTGGACCGACCCGCGCGACTTCCTGCGCGCGGTGATGGACGACGACGCCGCGCCGCTGGCCCAGCGCATCGAGGCGGCCCGCGCGCTGCTGGCCGACGCGGCGCGCTGAGCACGCTGCTGGTCGACGGGCCGCGCTGAATGCGCAACGGGGCGCCAGGCTCGTCGCCCGGCGCCCCGCCGAAAGCACCAGCCGGTCAGCCCCGGCCGGCCGGTCTCACTCGTCGCGGCCGCCGAAGATGCCGAACAGCGCCAGCAGCGACTGGAACACGTTGTACAGGCTCAGGTAGACACCCAGCGTGGCGGTGATGTAGTTGGTCTCCAGGCCGTCCTGCACGCGCTTGAGGTCGTGCAGGATGAAGGCCGAGAAGATGCCGATGGCCAGCACCGACAGCGTGATCATCAGCGCGCTGGACTGGATGAAGATGTTGGCAATGCCGGCCACCAGCAGCAGGATCATGCCGACGAACAGGAACTTGCCCATGCCCGTCAGGTCGCGCTTGATCACCGAGGACAGCGCGGCCATGCCGAAGAACACCGCGCCGGTGCCGGCGAAGGCCAGCATCACCAGGCTGGCGCCGTTGGCCAGGCCCAGCACGGTGCCGACCAGGCGCGACAGCATCAGGCCCATGAACAGCGTGAAGGCCAGCAGCAGCGGCACGCCGGCGGCGCTGTTCTTGGCCCGCTCGATCGCGAACATGAAGCCGAAGGCGCCGGCCAGGAAGACGATGGCGCTGATGCCCGGCGACATCGCCCGGGACAGGCCGGTGGCGATGCCCAGCCAGGCGCCCAGCACCGTGGGCACCATCGACAGCGCCAGCAGCCAGTAGGTGTTGCGCAGCACGCGGTTGCGCTGGGCCACGCTGCCAGCGCCCTGGCCTTGCAGGATCGTCACGGAAGACAGGGGGTTCATCGACTTCTCCAGGGGTGGGACGGGGACAGGGACGGGAACGGCATCCGGCGCGGGACCGGGCTCACCCGGCCAGCGCACGGCGCTTGGCACGGGCGCGGATGTTCAGCGCCTCGACGGCCAGCGAGAAGGCCATCGCGGCGTAGATGTAGCCCTTGGGCATGTGCACGTCAAAGGCCTCGGCGGTCAGCGCCATGCCGACCATGACCAGGAAGGCCAGCGCCAGCACCTTGACCGACGGGTGGCGGTCGACGAAGTCGCCGATCGGCTTGGCGGCGAACAGCATCACCAGCACCGCGACGATGACCGCGGCGACCATCACGCCGAGCTGGTCGACCATGCCCACCGCGGTGATCACCGAGTCCAGCGAGAACACGATGTCGATCACCGCGATCTGGCCGACGATGCTCCACAGCAGCTTCTGGCCGGCGGCCTTCATGGCCTCCGGGTCGGTGGCCGGCGGGCCGTCCTGCTCGCGCGCCTCGACCTCGACGAAGATCTCGTGCGCGGCCTTGTACAGCAGGAACAGGCCGCCCAGCAGCAGCACCAGGTCGCGCCCGCTGATGCCCTGGCCGGCCACGGTGAACAGGTCGGCGGTCAGGCCCATCACCCAGCTCAGCGAGAACAGCAGGGCCAGGCGGCTGATCATCGCGAAGCCCAGGCCCAGGCGGCGCGCCAGGTCGCGCTGGTGCGCCGGCAGCCGGCCCACCAGGATCGAGATGAAGATGATGTTGTCCACGCCGAGCACGATCTCGAGCGCGGTGAGCATCGAGAAGGCGATCCAGACATTGGGGTCGAACAAGAAATCCACTGGGGCTCCGGCGGGGGCAAAGTGCGCAATCTACGCAAACGGACACTTCGCGTAAAGTCGAAAGATACGAAGTATCCATTCGAGAATTTCGCAAGATTGGCGCCGCACGGCCGATGAACTACAAGCACCTGCACTACTTCTGGGCCACCGCCAAGGCCGGCGGCGTGACGCGCGCGGCCGAGCAGCTGCACACCACGCCGCAGACGCTGTCCGGCCAGATCAAGCTGCTCGAGCAGCAGCTGGGCTGCGCGCTGTTCCGCAAGGCCGGCCGCCACCTGGAGCTGACCACCGCCGGCCGCGTGGCGCTGGGCTACGCCGACCAGATCTTCGCGCTGGGCGCCGAGCTGGAGACCGCGCTGGGCGCGGCCCGCGGCGGCCGCGCCGCGCTGGACTTCCGCGTCGGCATCGCCGACGCCGTGCCCAAGGCCATCGCCTACCACCTGCTGGAGCCGGCGCTGGGGCTGGACGAGCCGGTGCGGCTGATCTGCCACGAGGGCGCCTTCCGCGACCTGCTGGCGCAGCTGTCGGTGCAGCGCCTGGACCTGGTGATCGCCGACGAACCGATGGCCCGCCAGCTGCCGGTCAAGGCCTTCAACCACGCGCTGGGCCACACCGCGATGAGCTTCTTCGCCGCGCCGGCGCTGGCGCGCACGCTGGCCGGGCCCTTTCCGCAATGCCTGGACGGCGCGCCGATGCTGCTGCAGGGTGCAGCGTCGGCGATGCGCCAGCGCCTGCAGGCCTGGCTGGACCAGCAGCAGCTGCACCCGCGCACCGTCGGCGAGTTCGACGACGCCGCGCTGATGAAGGCCTTCGGCGGCGAGGGCCGCGGCGTGTTCATGTCGCCCACCGTGCTGGAGTCCGAGACCTGCAGCCAGTACGGCGTGCAGGTGCTGGGCCGCGCGGCCGACTTGGTCGAGGAGTTCCACGCCGTCACCGTCGAGCGCCGGCTGACCCACCCCTGCGTGGTCGCGGTCACCCGCGCGGCGCGGCGCGCGCTGTTCGCCGCGGCGCCGGCCGCCGCGCGCTGAAGGCCCGGCGCACCCGGCGCCGGCCGATCCGCCGGCCTGCCACCCTTGACCCGGCGCAAGGCGGGCGCCGCGGCACCGGGCCACAGTAGGCCATCATGGTCACTGCCTCCCTGTCCCAACGTCCCCGCCCCCTGCGCCGCCGTGGCGCTGCCCGCGTGATCGCCGAACATGCCGCCGCCCGCGGCACCGGCGACGACGACGGCCTGGTCTGCCGCCCCGACGGCTGGTACTGGGGCGCCACCGAGGGGGCGCGGGGTTTCGGCCCCTTCGCCAGCGGCGCGCTGGCCCGCGCCGACCGCGACCGCGAGGCCGAGCACGCGCCCGCCGAGGGCGAAAGCCTGCTCGAGGCCGAGAACGAGCTGGGCCTGGCCGACTGGATCGACCCGGACACCGGCGCGCCGGCCGAAGGGCTGTCGACGCCGCACCTGGCGCCCGACTGAGCGCCGGCACGCCGGCCTGGCGGGTGCGCGCCGCGCGCCCGGCGCGCGCTCACCAGCGCAGCAGGCGCGGCCCCAGAAGGGCGCCCAGCGCCGCGCTCAGCGCCACGCCCAGCGAGTACCACAGCGCGACGAAGGCCAGGCCCAGCTCGGTGCAGGCCAGGGCATAGCCCAGGGCGCCCAGCGCGCCGGCCAGCAGCCCGGCCGCGGCCCCGGCGGCGGCCGGTCGCGTCGGTGCCAGGCCGCGCAGCGCCCACATCAGGCCGGCCAGCGCCGGCAGCCCCAGGCCCAGCACCGCGGCCGGACACAGCAGCGCCGAATGGCCCAACCAGGCGCTGCGCGCCGCGCCCGGCGCGGCGGCGGCCAGTGCCCAGGCGCCCAGCAGCGCCATCGCCGCCAGCACCGCTGCCAGCGCGGCCAGCGGGCCGCCCAAGCGGGCCACCGGCCGCGCCAGGCGCAGCAGCAGCGCGGCGCCCACCGCCGCCAGCGCCGCGCCGTAGGCCAGCTTGACCCAGGGCGCCGGCCAGGCCCACAGCGCGGCCGGGATGGCGCCCAGCCCGCCCAGCGCCAGCGCAACGCTGAGCGCGGCGCCGCCGGCCAGCACCGGCAGCAGCCGCCGCCGGGCCTCGCCGACCGGCGCCGGGCCGGCCTGGCGGGCCAGCAGGGCGATCAGTTCGTCGGTGTTCATGCCCACCGTCCTCCTCGTTTGCCGCCCGCGGCCGCCGGGTCCGGCCCGTCGGCTGCGCCACGCGGGCGCGGCGCGGTCGGTTCGCCCGGCGCGCCGCCGCGCACCCAGGCGGCCAGGCGCTTCAGGCCGCGGTGCACCTGCACCTTCAGCGCGGTCTCGCTGACGCCGGCCTGCTGCGCCGCCTCGGCCACCGACCAGCCGCCCAGCTTGGTCAGCTCGATGGCCCGGCGCTGGGCGTCCGGCAGGGCCTGCAGCAGCCGGCCCAGGTCGCGCCGGGCCTCGCCGGGCTGGCCGTCGACATGGCCCAGCGCCAGCTCGTCGACCTCGTCCAGCCGCTGGTGCTGCGCGCCCTGGCGCCCGTGGCGCCGCCAGTGGTCCACCAGCTTGTGGCGGGCGATGGCCAGCACCCAGGCGGTGACCGGCACCGCCGGGTCGAAGCTGCCGCGCTGCAGGTGCAGCGCCAGCAGCGTCTCCTGCAGCAGGTCCTCGACCTCGTCGGGCTGGCCCACCAGGCGCCGCCGCAGGTAGCCGCGCAGCCGCCGGGCGATGGCCTGCAGCGCCTCGCGGTAGGCGGCGTCGTCGCCGGCCTGGGCACGCCGCCACAGCGGGGCGATCAGCGCCTCGGCATCGGCTGGGGGCGGGGCAGGCGGCACGGTGGAGTGGGCGCGCGCCGGCCGGTCGCCGGCCGCCCGCGGCGGGCCCGATTCTGCGGCAGCCGCCGGACGCGGCGGGCGTCCCGGCCGGTCGGCCCGCGGCGGTCCGCCGCGCCAGCCGGCCAGCGCGGCGCCCGCGGGCGGCATGCGCACCGCCTCCAGCGCGGACTCCAGCGCCGTTTCCAGGGGCGTCGCCAGCAGGCCGACCGGCGGGTCCAGCGGCGACCGCCGCGCCGCGCTCACCCGCGCCCCCCGTCGGCGGCGGGCACGCGGCGGCGGCGGCGCCAGGCGGCGGCCAGCCAGGGGTCCAGCGCCAGCGGCCCCGGGCCGCGCAGCAGCAGCCAGCCAAGCACCGCGGCCCAGACCCCGTGCGTCGGCCAGGCACCGGGGTAGACGAAGACCTGGATCACCAGGGTCATCGCCAGCAGCCCGGCGGCGGCGGCCCGCGTGCCCAGGCCCAGCAGCAGCAGCAGCGGCAGCAGGTGCTCGGCCGATGCCGCGGCCAGCGCGGCCCAGGCCGGGTCCAGCAGCGGCAGGCGGTACTCGTCGCGGAACAGCGCCACCGCCGACGGCGCCAGCCGCGGCCAGTCCAGCGCCACGCTGCCGCCGATCGGGTCCAGCACCAGGCCCTCGACCTTGGTCTGGCCGGCGGTCCAGAACACCGCGCCCACGGCCCAGCGCGACAGCACCTGCAGCAGCGCCTCCGGCACCGCGCGCGCGCCGCCGGCGGGCCCCGTGCCCAGGCCGCCGCTCATGCTGCCGGCTCCGCCCGGGCCCGCGCCCGGGTCGGCGCCCGCGCGGCGCCGGCCTCGTCGGGCGCGCCCACCGGTCCGCCCGGCGCCGTCCAGCCGACCAGCGCGCCGGCACCGATCAGACGCGCCAGCGCCGCGGCCAGGTCCAGCGCCGGGCCGGCGTCGGCGGCCGCCTCGCCCAGCGAGCGGCCGGCGGCCAGCGCGGCGACGAAGCCGGCCTCGGCCGCCGGCACCGGGCGCACCAGCACCAGGTCCCCCTCGCGCAGCACCAGCGCGGCCTCGACCTGCGCGATGTCCAGCGCGGCCAGCGCTTGCGCGTCGGCCTGCGCACCCTGGTGCAGCTGCCATAGCGAGACCACCGCATGGGTCGAGGCCAGCGCCGACAAGGCCGGGTGCAGCCGCAGCCGCGCCGCCGGCAGCTGCTGCGGCCGCGCCAGCGCGGCGGCCAGCGTGGCCGGCGGCACCGGCTCGGCATCGGCCGCATGCCAGGCGCGCTGGCGCGCCCGCTCCAGCCGCGCCAGGTCGGGCAGCCAGGGCAGGCCGGCGGCCGGCGCGCGGGCCGGCAGCCAGGCCTGCAGCCAGGCGGCAAAGTCGTCGTCCGGGTGCTCGCCCCACTCGGCCAGCACCGGGCCGCGCGGCGGATGGGCGCGCACATAGTCGGTCGCCAGCGCGCCGAAGAAGTCCGGGCCGACCACCTCGGCCAGCACCGGGTACGCGTCGGCCAGCGCGTCGACCAGCGAGACCAGCACGTTGTTGCGGTGGATGCCGAAGCGCTGTGCGACGCAGGCGCCGTTCCAGCTCTGCAGCCCCGGCGGTGGCGGGCGCGACGGGTCCAGCAGCGCCGCGGCGACATCGGCCTGCAGTGCCTGCAGCGCGTCGGTCGCCGCCGGCGGGGGCGCGGGCCGCGGCTTCATCGGTGCGCGACCGGCCGCAACGCGGCGGCGGCGGGGCGGCCCGGCGCGCCGGCACCGCCGGCACCGCCGGTGGGGCGGTCGGCCGCGGCACGCCGCGCCGACGCCCGCATCAGCGCGCGCGCCCGGTCGGCCTCGGCGGCCAGCACCGGCAGCGGGGGCAGGTCCTGGTCGCGCTCGACCACCGTGGGCTGCGGGCCGAAGCGCCGCAGCGCGCGCGCGTACAGCGCCCACACCGCCTCGTCCACCGGCCGCGCATGGCTGTCGATCAGCAGCGGCGCGCCCAGCGCGTCGCGGTCCGGCGTGCAGCCGGCCAGGTGGTACTGGGCCACCGCGTCGGCCGGCAGGGCGTCGATGAAGGCCGCGGCGTCGCCGCCCTGGTTGACGGCGGTGACCAGGGCATTGGTCAGGTCCAGCAGCAGCCGGCAGCCGGTGCGGCGCACCACGGCGACGAGGAAGTCGGCCTCGTCCATCGTCGACGCCGCGCAGCCGAGGTAGCGGCTGGGGTTCTCCAGCAGCATCGGCCGGCGCAGCGCCTGCTGCACCTGGTCGACATGGTCGCAGACGCGCTGCAGCGCCGCCGCGTCGTAGGGCAGCGGCAACAGGTCGTTGAACCAGCGCCCGGCGTGGCCCGACCAGGCCAGGTGCTCGGAGAAGTGCAGCGGCTCGACACGCTCGACCAGCGCGGCCACGCGGGCCAGGTGGGCGGCCTCCAGCGGCGCCGCGCCGCCGATCGACAGGCCCACGCCGTGCACCGTCAGCGGCCAGCGTTCGCGCACCCGGGCCAGCGCCCGCGGCCCGGGGCCGCCGGCGGCCAGGTGGTTCTCGGCGTGGACCTCGACGAGATCCACCGCCGCCTCGCCGCGCAGCAGCGCGGCCAGGTGCGGCGGGCGCAGGCCGATGCCGGCGGGCGCGCCGGGGTCGGTGTCGGTGTCGGGCGGGCAGTCCATCGCGTCGGGGCGGCGCAGGCGGGGCACGCGCTCAGGCGCTCTTGTCCTTGAACGCGGCCAGCTGGCCCATGCCGGTGGGCGAGGTCCTGGACGCCATCTTCTCGCAGCTGCCCTTCGGCACCATCTTCCAGGCGTTGCCCTGGTGGTCGGTCTTGGACGTGCCGGCACAGGTGGTGCCGGGGCCGGCGGCGCAGTCGTTCTTGCCCTTCAGCGCGACGCCGTAGCACTTCTCGGTGTCGGCGGCCTGGGCGGGCGCCTGGGCCAGCGTCAGCGCGGTGCCCAGCGCCAGGGCCAGGGCGGCGGCGGTCTGGCCGCGGGCGCGGTCGGGGGTCTCGGTCATGGCAGTCTCCTGGCGCGGTGCGCCGGTGGTGGGGGGGACGGGCCGGCGGCGGTCTGCGGCCGGCTCCGGTGGTGAATCGCCGCCGCGGGCGCCGCGGTTACAGCCGATCCGAAAAAAACCGGGACGGCGCGCGCCCGCGCCAAGTCGGCGGGTCTTGCGCTGGCGCAGGGCGGCGCCCCGCCGGCGGCGCAGAATCGCCGCCATGAGCAGCTTGCAGGGCAGAGGGCAGGGCAGAGGGCAGGGCGGCCTGCGGGGTCAGGCACCGCCCGATCGGGCGCACGCCGCCCAGGCGGTGCTGTCGCGCCATGCCGACGCGCTGGACGGCTTCCCGGTGGCCGCCGCGCTGGCGACCTGGCCCCTGCGGGCCGGCGCCGCGGCGGCGCCGCTGCTGTGCCTGCTGGCGCGCTGGTGCGCGCACCTGGACGAGGACATCGCCGTGCTGCAGGGCTGCGCCCACCCGTCGGCGCGGCCGGCGCTGGCAAGGCTGCTGGCCGCGCGCGCGGCGATCGCCGAGCTGATCGACGCCGCGGCCACGCCGGACGACGCCGCCACGGCCGGCGAACCGGCGCACTGAGGGGCGCTGCCGGCGGGGCCGTCCGCCGGGCAGCGGGGCGGCAGCGGGGCGGCAGCGGGGCAGGGCGGGGTCGGCGCGCGGCCGCTCAGCCTCTCAGTCGCGCCGGCGCAGCGCCAGCCAGCCGGCCACGACGCTGAACACCAGCACCAGCAGCGCGATGATGGCGAAGCCGTGCGGGTGCTCGGCCAGCGGCACGCCGCCGACGTTCATGCCCAGCAGGCCGGCGATGATGTTGATCGGCAGCGCCAGCACGGTGACCACGGTCAGCGTGAACAGGCTGCGGTTGGTCTGCTCGCCGACCTGGGCGGCGATCTCCTCCTGCAGCAGCTTGATGCGCTCCTGCAGCGCCGCTAGGTCGCGCAGCACCAGCGAGAACTCCTCGGTCGACTGGCGCAGCTCGTCCAGGTCGGTCTCGGCGATCCACGGCGGCGGCTGCCGCAGCAGGCGGAACAGCGCGCCCGGCTCGGGCGCCAGCAGGCGCTGCAGCCGCACCAGCACCCGCCGCATCGCGCCCAGCGCGGCGCGCTGGCCGTGCAGCGGCCGCGCGGCCTGCAGCCCGTCCTCGACGCCGTCGACCTGCAGCGTGGCGTCGCGCACGATGCCCACCAGCACGTCGCCCTGGTCGCGCAGCAGGTGGTTCAGCAGCGCCACCGGCGATGCGAAGCGCACGCCGTGCTTGACCGCCTGGCGCAGCCGGTCGATCGAGCGCAGCGGGTGGGTGCGCGCGCTGATGACCAGGCGCTCGCCGACCGCCAGCCACAGCGTGGCGGTCTCGGCGGCGTCGAAGCTGAAGTCGTAGGCCACGTCGTTGACCACCGCGACCAGGTCGTCGGCGGCCTCGGCGATGCGCGTCGAGCGCGAGTGCTCGCGCAGCGCCTCGTAGAACTCGGGCACCAGCTGCAGGTGGGTGCGCAGCCAGGGCTCGGCACCGGCATCGGCCAGGTTGAAGTGCAGCCAGACGAAGCCGTGGGGCCCGGGCGGCGGCGGCTCGGCCAGCCAGCCCAGGGCCTGGTCCAGCGTCATCGCCCGGCCGGGCTGCCCGGGCAGGAACAGGAAGCCGCAGATCAGCCCGTTGACGTCGGAGCCGTAGGCGTCGGGAAGCAGGGGCTTGTCCACGCGGCGGATTGTGCCCGCCGCCACCGCGCGCCACGGCGGCCGCGCATGGTCCGATCGGACGATGCCGTGGCGGCCGGGTGTCGACGGCTGGTCACCGCGCGCGCCGACGATCACGCACCGGCCCCGCCCCGGGGCCTGCGGCCGCGCCACGCCAGGCGATGCGCGCCGCCCCACCGCCTTCCATTGCAGTCCATGACCCACTTCCGCCCCGCCCCGTTCCTGCGCCGCGCCGTCCAGGCCGCCGCCCTCGCCCTGATCGCCCAGGCCGCCGCCGCCGGCAGCGCCGACCCCTCCCTCAGCTATGCCCAGGCCGTGCGCGCGGCCAACCCGGTGGCCTACTGGGCCCTGGACGCCGTGGGCGGCGCGCTCAGCGGCCTGGACGCCAGCGGCAACGGCCACCACGCCACCGCGCTGGGCAACACCACGGCGCAGCTGGCCAGCGGCCTGTTCGGCGGTGCTGCCGCCGGCAGCGGCAGCTGGCTGCAGGTGCCGGCGCTGAGCGCGATGACCGGCCGCAACGCGGTCACCGTCGAGGCCTGGATGAAGCTCGACGCGCCGATGCTGTCGACCGCCGAGTCCTTCGCCGGCCTGTACGACAGCACCCAGGACCACTACGCGCTCTACCTCGACCGCGCCAACGGCGAGCTGCGCTTCAAGGTGACCACCGCCAACGGCGCGGCCGAGCGCCCGGGCGCCAGCGCCTACGTCGTCGACAAGAAGCGCGGCCAGTGGGTGCACGTGGTCGGCATGCTCGACCCCAACGACGCGGCCGGCCCCAGCGCCAAGCTCTACGTGGACGGCGTGCTGCGCGACCGCCACACCGCGGTGAACCTGGCGTCCACGCTGCCCGCCGGCCAGCTGGCCGCCATCGGCGCCGACTGGAACAACGGCAACGCCAACCGCAAGCTGGGCATCGGCCTGGTCGACCAGGTCGCCGTCTACGACCGCGCGCTGACCGAGGCCGAGCTGCGCAGCCACTACAGCCTGGGCAGCGGCAAGGCGGTCAGCGCCATCGTGCCGCGCATCACCTCGCTGCCGGCCGGCTTCGAGGTCATCGGCCACCGCGGCAACTCGATGTTCGCGCCGGAGAACACGCTGGCCTCCAACGCCCAGGCCATCGCGCTGGGCGCCACCCGCTTCGAGACCGACGTGCGCCTGACCAAGGACGGCGTCGCCGTGCTCTCGCACGACGACAGCACCGCCCGCACCACCGGCATCAGCAAGTCCATCGCCGCCAGCAACTGGGCCGAGCTGCAGGGCCTGTCGGCCGGCATGGCCGGTGTCTTCGGCAGCCGCTACGCCGACCAGAAGATCCCGACCCTGGTCGAGGCCCTGGCGCAGGCGCGCGACGGCCACAGCCAGATCGTGCTCGACGTCAAGGTGGACAACGCCGGCGCGGCGATCGCCCGGGCGGTGGCCGACACCGGCTTCGACGCCGCCGACATCGTCGCCTTCGGCTGGAACGACGCCGCGGTGAACAACCTGGTGGCCCACCTGGACGCGCAGGCCCAGGTCTTCGACCTGGGCTTCTTCTCGCGCTTCGTCGCCGCCGGCACGCTGGCCGCGCGCGGCGCCTTCCTCGACGGGCTGAAGGCCCGCGGCGTCGACGGCGTGGCCCTGGCCTTCTCCGACCTGCTCGGCGGCGGCGAGCCGCTGTGGGGCGACCTGCTGGCGCTGACCGAGGATCGCGGCCTGCGCGTGTTCACCTGGACCGTCAACGACGCCGAGACCATGGCCGACCTGGCCTCGCTGGTGGCCACGCGGGTCATCGACGGCCGCACCGTGGTCGGCCGCCTGGACGGGCTGATCACCGACGACCCCGGCACCGCGATGGGCCTGGTCAGCTCGGTGCCCGAGCCGCAGACCTGGGCGCTGTTCAGCCTGGGCGGGCTGGCGCTGCTGCTGCGCCGCCGCCGCGCCTGAGCCGCAGCCTGCCGCCCGCCGCGCAGCGCGCCGGCGGGCACGGCCATCGGCGCGGGCAATCAGCCCGCGCCCGTCCGCAGGATCTCGGGCTCTCAGCCGCCGGCCGTGCCGGCCAGCAGCGCGAAGGCCGCGCGGGCGGCGACGCGGCCCTCGTCGGTGGGCACGACCCAGACCTCGGCCGCGCTGTCGTCGGCGTGGATCGCCGCCACCGCATCACCGGTTGCGGCGGCGTTGCGCGCCGCGTCCAGGCGCAGGCCCAGGTGGGCCAGCGGCGCCACCACCGCGGCGCGCAGCGCGGCGTCGTGCTCGCCGATGCCGCCGGTGAAGGCCAGCAGGTCCAGCCCGCCCAGCAGCGCGGCCAGCGCGCCGGCCTCGCGCACGGTGCGGTGGACGAACAGCGCGATGGCCTCCTGCGCCGCGGCGCTGCCGCTGGCGCGCAGGGCGCGCAGGTCGGCCGAGGTGCCGGACACGCCCTTCAGGCCGCTGTCGCGGTAGAGCAGGTCCTCGACCTGGTCCAGGCGCCAGCCCTGGCGCCACAGGTGCAGCAGCACGCCCGGGTCCAGGCTGCCGCTGCGCGTGCCCATCATCAGGCCGTCCAGCGCCGAGAAGCCCATGGTCGTGGCCACCGAGCGGCCGCTGCGCGTGGCGCACAGGCTGGCGCCGCTGCCCAGGTGGGCCAGCAGCGCACGGCCGCCGGCGCGCGCGCTGTGCTGCGGCAAGGTGTCGGCCAGGTACTGGTAGGACAGGCCGTGGAAGCCGTAGCGCCGCAGGCCCCGGGCGGCCAGCGCCGCCGGAAGCGGCAGCCGGCGCTCCAGCGGCGGCAGCGTGGCGTGGAAGGCGGTGTCGAAGCAGCCGACCTGTGGCACGCCCGGCAGTGCGCGGGCGAAGGCCGCGACGCCGGCCAGGTTGTGCGGCTGGTGCAGCGGCGCCAGGCTGGACAGCCCGACGAGCTCGGCCAGCACCGCCTCGTCCAGCCGCACCGGCGCGGTGTAGCGGTCGCCGCCGTGGACGATGCGGTGGGCCACCGCACGCAGCCGCAGCCCGCGCAGGCCGGCCAGGCGGGTGAGCAGCCAGTCCAGCGCCGCGGCGTGGCGCGCCGACGCGCTGCCGTCCGCGCCGAGGCCGGCCAGCTCGCCCGACCCGGCATCGCCCAGCCGCCAGCGCGGCTGGCCGCCGGGCTGCAGCCCGTCGATCTGGCCGAGCAGCCGGGCCGCGCCGGCCGCCGGGTACAGGCCGAACTTCAGCGACGAGGACCCGGCGTTGACCGCCAGCACCACGTCGCCGGCGCCGGCGGGCGGGCTCATGGCCGCGCAGCGGGGCTGGCGGCCGGCACGGCACCCTGGCGCCCCTGCCAGGCCACCAGCGCGGCCAGCGCCGCCGAGGCCAGGCGCGAGGCGGCGCTGTCGGCGCGGCTGGTCAGCGCGATCGGCACGCGCGCGCCCAGCACCACGCCGCAGCTGGCGGCGCCGGCCAGGTACTCCAGCTGCTTGGCCAGCATGTTGCCGCTCTCCAGGTCGGGCACGACGAGGATGTCGGCCGCGCCGGCCACCGGCGAGTCGATGCCCTTGATGCGCGCGGCCTCGGCCGAGATCGCGTTGTCGAAGGCCAGCGGGCCGTCCAGCTCGGCGCCGGCGATCTGGCCGCGGTCGGCCATCTTGCACAGCGCGGCGGCGTCCAGCGTCGAGGGCAGGCGCGGCGTCACCGTCTCCACCGCCGACAGCAGCGCCACCTTGGGCCGGGCCACGCCCAGCGCCTGGGCCAGGGCCACGGCGTTGCGCACGATGTCGGCCTTCTCGTCGAGCGTCGGCGCGATGTTGACCGCGGCGTCGGTGACCAGCAGCGGCCGCGGGTAGGCCGGCACCTCGAAGCGGAAGACATGGCTCAGCCGGCGGCCGGTGCGCAGCCGCGGCTCGGCGACCACCGCGTGCATCAGCTCGTCGGTGTGCAGGCTGCCCTTCATCAGCAGCGCCACCTCGCCGCGCGCGGCCAGCTCGACGCCGCGCTGGGCGGCGGCGTGGCTGTGCGGCAGGTCCTCCAGCACCAGGCCGTCCAGCGACAGGCCCAGCGTGGCGGCCAGCGCCTGCAGGCGGGCCACCGGGCCCAGCAGCCGCGGCGCGATCAGGCCGTGGGCGGCGGCCTCCAGCGCGCCGCGCAACGCCGGCTCGTCGCAGGGGTGCACCACCGCGCAGGGCAGGGCGGCGGCCTGCAGCGGCCCGCGCACCAGGGCCTGCACCCAGGCGGACAGCCGGGCCTCGGGGTCGAACAGGTGCAGCGCGGGCAGCGCCACCCGCGGCCGCGCCACCTTGGCGCTGGGGGCGCGCACCCGCGCCTCGCCCGAGACCACCTCCTCGCCCTGCTGGTTGCGCACCCGGCAGTCCAGCGTGACGTGGCGCGTGGCCTCGTCCTTGGCCAGCACGGTCAGGCACACGGTCAGCGTGTCGCCCACGCGCACCGGGCGGTGGAAGTGCAGGTCCTGCGACAGGTAGATGGTGCCGGGGCCGGGGAACTCGGTGCCCAGCAGGCTGGAGATCAGCGCGCCGGCCCACATGCCGTGGGCGATGACGCCGTGGAAGCGCGTGCCCTCGGCGTAGTCGTGGTCGACATGCGCCGGGTTGACGTCGCCCGAGACCAGGGCGAAGGCCTGGATGTCGGCCATCGTCAGCGTGCGCACTGCCTGGGCCTGCTGGCCGGCGTGCAGCTCGTCGAAGGTGAGGTTCTCGATCAGTTCGTCGTGGGCACCCATGGCGGGCTCCTGGAGGGCAGGCGGTGGCGGAGACAGGACAGGCGATGCGTCGAGCGCGACGGGCGGCTCAGCGCACCGCGTGCACGCCGGCGTCGACGTACAGCGTCTGGCCGGTCATGCCGGTGGCGCCGGGGCCGACGAGGAAGGCCACGCAGTCGCCGATCTCGTCCAGGCTGACCAGCCGGCCCAGCGGCGCCTGGACGCGCGCCCGGTCCATCAGCGTGTCGAAGTCCGGCAGGCCGGACGCGGCGCGCGTGGGCACCGGGCCGGGCGAGACGGCGTGCACGCGGATGTCGCGCGGGCCCAGTTCCAGCGCCAGGTAGCGCACCATCGACTCCAGCGCCGCCTTGACCGGCCCCATCAGGCCGTAGCGGGCCACCGCCTCGTCGGCGCCGAGGTAGCTCATCGTCACCAGCGCGCCGCCCCCGGCCAGGTGCGGCTCGCACAGCCGGGCCAGCTGCGCGAACGAGTGGCAGGACACCTGCATCGCCTGGGCGAAGCCCTCCGGGCTGCTGTCGACGACGCGGCCCTGCAGGTCGGTGCGCGGCGCCCAGGCGATCGAGTGGACGACGAAGTCCAGCCCGCCCAGCCGCGCCGCGGCCTCGGCCACCAGCGCCGGCAGCGCGCCGTCCTCGTTGACGTTGCACACCAGCAGCGGCGCGTCGACCTGCTCGGCCAGCGGCGCCACCGCCGCGCGGGCCTTCTCGTTCAGGCAGCTGAGCACCAGGTCGGCGCCTTGCGCACGGGTCCGGCGCGCGCAGCCCCAGGCGATGCTGTGCGCATCGGCCACGCCGACGATCAGGCCGCGGCGGCCGGCCAGCGGTGGAGCGGAAGGGGACATCGTTTCAGGCCCGAGGGTATGTTGCGCTGCAGCATCGGCGGACTGCATGACACCGTGGTGTCAAGGCACCGCCCGGCGCCGGATGCGCAGGCCCAAGCCATGCCCGGACCACCGGGCTGCCCTGCCGCCGCGCCCGCCCCGGCGCGCCGCTCAGTCCGGCCGCCGCAGCAGCGCCTGGCCCATGCGGATGGGGCGGCCGGGGGCGATGCCGTCGGCCAGCGCGAAGCCGCGCGGCGCGAAGACGATGATCGTCGAGCCGTGCTGGAACCAGCCCATCTCCTGGCCCTTGGCGAAGCGGGCCTCGCCGGGCAGTTCGTGGGGGCCGCGGTAGCGCAGGTGCAGCAGGGTGTCCAGCCAGTGCAGGCGGATGCTGGCCACCAGGATCGCGGCCACCGGCACCAGGGCGATCGGCCACTGGCCGTCGTCCAGCGTGGCATGGATCACCGCGCGCTCGTTCCTGCAGAACAGCCGCTCGATGCGCTTCAGCGCGATCGGGTTGACGTTCCAGGTGTCGCCGCTGAGGTAGGTGACGTGGCGCACCGTCAGGTCCTGCGGCGCGTGGAAGCGGTGGTACATGCTGGAGGTCAGCCGCAGCGTGACGTAGCAGCCGTCGCGGTAGGGTGCGGGCGCGGCCGGGTCGGGACCGAACAGCTCGTCCAGCGTGTACGGGAAGCCCTTGGCCTGGAACACCCGCAGGCCCTCGACCGCGCCGCAGGCGCCGACGATGGCGTCGCAGGGGCTGCTCAGCACCGCGGGGTCCGCATCCACCGGGCGGGCGCCGGGCTTCAGCTCGCGGATGAAGCAGTCGTGCAGGCTGTCGAAGCGGGTCTTGCGCGCGTCCGACAGGTCCAGGTCGGCGAACAGCCGCCAGGTGGCGATCGACAGCTCGCGCACCCAGGGCGTGCGGATCTGGCTGAACCAGCCCATGAAGCGGGTCAGGGCGATGCGCGGCACGCGGTTGGTCAGCAGGAAGTTCAGGTCCTCCTGCTGCAGCAGGCGGTCGCGCCAGCGGCGCAGCGCGCCGGGCGGCACCGCCGGGTCGGGCGGCGCCGGCGGGGTGGATGGGGAGGTCGCGTTGGTGGGATTCATGGCTTTGTCAACGGAGCTTGCTAAACCGGTCACATGTGCAACGACGCGCTGCGGCGCACCTGGCGATGAACGAGACCCTGGCGATGACCCTGGTGGCCACCGCGGCCCTGGTGGCCCTGGGCGGTGCCCTGCCCGCCGCGCACCGCCGGCTGCAGCTGTCGGTGGCCAAGCACCGCTCGCTGGCCGGCCATGCGCGCATGGCCAAGCGCGTGGCCGCGCTGCTGCCGGGCTACGCCTACGACGAGGCGCGCTTCTTCGGATCGGACGGCGCACCGGCCGCGGTGCAGGCCCGGCGCCGCGCCGGCCTGCAGCGCCTGGCCGCGCTGTACCGCGAGCGCTTCCCGCGCTCGACCGCGCTGACCGCCGAGACCGCCGAGGGCCTGTCGGACCTGCAGCTCACCGGCGCCTACCGCGTGCCCTTCCCCTACAGCCCCTACCTGCGCCAGCAGCTGCGCATGCCGGCCTTCGTCGCCGCGTCCGACGGCGTGCGCGTGCAGGACCTGGACGGCAACTGGCTGTACGACCTGAGCGGCAGCTACGGCGTCAACGTCTTCGGCTACGAGCTCTACAAGCAGTGCATCGCCGAGGCGCAGCGCCGCGCCGAGCCGCTGGGCCCGGTGCTGGGCGCCTACCACCCGGCGGTGGCCGACAACGTGGCGCGGCTGCAGCGCCTCTCCGGGCTGGACGAGGTGTCCTTCCACATGAGCGGCACCGAGGCGGTGATGCAGGCGGTGCGGCTGGCGCGCTACCACACGCGGCGCAGCCACCTGGTGCGCTTCTGCGGCGCCTACCACGGCTGGTGGGAGGACGTGCAGCCCGGCCCCGGCAACCCGGCCGGCCCGCGCGAGACCTACACCCTCAAGGAGATGGACGAGGCCTCGCTGCGCGTGCTGCGCACCCGGCGCGACATCGCCTGCGTGCTGGTCAACCCGCTGCAGGCCCTGCACCCCAACCAGAACGCGCCGGGCGACTCGTCGCTGCTGCACAGCGGCCGCCGCGCGCACTTCGACCGCGACGCCTACGCCGCCTGGCTGCGCCGGCTGCGCCAGGTCTGCAGCGAACGCGGCATCGTGCTGATCTTCGACGAGGTCTTCCTCGGCTTCCGCCTGGCGCCCGGCGGCGCGCAGCAGTACTTCGGCGTGCGCGCCGACATGGTGACCTACGGCAAGACCCTGGGCGGCGGCCTGCCGGTGGGCGTGGTCTGCGGCAAGCGGGCGCTGATGAAGCGCTTCCGCGAGGAGCGCCCGGCCGACCTGTGCTTCGCCCGCGGCACCTTCAACGCCCACCCCTACGTGATGTGCGCGATGCAGGCCTTCCTGGAGCGGCTGCAGACCTCCGACGTGCAGGCGCTGTACGACGGCCTGGACGAGCGCTGGAACGGCCGCGCCGCAGCGCTGAACCAGCGCCTGGCCGCCGCCGGCCTGCCGGTGCAGGTGGCCAACCTGCAGACGGTGTGGACGGTGTTCTACACCGCGCCCTCGCGCTACAACTGGATGCTGCAGTTCTACCTGCGCGCCGAGGGCCTGGCGCTGAGCTGGGTCGGCACCGGCCGCCTGGTCTTCAGCCTGGACTGGAGCGACGCCGACTTCGAGGCGGTCTGCCAGCGCTTCGTCGCCGCCGCCCGCCGCATGCAGGACGACGGCTGGTGGTGGCAGGGCGCCGGGCTGAGCGACCGCGCGATCCGGCGCAGCCTGCTGCGGGAGATGCTGAGCCATCGCTTCTGACGGGCGCCGCGCTGCCGCGGTGGCGGCGGCGCGGCGCGGGCTCTCAGGCGCGGCCGGCCGCGGCGCCGTGGCGCACGTGGTCCATCGGGTCGATCAGCTCGCCGCGCAGCAGCGCCAGCGGGGCCTTGTGGTACAGCCAGACGTCGTGGAAGGGGTCGGTCAGGATCTTGGTGCACCAGACCAGGCCGGTCTTCACGTCGCGCAGGAAGAACAGGTGCACCGTGCGCAGCAGCAGGCCGGCCACGCCCAGCGCCAGCCAGACCCAGCCGACGTTGCGCAGCCAGCCCGTCCAGTCGGCGTGCGGCGCCGAGATGCCGGTGGCCGCCCACAGGCCCCACAGGTCGGGCTTCAGCCAGACCAGCGCCGGCAGCGCCGCCCACACCGACAGCAGCACCACCTTGCGGCTGAGGTTGTAGCCGACCTTGATCGCCTCCTTGTGGTCGTTGCTGGCCTGGTTGACGTGGTCGTAGCCCTGCGGCTCGAAGAAGAAGTGGCCGGACTGGCGGGTGGTCATCGAGAAGCACCAGGCCAGCAGCGCGGCCGCCGGCGGGTCGATGAACAGCAGCGCGTAGGCCACCAGGAAGCTCAGCGCCGAGACCAGGTGCAGGCTCTGGTTGATGCGGCTCTGGTGGTAGTAGCGGTGGTCGTCCCAGCGTTGCTCGGCCAGGGCTTGGGCGAAGGTGCTCACGGCAGCGGTTCCTGTGGGTGGAGGGTCGGGGGCGGCGCACGGCGGCGCCGGACGACCGCCCGGTGCGCCGCAGCAGCCCCGGGCCGGTGCGGGCGATGCTGCGGCCCGGCGATGACGGCGCGGTGACCGGCCCGTGTCCGCGGCGCGACGCGCGCACGCGTCATCAAACTGTTGCGCGGCGCTGGGAGCATGCCGCCCATGGCCCCCGCTCTGCACCGCCCCGGCCCCCCGACGACGGACGCCCCGCTGCCGGACTTCGTCGTCGACGAGCTGCCGGCGCGGCAGCGCCAGCTGCGCATCGCGCTGGTCACCGAGACCTACCCGCCCGAGGTCAACGGCGTGTCGCTGAGCATCGCCCAGGTCGTCGAAGGCCTGCGCGCCCGCGGCCACGCGCTGCAGCTGCTGCGCCCGCGCCAGACCAGCGGCGACCTCGGCGGCGAGGCCGACGGCCTGCAGCAGGTGCTGATGCGCGGCATGCCGATCCCGCGCTACCCGCACCTGAAGTTGGGCCTGCCGGCGCGCCGCGCGCTGCTGGCGCTGTGGCGCCGGCGCCGGCCCGACGTGCTGCACATCGCCACCGAGGGCCCGCTGGGCTGGTCGGCGCTGCAGGCGGCCACCGCGCTGCGCCTGCCGGTGACCTCGGACTACCGCACCAACTTCCACGCCTACAGCCGGCACTACGGCGTGGGCTGGCTGCAGCGGCCCATCCTGGCCTACCTGCGCAAGTTCCACAACCGCACCGCAGCCACCATGGTGCCCACCGCCGCGCTGGCCGCCGAGCTGGCGCGCCAGGGCCTGCGCAACCTGCACGTCGTGGGCCGCGGCGTGGACACCGCCCAGTTCTGCCCGACGCGGCGCTGCGAGGCGCTGCGCGCGCGCTGGGGCGTGGGCCGCGACACCCTGGTGGTGGCCTACGTCGGCCGGCTGGCGCCGGAGAAGAACCTGGCCCTGCTGCTGCGCGCCTGGACCGCGCTGCACGCCCGCTGCCCGGACAGCCGGCTGCTGCTGGTCGGCGACGGCCCGATGCGCGACGAGCTGCTGGCCCGCCACCCCGAGGCCCTGCACGCCGGCCTGCACAGCGGCGCGTCGCTGGCCGCGCACTACGCGTCGGCCGACCTGTTCGTCTTCCCCAGCCTGACCGAGACCTACGGCAACGTCACGCCCGAGGCACTGGCCAGCGGCCTGCCGGTGGTGGCCTTCGACCACGCCGCCGCCGGCCTGCTGGTGCGCCACGGCGAGAACGGCCTGCTGGCGCCGCCGGACGCGCCCGAGCGCTTCGTGCAGCTGGCCGTCGACGCCGCGCTGGACCCGGCGCTGCGCCGCCGCCTGGGCCTGCGCGCCCGCGAATCGGCCCTGCCGCTGGGCTGGGACCGCATCGTCGAGCAGGTCGAGCGCACGCTGGAACAGGCCTGGCGCCAGGCCCAGCAGCCCGACCCCGCGGCGCTGGCCGCCGCCCTGCCGCTGCCCGGCTGAGCCGCCGCAGCGGCGCCCGGCGCGTTCATCCCCCCAGTCGCCCACCGGAGAGCCCGCCCCGATGCATCCGAACGACGAGCGCCGCCACGCGGCCGAGGACAGCGACGCGGCGATGCGCGTGCGCACCGTGTGGATCTCCGACCTGCACCTGGGCACGCCCGGCTGCCAGGCCCGCGCGCTGCTGGACTTCCTGCGCCAGGTCGACTGCGACACGCTGTACCTGGTCGGCGACATCATCGACGGCTGGCAGCTGCGCCGCAGCTGGTACTGGCCGCAGGCGCACAACGACGTGGTGCAGAAGGTGCTGCGCAAGGCGCGCAAGGGCACGCGGGTGGTCTTCGTGCCGGGCAACCACGACGAGTTCCTGCGCCGCTACGCCGGCCACACCTTCGGCGGCGTCGAGGTCGTCGAGGACGCGGTCCACGTCACCGCCGACGGCCGGCGCCTGTGGGTGACCCATGGCGACCTGTTCGACGGCGTGGTGCAGTGCCACCGCTGGCTGGCCTACCTGGGCGACAGCGCCTACACGCTGGCGCTCAAGCTCAACCAGTGGCTCAACAGCGCGCGCGCCCGCCTGGGCCTGCCGTACTGGAGCCTGTCGCGCTACCTGAAGCTCAAGGTCAAGCGCGCGGTCAGCTACGTCACCGACTTCGAGGTCGCCGTCGCCCGCGAGGCGCACAAGCGCGGCGTGCAGGGCGTGGTCTGCGGCCACATCCACCACGCCGAGATGCGCGAGATCGACGGCGTGCTGTACTGCAACGACGGCGACTGGGTGGAGAGCCTGACCGCGCTGGTCGAGCACGCCGACGGCCGGCTGGAGATCGCCGACTGGTCGGCGCTGCGCGCCTGGGTGCCGGTGCCGGCCGAACCGGCCCTGCCCGAGGCGGGCCAGGCCGCGCCCGGGCTGGCGCCGCAGGCGCTGTTCGGGCCGCCGGGGCGCTGAAGCGTTGCAGCGCGCAAGCCCGGCGGCCGCCGGTCAGGCCTGCGGCTGCCAGCAGCGCGCGCGCAGGGCGCGCAGCGTCGCCAGCCAGTCGGCGTCCGCCGGCAGCGGCCGTGGCAGCGCCAGGAAGCAGGCCAGCTCGCGCGCGGTGTCGTGCGCCGGGTCCAGCGCGCGCTGCGCGGCGCGCAGCTCGGCCAGACGGCCCACCAGGGCCGGCCCGGCGGGGCCGGCGCGCTCCAGGTGCAGCGCGAAGGCCAGGTCGGCCAGCACCTCGTGCCAGCGGCTGCGCTCGGCGGCGGAGCCGGCCCGCGCGCCGTCGGCCAGGGTGGCGGCGTCCTCGGGCGGGGCGGCCGCGGCCGCGGCACGCTCGGCGCAGTGCGCCAGCTCGTGCTGCACCACGCCGTCCAGCCACCAGCGGCGCTGCGCGGCGGGCAGCGCCGGGAACAGCCAGCCGAAGTCGCGTCCCGGCGTGTAGGCGCTGTAGTCCAGCTGGCAGCGGCCGGGGCGGTGCTGGGCCACCAGCGGCGTGCGCTGGCGCAGCGCGCTCAGCCCGCTGCCGTCCAGGCGCAGCTGCAGGCCCAGCGCAGCGGCCTGCGGTGCCGCGGCCTCGACGCGCTGGCGCAGTTCCTCCACGTCCGGCAGCGCGGCGCGGCTGGCCAGCGCCCAGGGCAGGGCCAGCAGGCCCAGCAGGGCGGGCGCGAGGCGGAGACGGCGCATGCCACCGTGCATCGGCCGGCCGCGGCGCGACTTGAGCGCGTGGCCGCGCCGCCGCGCGCCTCGGGCCGGCTCAGAGGCTGAGAGGAGGTCGATCGTGGCCGAGCGGCGCGCCCCAAGCCGGTCGATCTAGGCGCAAAGCACAGCCATGGCACGGGCCATGGCGAGCATCTGCAACGACGAGCGGGCGGCTTGGGGTGCGACGAGCGGGCACGAGCGAAAAACGCTCAGCCTCTCAGTGCGACTTCTTGGGCCGCCCGGCCTTCAGCGCCGGCAGGCGGTCGAGCAGGGCCTGCAGCACCGCCGGCTCCAGCGCCGCCAGCGCCTGCAGGCCGGCGCGCAGCAGCTCGCTCTTCTTGGTCGGGCGCTGGAAGCCCAGCGCGCGCTCCTTGAGCAGCTGGATCAGCGCGAAGTCGGCACGCGGCATCGTGAAGCTGTCGCGCACCAGCTTCTCCTTGCCGCGGACCGGCTTGGCGGCGGCGGGATCGGCGGCGGTCCCCTCGGCGGGCTTGGCGGCCTTGACCGGCTTCGCGGCCTTCGCCGGCCGGGGCGCGGCCGGGGCGGGCGCCGCGGCCGGCTTGGCAGCCTGGCGGGCCGGCTTCCTGACGACGGGCGCGGCCGGCGCCGCAGGTGCGGGTGCAGGCGCGGGCGCGGTCTTGGCCGCCGGCTTCACGGCCGGCTTCGCCACCTTCGTGGCCACCTTCCCGGCAGGCTTGGTGGCTGCCTTCCCCGCCGCTTTCCCCGCCGTCTTGCCCGCCGCCTTAGCGGCCACCTTCTTTGCCACCTTGCTCGCCGCCTTCTGGGCGGCCTTTCTGGCCACCTTCCCGGCCGCCTTCCCGGCCGCCACCGCGGGGGCCGGCAGCGCCGGCGCGGCGGCGGGCGCCTCGGCGGTCACCGGGGCCGCCGCTGCGGCGGGGGCCGCGGGCGCGGGCGGGGCGTCGCCCGCGGGGGCCGGCGTGGTGGCGGGGGTGTCGACGGGTTCGGTCGAGGACGGCATCGCGTGTTCCATTGAAATGGTGTAAACGATTTATACTTTATCACCGGACCGCGGCGTTTCATCAAGCTGACACGGCCCGGCGCTGCAATGGCGGGTTGACCCGTTCCCCGCACGCGCTGCACCGCAGCGCCGCCACCCGCACCATGCCCGGATCCTTCCCCGTCTTCGACGCGGTCGTGCAGCACCTCGTCGGGCGCCTGCAGCCCGAGCGCGCCCTCGACGTCGGCGCCGGCGCCGGCAAGTACGGCCGGCTGCTGGCCGAGCAGGCGCCCGGCTGCCACCGTACCGCCATCGAGGTCGAGCCCGGCTACGCCGAGCGCTTCGACCTGCCCACGCTGTACCACGCGCTGCACCAGCAGGACGCCACGCAGTGGTGGCGCAGCAGCCAGGAGAGCTTCGACCTGGTGCTGCTGGGCGACTGCCTGGAGCACATGCCCAAGTCGCAGGGCCTGGACCTGCTCAACGCGCTGGTCTACCGCAGCGCCTGGCTGGTGCTGGTGATGCCCGAGTTCGTGGTGCAGGGCGCGGTCGACGGCGTGGCCAGCGAGACCCACCTGTCGGTGTGGAGCGAGCGCGACCTGCACTGGCACGACCTGTGGGCCTGGGACAACTGCCGCGCCACCACGCTGGCGGTGCTGCGCGGCTACCGCGCGTCGCCGCGGCTGACGCTGCAGCAGTGGGTGGACGAGGCGCACGCCGCGCAGCTGCCGCTGCGCCACTTCGACGGCCAGGCCGCGGTGCGGCCGGCCCGGCTGCGCCTGGTGCAGCAGCCGCGCGAGGTGGACTACCGCCTGCCGTGACACCGACGGCCCCCACCCCGCGGCCGCGGCCCGCGCCGCCGCCGCCCCGGTCGCGCCCGACGATCTTCGTCAGCGTCGCCGCCTACTGCGACCCGCTGCTGGCCTTCACGTTGAAGAGCGCGGTCAGCCAGGCCGCCGACCCGGGTCGGGTGGCCATCGGCGTGGTCGAGCAGCAGTGGCCCGAGGCCCGGCTGCACCTGGGCGCCGAATGGGCCCGCCGGCAGCTGCGCTGGCTGCGCCTGCACCCGCTGGAGGCGCGCGGCCCCTGCTGGGCGCGCGCACTGGCGCAGACCCTGTACCAGGGCGAGGACTGGTTCCTGCAAGTCGACTCGCACACCTGGTTCGAGCCCGGCTGGGACGAGCGCCTGGTCGCCTGGGGCCAGCGCTGCGCCGAGCTCAACCCCCGCCACCTGATCAGCTGCTACCCCAACCCGTTCACGATGGTCGACGGCCAGCCGCAGGCCCAGGTGGTGACGCAGCAGGTGCTGGCCCATGTGGTGGCCGGGCACAGCGACTTCGCCGACGAGCACCCGGTGCTGCTGTTCGAGGGCGTGCCGGTGGCCAGCGACGCCCCGGTGCCCGGCTTCCACGTCGGCGCCGGCTGCCTGTTCGCGCCGGGCCAGCTGGTGCAGGCCCTGCCCTACGACCCCTGGCTGTACTTCCACGGCGAGGAGCAGGCGCTGGCGCTGCGCGCCTTCAGCCATGGCTGGGACATCTTCCACGTGCCCGGCATGCCGCTGTACCACCAGTACCACCGCGCCGGCGAGGCCCCGCGCCCGCTGCACTGGGACGCCGAGCACGACGCCCGGCGCACGCTGCGCGCCGCCGCGCTGACCGAGGCCGCCCAGCAGCGCCTGGCGCGCCTGGTGCGCGGCGACCCGGCGCTGGGCGTCTACGGCCTGGGCACGGCGCGCACGCCGGCCGAGTTCGCCGCCTTCAGCGGCATCGACTACGCGGCGCGCGACATCCGCCCCAGCGCGCGCAAGGCGCGCTACGGGCTGTAGCCGGCCCGGACGCCCGGGCGCTCAGGGCGCGCGCGGCGGCAGGCGCTCGGCGTCCAGCCGCTGCAGCAGCTGCTCGGCCTGGTCCTCGGCGCGCACCCGCGCCAGGCCCAGCACCGCATCGTCCTGCGCCGCCGGCTGCCCGGCGCCGCGGCCGCGCAGCTGGCCCACCGCCTCCAGGCCCAGGCCGTACAGCGCGGCGTGGCGGCGGCGCGCGTCGTCCAGCTCGGCGGTCAGTGCGGCCAGGCGCTGCACCAGCGCGCGGTTGGCGGCGCTGCGCTCGTCGCGCTCGGCCAGGGCCTGCGCCAGCGCCTGGCGCAGCTCGGCCAGCGCCTGGGCGGCCTGCTGGGCGTCGGCCTCGGCCTGGCGGGCCTGGGCCGCCGACGCCGCGCGGGCCTGGTCCAGCTCGGCCTGCAGCCGGGCCTCGGCGTCGCGCCCGCGGCGCAGCTCGGCCTGGGCGGCCGCCACGCGGGCCGCGGCGCGCTGCGCCTCGGCGTCCTGGGCCTGCTGCAGCGCGGCCTTCTCGGCCTGCAGCGCGTCGCGCTGGGCGTTGGCCTGCTGCAGCGCGGCCTGGGCGCGGCGCAGCGCCTCGCGCTCGCGGCTGGCGTTGGGCGCCTGGGCCAGCGCGCCGGCGCAGGCGCCGGCCAGCAGCACCGCGGCGGCCAGGCGCCAGGGACCGGCCGGGGTCCGGTTGGGGATTGCGGCGGCCATGGTCAGAAGCGCGCGTTGAGGTCGAGCTGGAACACGTCCAGCTTCAGCGGGGCGCCGCTGAGCGTGCCCTGCGGGAAGGTGGTGCTGAGCACGCGGTCGTCCAGGTTGCGCGTGGCCGTCCAGCGCAGGCCCAGGCTGAGTTGGCGGTCGATCGCGTATTGCCCGCCCAGCGACCAGCCCTGGTAGTTGGTGCCGCCGCCGTGCCAGGTGGTGTCGGTCAGGCCGTCCAGCCAGGCGTCGCGCTCGAAGCGGCGCAGCGCGCCGAAGACCTGCCACTGGCCGGCCGCGGTCAGCTGCGGGTGGCCCAGCTGCAGGCGCAGCTGCACGCCGCTGGTGCGGGCCAGCACGTCGCGCACGCGGGCGTCGTTGGCGCGGCGGGCAATGTCCTCGATGTCGAAGGCGGTGTTCTTCACCCAGTCCAGGCTGGCCTGCAGCTGGTGCGGCTGGTCGGACAGCGGCTTGAGCGTCAGCGCCGCGCTCAGGTTGACCGGGCGGAACTTCGACGCCAGGCCCCACACCGGCGTGCCGGTGTTGGTCGGGTCGTTCAGGTTGATCAGCGTGTTGCCGCGCAGGCGCAGGCTGCGGCTGTACTCGCTGACCCGGTAGGCGGTGGTGCTGGCCGCGGCCCCGCTGGGCGCCAGCGCCGACTCGCGCACGCCAGCGACGTTGTGGAAATCGTAGACCGCCAGGCCCACGCGCAGCTGGCCGTGGTGGCTGAAGGCCCAGTCCAGCCCGGCCTGCAGGCCGAACAGCCACTTGTCGCGGCTGCTCAGCGCGTTCTCCTCCAGCGCGAAGGCGCCGGCGTGGCCGTAGGCGTACAGGCCCGAGGCGAGGGTCCACTCGCCGCTGCCGGCCACGCCGTCGAGCGACAGGTCGTCGGGCCACAGCAGGTCGGTGCCGAAGAAGGGCGTGGCGATGCGGCCGGCCTGCAGCCGCGCGTTGTAGCGCGGCTCCCAGCGCAGCCAGGCGCGGTCCAGCGTGACGCCGAGCTTGTTGAAGCCGTTGCCCAGGGTCTGCGACGCCGAGGTGGCCCCGCTGCTGCTGCTGCCGGTGCTCAGGCGCAGGCCGGCGCTGGTGTCGTCGCCCACGCGCGCGTCCACGCCCAGGCGAGCGCGCAGGCTCAGGCGGTGGCGGTCGGCGGTGGTGTTCGTGAGGTCGGGCGACCAGGCCGGGGTCGAGGCCAGCAGGTTCTGCAGCTGGTACTCGTCGGCCGGCAGGTTGTCGCGGTCGAACAGGTCGGACTGCGCGCGCACCCGCAGGTCGCCGTAGAAGCGCAGGCGCCTGCTCCACTCGGGGATCTGGCGCGAATCGGCCCAGCCCTCCTCGCGCGCCTGGGCCAGCACATCGTTGCGCAGCTGCTCGCGCAGCTCGGCACGGGCGGTCTCGGACAGGTAGGGCACGCGCTGCACGGCGCGCGTGGCGGCGTCGGCCCGGGGCGTGCCCCATTGGCCGGCCGCGGCGGCGGCGGCCGGCGCGGCGGCCTGGGTCTGGGCCTGGCGCAGCAGCGCGTCGGCGCGCTCGCGGGTCAGCAGGCCCTGCTGCACCAGCGCGTCGATCAGCGCCAGCGTGGTGGCGCGCAGCTGCTGCAGCGCGGCGGCATCGGCGCCGGGGGGAGCGGTCGGTGTGGCGGCCGGCGTGGCGGTCTGCATGGTGGCCGGCTCCGCTGCCGGGGCCGGTGCAACAGTCTGGGCCACGGCAGGCGCCGCGGCGCACAGCGCAGCCAGCGCCGCGCTGCACAGCGCAGCGCGCGCGGCCAGCGCGGCCAGGGTGGGACGAGGGGTCATGGTCGGGCGGATCTCTGGAAGGGCGGAAGGCCGAAAAGGGTGGTGGTGCGGGGCGACGGCGGCGGCGCTCAGCCTTGCGCGCGCACGGTCAGGCGGAAGCGCATCGGCTGCGGCAGGCCGGACGGCGGCGGCGGCAGGCGCAGGCCCTGGCGCGCCTGCTCGATGGCCTCGCGCAGCGGGGCCTCGTGGCGCGCGTCGGTGCCGGGCAGCAGCTCGACGCGCTCGATCGCGCCGCTGCGGTCCAGCCACAGCGCGAAGCTGGCGGCCAGGGTGTCGGCGTCGACGCGCAGGCGGCGCTCGATCTCGGCCTGCAGCGTCTGGCGCGCGGCCTGGGCGTACAGCCGGTCCTGGGCGCGCTCGGCCGCGCTGCGGCCACCGCCGGGCGCCGACGCGCCGATGGTCGGCGCCCCGCCCTGGTAGTCGCGGCTGACCGGGCCGGCCTGGAAGGCGCTGGGGCCGTCGCCGGCGGCGCCCTCCATCTTGATCGGCGCGTCGGCCGGCGGCGTCGGCGCGGCGGGCTTGGGCGTGGCGTCGGGCGGCGGCGGGCGGTCGGCGTCGCGCGGCTCGGGCTTGGGCAGGTCCTTGGGCGGCGGGGGCGGCGGCGGTGGCGGCGTGTCGGGCAGCACGGCGATGCGCGCCACCTGCCGCGCCGGCGCGGCCGGCGCCGACACCCAGCCCTTGAGCCACCAGCCCAGCGCCAGCGCCAGCGCCGCGCCGGCCAGCCAGGCCAGCACCACGGCGACGCGCCGGCTGGCCGACGGCGGCGCAAGGGAGTCTTCGGCGAGTCCAGCCATGCGCGCTCCGGGGCCTAGGTGCCGATGCGGGCCGACACCAGGCCCATGTTGATGGCCAGGCGGTTGCACAGGTCGATCACCGCCACCACCGGCGCGTACTGCGCCCGGCCGTCGCCCTTGATGGCCACGGTCATCTTCGGGTCGCGCGCGCGGGCGGCCTGCAGCTGCTGCTCCAGCTGGGCCATCGACACCGGCGCGCCGTTGGCCAGCAGCTGGCCGCCGGGCATCACCTGCACGATCAGCAGCTCGTGTTGCTCGGTCGGCGGCTGGTTGCTGGGCTTGGGCAGGCTGATGTTCAGGCCCTGCACCGACGCGGTGGTCATCAGGATGAACACCACCAGCAGCACATAGGCGAGGTCCAGCATCGGCGTGACGTTGATGCTGTCGTAGGGCTTGGCTTCGGTCTGCAGCTGCATCGCAGGGGACCCTCTCAGGGCGCGGCGCGGCGCGTGACCAGGCCGAGCTCGGTGATGTCCAGGCGCTTGGCCACCTCCAGCACCTGCATCACCTTCTCGTACTGCGCCGCGGCATCGCCCTTGAGCACCAGCGGCAGCGCCGGGTTGGCGGCCTTGAGCTCGGCCAGCCGGGCCTGCAGCTGCTCCAGGCTGACCGGGTAGGCGTCCAGGAAGAGCTGGCCGTCGGCGGTGATGGTGATGGCCCGCGTCTGCGGCCTGGCCAGGTTCTCGGCCGCGCGGGTGCTGGGCGAGTCCACCTTGACGCCCTGCACCGAGGCGGTGGTCAGGATGATGAAGACCACCAGCAGCACATAGGCCAGGTCCAGCATCGGCGTGACGTTGATGTCGTCGTAGGGCTGGTTGTCGCCCTTGATGTCGCCGGCCATCTCAGGCGCTCCGCGTGCCGGCCATCAGCGGCTGCCGTACTCTTCGGCGACGCGGGTGATGAACTCGTCGACGAAGATCTGCATGTCCGCCGACAGGTTCTTGATGCGCGAGGCCAGGTAGTTGTAGCCGAACAGCGCCGGGATCGCGACGCTCAGGCCGGCCACCGTGGCCAGCAGCGCTGCGGCGATGCCCGGCGCGATGGCGTTGACGTTGACGTCGCCGGCCGCGGCGATGGCCGCGAAGGTGATCATCACGCCCACCACCGTGCCCAGCAGGCCCAGGAAGGGGCCGCCCGAGATGGCGATGGTCAGCCACACCATCTGGCCGTTGAGCTTGTGCGACTCGCGCACCAGGTCGGCGTCGACGCTGGCCTTGACCGCGTCCAGCGACGCGCCGCTGAGCCCCGGCGCACCGGCCTGGCCGGCCCGGCGCTTGGCCAGCTCGCGCTGGCCGGCCAGGTACAGCCGGTACAGCGAGGAGTGCGGGTGCGTCGCGCCCTGGTCCAGCGCCAGCAGGTCGCCGGTGGCGGCGCGGAAGCGCTGCAGAAAGCTGCGGTTGTCGCGGTCGGCGCGGGCGATGTAGCGCAGCTTGGTCACCATCACCACCGCCGCCAGCACGAACATGAACGCCAGGATCACGATCACCACCCAGGCGTCGACCGTCAGGTTCTTCACCAGGATGCCCATGTAGCCGTGCTGGCCGCCGCCGTCGGCCTCACCGGCACTCTCCCGGGCGGCGCGCACCAGCTTGCCCTCGGCGCCCTGCGACGCGGCCACCAGCGTCAGCCAGGCGGCGCTGCGCGCAGCGTGCGCCAGCTCGACCTGGTCGACCGCGCCGGTCAGACCCTCGCCGACGGCCAGGCCGGCGTCGGCCGCCGGCGTGGCGGTGGCGGCCGCGGCCACCTCGGCGCCGTTGACGTGCAGCCGCGCGCGGCTGCCGTCCAGCACCAGGGCCACATGGGTCCAGGTGCCCGCGGCCAGCTTGCCGCCGGCCAGCGTGACAGCGCCGATGCGCGCGCCCAGCGCGCCGTCGGCGCCCAGCGTCAGCGCGACCGGGCCCAGCGCGGCCAGCGTGGCCGGCGCCAGCGCGTCGGCGCGCAGCCACAGCGACAGCGTGGCCGGCCCGCCGCCGGGCAGGCGCAGCGCGTCGGTGGCCGGCCAGCGCAGCGGCGTGCCGGCCAGGCGGGCGCCGCCGGCCAGCAGCGCCGCCGGCTCGGGCGCCAGCGCGCCCAGGGCCTTGAGCTGGCCCACCGCGTCGCTGCCCGCCGGGTCGTCGAAGCGCACCAGGAACTTCAGCGCCGCGTCGCCCGCCGGCGCGGCGGCCGTTGCCGGCGCCTGCTCGTTGCCGGCGTAGACGTAGACCTGGTTCTTGTCGCTGCCTGGCGCCACCGCGGGCAGCTGCACCCACAGCACGGCCAGCTCGTTGGTGGCGTCGAAGCGCTCGATGCGGTGCGGCAGCACCGTCTTGTCGTCGCCGGCCAGCACGCGCAGGTCGCTGCCGTCGGGCTTGGCGGCGAGGAAGTCGAAGTTGCCGCTGTGCAGGCGGATCGCCAGCGGCACGGCCTGCACCGCCTCGGCCAGCGGCTGGCCCTTGTCGCTGGTGTCCAGCGTGACGCGGGTGCGCTGGGTCCAGGCGCTGTCCCACCAGGCCTGGGCGGCCAGGGGCAGGCCCAGCAGGGTGCCGGCGGCCAGCGCGGCCAGGGCGCGGCGCAGGCGCGGCCGCAGCAGGGGGGTCGGGGTCATGGTGGGCATGGGGTGCGTCAATCGGGGTTCGGTCGGTCGCCGGTCGGTCGTCGTCTCGTCGTCAGTCGGCCTGGCCGAAGCCGAGGAACTCGAGCAGCAGCTGGCGGCGCGGCGCGCGCTTGCGGCGCGGGTCGTCCTCGTCGCTGGCGGGCGCGGGCGCCGTGGCGCTGGCGGCCGACTGGGCGGTGCTGGCCAGCGCCGCGGTCTCGCCGCCGGCCGGCGGCGGCGGCGGCGCGCCCACCTTGGGCCCGTTGCCTTCGATCGGGCCGCGGAAGCTGCCGGCACCGCCGAAAAATTTGCCGCCCGGCTTGATGCCGGCCTCGCCGGCGCTGATCTCGCCCTTGGGTGCGTACAGGTCCAGGATGCTGGCGGCGTCCAGCACCGCGATGCCGCTGCCCGAGAACGAGCCCGAGGTGTCGACCACGACGTTGCCGTTGCTGTCGATGCGGTAGACCGGCGGCGGCGCGCCGGTGACGGTGCGCGCGCCGCGGCCGGCGTCGATCGAGCCTTCGCTGCTCCACAGCAGCAGGTCGCCGCGGGCCAGCGTGAACACCCGCGACTGGTTGACCGCGAAGTCGTCGCGCACCGCCGCGGCGATCTCGCCGCCGGCCACCGTCATCACGCCCAGCTGGCTGGCCTGCTTGCCGGTGCTGCCGGTGAGCGCGCCGGCGTCGACGCCGCCGCCCGGGGCCAGCAATGCGATGTCGCCGCCCTGCTGGGTCTTGATCTGGCTGGCCGACAGGGTGATGTCGCCGGCGCGGCGCGTGCCCGGGTAGAGCAGGGCCAGCGCCGCGTAGCCGGCCTGGTAGGCGGCCTCGCGCTCGGCGCCGCGCGGCAGGCGCGCGGCGCTGCGGCCGGCGGCGCGCAGCTCGTCGAACAGCGCGTCGTGCAGCAGCAGGGCCTGGCGCTCGGGCGCCAGCGCGGCCAGCCAGCCGGCCGAGGCGCTGCGCAGCGTGTCGGCCGGCAGCGCGTCGGCCAGCAGCTGCAGCGCCAGGCGCGGCGCCAGGACATCGCGCCGGGCCACGTCCAGCGCCTGCCATTCGGCCAGCGCGGCGGCGGCGTCCAGCGCCGGCTGGCCGGTCTGGCGGCGCGCCAGCGCGGCGGCGGCCTGTTGCCAGGCCGGCAACGCGGCGGCCACGGTGTCGGCCAGCGCGAGGCGGCTGTCGGCGGGCAGGCCGCGCCAGGCGGCCACCGCGTCGGCCTCGGTCAGCGCGGCGTTGCCGCTGCGCGTGCGCATCGTGCCGGCCACCGCGGTGCGCCAGGCCGCCGGCTGGGCGACGGCCAGGGCCTCGTCCAGCTGCAGCTTCGCGGCCAGCCCGGCGTAGGCGGTGGCGCCGGGCGCGCCGCTGGTGTCGGACACGGCCAGTGCGTAGACGCGGTCGAGGAAGGGCAGCAGCGCCACGCCGCCGCCGGCCTGCAGCTGGAAACCCTGGGCCAGGGCCTGCGCGTAGTCGGCGCCGCCCCAGTCGACACCGGCCACCACGGTGATGCTGGCCCCGCCCTCGGCCAGCAGGCGCGGGTTGTCCTGGTTGCCGATGGTGGTGATGCCGGCCGAGCCCTGCAGGTCGACGTGGCGGCCGGCCAGCAGCAGCAGGTCGCCGGGGCCGGCCAGGCGCAGGCGCGCGGCGGCGTTGTCGGCCAGCACGATGTCGCGGCCGGCGCGCAGCACGCTGAGCTCGCCGCCGGCCTGGTGCTGCAGCGTGATCGCCGCGCTGCCGGTGCTCGTCAGGTCGCGGCCGGCCGTCACCTGCAGCGGCCGCGCGCTGCTGATGTCGGCGGCCAGCGTCGCGTCGCCCAGCTGCGCGACGATGCGCACCGGTTCGCGGCGGCTGACGTCCAGGCCGGGCACGGCCTCGGTGCTGCGCGACCAGTCGCGCGTCAGCGCCAGGTTGGCGCTGATCCGGGCGAGCGGCTGCGGCGCCGCCGCCGGCGAGGCCGCGGCCACGACGATGCGCTGGCCTGGACATCGCCCTCGGCCAGCAGCGCCAGGTCGCCGTCGACCGCGGGGCGCTGCAGCAGGGGCGCGTCCACGCGCAGGTCGCCGGCGGTGGCGGCCAGCGCCAGTGTGCCCGGCACCTGGCGCGCGGCGTCGCTGGCCACGCCGCGCGGGTCGCCCGAGGCCAGCGCGGTGCGCGTGCCGGCCAGGCGCAGGTCGCCGGCGATGGCCAGCGCGCGCAGCGCGGCGCCGTTGTCCAGCCCGGTGATCACGTCGCCGCGGGCCGCGCCGGTCAGCTGCACCACGCCGGACAGCAGCGCCGGGTTGGTGATCTGGCCGATCGTCAGGTCGCCGCGGGCGCTGAGCGTCCAGTCGGTGTCGGCATAGAACAGCTGCGCGCCGGGGTGCGACTTGCCCAGCCCGGTGTCGGCCGCGCTGCGGATGCTGCCGCCGGCCTGCAGCAGCGCGCTGGGCCCGCCGGCGTTGAACAGGCCGCTGACGATGTCGCCGTCGGCCTGCACCGACAGCAGGCCGCCCGGCTGCTGCCAGCGGACGGCCGGCAGCGTGGCCGTGGCCTGCACCGAATAGCCGCTGGCCGGCGTGGAGACCTCCAGGTCGACCACCGAGCCGCCGGCGCGCACGCGGATGTCACCGCCGCCGAAGGACGCCAGGCCCTGGCGGAACAGGTCGTAGCGGCTCCACCAGGCCGCGGGCGTGCCGGCGGCCGCCAGGCTGGTCTGGCGCCACCACCAGTCGGTGACGTACTGCCGGCTGGGGCTGCCGACGACGTCGCCCCGCGCGCTCAGCGACAGGTCGCCCGCGCCGCTGAAGAACGGCCCGACCGCGTTGCTGCCGCTGCCCAGCACCTGGTTGCCGGCCAGGCCCACGCGCGACCAGCCGTCCAGCGTGCTGCTGTCGACGGGGCTGCCCGTGGTGTAGACCCGCACCGCGCTGCTGGCCAGGCGGATGTCGCCGGCAGCGGCCAGCGCGATGTCGCCGGTGGTGCTGCGCAGCAGCACGTCGGGCGCGGTGGCGCTGGCGGTGGCGGCGGCGCGGCCGATCAGCAGGTCGGGCGCGTCGGCCGCGGCCAGGTCGTTGCGCACCGTGCCGGCCCAGGCGGCCGACAGGTCGGCACCGGCCACCAGGCGGAAGCTGGCGGCCGCGCCGCGGCGCGCCGCGGCGGTGGCGCTGCTGCCGGCAAAACCGTCGCCCAGGCTGTAGCCGGCGGTCAGCGCGCCGGCGGCGCGCAGCGTCAGCGTCGGCGCATCGGCCTTGTCCAGCGCGGTGGCGGCGGCCGAGGACAGGTCGAAGTCGCCGACCAGGTTCAGCGCGCCGCTGGCGCGCACCTCGGCACCGGCGCCGATGCGCAGCCGGCTGTACAGCGACTCGTCACGCTGGCCGCTGGCCGGCACCGTGGCCAGGCGGGTGGCGATGCCCTGCGCCTGCTCGGCCAGCGTTCGGTTGTGCGTCAGCAGCGTGGCGTGCAGCAGCGTGGCCGGCGCGGCCGTCGGCGACGGGGTCGGCGCGGCGGTGGGGGCCGCGGTCGGCGCGCTGGTCGGCGCCGCCGAGGGGGCCGTGGTGGGTGCTGGAGTCGGCGCCGACGTGGGCGCTGCGGTGGGCGCTGCGGTGGGCGCTTCGGTCGGTGCGGCCGTGGGAGCGGTGGTGGGGGCGGTGGTGGGCGCTGCCGACGGCGCCGTGGCCGGTGCCGGCGGCAGCGTGCCGACCGTGGTGCTGCCATTGCCCGGCGAGGCCGTCGGCGACGCGGTGACGCTGGCGGCCAGGGCCTGCACCTGGACCAGCGCCGTCGCCCCGCTGGCCGCCGCCGGACCGGTCGGCGGCGCAGGCGGCGTCACCCCGGTCGTCGTGCCGCCGCCGTTGCCCGGGCTGGCGGTGGGCGATGCCGTGGGCGCTGGTGTCGGCGCCGCGGTCGGCGCGGCCGTGGGGGCCGCGGTCGGGGCTTCGGTCGGCGCCGGGGTGGGCGCAGCCGTCGGGGCCGGGGTCGGGGCGGGTGTCGGCGCCGCGGTAGGCGCCTCCGTCGGGGCAGCCGTGGGCGCGGCGGTCGGCGCGGGCGTGGGCGCGGCGGTCGGCGCTTCCGTGGGTGCTGGCGTCGGAGCGGCCGTGGGCGCCGGCGTGGGGGCCTCGGTCGGCGCTGCCGTCGGTGCGGCAGTGGGCGCCGCGGTGGGGGCGGCCGTGGGTGCTGGAGTCGGAGCGGCGGTGGGCGCCGGCGTGGGGGCCTCAGTCGGCGCTGCCGTCGGCGCATCCGTGGGTGCCGGGGTCGGCGCGGCCGTGGGGGCCGCCGTGGGCCGCGTCGGCGGCATGGGCGGTGTGACGCCGACGGTCGTGCCGCCATTGCCCGGGCTCGCCGTCGGCGAGGGCGTCGGACTGGCGGTGGGCGCCGTTGTCGGAGCGGCGGTCGGCGCAGGAGTGGGCGCCGGAGTGGGTGCCGCCGTCGGCGCAGCGGTCGGCGCGGGCGTAGGGGCCGCTGTCGGTGCTGCGGTCGGGGCCTCGGTCGGCGCGGCGGTGGGGCCCGCTGTCGGTGAGGACGTCGGCGCCGCTGTGGGTGCAGCAGTCGGCGCCTCGGTCGGTGCCGGCGTCGGCGCAGCGGTCGGTGCCGCCGTGGGTGCGGGCGTCGGCGCAGTTGTAGGCGAGGCGGTTGGCGCTTCGGTCGGCGCTGGTGTCGGGGCCGCCGTCGGGGCCGCTGTGGGTGCTGCAGTCGGGGCAGGCGTCGGCGCGGCGGTCGGCGCTGATGTCGGTGCGTCGGTCGGCGCA